>Ga0315294_10002608_pt1 | contig 19681 bp, 13 predicted proteins | sample YL17G13_40_MG_FD_203626 | JGI IMG/M metagenome (GOLD analysis project Ga0315294, IMG submission 203626) | Sediment microbial communities from Yellowstone Lake, YNP, Wyoming, USA - YL17G13_40 | ecosystem: Environmental > Aquatic > Freshwater > Lake > Sediment | place: USA: Wyoming | collected...
GGCATGACTTCCCACTTGAATCAGACCAATAACGGGTACAAGTGTTCCCAGATACCATAGCCAGCCCACTGCAAGATAACCCCGCCGCCTAGCAGCATAAACCACACCTGCTGTAACAGCCACCAGTACTATAAAGCATACCATCGGCTGCCATATCGGCAGGCCACCAGCCGGAAGGGGATATGAACACGCCAGACGGCTTGGATAAACCATCTTGCCTATATAACTGACATAAGAAACCAAACCGTTTGCTATACGAAAATTCAGGGGCAGATTTAGCATCACTGTTTTTTGGCCTTTTTGAACAAGAAAAGCAACGACACTGACAGCCGCTGAAAGGACAAAAAAAGGAACTTTTTCAAAAACCAGCCGGCCAAAAACCCGCCACTGAGAGCGCAAATTCGCAGATTCTTGGACTTGCTGATTTGAATCACTCGCAACCTGACCAGCCTGCAACCGGCCGAGAGGCCAATAATCCAACAGCAACAGTACAAATGGTAAAGTTATGACTATAGGTTTGGCCATAAGGCCCAGTGCAAAAACCAAAATCGTTAACAAGTATTTCCCCACGGTCGGATGTTTTACATAGCGCAGGTAGGCAGCCATCGTCAACATCCAGAAAAACGCACTCAGAACATCCTTGCGCTGAGCAACCCACGCAACGGACTCGACGTGCAGAGGATGTAGTGCAAAAGCAGCGCCTACAAAGGCACTGGGCCAGATTGCGCCGGTCATATTTTTCAAAACCCAAAACAACAGCAACGTATTTGCCATGTGAAACAGCAAACCGGTGATGTGATGCCACTGAGGATTCAACCCAAAAAGTTCACAGTCCAGCATGTGGCTCAGTGAAGTCAAAGGATGCCAGAAAGCAGCATGTGGCTTTGTAAAGACCCAAAAAACCGATTGAACAGTTATCCCACCACTAACATGCGGCTCACCGGTCACATACACGTTGTCATCGAGATCAACAAAGTCATTGTGGCGGACCTGCTCAAAAGCAATAAAAGTTACCAATGCCAAGGCTGCAAAAATCAACACAACCCAATACTTATCTTGCCTCTGGTCCATTTAAGAATCGACCTAGTCCGTTCTTATAAGTTGCCAGCACCGGTACGCTTGACCTTACCATACTACCATTAAGTACAATCTTGTACAAGAACACTAACAACGGCTAACACCAAAACTTACAGCAACAATTTCGTTGTTAATATGCTAAGATAAAAAAACTCTTGAATCGGGATAGTTATAGAGCACTTAGCCCTAAGTCCTAAATCACAACACATAAAGTAAAAAAACTGAAAGTCCAAATCCATCCTCTGCGCAAAAAAAATAACCCCTGACATCTCAGGGGTTATTTGTTCACACTTAGGTCTTCACGGCACGTTAACCGGCTTAATATCCTTCATTTTTTTAGTATAAATCCGGTATGGGTATTTTTTGAGCAGTTCTTCTCTGTACTCGGCCAAGAGCGATTGTCTCTGTTCATAACACATTTGCCTTCTGATATTTTCTCTTATTTCTTTGGCGTATCCCGCTATTCTCGGCTGCTTTTCCAGAATCTTAACGATGCGCCAAGTGGCCCTGTCATGATAAACGCCACCTACCGGACCCACTATTTCATTTACCCCGCCAACCCATAACTCCGGGAAAAACTCTCTTTCAGTTTCACTGTCGCGATAAACAGTAACAGGTTCACTTTCCTTATCCAAAGAGTAATCTTGCTTAGCCGCATCAAAACTTCTGCCGCTGTCGATCTCGGCCTTTGCTTTTCGCGCGGTTTTACGGTCCACCAACCAGATTTGGTCAATCTTAAGCATGTCAGGCTTTGCGAGTTTCTGCAGGTTATTGTTGAAATAGGCAACGATTTCCTCATCTGTCGGATCCTTAACGCCCTTAACCTTTTCCTCTATGGCGCGTCCGAATAGATACATCTCTTCTCTCTCTTTGATCTGCCTTACCAAACTTCCATCCTTGTCGACTCTGCGAAACTCGCCACCAGCAGCAAAGATGGGCTTCCGCATAGCTATGTCTAATACCTTTTCGAAACCCTCTACGGTGCTTAAGTCTGTTGGGCGGGACGGCGGAGAGATATCACACAAAAAACGAAGCCAGTCCTTTAACGTCACTTTCCCACCTTTATAGGTTACCAGTGCAATGTCCTTTTCTTCCTGGGGCAACTCATCTACCTGTTTATCTCGAACCCATACTAGGCCATAAGTCTCTCCGGCGGAACTTATCAGCCTTTGGTAGATTGCGACTGCCTTGGGAAAATTATCCTTTACTTTCTGAACATTGAGTTCTTCACAGAGGCTGTTATAAAGCTCCGCCACGAGTTTCTTTGTTTTCTCACTTTTCAGCTTTGCCTTTGTAACTTCTCGGTCCAGTCCAGGTTCGGCTTTTATCTTTTCGTCTATCTCTGTGTCCGTAACGATTGCTTTGTCTTTCAGATAGGTTTGCATCGTTAAGCTTGCAAGCTTTTCCTTCTTAAATTCCTCTAACCCTTCCCGGGACTTTTCATCTATCAAATAGTTTTGCTCCTTCGCGTCTATTATCATCGCTTTTTCACCCAGCATTTTCATAAGCAGAGTTTTCGGATCAACCGACTTAGGCTCTGGAGAGGACTCCTCGTCAGGGTCAGGTCGAAGCTCATAGTTCAGTCTTTCCTGCAGGTCTTTTCTGGTAATGACGTAACTCCCTATCTCGCCAACAACAGTCGACGGCTCAAAGACTGCTGGTTTACCAGATGCTCCGGTTGGCACTCGCCCGGTTTTCGTGCAGGATGGACAAAGTACCAGTAACAGACCCAAAAAAGGGACAGCTAATCTGCTGCAAAATGATTTCATCATAATACACACTCCTTGATTTAAACCCGAAAAACTCCATACATCGCCAAAAACGACAAGATTTTAAGTCTTTTAGTTTGCAGAAAAAAAAACGTTTTGTCAAGCAATAATTTTCTGAACCGGCCCCCAACAACACAAGACCTGAATCTTTCTGGAAGAAGACAGCAGCATATTAGCTTGACTAGCGAAGGTTTTTCGGTACATTATTTATTTCAACTGTGCAATGTACAAATAGTAATGCAAGTAAATCTGCAATGAAAAACCACTTGAAATCAGACAAGGGACCATTCGGCTCTGTCGTGGGGGCCAACAAGCCAATTGGGCAGGGTTTTTACCGGCTCAGCCTTGGTTTCGAAGGTCCCGGAGCGGAAGCCTTCGCCAAAACCCAGCCGGGGCAATTTGTTCAATTAGACCTTGCAGATACCTCCCTGCCGCCTTTAAAAACCATACCGGAAGGCTTACGCGATGCAGCAGGCAGAAAAATATTACTGCGAAGGCCCTTTAGTTTTTCTGATGTTACCGTCGAAAAAAACAAAACCTCCGTCAGCATTCTTTACGGTGTGGTTGGCCCAGCAAGTTTACGGATGACAACTTTGACAGCCGGCGATTTAGTCAGCGTAATCGGGCCTTTGGGCAATGGTTTTCAGATGCCGAAGGGTAAGAAACATGCTCTGCTTATAGCTGGCGGAATGGGGGCCGGACCGCTGGAGTATTTGGCGAAGGTCCTGACAGCTGATTTTCCTAAAATAAATCCGGTTGCATTTGCCGGCGCGAAAACGGCAAAAGCCCTGCCTTTTGAGGGCCGATTGGATGCAATTTCCCAACAACTGGGGTTTTCATTAGCAGAGTTTGCCAAGTATGGCGTAAAATCTCTGGTGGCAACTGACAACGGCTCCATTGGGTTTGCAGGAACTGTCACAGATTGTCTTTCGCAATGGCTCGATGAATCTGATTTGCCCGGCAGGGATACAATTCTCTATGGCTGCGGGCCTGAGGCCATGTTGGCAAAAGTAGCTAGAATTGCAGACGCACGAAAAATTGATTGTCAGGTTAGTATGGAGCGGCACATGGCCTGCGGGACAGGCCTGTGCCAAAGCTGCGCGGTGGAGTGCAAAGTAGCCGGCTCAAGCGAAACTGTCTATAAGATGTGCTGTACAGATGGCCCTGTTTTTGACAGCAGAGAAGTGGTGTTCAGGTTATGACGGAAACTACTGATATTTCAGTTGATTTTGCAGGGATTCGGCTGGTCAATCCGGTATTTACCGCCTCAGGAACCTGCGGATACGCTGACGAATTAGCAGATTTTACAGATATTAATGCGCTTGGCGGATTGATTACAAAAAGCATCACCCTCAAACCACGAAAAGGCAATGCTCCGCCGAGGACTGTCGAAACCGATTCCGGGATGCTCAACGCCATTGGGTTAGCAAACATCGGACTGGCAAATTTCATTGAAGAAAAATTGCCCGTCATCGAGCAATTAACCACCAAAGTTTTTGTAAATGTCGCGGGCGAAACCATTGATGAGTATGTAGCGGTAATTGAACGGCTGTCGGCTGAAAAAGCGATAGCTGGATTTGAGCTAAACATCAGTTGTCCCAACGTCAAAAAAGGCGGCATAACCTTTGGGACCGAGCCGGTACTGGTGGGAGAAATTACTTCTGCGGCAAAAAAAGCTGCGGGCGAGAAAATCCTGATGGTCAAGTTGTCCCCAGCTGTTACGGATATCAGCGTAATCGCTCGTGCAGCTATTCACGCCGGCGCCGATGCACTCAGCATGGTAAATACCTTTACCGCAATGGTCATCGATATAGAAACCCGAAGACCGATTTTAGCAAACAAAACCGGCGGCCTCTCAGGCCCGGCAATAAAACCAATAGCGGTATATCTGGTTAATAAGGTTTATAACGAGGTTGCAAGAGACCGCGGGATACCGATTCTAGGACTGGGTGGAATCAGAAATGCCTCGGATGCCATCGAATTTATGATTGCGGGGGCAACTGCAATAGGTATTGGCACAGCGAATTTCATCGAGCCAGGATGCACAGAAAAAATTATTGAAGGCATAAAAGAATACTGTGCTCATAACAACACCGGCATTAAAGAACTGATTGGGTCTCTTAAAACAGATTCCACTGGCCCGGATTAAGCTTGCGGAGAACACAAGAAGCGATAAGAAAAACCGATGAAAAAACAGAAAAAGACAAAAAAAGATTTTTCAGGCAAAACAATTCGCCGGCGTGACTTTCTGAAAATGACAAGTGCCGCCGCCATGGGTTTTGCCTTGTCCTCCTGCCGCTCTATCCTGCCGGAAAACCTTGATAACCCGAAAGCAAACAAGGGTGGCTATAATATTCTCTTTGTCTTTGCCGACCAGATGCACGGCTTTGCAATGGGCTGTATGGGCAATCCGGATGTCAAAACACCCAATCTTGACCGCATTGCTGCTGAAGGAGCTTTGTTCAGAAATACATATTCCTGTTATCCTGTCTGCACGCCTTACCGCGGAATTCTAATGACCGGCCGGTACGCCAGCCAGACGGGAATTGTCGAAAATGAAATGGCTGTCACCGCAAATGAACGCACACTGGCGGCAGCACTGAACGACGGCGGCTACCGTACCAGCTACATCGGCAAATGGCATCTTGGCGGAAAAGACAATATCGCAGTCCCGCCGCAGCTTCGTGCGGGCTTCACGGACTTCATAGGCTATCAGTGCTATAACGATTTTCTCGACCAGGTGTGGTTCTTCGATGAAAACGGCAGCAAAATCGACTGCAAAAAACACCGGACCGATGCTACTACCGACATAGCCATTGAGCGCCTCGAAAAAATCAAAGACAAAAAGTTTGCGATGTTTGTTTCTTACCAGAACCCCCACTACCCTGAACAGCCTTTAAAAGAATATGAAGATATGTACGCCAATGTCAAAATCAGCCGCAGACCAAACTGTCAGGACATCGACCCATACACACGCACCTTCAGCCCGCCTCGAACGGCAGAAAACGACCCTGTTTACAAGAAATACAATAAAAACATAGATACGTACCTGAAACTTTACTACGCCATGATTACACAGTTGGACCACAATATTGGTCGGCTATTAAATAAACTCCAAGAACTTGGCCTTGAACAAAAAACCGTCGTTGTCTTTACCTCCGACCACGGCGATATGCAGGGAAGTCACGGCCTGAAGAACAAAAATATCTTCTACGACGAATCCGTCCGAGTTCCCCTGATAGTAAAAGTTCCTGGCGGTCCAAAAGGCATTGTCAGTGGTGAACTTGTCTCCTCTGTCGATTTATTCCCGAGTATTCTGGATTATGCCAGCCTGCCCAAAGAAAAGTCGGCGGAGGGTATAAGTTTTATCCCTTTGACTATGGGCAAAAAACAAAAATTAGCTGAAGCCGTCTTTTCAGAAGGCGGTGATGTACCGAAATCAGAAGGCGGAATAAACAAGAAGAAATGGTTTATGGTGCGGGAGGGAAAATACAAACTGGCTATTACGCAAGACAACTTTGCACCAACACATCTCTTTGATTTAGAGAAAGACCCTTATGAAATGAATAATCTTCTTGAAGATAAAAACAACGCCGAAATAAAGGCAATATTCGAAAGGCTACAAGACAGGATTAAGGCTTGGCACAAAGATGTAATGAAACGGGCAACTCCAAAGGCAGAGAGAAAAAATAGTGAAAAAACCAAATTATAAAATACTTCGCAAGGAGAAAAAATTCGATTGGTTTGTGGGAGTTTACAGTAATTCCCTGTGGACTCTGGCTGGCATACCTGTAAGAGACTATTATACAAATCCCAGCGCCTGTATAGAAGCATACCACAAAGGCAGACCGCTGGTTAAGGAGTTATTTGGAGAGGCCATGCCGTCAATCCCGATTCTTACGCCGATGATTAAATACGGCCACGTGAACACCATCGGCGCCAAATTGAATTTCCCACAAGGCGGTGAAGTTCATCATATACCGCCCTTCAATTCACTGCAGGAGGGCATCAAGCGTCTGCAGGAACCCATAGATTTCGCCACATCAGGCCTGACGCCTTCGTATCTGGATTTTTACAAAAAGATGCAGAATGCCTTTCCGGATGAAAAAGTTTATTTCGGCTGGCAATGGGAAGGTCCGGTCACGACGGCCTGGGAGCTGCTCGGTGTAAACTTCATGTATGACCTGTTTGACAAACCTGACGCACTGCGCCAGTTTATGAAATTGTCAACGGCAAGCAGTGTTGAATACTGCCGCTTTTTCTGCAAGGTGGAGAACACCAAAATCTTAAATCCTGAACCCGACCATGGCAGGCTGTGCGACGATATTGCGGCGATGGTTCCGCCAAAAATGTGGCCGGATTTCGTACTGCCATACTGGGATATGTTTTACGGCGGACCGGTGCCGGCAAGAATCCTGCATTGCGAAGATATGAAGGCAGACCAACTGCAATTTCTGGAACAATTATCCCTAATCGACTATGACCCCGGAATATCGCCCAAGCTAAACCCAAAAATCGTTAATGCAGGTACGCAAGTTCCCTTTGGCTGGAGACTGCCGGGATTCCGCTATAGTTATATGAGCTGCCAGGATGTGGAAGACTTTGTGTACCAGGCCGCTGCAGACGGCGCCAGCTATGTTCACACGCACATTGAAGCAGCAATGTGCGACCAGGCTACCGCCAAAAAAGTCCAAGCGTTTGTAAACGCAGCGAAAGAAACAAAACGACTGCTCGACAACGGAGCAAGTCGCAGCGAAATAGGACAGCGCGTAAGCGCCGACGGCAGAAAAAAATTCTGGGACCATTGGCTGGAATAAACAGCAGACAGAAAAATATGGTATACCTGCTGTTACAATGATAGGCTATACCATTTACAGTTCGGATATTTTGAAAAATGGAAACTCTGAAACTATTAAGTGATTATTTTCCTACCTCAGTTTTTACCGGCAGGTGTTTGGTCTTTATTAGTGAAGACTGGCGAATTGAACTCTCTGAACATAAAGACGGTGATTTTAGTAAACCAGGAACCGAGTCTCCGATTATACGGGTTAGAATATTCAAAAAAGCCTTAAACGGCGAATTTGTCCCGGGCCATTATGAAGATTTCCAACTTGAATCGTTAAGTGAGCTTGCCCAGCAGATTGAAAAATATGTGCAGCTGGCAGTTGGAAAAAACCTCAGAGAAAATTTCGAGTAATCCGTGGCAAAGATGGTGACAGTGAGACTTTTTCAACAGCCCTACTATCCCTATTTATACCGGGTGCGGTGATTTTGAGGAGGAAGTTTTTTGTGAAAGGAGAATTAAAATGACACTGTGTGAGTTCTTTCAGTCACGTTCTTTTTTGCCTGGCAGTATCACAATCCATAATCCTATAGAGGATTTTCTGCGGGAGCATGAGCGGTTGTTTCGTTCCCGGGAAGCAAGGGACACTTCCAATGTCCTGTACGCCTTTGTCTGTGAAAAGAAAATCCCCAGAGTTAAGGGAGAGAGCAACATTGTCTACATTGGAAAGACGAGTAATACTCTTGAAGGCAGATTCTGGGGTTGCTGGACGGAACGTTGTTGGTCTAGAGCTAACTTGGAATTCTTTAACTACGTTATCGAACACTACGGGCCTATCAGGCTTGCTTATTTTGTTATTGATGCGACTCAATCCCTAGACAATGCGGAGAGAGATTTGTTAGAGGATTATTATAACCAACATATGGAGAAGCCCCCAAAAAATTCTCAGGGGTATGGCGCCTGGGGTGGGGTAGATTGATATTTTATAAATAGTTGGCCCTATAAATAGTATAAATAGGAACAGTGGGACTGGGGAAAAAGTTGAGCCCGGCGGGAATGACCCGGCTTTGCCCTTCTTCGCGTGAAGCTACGAAGGGCTACGCTGCGGCAGGTAGGTGGCGTGGCTAAATGTTGTTATACGCAAATCGTCTTCTTGCTATCAATGTCAAATCCGGTATACTAATCCAGTGTGAAAAACAAGGTTCGGTTGGTTTGAGTATATTAAACAAATAGCCCCCGGCTGGGGATAATTAATTGAGATGTCCGATTTGACGATTCAAAAAATTGACGTGGGTGTGATTTTTACCGCAAAAATCGTTCCCGGCAGTAGCAGAACAGCAGTCGCCGGCTTATTCGATGAAATGCTAAAAATTAAGGTTTCGGCAATACCCCAGAAGGGAAAGGCCAATAAATGTCTGCTCGAGTTCCTGGCAAAGCAGCTGGATGTGAAAAAGAAAGCTGTGAGCATAATATCGGGCCAGACCAACCCAATCAAGCGCATACAGGTCTTAGGCATCTCGGCCGAGACACTACTGAAGAAGCTTAATCTGAATAAGTAAAGGCACAAAAAAAACAACGAAGAAACTATGAAAAAGATTTTCTCGCTAATTATCTGCATCTTACTTTTCCCCGCGAAGGCATCTCTTGGCCAAGATGAACCCCTGGTCAATGAAAACAAAAGCGGCCTGTACGCAAAATCGGTTGAACAGGTACTGCAATTAGACCCCGATGAAGTTGACCTGGGCACTGCTGCGTTGATCATCTCCGAACGCTGGAGCGATAGCGTTCACGGTAGAAGATATTTATCGAAATTAGATGATATGGCCATTGAAATCCGTGCCAGACTCAAGGCTCAGAGACTGCCGGCAAACTACCAAGCAGTCACAGTGATAAACAAGTATTTATTCGATGAGCTGGGGTTTGAATCGGTTCCAGAGGCAAATGACCCGAATGATTTGTTTCTGGACTGTGTGCTCGATAGAAAACGAGGGTATTGTCTGAGTCTTTCAGTTCTCTATCTTTCGCTGGGCGAACGGCTGGGTCTGCCTCTGTACGGGGTAGTCGTGCCGGGGCACTTCTTTGTCAGATACGATGATGGGCATACACGTTTTAATATTGAAACAACAAGCAAAGGCGGCTACGCCGACGACAAGCATTACATAAACAAGTTCAAGGTGCCGCAGGACAACAGCGACAGCATTTACATGATGAATTTGAACAAGAAACAGACGTTGGGCTGTTTTTTTAACAACCTCGGGAATAGTTACGACAGTGTCGGAAACACAGACCAGGCCCTGGCCGCACTGGAAAAAGCGGTAGAGATAAACCCATCGTTGTCTGAGGCGCGGACAAACCTGGGCAATGTGTACCTGAAAAAAGACCGGACAGAAGATGCAATCTATCAATACCGAACTGCTTTGGAAATCAACCCCGGCGATGCCAAAACACATAACAATCTCGGCAACGCATATGTCAAACGCGATTGGTTGGATGAGGCCATCTCTGAATACACGCAATCGCTCAAGCTGGACCCGAATTTCACAAATGCGTACAAAAACCTTGCCAACGCCTATTGCAAACGGCAAATGTTTGCCCAGGCCGCAGCACAGTTAAAACAGGCAATCGCTTTAGAGCCGAAAGACAGCACCCTGTACACTCAGTCAGGCGATGTCTACAACCAGAAAGGTGATTACCAAGAGGCAATATCTCAATACAAAAAAACCTTGAAGCTCAAATCCGACTCAGCAGTGGCACATTATGGCTTAGGTGTTTGTTACAACAGACTAGGGTTGGTCGAGGACGAGGTCGAAGCATATAAAAAAGCCCTGGTTATCGAGCCTGACATGGTGGCCGCTTTGATAAATCTCGGCAACGTGTATTCTAAGCAGCATAAATACGATGAAGCTATTGAACTATACAAAAAAGCAAATCGTATAAAACCAGCCGATGGTACGATTCATTATAATCTTGGGGCAGCGTATTCCAACATGGGCTTTTATGAGCAAGCGGTAGCAGAGTACCAAAGGGCAATCGAGCTTGTGCCTACAATGGGCGATGCGCATACCGGTCTGGGCCTTGCATTCTACAAGCTGAAAAAATATGAGTCGGCCAGGGACCATATTAAAAAAGCCAAGGAATTAGGAGCAGACATTCCTAAAGACCTGCTCGCTGCCATCGAAGAAAATTTGCGGTAGAATAAACCAAAGACAAGCCCCTTGCTTAATCCTAAAACCAGCCCCAAATAAGCCGATTATCTATACCAATTACCAGTAAACACAAAATGCACCCAGACCGCCGAGCTAAAAATAATCCTTGATTAATACCCCCGATACCACTACACTATTAAGGGTTCTAAGAGGAGGTATAATGGTGAGTACGGAAAGAAGCGGCAAACAAATTGACGCTGACATCCTGCGATGCAAAGCTGACATTCTTCGCTCGTGCGACACAGTACCGCCCAATCAGCCAAAACCTGCACAAGAACCAAAATCCCAAAAAACTGGCGAAAACACGGTCCCCCTGCCCAAAACCGCACAAAAACCCATTGAAAAAGAAGAAGCAGAAGCAGGCCAGATAAAAGTTCCGCCGCCCCAGAACGAGATAAAACAATCTCCACAAAAAATAATTACCATGCCCGCACAGAAAGAACCAAGACCCGCTAAAGACGTATCTCCAATATCACAAGAGGAAAAAAAGAAAACTCCTCAAGATAGAACCGCTATAACCATAGATACAATAAATCCCAGCAAGCCCTCCCCGCCAGCAAGCGCGGTAAATCGACATAGAATAGAACCGCTGAAAATGCCGCAGGAGCAAACCGAAATTCCAAGATTTGACCTGGCTGAAGAGATTATGGCCGAGCAACGAAAAATCACTGCAATAAAAAGAAAAGCTCCTGACAAAAAAATTGAATACCAAATTAAAGCCCGAATCCAAGAGCAGGAGGTTAAGACGATTAGCTATACTACTGAACAAATGGTGCCGTCGTTACCAGAGCAGGAGAAGATCATCGCGGAAATTGTAGCAAGGGATATTCAAAGGCTGTGCCGGGGGTAATAGCTAAAACCCCAAGACAGGATTTTAAAGACACAAAAAACCCGAAGAAAAATACTCTTCCATAATTTTAAAAAATTTGCAGCACAATGCTTTATCAAATCTGACAACCTAAAAAGTTATGCATAATACTTTGAACTCAGCCGGGTTAACAGGATTAAAAATACCCCAAAATGGATGGGGCATCTTGTATGTCGTCGCAGCTGTAGTTATCGTTACAGCATTTGCGTTGTTCTTAAGACAATTCAAAAAGCGAAAGCCAAAAAAAATCAGCGATGCTAATCTTACGGAAAGCCCTCAATCTTTCGACAATTGGCCCGAAGAAAATTACAAATCCGTTACCGAACGTATAAAGCAGGTCGGAAACAAATATAAAAGCATCCTGTTCGCCTCGGTCGAGCCGGGGGCTTTGCCAGTAACAATACCTGTCAACGTGGCTATAACGTTGGCAAAAAACAAAAAACGCTGCCTTCTAGTCGACCTCGACCTCAAACGCAACGCTGTTGCCGAGGTGTTCGAGATTAATACCACACAAAACAGTTTCAGCCCCAAAGCAGTTCAAACCGAATTTGACAATTTGTGGATTTGGCCGGCACACAACTTTACCAGCTCAAAACAAATGAATATAAAGGCAATCGTGCAAAATGCTCAGGAAAAATTTGATTTTATACTGATAAATGCACCATCTCTAGTCAGCAGTCCAGACCGCAGACAAATCGTATCCGCTGCTCGAGCTGCTTTTATTTGCACCAAAAATGCATCTGAGGTGTCAAAACTCACGGAGCTGACAAAGCCGTCGAATTGCATGGTGATTGGCCATATCCAAATTCCGTCATAGAGTCTGGAAACTGTTCCGCCGAATTCTGTGAGGTCGTAGTAAAAATACAGTTTATCCCTTATCTTCTTGCAATATGATTTTGCAAAATGTAGATTACTATAGAATTATTTGGAGAGGTGACCGAGCGGCTGAAGGTAACGGTTTGCTAAACCGTCGTATGGGCTTAAACCCGTACCGCGAGTTCGAATCTCGCCCTCTCCGTTGGTTCCGCTTACTTGGCAAGGGAGCGACACAACTGCTTGTGTCGCGTCGGGATTCGAAGGGTTTGCGATGTCCGCAGGACCGACAAACCCCTGGCCCGAAGGGGAATCCCGCCCTCTCCGTTATTTGGGAAATGCAAGTTACAAGTTCTTTAACTTCAGGTATTTGCAAAGTATTCTCAATTTTTGACTAGCCTTTTGCCCTCAGACGGAGAGTATTGTATATAAATGTCGACCCTGTCTTGCGACATGCGGTGAACCAAATACCAGTTGGTGATTGGCTATGATGATAGATTGGCACTGAATTATTCTGTATGCACATAACAAGTCAGAGGGATTATTTCGTCCGATAAGCTACAAGTGCCTGGTCAAAGGCAAAGTACAACGGGGGGAAAACGTGTTGGGGAGGATGTAAGTCATGCCAAAACAAGAACTTATGGTATTTTAAGAAAGATATGAGGAATATCCACAGGGTTTAAATTCATTTTACTTCCTTCGCAACTTATTCAGGCCGATAAGGTTATTGGTCTGGAAAAACGGTTTTCAGTCGGGGACATGTGGGGCTATAGAACCGATACCTCAAAATTAAATATAACGAGTCGATGCGTTGAATCCGTAGATAGCAGGAAAATCCAAATATGGAAAACTGCAGTAGAAAAGAACGGCAGTTGCTATCCCTACTCATCGGGATTTTCATCATCTTTTCTGTCGGCATAATCACCGCAGGATATTTCTATTACAGGAATTATAAAAAGAACTATCGCACCGAGGTCGATCGCCAGCTCTCCGCCATTGGGGAACTAAAGGTGGATGAACTGGTAGACTGGAGACGGGAACGTCTGGGCGATGCCGGCATCTTTTACAAAAACACCGCCTTTGCCGCCTTGGTACGTCGATATTTTGACGACCCTGAAGACGTAAATGCGCAAAAGGAAATTCAGACATGGCTAAACAAAGTCGTGTCAGAGGCGCATTACGAGGGGGCTTCTCTGATGGATGCTCGCAGTATGGAACGGATGTCTGTTCCTACCAGGTCCAAGCCGGTCGATATTGCTGTAGTACAGCATGCTGCCAAAGTTCTGCAGTCCGGGCAGATTGAGTTTATGGATTTCTTCCTGTGTGAGCGTGACCGGCGTATATGTCTGGCTATTATTGTTCCTATTTTTTCTGGGCAGGACAATCAGACAGTTGGCGTACTTGCCTTTCACATTGACCCGGAGAAAAATCTCTATCCCCTTATCAGTCACTGGCCGACACCCAGCCGGACAGCTGAAACATTGCTTGTCCGCCGTTGCGGCAACGATGTGCTCTATCTGAACGAGCTCAAGTTTCAAAAAAACACCGCCCTGAACCTGCGGATTCCGCTGGAGAAAAAAGAACTATCTGCCGCGAAGGCGATTCTTGGACAGGAAGGGATTGTGGAGGGTATCGATTACCGAGGAGTGCCGGTGATTTCCTGTGTACACGCCATCCCCGATTCACCGTGGTTTATTGTCGCCCGCATGGATATCTCGGAGGTGTGTACACCGGTAAATGAGAAACTGTGGGGGATGGTCGTTTTTGTCGGCATTTTGCTGGCAGGCGCTTGTGCAGGCGTGGGTCTTGTCTGGAGGCAGCAGCGTCTCCGTTTCTATCAGCAAAAATCCGCGGCGGCTGGGGAATGGCGTACAACATTTGACTCCATTACGGATTTGGTTTCAATTGTAGACAGGGATTTTAAACTCAAAAGAGTCAATAAAGCCTTTGCTGATGCTTTTGGATTACATCCTAAAGAGGTCATCGGCAGAACCTGTTACGAGCTGGTGCATGGGTCAAAAAAACCTCATCCGGATTGCCCCTGCAAGAAGAGTCTGCTGACCAAAGAGCCTGCCACAGTGGAATTTTTTGATACCTTTCTAAATAAATATCTCGAAGTTTCCACCTCCCCTGTATTAGACAATAAAGGAGAGGTTACTTCCGTGGTGCACATTGCAAGAGATATCACCGAGCGCAAGAGGGTGGAAGAAATGCAGAAACGGCTTGTTGCAATACTTGAGGCAACGCCGGACTTTGTCGGTTTTGCCGACGCAAAGGATAAGCACATTATCTATGTAAATAAGGCCGGACGTAAAATGTGCGGTATCGGTGACAATGAAGATGTGACAAAACTGAAGATAGACGATGTCCACCCTGAATGGACAAATAAAATGTTCGCCGAGGAGATATTGCCTGCTGCCGTGCGCGACGGCGTATGGATGGGTGAATGTGCTTTCTTGAACATAAGGGATAGATACGAGATACCCGTTTTGATGGTACTCTCTTCGCATAAGGCATCTAACGGAGAAGTAGAAGTGTTTTCCACGATCTCGCGCGACATCACCGACCGCAAGCAGGCTGAAGAGGTGCTAAGACAGGCCAAAATGCAGGCCGAAGCAGCGAATAAGGCCAAGGGTGAGTTTCTTGCCAATATGAGCCACGAAATCCGCACACCTTTGAATTCTATTATTGGATTCAGTGAAATCCTCATGCGGGAAGATATTACCAAAGAACAGAGAGATTACCTCAGCACGGTTTACAACAGCAGCAGGCATCTTTTGCAGTTGATTAATAATGTTCTGGACCTCTCCAAGATCGAAGCCCACAAAATGAATATTGAAATGAAGCAATGCTCACTTGGGCAGCTTATAGCTAAGACAGAATCTATGATGCAGCCTTTCGCGACGGAAAAAGGACTGACATTCGAGGTTCGCGAAAAAGGCGACCTGCCCGCCAATATTGTTACCGATGCCGCTCGTTTGGAGCAGTGTTTAATCAATCTTGTGAATAATGCAATAAAGTTTACAGAGCAGGGGCATGTTTATGTGAATATTTCTTTGGAGGATAAAAACGGTAATCCCTTTGTCCGTTTTGAAGTAGAAGACACGGGAGTCGGCATTGCTCCTGAGGCCCAGCAAAAGATATTTGAATCCTTTGTTCAGGAAGATGGAAGTATTTCACGCAAATACGGCGGGACAGGACTGGGGCTGACTATTACTAAAGAGTTGACCGAACTTCTCGGAGGGACTCTTACCTTAACCAGCGCAAAGGGAAAAGGTTCTGTATTCTCGCTTGTAATACCAGCCGGTGTTGACCCGACGACACAGCCCCTCCTGGACCGGAAAAAAATCAGCGACCATATAAGTAACGATGCAAGAAAAGCTGAACAGGTAAGATTTTCTGGGTCTGTCCTGGTGGCTGAGGACGTCAAGTCAAACCAAATGCTTATGAAGGCTTTGCTGGAAAGAATGGGTTTGAAGATAACAATCGCGGAGACTGGGGCCGAAGCGGTCGATAAAGCTCTTGGTCAGAAATTTGACCTTATTTTCATGGACATACGAATGCCGTATGTAAACGGGTACGAAGCCACACGGATACTTCGAAGCAAAGGAATTAAAACACCCATAGTGGCCTTGACGGCAGGAGCTATGGAAGGCGATGACAAAAAATGCATCGAAGCCGGCTGCGATGGGTACTTGTCAAAACCTGTGGTATATTCAAAACTCGTAGAAACAATCAGTAAATACCTTGGAAAAGTTGTTTTGCCGGAAAATGGTGATTTGGCCAACGAGTCTGATAACAGCAAGGTCGGTGAAAATTGTCTCCGCCAAGCAGATGCTGCTGATAATGAGGAAGTAATTGACTGGGCAAAAATTGTTGCCAATAGCCTCGATGAGCAGATAATAAAAGAAATTATGCCGACTTATTTGAAGGATAATAAAGAGCGCCTTCAGGGACTTATTTCTGCTGTAAAGACTGCTAATGCTCAAGATGTGAAGCTGCACGCCCACGCGATAAAAGGGGCAGGGAGAAATATGGGGGCGGCGAGATTGTCGGAGGTCGCATGGCAGCTTGAGACTATGGCCGCACAGGGGGATTTGTCGGAAGCTGAAAACATCCTGCAGAAAATTATGCATGAATTTCGCAGACTTGAAGAATTTGTTTCAAGGCCCAATTGGATAGAGATTGCAAAAGAACAGGCAGCTCTTCATGCAAGAGTTTAGACAAGATATAGAATTAACATAATAACTATGGAAAAAATCGGGACAATTTTAGTTATAGATGACAGCATGACTAATCTTGCACTTCTTGATTCACAGCTGTAAAGGATGAATTTGAAGGCTAAAATTGACTCTCAGCTAATTCGTGAGTTTGTAATATCTTGAGAGATAAAAAATTTAACAGTGGAATGCGGGAAAATCGGTTTTCTCATGAGTCGCAAAGTACCAATATTCTTCGAAAAAAAATCCATGTCTTCAGTATGTCTCCATAGATGCCAAATTTGAAGATTTGTGAAGGCACTAAACATCAAATCTTTGCCAAAAAATAAAGATTTTTAAAAATTTTCCAGCAAAAATAGGATTATATATCCGTTCGTCGTTGTAGCATCAGGTGGGTCAATTGCCCGTTACTTGTTCAAGCATAGATAAAATTGCCCTTGAGGTTGCCCTTAAATTGCCCTCAAAATACGTCTCGAGATAGTAAAAAATCGTGCAAGAATAGTAAATCAACAAGAGAATTTAAATCTTTGCTTTTATTGGAATTAAGCTGCAAACTAAGCTTATTGAGTATCTTACACAGAGAGGTCAAATCGAATCCCGCCCTCTCCGTTATAAGCGAATCCCGCCCTGTCTGTTCCTTTGTTATCTGATGCGGATAATTTGCTCCTAACCATCCGTTTGGTTTTATCGCCTTTTTTATTTTGCAGCGGATTTATCCAATATCCCTTTTATGCGCTCATCCATCGCCTTCTGGTCGGTTGCGAAACTGTTCAGGCCTCCCAGGTTCATCAGGCTGTCCAATCCCACCGATTTGCCGGCAAGGGCATCCTTCCAGTTAGCCACCTGCGGTATCTTGCCTTCCTTTGTGCTGGTCGCAATCTGCGAATCGCTCCAGCGAACCATCAAGTCCCCACATCCGTGGTCTTTAAAAAAATCTATAAGGTCATCCGGCGTGAAACTATCCAGGTTCTCTTTTTCAATCTTCTCCACGCAGGCCACAAGTTCCTCATCAACGTCCCAGAGCGTATTTAACCTTATCGCCTCCGCGTCAACACCATTTTCCAAACCCGGCTTGTAGTCGGCTCCGGTTCGGTCAGTGATTTCTTTAGGAGTCAGGTTCAAAGCCAGAAATTCGCTTGCCACCTTTGGCGGAATCGTCATCACATCAATCCCAACCAAATCCCGCACCTGCTTTCCTTCGCGGAAGCTGGCACCTATCTGCTTGGAAGCTGTATGGCGCCTTTTGCGCAGGCTCCTAACGGCAGCTTGAGAGGCCAGCGTGGCCTTTTCACCCATGTACTGGCCGTCACCAAGCTGATTGTCCACAACGAAACTATTTAATCGACCCAGAAAAACATTTACATATGCGGGTTTACCTATGCGCGCTATTACATAATTCTGCCGGGCGGAAAAACCTAGCGTGTGATTGACAGGAACACCCTGGGCCGACAGCTTCTGCGTCGCCAACAGTCCCGCGGGTGTAAAGGGAATCTTGATAAGAAACCGCTCAGGACAAATAGCATGAAATCGGCTTGCACAATCAATCGCCAGCCCCACGTCATTGGCAAAGTCGGTATGCTCCTCAACAGAAACATAAACATCGAACTTTTCTACAAGTCTCAGCCCATGCCAGACATTTAGAATAAAGGCAATCTCAAGAATCATCTCTCGCTGGCTAAGTCGCGGATAACCTGACAGCATACCAATCGCCTCGGCAATCAGCGAGTCATATCGGCCGGTCTGTACCTCCTTGTTGAGCAGCGTATTGTTGAGGGTCAGAGCTGAAAATTCCTGCGTCCATAATTTCTGGACATCATCAATACTGCCTGTATCCAGCCACAGTTCACTACCAAGCTCACTTAGCCTGCGCCAGATAGGATTTGTCTGGAAACGCCCTTTAAGCCGGCCAAAATTCGGAGAAAAACCCCTCTTTACAAACTTGGCAATCTCCTGACAAAGATTAGGTTCGCCTCTCCTGGTAACCATAATCATATCCTCCCTTCATTTCTCCAAAATGCCTTCGGCAACCGCTTTCGCTTATCTCGCACTTTCGAACAGCATACAGTCCAATAGCTAATTTTCAAATCACATTCTGCCGTAAATTTCTGTTAATTTCCCCAGCCTCCGCGCAATCACCGCTCTGGTTTGCCCGGCGAGAAGCTGCCATCTCCAGTTGCCCCTCACAGTAGCCGGGCGATTCATGCGGGCACGCTCGCCCAATCCTAAAACATCCTGCATGGGAATAATAACCACCCTGCCGACAGAACTCATTGCCAGCTGTATCAATTCCCAGTGTATTTGACCTGCGGAAACTTTACGGCCGAGATAATCAAACAACTTTTTCTTTTGCTCAGGCTTGGCCTCTTTTTCAAACCACCCCTCTATTGTGTTATTATCATGAGTGCCTGTATAAACTATCGAGTTCTCCACATGGTTATGGGGACAGTGCAGATTCTTCGCAATATCTCCGTCAAAAGCAAACAAAAGCACTCTCATGCACATAAGCCCAAACTTTTCAATAAACTCTCTGACGTCCGCAGTAATATATCCCAAATCTTCTACCACAATCGGCAGCGAAGGAAAATGTTTCAATAGTGTATTAAAGAAATCTTCTTTTGGCCCGTCTACCCATTTCCCGACCACCGCTGTTTTCTGGTTCGCAGGAACCTCCCAGTAGGCGATAAAACCCCTGAAGTGGTCGATACGAACAATATCGAATAAGGCCAGATTGTGTTTTACGCGCTGCACCCACCACCGGTAACCGGCATCTTTCAAGGCCTTCCAGTCGTAAATTGGATTACCCCACAACTGGCCGGTTCTGCTGAAAAAATCAGGCGGTACACCTGAAACAACCTTCAGCTTTTTTGCCTTTGTCAGCTTAAAGATTTCCGGCCAGGCCCACACATCCGCGCTGTTGTAGGCAATATAAATAGGAATATCTCCTA
>Ga0315294_10002609_pt1 | contig 19680 bp, 19 predicted proteins | sample YL17G13_40_MG_FD_203626 | JGI IMG/M metagenome (GOLD analysis project Ga0315294, IMG submission 203626) | Sediment microbial communities from Yellowstone Lake, YNP, Wyoming, USA - YL17G13_40 | ecosystem: Environmental > Aquatic > Freshwater > Lake > Sediment | place: USA: Wyoming | collected...
GGGGTTGGTGAGACCGGGAAACCAGATGTGGAATTCATGTGTTCCTCCTCAGGACAGATGCTCGCGGACAAGGCCGACAACCTTGCCGATAATGCTTACGTCGCTGGTGACAGGAATAGGATGGTACGCAGGGTTGGCCGGCATGAGAAAGATACCGTCATCTCCCTCGTGCAGCTTCTTAACGGTCGCCTCGTCTCCAAACAGTGCCACAACGATGTCGCCATTGTCTGCGGTCTGCTGTTTGTGGACGACGACGATATCCCCGGGCACGATGTGTTCGTCGATCATGGAGTCCCCTTTAACCTTGAGGCCAAAGTAGTCGGCAGTTGCGGGCGTCGGTGGGGTGACAAAGATCCACTTCTCGATGTTCTCCTCGGCCAGGATGGGGGTGCCGGCAGCGACAGTACCCAGCACCGGTATCATCAGCGATGGGGTGGCCGGCGTACCCTTGATGAGATTCGGCTGAGGGAGGTACCCTTTGCGTTCGAGCGTCTTGACGTACACGACGACCGAGTTGAGGGAGTTAAATCCAAAGTGGCGCCGTACATCCTCCAGGCTGGGGCGGAACCCCGTCTGGCGTGCGCGTACCTCGATGAATTCCAGCACGGCTTGCTGCTTACTGGTCAGCTCTTCCATCATCCACCTCCACTGTACTGTAGGATCTACACTTGTAGTGTATACACTATGCTACAAAATGCAATAGGTAGGTAGGCGGGTAGGCGAAAGCAAATAATCAGGATGAGAAAAGTATGCAACAATGCCGGGCACGTAATGTGCCCGGCATTGTCGTCGACTGACAGGACGTGTGCAGAGGGTTACAGGTCGCGGCCGTACCTCTCTGCGACAGTGCAGCTCATCAGGAAACGGTACAGCTTGGTCGGCTCATCCGTGATGTACGAAAGTTCACGGCCGCCGGAACGTCGGGTGCCGGGGATCCAGGCGGCAACGTCGGCAGGTCTCATCTGCTCCTTCGACCATGTACAGCGGGCGCGGGTAGCCCCACAAGACCTGCTACACCCTCCATGTCCAGACTGATGAAGTACTTCATGATGGCTTCCCTCCCGCGAGAGCTGTCACTCCCCGAATGGGGTCCGCTCGGATTTTGTCTGCCACTGCCGAAGCAACTCTCTGCACATATTCAACGCCTTCATACCCAGCCCTTCTCCGCATGCTGTGAGCAATCTGGCGATGGTTTCGCGAGAGGTGTCTGTGTCCACACGCATGTTCTGAAGGAGCTTGTCTGCTGCGATGGCCTGTTCTTCCAGTGGCAGGACGGCCGTCTGGACTTCGGCGATGCGCCTGGCATAGTCGCTGTCGACCGCGGTCACAAAGAGGCGGAACGTCCAGAATGCGGAACTCATGTCGATGTGGTCAGGGTCTCCCGTGGCGTAGGGGTCCGGGTATCCAAGAGCCGTTTCCATCATAGCCAGTGGATACCACGGCGTGTAGGGAAGCTCGTCGGGAATCCCGGAGGCTCGCCAGACAGTCACGGACTGTGGCCCGGAGGTTTGGCTCCTCAGTTCGGTCACAGAGGATTCCTGTGTGGTCCAGACCGAAATCGGACGCATGGTGGTCTGAGCTACGTTCTTGTGGAAGCTGCCGCTCATTTCCAGAGCTTGTTGGGTGGACTGCCCGTGGGGTGCGACGCAGCGCAGGCACGCCATGACATCACCAAGGGCCACGGGGTGCTGTGATGCGCATGAAAATGGCATGTTGTCCAGCGGGAACTCTCGCCCCGTGAGCAGAAAGAACCCGGTCTGCTGCCGGCTGGTGCTCAATGGAGAAGCATTGATCTGGGGCGGTCCGTAGGCGCCCTTGAAATCGAAAGGTTCTGTCCCAGTGGGATCGTACCACCCGCGCTGTATGGCATGGGTCTCCAGATCCGCCGACGCAAGGAACCAGTCTGTGTTCGCCAAGTCGACCTGACGGGAGATGAGATAGTTTGGCAGGACGACAACCGCATCGTCGGGAACGCGTTCCGCCAGCCACTCGTGACCGCCGGGTATCTGAAGGACCCACGCCTCGTGCTGGTCCGCGATCGTGATGATACGAGCATCGCAGTAGCCGTATGCTTCGACAAGCCGGCCCGCCAGTAGGATGCCTTTGCGGGCGGAGTGGGCCTGTTCGGCGACCAGTTGTGGTAGGAAGTGACCGATGCCACCCCGCTCCAGCTCAGGCTGTTGTTCACGTGTGCCTGCGGCGCTGTCGCAGCAAATACTGACCCCCTCGCTGTTGAGAAAGCTGTCTGCGAAGTCCTGTCCGGCCAGCTCTGTCCAGTCGTAGGCCAGGGTGTCCTCGGGCACAGGAAGTTCCAGAGAGGTGTGTGGCTCGCGGTACAGCAGCATTCCGTCTCTCAGCCGCGTGGCGGCAGGATGTTCACCGGCCTTGACGATGTGGTGACGCACGACCAGCCGGTGCGCGTCGTCTTCATTGTGACCGATGACAAGGCAACCCGACTGCGATGCAGACCGACCGACGACAATCGTCGTGCAGTCCAGTTCATCGCCCTCAGGTTCGGACAGGCGCATCAACGCTGCTCCAGTGTCCGCAGGGCATCGGCGATGCGGGTCAGTCCCTCCTGCACCGTCGAGCGTGGGCATGCGATGTTCATGCGCGCGAAGCCTTCGCCGCCGGGACCAAAGACGTACCCCTCGTCCAGACCGACTCTGGCTTTCTCGCGCAGGAAGTCCGAGAGCTGGTGGACGTCCATGCCAAGCGCGCGGAAGTCCAGCCACATCAGATACGTTCCCTCAATGGGCATGACCTTGACCTGTGGCATGTGGTCCTGGACGAACAGGCGGACATACGTCACGTTGCCTTCCAGGTAGTGCAGCACCTGGGTGAGCCAGTCGTCGCCCTCCCGGAACGAGGCTTCCAGGGCAGTGTACCCAAATGGTGTGACACTGCCTACGGCTCCGTTGATGCGGCGTTGCATCGCTGCGCGCATCTTGGGGTTGGGAACGATGGTGAAGCTGGTGGCCAGGCCCGCAAGATTGAACGTCTTTGACGGCGCCATGCACACGATGCTGTTCTGCTCCAGCTCGGGACTCAGAGAGGCAAACGGGACGTGGTGCGAACCATTCAGCAGCAGTTCGCAGTGTATTTCGTCGGAAACGACGATCGCATCGTTGGCCAGGGCGATCTCACCGACAGCCGTCAGCTCGTCCCGTGACCAGACACGGCCTACGGGATTGTGCGGGCTGCACAAGATAACCATCTTTGTGCGCGAGGGGCACGTTGACATACCGCACGTGTGTGGCTGGAAGGCATCCTTCAGCCCGTCGAGGTCCATCACATACCCGTGGCCGTTCCACTGCAGTTCGTTGTTGGCGACTTGACAGCCGTTCTCACGGACGGCTGACCAGAAAGGGTAGTAGACTGGGCTCTGAAGGATGACTTCGTCCCCCGGGCTCGTGAACGCACGCACCGCAGCATGCAGAGCGGGCACGACGCCGGGGGTGAACAGCAGCCAGTCAGGATCGACCTTCCACTGGTAGTTGCGCCACAGGCGCTGCGTAATGGCCTCCAGGACGGACGGACTTGCACATGAGTAGCCGTAGCACTCGTGCTGGGCACGTCGTATCAGTGCTTCAGTGACCGGTCTGGGTATCGGGAAGTCCATGTCCGCCACCCACATCGGCAAGACGTCCTCACTCCCGAAGACGGTGCAGCTCTGATCCCATTTGACGCAACCCGTGTTATGTCGTTCAAGCCCGCGTTCAAGGTCGTAGTTCATTCCCCTCTCCTTTTGTCCGGTATGGCGCCATCATATCGACGTATCTGGCAGGGGCGACCGTGCCTGCAGGCAATCCATGCAAGTATACCAGCATTTCTCTGGCTGGGTGTCACCGTGGGGAGGTTCGGACAAGGCAGAGCCCGCTGGACTCTGCGTCGGTCTGCGCAACGACGCCGGCATGTTCGGTGGCGTGAAGTGGGGCGCCGTCAACGCTGAAGGAGCTCGCGCCCGCAGGAGTCCGGAGCTAGAAGCGCAGCATGCCCGTGACCGCGAAAGCGGCCAGGGTAGAAGCTACCGTGATGCCAGCTCCTGTGCAAAGCTGTCCCAGGGTGTGCTCCTTGATGTTGATCTTGGCTACAGCGACGAGGACGAGCAGGAGATAGGAAATTGCACCTGGCCAGCCATACCTGATGGTGAGGGCCGTCGCTGGACCTGACACGCCGGCTGCATGACCAGATGCTTTGTAGTGCAGAAGGTTGATGATCACGAGACCGACGACCGTGAACATGTAGGACAGCATCAACGCCAGGAAGAGACGTGCTTCGCGGAAGAAGACAACCATGACGATGGTTCCGATCATGTAGCCCACGATGCTCAGGACGAAGGCCACCTTGCGTTCGCCCCTGTAGTCGCCAGGGTGGCGCACCATGTGGAACCACGCGCTCAGCGGGATGAGGCCGATGCACACGACTCCGGTGAGGCATGCTCCAAGGCTCCGATTCGGTTTGTCCATGAGAAAGAAAGAGACAAATGTCAGAACAGCGACGAGAGGTGCATCCAGAACGTACGTCCACAGGCGCATTCGTTTCGTTCGGCTGAGCATGATGGCACTCCTTTGATTCTTGGTTCTCACGACTCAGAGACTCTGCACGTAAGTATAGTACAGAATCGGGCGTCGCACTCTGCAAGTCATGCCATAGCCAAACAACCGCGGGCGTACGACCTGTCCCGAGAAATGCCACCCCGCTGCGACGAGGAGCAGGGTGACAATCAAAGCGACGATCAAGAAGGGCAAGACTGAGGAGCTCCTCTTCCTTTACTCCAGACCGTGTTCGGCAAGGTACTTCCTCTCCTTCTCTCGGTGCGCAACGGTGAGATGGGTCTTGATCTGTTCCCAGCTGGCACCATCAAGGGGATACCAGCGGAGGATGACTGCACATGCGAGGAGCAGGGTAGCGGGCACGAGGAACCATGCTCGCACGATGCCGGCTTCAGCCGAGGCGCTCTGCATGCCCTTTGCTAATGACTGGTCATAGCCTGCGCGTGACAGGAACCCGAGGAAAACAGCTTGCGCCAGGCTCATGGCGGGCTTGGTGACGAAGCTGTTGACACCAGCATACATGCCTTCGCGCCGCAGCCCTGTCGTGTGCTCATCCGTGTCGATGACATCGCCATTCATCAGTGGAATGAGATACATGCCACCGGCAAAGCCCACGCCGATCAGCAGAAAGGCGATCATCATCGGAATGAGCTGGTGAGGGAACAGGAGACCGACGACGCACCCGATGCCGAACATGGAAGCAAACACGCGTACACCGCGTTTGACACCCCAGACATCACGACGGTTGAGGAACAGCAGCAGGCCCAGGACTGCCCCGACAAAGAGCGAGCCAAGAGTGAGGGCGGTTCCCGTGCTCTTTGCGACGCCCATGCTCACTTCGTCATAGTAGTAATAGATGCCTTGCATGAGCTGGTTCTGGACGTAAATGGCGGTGAAGCTGATAGACTCGAACACGACAAAGGACCTGTTGCGGAAGCAGGTGCCCAGAGACTTCCAGAAGTTGAACTGTTCCTCTTCCTGTTGGAAGTGGTTCTCCCTATAGAAGAAGGTGCTGGCATAGATCACCGCGGCCATGAGGATGCCAAGACCAATCATGATGAGTCGGTAAGGGGTGGCATCCTGACCGGGTCCGGGCTGTATGAGCCCGATGGCGATGGGGAAGGCAGTGGAAATGAGGCTGAAGCCAATCTTCCAGATGAAAATGCTGCTTCGTGCCTTGTTGGAGACTGCCATTTCATACGGCATGATGTAGACGGCTGTTGCAATAGCTGTGTAGAGCGCATCGAACAGGAACATCCCGACCAGCATCTGGATGAACAGTGCCGTCTGGTTGCCCTTGAACCCAGGCAGGACAATCCAGAAGACTGCAAAGGCGGCCGCGTACAGGGGTGCCCCATACCGGATGTAGGGAATACGGCGCCCGAGTCTGCTCCTGGTACGGTCACTGATGTACCCGAACATTGGGTCGTTGAAGGCGTTCCAGATGCCGAAGAGCAGCCACACGATGGAGGCAAGGCGTGGGGCCAGTCCCATGACGCGCGTGAAGTAATAGGTCAGTGCTGCGCCTTCGGCGACCGAACACAGGATAGCCGTGGCGCCGTCAGCTGCTGATACCCAGATGCGACTGTGGACAGGGACAGACTCCTCATGAAGCGCTTCCCCCGACGCAGGTCCTGGAACTTCTCCGGCGATTCTTGTGCCCGCATCCTCGAGTCTCGGCTGGTCATTCCTTTCCTTTTCCATATCGGCCCCTCCCGCTTTCGGGTCCCACGGGACCCTGAGATACGGTCAGTATAGGAGCAACAGGTTTCTTGCATAGTTGAGGGCTGTCCTGTTGTGCATCCCCTGGCCGGGGAGAAGCGTGCCGTCCTCCTTTCACCGGTCGTCTGTGACGGATGAGGCCGGCGTGAGCGCCCGAGGGATCTACCGGGCGGCGAGAGGAGCAACCCTGAGGAACAAGAAGTACATGGCGACGACGATGACGATGCCGACCGCCACGACGGAACACATGACGAGGAGGATACGCTCCAGTCTCATGAACTCGCACAGCGACGAGACGTAATCGTCCAACGCCTGCTGGCCGCCAGCCGCGAGGTAGTGGTCTAATGACCGCAGGAACTTCCTTAGACGACCGCAGAGGAGAAGCGTGACGATGCCCGTGGGAATGCCGACCACGAGGAGGATCTGCAGAATACCGGTGGCGAACATGTACCGGGAGACGGAGCTTGCTGCCCGTGAGAGCTCCCTGAGGCGTTGGGGGAATGCGATTTGCGGTGCGGACCGAGCAGCTTGCCGATCGAGTTGCGGGGAACCTGAGTCCATCTTCGCTCCCTCCCCCCGTGAACCTGACCTCTTCCGTGGCCGGGATGAGTGGCACTCGCACTGGTCATCCAACGAGAGACGTTCACATTGGCACGGCGACGTATTCCGTGCGCAGAGCGTTGCTGCAACTTCCATCTCCTTGCGAAGGCAAGAAGCGACTGACTTGAGCAAGCATCGATGAGAGCAACATCTGAGACAATGCTAGCCGAACTGCAGGAGTAGTCAACCTTCCGGGCCAGTCCGGAGCAACGCCGATTGCCGCAGATGAGGGAGGAGATGGTGTGTTCCGATGGGCAATGAGAAGACAGTTGAGGCAGGAATCGTCGTGGAGATAGGAGCGAACAGGCAATCCGGTGACCCATCCGCAACGCTACTACTCAAGCTGGTCTTGGAGGTAGTGATCGAGGTTGCTGGGTGCTTCCACGTGAAAGACTACTCAGAGCATGAGTACTCGAGTCCCGGTAGGGACTAGGATGGGGTGAGGGATGCTCCGGGAAGATAGTCTGGAATCCTGAGGTGGGCCACTCGAGCGAGGACTCCGTCACGAGATCATTCACCAGATGAGCAGGACGCTTGACCGTTGCCGCACGCGCGACTAGAATAGCAATGGTGCTGTTAGGAAGAAACGGAGGCCAAAGGAGGCCTTGACTATGAGAGAATGCGCCCGCTTCGTCTTGACACTGGTTCTGTGTCTCGTCCTGAGCCTTTCGGGTGTGCTGGTTAGTGTCCCCGCCGCACGGGCAGCAGATACGGGGACCTGGACACAACTGCCGCTGTATGGGGGTGGCGTCTTTTCTCTTGCCATCAACCCCACTACCCCCACCACCCTCTATGCCGGCACGTATAGTGGTGGTGTCTTCCGCTCCACGGACAGCGGTACCACCTGGACGGCGGTCAACACTGGCCTCACCAGTCAGGATATCCGCTCTCTTGCCATCAACCCCACTACCCCCACCACCCTGTATGCTGGTACCTGGGGTGGTGGCGTCTTCCGCTCCGCGGACAGCGGCACCACCTGGACGGCGGTCAACACTGGCCTCACGAATCACAATGTCTATGCCATTGCCATCAACCCCGCTGCCCCCAGTACTCTCTATGCCGGCACGTATGATGGCGTCTTTCGCTCCACCGACAGCGGCACCACTTGGACTGCAGTGAACACCGGCCTCACGAATCACCATGTCCAGTCGCTTGCTATCGACCCCCTCGCTCCGACCATCCTCTATGCCGGTACAACTCTTGGTGGTGGTGTCTTCCGCTCCACCGACAGCGGTGCCACCTGGAGTGCAGTGAACACGAGCCTCTCCGATTGCTGGGTCCAGTCTGTCGCCGTCGACCCCCTCACCCCCACCACTCTGTATGCTGGTACCAAGGGTGGCGTCTTCTGCTCCACAGATAGCGGCACCACCTGGACTGCAGTGAACACCGGCCTCACTCATCAGGTGGTCTGGTCCCTTGCCGTCAACCCCCTCACCCCCACTACTCTCTATGCCGGTAGCTATGGTGGTGGCGTCTTCCGCTCCACAGATAGCGGCGCCACGTGGACGGCGGTGAACACTGGCCTTACCAGTCAGGATATCCGCTTTCTTGCCATCAACCCTGCTACCCCTTCTACCCTGTATGCGGGTACCTATGATGCCGGTGTCTTCCGGTATGACGTTGTGTCTTCCTGTGCCCTCACGACCACTGTTTCGCCATCTGCAGGCGGCTCGATCAGTAGGTCTCCCGATGCTACGTCCTACGCCCCTGGCGCGGTTGTCACCCTCACCGCCACCCCCGTCGCTGGCTACGTCTTCACCGGCTGGTCCGGGGCTCTCACCGGTACAGAGAACCCGGTGACTGTCGAGATGGACGCCAACAAGACGCTCACAGCCTCCTTCGCCTCCAATTCGAAGAAAATCATTGAGCTGACGATTGGGAGTCGCACCATGCACGTGGATGGGAGCCCCGTCATTCTGGAGGCAGCCCCCATCATCCTCAATTCGCGCACCCTTCTCCCCATCCGAGCAGTCGTCGAAGCGGTTGGAGGAACCATCACCTGGGAAGCGTCGGCACGGAAGGTCACCATCGTGGGGAGAGACAAGACAGTTGACCTATGGATCGACAGAAACATGGCGGAGCTGAATGGTCGGTCGATTGAAGTCGACAGCAATCGCAAGGTCGTTCCCATCATCATGAGCGGACGGACGTTCCTTCCTCTCCGATTTGTCGCGGAAGCGCTCGCACTGGATGTTCAATGGCATCCTGCTACCAAGACGATAACAATAGCCTACGCACCATAGCATATGATGTGCAGCGTTCGCTGAGGGATTCTGAGTGTTCCGGGATGACAGACGATGGTGGCCGTGTGGTGGAGATAAGGGGGAAGAACCACGCCGCCGAACACCCCCTTATCGAATCCTGAGAGTGCAGTGGTTGACGCTCTTGCAGACGCTTCGGTCCGGCTTCGGTCTCCCAGCTCTAACTAGAGTTGTGCATACATTGCTCGTGCAGCACACAGGTTGCACGGAGTCGCTGGGGACCTCCGGATTCCCTTCCTGCAACCCTGCACAGGAGGCTGCCGAGAATGCTGGGGGTGTCTCTCATTGGTCCTCCGTTCGCATGTGCAACATAGCGGCCCAACGGTCGGGTTCAGCCCGGTTGCGGAGCGCAGCGGTCCAACGTCGGCTGCAACCCGGTGTTAGCCCGCTGATTGGCTGAATAGTGCATCTTGCACAAAACTTCTCTTCAGACAAGCGCCTGTTCGAGGAATTCGACGTATTTGTCCGGGTTGAAGAGCACTGCAGCGTGCCCCATGTTACCCACGTTAAGTGTCTCCACGGCGCGACCAAATAGCTTTTCGTAACGGGGAAAATCTCTTTTGCTCTGGGTCGGGTCGTTTTCAGCGCTGAGTACAATGATGCGACCTGTCCAGTCTTGATAAGCGGTGGGAGTGACGACTCCCTTCCGGATCAAATTGGCGGCAACGGCAAAATGCGACACGACATCAGCACGGGATAGATCGTTTTGCATAACGTCGTTGATGGCTTCCAACCATTCGGCGCGCTCCGCTTCGGGCAGGGTGATGGCCTTGAGCAGTCCGCCGGTCAGCATGTTCTTGACTGTCTTTTCGGGCAGGAGGCGCACCAGTGCAATGATGGCATACTCCACAGGCAACCAGCCTTTGCCGTAATCTGCCGGACCGGTGCTGGAAAGGATGAGCCGGTCGACAGCCTTGGTATTGTGCGCCAGATATGCCTGTGCCAGCAATCCGCCATAGGACTGACCTCCAAGCGCAAAGGTATCAATGCCTTCGATTTGCAGGATGGTGTCAAAGGCAGTGATGAATTCGTCAATCGTCTGCACAGGTGGGTAATCAGGAGCGATGACGGTATGGCGTGTGGCAAGCCTTTCCATGAAGGCGAATCCGAGCGCCGCCCGGCGCAGCCCGCCGGTGAGCCAAAGGATGGGTGCGCCCGCCCCGACGCGGTAGTAACGCCAGGTTGTGTTGTTGACGATGACTCCCTTCCCAAATCGATTAGAAAAATGGTTCATTTGCTCTAAGATGGTCATCACTTCATCTCCAGTCATTAACAGCGGGCTGACGTCGCCATCAGCTGCCGCGTAGCGTCAGCGAAGCGGTCGGCTGCATGACGTTGTTGAGCAGCGCAGCGCATTTTTCATCTCGCTGTCTTTCCAAGGCGGTAGTGGAAAACGCCCGTGGCTTTGACCAACAGTGGAATAAACCGTACCCATTGAGCACGAGCCAGGCGCGGCTCAGGGCAAGTGAAAGGGAACCACTCATCGAGCAGGCAGATGCCATCGCCCCAGCTTTCGAGGTCTTTGCCGCGTTTCAGGGCCCAGTGACAACGGGCCCCGATTCTCGTGCGGGCGACCCTGCGGTTGTTCGCCCAGACGAAGAACGGCGAAAATGCATCGAAGACCAGTTCCGCGCCCGGGAAACGTTCCCGCAGCGTCAGCACCAACGACTTGACCTGTGGTTCTTCAAAGTACATCAAAACACCTTCGGCCAGAAAGAGAAACGGGCGCTGGCGATGGAGGCTCACCGAGTTTAGCCAGGCGCTGTCCAGCACCGAACAAGCCAGGAAATGATGGCGCGCTCCTTCGCCGCCGATGAACCTCCAGCGCAGTTCAATGACTTCCGGCAAGTCAAGGTCATACCACTCTACCTGGCCATTATCCACACGCTCAAAGCGCGCATCGAGACCGCACCCAATATGGACAACGACAGCCTCCGGGTAGCGCGCCAGAAAGCCCCGTGCATAGCGGTCGAACTCTCGACTACTCAGGACAACAGCTACCCGAGTTTCCTCATCGATCTTGGCCAGGATCCGCGAGAAATCAGCGTCCATCTGCCGGACCAGCGCCACGGCTTTCTCGTCTTTGATGAGGGCATCGGGGCGCTGTGATTCAATGGCTCGAATACAGAGCGGAATGAGCAACGTTTCAGCCACGTCGCTCAGGTTTTGATTAGTATTCTTGGACATGTTCATCCTCCTCAAGAATTGGACCTAGCGCTATGCCTGCGGTTTCCCGAACTGATCTAGCCGCCCAACGGCATCGGCATGAGCCGCGCGCGGTCAAGGTGGACGGCGCGGCGTTAACCAGAACGACGCTCAGGCAAGGAATGGCGCGAATTCGGCGCCCGAAAGCGCGTCGGCTCTATGCCGTTCTTAGGCGCGTTCTGCAATTGGAAAGGCAACTTCTTGCCCAACCTATACCTTATCCACACGCGCAATGTGATTATCGTACTGCCTTCAGGAGGTCCTCCCTGACCTGGGTTACGCTATCGAACCCGGCTTGCTGCAGGAAGCCTTTGTAGTCCGAAAATGAGTAAACATCACCTCTGGCGGAGACAGCGAACAGCCACGGGCCGTCGAGCACTGCCTCTTCTTTTTCGCGGTGGCCTTCGTCACTCAGGGGTGCTTCGATCACCAACATCCCGCCTGGCGCAAGTGCTGTGAACACCCGGCGGAACAGCTTCACAAGGTCATCCGATCCAAAAAAGTAGGTGACGAAGCCCAACCGGGCAATGTCAAACTTGTCCTGGCCATAATCCAATGAAAACATGTCGCCCGGAAGCATAGTGATCTGGTGTTCTACCCCCAGCTTTCGGGCTGCCTCCAGAGCGATTCCCAGCATGGCGGGCCAGTCCTGGAGCACCACGCGAACGCCAGGGTGCTGCTTTGCCAGTGTCAGCGTCGCGATCCCTGCTCCGGAGGCAAGGTCGAGCACCTGCAAGCCCTCCCGAGGCTCAACTTGCAGCGCCTGCCAGTAGCCGTCATATCGTTGGATGTAACGTTGCGGCGCCAGCGCACGGATGGCATAGAACGGAATGAAATGGCCTACCGACTCTGCATGGGTTACATCGGGGATGATGGGTCGTTTTCCGGTACGGATGGCTTCCGCCAGCCAGCCGTGCTTTTCCCAGGCAAGCCATTCAAGGACAAAATCACCCAGGTAGGTTGGCTTGCCAGGCAGCAAGTAATACTCTGCCCAGGTTGGCAGGCGGTAATCCACATCCTCCTTCTCCAACAACTTCATTACGGTCAGGGCGTCCAACAGACGACGAATGCCGCCTGGATCTGCTCCCGCAGCTAAGGCAATCTCCTCTGCTGTCCGGTGGCCTGCCGCAATACTGGCCCACACTTCCAGCTCCAGGCCGGCCCTAAGGATCGGCAGCTTGACAAACGGGACCGAGACGCTCCCGAACAGCATGTCCATCAATGCGTCAGGGCCGGGTGCTTCTTGGGGTATAGCAGGTTGAGTGCTCATAATGCTTCTCCTCTCCTACAAAACTGCTTGAATAGGTTGGCGTTCTTTCGCCTGTAGAGCAATGTTGTCAGTCACTCTGCTAGACTTTCAACCGCAAGAGAATAGCAGCAGACCTTATAGCGGCCGGCCGTGCCCAACGGCCAGCATCAAACGCGGGGCGGGTCATTCCGACTCGCCGGAATTAGCAGGGCATAGCCCCGTCGCCTGCGTCCCGCGACTCCCACGAAACAAAAAGGTCAGCACAAACCCTGCGATGAATCCGCCGATGTGCGCCATATAAGCCACGCCCCCTGTGTCCGCTGTCTCGGCAATCGAACCGATGCCGCCAAGAAACTGCAGAACGATCCAGAGCCCAATGACTATCAGCCCGGGCACTTGAATCACTCGTTGGCCCTGCAATACTCTGACCTTTCCCCGTGGGAACATCAAAATGCAAGCGCCGAGCACCCCCGCAATCGCTCCCGAGGCTCCCAAATTCGGCACGTTTGATCCGATGCTAAATGCCAACTGTGCAAAGGTTGCCGCAAGCCCACAGAGTAGGTAGAAGACTGTGAACCTGATGTGCCCGTTTTCCCGCCGTACTACTCCAAATCGGGTTGTTTGTCTATTGGCGCAGCCGATTCAGCCAAGTACAGGCTTGGGCGCACCTGAGTTTAGATTTCAAGATTCGCAGTTGTCAGACCGCCTGGTTGTATCAACTTCATAGCTCTTCCTCTGAAATGAGAGGACGACTGATCGTCTTGAGGGTCTCCTGGCTCATTCTGCCTTGTCCGACGAGTTCGTTTCCTGCTCTTCTCACTGCATCCAGCACAGCCTGACCATCCCGGGTAACCTTGCCATCGGCCCTCATAGCATCCGCATGAGGCCTCAGAACTGCTCCCGCGAACTCCGTGCTTGCATCTTCAGCTAGCTCCTTGACGATACGCACGACGGTGTCGCAGTTCTCGACCTCCCGCCACCCGCTTGTTGCGACGAGCACGATCTTCCGGATGCCGATGTCTTCACGAAACCTGGCTCGCGTGCGCCCTTGGCGCCTCTCCAACTTTGGCTCGATAAGAGGCATTAGCCTGTTGACCACATTCTGCATGTCACCGGGCAAAGGAACGTAGACCGGGGTCGCCAGGATGAGGACATCGGTGACCTTCAGCTTCGGATAGAGCAACTGCATGTCATCCTGGATACAGCATTCTCCGGGGCCGTCGTTCCAACAATACATCACCCCACAACTGCATGGCTTGACCTTCAGACGGCTCGCGTAGAGTAGCTCGACTTCGGCTCCAGCTTCCATCATGCCTTGGATGAACGAAGCGAGAACCAAGGCTGTATTGCCCTTCTCCATTTGCGGACTGCCATTGATTGCCACTGCCTTTACCATAATAGCCTCCTCAGATCGCAATAGATTACGCTCGTGATAGATGATTCCAGACTCATAATCTACTGCAATTAGTTAGTAGATTGTCAATGTGATTTTACTCCGCTGCAATTTCAATACAAGAGATCCAGAAAGGCATCCAAGAAACGCCCTCCACCAGGAGAGCGCTTCTTTCTCAGATTCACTTTGTTCCAGGCTCGAACCGCAGGCCCAAACTCGTACGCGTACGTCCGACTCGGTGCGCGCGGGGTGGGTGAAGGTGGCAGTCTGCGGCCTCGAGCCAGCCCGTCGGTGCTCCCACAGGAAACATTGTCCTGCGTGAGACTCCTGACGAAGCCGTGCGACTGAATGTTTGCCGGTATCATGATATGATCTGGTTGTGGCTGGATAACTGGCCGTTCTCTCTGAATCGTAGAACAGAGCCACAGCAACCAAACCCCACCGATGTTCTCTTGCATTGTACTTTTCCGACAAGTTGGCAATACTTGCGAAGAAGAGAAGATCAATCGCGGGGGAGATGCTATGGACAGGCCAACGTTTCGCGTGTATGGCTACCGCTGGGTTGTGCTGGCGGTGTTCATGCTCATCAATATTGCCATTCAGATGTTGTGGATCAGCTACTCTCCGATTACGGGGCCGGCGGCAAAGTTCTACGGTGTAACCGATCTCAACATCGGACTGTTATCAATGATGTTCATGATCGCCTTCGTTCCGCTGTCTATTCCAGTCTCGTGGGTGATCGACACGTGGGGTTTTCACAAGGCTGTTAGCATCGGTGCCGTTTTGATGGGCGTTTTTGGTATCCTGCGAGGACTGGCGGGAGCCAGGTACAGCCTCGTCCTGGCTTCGACGATCGGCATCGCCGTCGCGCAGCCCTTTCTACTCAACGCCTGGACAACCGTTCCGGCCAAATGGTTCGACCGCGAATTCCGTGCCACGGCAGTCGGACTGGTGACACTGGCATCACTTGTCGGAACAGCAATCGGCATGGTCTTGACACCGATTCTGATCCAACGCGTGTCCATCCCGCGTGTTCAGTTGTTATATGGCATTGTGGCCGCTTTCTCGTCAGCGCTCTTTATCCTGCTGGCGCGTGAGAAACCGCCGACACCGCCATGCCCGGCAGGGCAGGAGACGCGTGCGCTCATGCTGGACGGCCTCAAGAATGCTCTCAAAAACAGAATGTTCTGGATGTTCCTGGTTATCTGCTTCATTGCACTGGGGCTCTTCAATGGCCTGTCGACCTGGGTGGAGCCCATCATCCGACCGCGCGGATTTAGCCCGGAGCAGGCGGGGACGCTCGGCGCCCTTATGCTTGTCGGAGGAGTCATCGGTGCCGTCGTGATCCCTGCGTTTTCAGACAGACAGCACAAACGTCGCAAATATCTTATGATCGGCGTGCTGGGTGCGATTCCAGGTCTCATCGGCGTTACGTTTGCACGATCTGTCTTGCTCCTCATGGCATCGGCCTTTGAACTGGGGTTCTTCCTCACCAGCCTGAGCCCGGTAGGCATGGAGTATGCCGCCGAGATTACCCATCCGACACCAGAGGGAACATCCAATGGCCTGATCCAGCTCTTTGGCCAGGCCGCCGTTGTCTACGTGTATATCATGGAGGCCATGCGCACGAAGGACGGCTCCTTTACCCTGTCGCTGCTCTTTGGGGTGTTCTTGCTCATCATCTGCGCGCTTATTGTCGCTCGCCTGAAGGACCCTGATGTCACACGTGCCGGCGCGCAGATGACGAAATAGAAGGGCACACCGAACCATATATCCTCGCCGTCGATTTGGGGGCGCCGGGATGCAAGACGGCGCTGGTTTCCGTAACTCGTGTTGTTGCGGGATGGGAATTTCAGGAAGTGCCTCTGCATGTGTTGCCGGGTGGCGGAGCGGAACAGGATCCGGAGGATTGCTGGAATGCGCTCCTGACAACCGCCGGCAAGCTGATTCACAAGAAGCTTGTGCCCGTAGAGGGCATCGTTGGTGTCTATTGTTCAACCCAGGGAGAGGACACCGTGCCGCTGGACCGGGACGGCAAGCAACTGATGAACTGTGTGCTGTCGATGGACATGCGCGGGGCCAACTACCTCAAGCAGATCACGCGCGGGCCAGTCAACGTTGCTGGATATGACCCCGTCCGCTTGCTACGCTCGGTCAAGCTGACCGGTGGCGCACCGTCGTTGTCTGGCAAAGATCCGTCAGCGCATATGCACTCTATACGGGACGTGTTTCCGGACGTCTATGCGAAGACGTTCAAATTCCTGAATGTGCCGGATTACATGAACCTGCGTCTTTGCGGACGGATTGCCGCCACACCCGATTCCATTCTAACTTCCTGGGTCACAGATAATCGCAATTCGGCGCATGTTGTCTACTCACCGGTACTGATAAGGAACTCCGGTATCGATGCTGACAAGTTCCCTGAGATCGTTCCGTGTGATTCCGTGCTGGGCGAACTGAAACCGGACGTTGCACGTGAGTTGGGGCTCAAGCCCGACGTCCGGGTGGTAGCAGGGTCTATCGACACGACCTCGGCAGCTATCGGTTCGGGAGCCGTACGCGACTACGAGGGGCATCTGTACATCGGGACGTCGTCGTGGATCGCCGCACATGTGCCCTTTATGAAGACAGACGTTGTGAATTCGCTTGCTTCAGTGCCCTGTGCTATCCCAGGAAAGTACCTGATGACGATTCTGCAGACGACAGCAGGTGGCAACCTGACCTTCCTGCGCGACAAGATTCTCTATCACAAGGATAGGCTGCTGCGTGAGGAACAGGCGCCCGACGTGTATCAGATCATGGATCACATTGCCGAGCAGGTCCCGGCTGGAAGCAATGGCGTCATCTACACACCACGGATCTATGGCGAACGATCCCCTATTGAAGATCGTCATGTGTGCGCGTCCATCTTCAATCTCTCCCTGGAAAACAGCCGGGAGGAAATTGCTCGCGCATTCCTAGAGGGCGTTGCCCTGAATACGCAGTGGATGCTTGGACCGGGCGAGAAGTTCTTGGGACGCAAGCTAACATCCCTCAACTTTGTAGGTGGAGGCGCCAAATCCAACATCTGGTGCCAGATCTTTGCAGACGTGCTTGATGTCACCATCCGTCAGGTGGCGAATCCTATCGAGGTGAACGCGTGCGGAGCAGCATTTATCGCCGCCGAAGCACTAGGATACATGAAATTCGAGGATGCTGCACAGTAGACGGCGATTTCCAGGGAGTACACACCTCTGCTGGAACACCGTGCCCTTTACGACAAGATCTTCAGGGAATTCGTCCAGTATTATCACCAGACCAAGGACCTTTACCGCGAGATGAATCCGTAAAGCGAGCAGCAGAAATGAACAAAGGGGTAGGCCTGTGAGGTCTACCCCTTTACCATACTCTATGTGTCAGGCACCTTCGACACTTCCCAGGACAGTATCAAAGCGGCGAAGCGCATCATCGATGATTTCATCGGTATCGGCCATACTCGTGTACATGCGGCTGCCAGCCAGGGTGATGATGCCTTGGCTCATGTAAGCGGCGCCCATCTCCTGCATCATATAGGTTCGGGGCTTGAGCTCCTTGGCCAGCTTGAGTGGGTGACGGAAATCGAGCAGCATGACGCCTGCTGTTTCAAGGTGCACAATGGAGCCTTGATTGTATGCGACAAACGGAAGTTTGCGCCGGTCGATGATCTCCTGCAGTCCTTTGACCAGACGGTCACCTGCGCGCCCAGCGATGACCGGTGCGTTGGTACGTTCCATTTCTGTCAGGGCAAAGTACCCCGCAGCGCATGACAATGGATTGGCCGTCAGTGTTCCCCCGACGTAAGCGCGTTCTCCTGTGCCGCCGATCCCGGCTGAAAGATGCATCATGACGTCGCGTCGTCCACCAAGCCCGCCGGCCATCGGGTACCCACCGGTGATGCATTTGCCAAAGACCGTCAGGTCTGGCTTGACGCCGAAATAACCCTGAGCGCAGCCCATTCCTAGCCGGAACCCGGTCACAACTTCGTCAAAGATGAGGAGTGCACCGAACTCGTCACACAGCTCACGCACCTTCTGGTTGTAGTCCTTGTACACCGGGCGCGTTCCGCTTTCAGGTCCAACGGGTTCCACGATAACGGCCGCCGTACCGCCACGCAGACGGTTACGGATCAGCAAACGCCGCAGACCAGCGAGATCGTTGGGAAAAACTTCTTCGGTGTTGCTGGTCGCGCCCATCGGTATTCCTTTGGATTCGAAGCGCCCCGTGCCTGGTACATGCAGGCCGTAGACCATCGAGTCGCTCCAGCCATGGTACGCTCCGCCAACCTTGATGATCTTGCGCTTGGCGGTATGCGTCCGTGCTGCACGGATAGCTGCCATAACAGCCTCTGTCCCGGATCCAAACATGCGCAGCATCTCAACACTGGGGACAAGGCGGTTGACGAGTTTTGCGAGCTTCAGCTCGTATTCACAGAACAGGCCAGTGACTGGGCCCGATTCGTTGATGACCTCAGCCACCTTTTCGCGCACTGGTGCATAGTTGCTGCCCAGAACAGTCGGGCCGCCGGCTTGCAGGAAGTCGATGTACCGGTTGCCGTCGGCATCCCACATGAGAGCGCCACTCGCTTTCTGGATAGCAATGGGGAAAGGATAGTTGAACGCCAGATTGTGCTGGACACCACCAGGAATGTAGTTCTTGGCCTCGTCGGTCATGGCTCTGGATTTGGTGCATTTCGTATCAAAGTAGTCCAGGTATTCTTTCATCTTATCGCGTCGGATCGTCATCGGCGGTACCTGAATCAGAGCATGCAAACGATCGTAGATTGTTGCCGTATCATGCCATTCGGAAATGGCGTACTTCTGTTCTTCGGCCACAGTCGCCCCCTGTTTGACTAATGCTTGTTAGTGTCCTCGAGCTTCTTCTGATCCTTGCGCAACATAGCAAACGCTACTTCGCGAAACGGGAGCGGGACGCGCGAAACCTTCTTCTCGGTGCAGATTGCGAGGAGGTACGTCACGGCGCATTTCTCGAGCAGTTGCACATTGAACATCGTGCGATGCGGATCAGGGCCGAGGCACAATGCACCGTGATTCTGCAGGATGTATGCGTTGCAATGATTTCTCAGTTTTGCGATGACGTTTCGTTTCAGGAATCCCGTCCCCGACGGCGCGTAATCAATGATCTCAACCGACTTGCCAAGAAAACGAGCTTGTTCGTCGTAGAGTGCCGGAATCGGCATCTTCGTAAGTGCAAACACACTAGCATACAGCTGATGCGTATGAATGACGCAGTTAGTATCCAGTCGGTTTTCGTAGATAGCGGCGTGCAAAGCGCTTTCGATCGAAGGTTTGCGTTCTCCCTCGAGGACTGTGAGGTCATACCTAAGTATGCAAATATCTGCTGGTGTCATGATCGTGTAATCGTAATTGGAGGGGGTGATGGCGAACGCGTCCTCGCCTGGGATACGCACTGACACATTACCGCCGGTTCCCATCAGATATCCCTTTTCAACCAGGGTGTGGCAGAGTGTAGTAACCTGTTGCTTTACTTCCTCATAGCTTCCCATGTCCGCCTCGTTCTGAAGTAAGACACTTTCAGAAACGGACTGAATTATAATTCCGTTGACAGATTTCTCAAGCGTATTCATAGTTCTAGGAACTATCCCATACAGCCAAACATCGTAGCAGTGAGGTGTATGAAACGCCAAGAGGAGATCTC
>Ga0315294_10002610_pt1 | contig 19678 bp, 44 predicted proteins | sample YL17G13_40_MG_FD_203626 | JGI IMG/M metagenome (GOLD analysis project Ga0315294, IMG submission 203626) | Sediment microbial communities from Yellowstone Lake, YNP, Wyoming, USA - YL17G13_40 | ecosystem: Environmental > Aquatic > Freshwater > Lake > Sediment | place: USA: Wyoming | collected...
TCTCCCGAATTGCAGGAGGTATCTACAAGTTTTAATCCGGCAGCTTCCCCATTTGGTACTGATGGAGTTATTACGAAAAGATTATTATCTATCGTCCATGTAAATGGTAAACAACCACCCTGAGTTTCAGGAATAACATAAAAACCCTTTTCGCCCGGCCCTGGCCCAGTGCAGAGTAATGCATACCATCCAGCAACCTCACTTGGAACTTCACAAATCTTTATAGAACCATAAAACATGAAAGGTTGGAAAGTACACGTAGGGCCACCCTTCTCATACGGCCCCAATGATTCCCACCAAAGAATAACTTTACGTTCGTCGGCAGGTTTTAGGCAACAATCTACCTTGATAATTGTCCCCTCACTCTCACATAGATTTATGCCTCCATTCTTGATAAATGCCTGCATCAGCATGTAACCCAAACCTGTGCGAGAAAATGTTACAACTTCAGGCCCCACATTGCTCCATTCGGTATAAGCCTTCCACAAGAAATATGATCCTTGTTCATCATGACCGAATTTAATGATCTGTGCTTGACACCCCCAAAGACTATAAATTGTGTGGTTTAACGGATTAGGCGGAATAGGAGGATGTGTCCAGTCATATCCCATGTGATGGGGTACCATTGCCCCTTCGTAGTTGTAAATTAATGAACCATCGTCGTTTTCCGCTTTATACCAGAATGGTCGATTCGGAGAACTCCCGGTCAATATATTCGCATCTGCTCCCTCGGCAACAGTAAACGCAAGTGGAGTGCATCCAGGACAATCCTTCGTTGAGGCACTATAGTACGTCTTTATATAATCAACTCCTTCTACCTCAACTACACCATTGGGGTTTTTAATTATCCAAGTGCCGTCAACTTTTGTGAATGTTTCCAGACCCGGTGCATACCATTTCATCGGAGGAATGGTTTCGGGAAGATTGAGGAAAGCGATATTGCAATAGGGTTTCTTCTCTTCTTCTATCGGTACTTCTGGTTCGTGAGAAAGTATAATCTGATCCTGCATCCCGGTAATGGATTGAGCCATGACGGTTTTGTCGGCATTAAAGAGGCGATAATAAGGAATCCCCAAAAGTTCGGCGATAGATTTCGTTGCCCGGAGAAGGGCTTGGCCTTCTCCGTATTTTCTCATCGCTTCTATCCGATCTCCGAATAATTTTACTTTTCTTGCGTTATCCATTCCCTCTATCCTCACCCCAAAAGAGAAGGCTCGATCCGCCCGTGCACGGATGAGCCTTCTCTTTACTACCTTTGGGGGAGATTCGCCAGGTCGAGTGGCCACCCTTCCCGGTTATCTCAAAGATTTATTTCTTACCAGGGCCACCAACTTTTCTTTGTGGTGGTCTCTTTTCCTTTCTGATCTTTGTAGGTTCGCTCATTTCCGGTTGGGGGAGGAGCGACCCTCGATCCCTCATTCGGAGGATTTGCACCTATCGCCTCTTCCATTTTATCAAAAGTCGGTTCTTGGCCAGTTTTCTTCTTGCCGAAATACTTTGCGGTTTCCGCTACGTTCTTACCTAAATCATCAGCCATGTTTGTCTCCTTTGTATTTCCGCTTCACCGAATGCGGATGACCTTTCCCTTTCGGGTGAGTCTCCGAATAAATGATCGCCCTCATCATAGCGGGGTTCTTTACTATTTTACCAGACCCAGAATGAAGAGTGCCCCGTTCAAACTCGGAAGCGATTACTTCGCCCCGTTCACCCGGAGGAAGTTTTCTTCTTTTCTCCGCTCCCGCTCCGAGAACATTCGGATGCTTCATCGCTTCTTTCTGTCTTAGATTTAGCATCGTTTCTCCTGGCAAAATGAGATGGCATAAGTTTCTAAAGTCCTGAATTCCTCTTCAGTGATTGGAGTTTCGTTGCCGGGAAACCCTATATAAAAGCGACTATCCTGAAAGCCAATGTGATGATGAACGGCAATCATTTCTTTACCCGAACGAAATCTTAGAACCCTCCCAAAATGATCCATGGTAAGACTCGGATGAAAGGCTTCCCATTTCTCGTTGAGGATTCGTGAGACCACGTTATTCATTAAATCTTTCCTTTTCGATGAGATTAGTTAATTGTATAAACTACTTTTCCATCCTCTTTTTTGGCGTTCAAAATTCCTACAAGACACATGAGTTGAGTTAAATCCAAATATTTTGACCAATCTCCCGGCTGTTGTAATGATCCAAGCAAAAATGCTTTCGGTGCATAAGGCCATACCGATATTCTTGGGGGATTACGATGATATACAAGGTCTCCATTTGGCATCAATTCTTCATAACCATTCCCGAACTTTCTGTCAAACTCTGTCTCCGTCAATTTGCCGCCACAATCAATAATGGCTTGTTTAATTTCATTTTGACGGTCAGAATATGTGGCAATGCCTTCCAAAATATTATTTCTTTTAGTCTCGGAAATTTTCAAATCTTCCCCTTGCGGTGAGACCTATCGTGGCCAGTCCCTTCTGGGTGCTTAAAAGCCCCAGGACAAGACCCTCTTTCTTCATAGGGTTTCTTCCATGAACCCTTTCTCTGAGTGGGCTCAGTTACCATGGCAACAGTCCTGCCGCCACGAGGCCCCGCTTTCTTTGTGACCGCCACGGGGATGTTAAGGTCTGGCCGCCCTTTTGGATGGGCCATTCTCATGCGGATTTTTCCGCCTCTTGCCAGCACTTTCTTTTCTGCTGATTTTGGCATGGAATTCCTCCTTTAGGGTTTTATTATAGACCTCTTCGAGGTCGTGAATCGCATCCAAAAGGACATCGGCCCTTAAAAGAGAATTGGCTCTCTTGAAATCCTCCGCAAATATTATCCGCTCGATTTCTTCAATGTCCTTATTGTAATAAACGGTGAACGCTCTTTTCATGGTTTCCCCTCGATTGTAATCTTAAATTGCGGATCATGCCCACGGAGAATCCTCAGTTCTATCGTGATTGGTGGAGGCGGTTCCTTGTTGATCGATGCTCCCAGGCCCAGACTTGCCATTGTCCCCGCCGCCATCTTCGCCGATTCCTTCGCATACTTCTTCGCCGCCCACTCCGAAGCCGTCTTGTTCAATGGCCCTATGACCGATGAGTCTCGTTCTCGATTTCGATCCCGTCCCTTGGAGTTGAAAGAGCTTTTCTTTCCCATTCTCTCCTCCCTTGCCTGGCCCGAACATCACGAGCGTCGGGCCTCTAAAGTTAATCCCGGCCTCTCCTCCGGGTCGATCCGGGGGCCGATCATCCTCAATACCTCCGCCGGTTCCCAAATCGAATTGATAACTCGCCTTGAGATAAGCGAGTAGGTTCTGCATTGCCCTCGGATCAAATGTCTTGATCGCCGATATGTAGCGATCCCTTAACTGTTTCTCTTCTTCGTTGAAGTCCCTGCCTTCTTCGATAATCTCCTGGTGCATCTTGGCGAGTCTTACAGTCCAGCCCTGAATGAGGTCAGTAACCACAATCGCATTCTTTCGGAAACCGGCGACGATGGCCATCGTGTTGCCGTCTCCGTTTGCGATGTCTTCCGCAAATTTTCTTCTCCACTCAAAAAACGATGACCAGTTCGCAATGGTGTCAACGTGGACACCGATCTCGTCGGCCACCTTTTGATGATTCTGAAAAATCTTCCAGAGACGATAAGCCTCAAGATGTCTCTCTGTAACATTCTTAATCGGTCTCATTCTGCCATCCTTACATGAAAGGGCCGCCCCAGGCATCGGGCGATAAAATAATTGGCTCTTCTTTCTTTTTGTCACGAGCCATGCGAGCAACGACCCGGTTCAAACACCAGGCAAGAGCATTGATGATCGGAAACCCGTCTTCCGTCCCAAAAATATCTTTGAGGGCTTTATAGAGTTTCCCCTTCGTCATTTCGTCGAGCTTCATCGGCTTCTCTGCCATTCTCATGTTGATGTGGTGAATCTGCGAGGAGAGGACGTTTAGAATTTGCCACTCGTCCAGACCTTCGACTTTCATCGGAGACTTCCCGTTTTTCATCACCACGATGTCGATCCTCCCCAAAACTTCCAAGTCCATGGTATCCTCCCTATTTCTTCTTTTTCTTCAACCATTTGAGTTGCAGTTTCTTGATCGGGAACGGCTCGCCAGCCTTCTTCGCTTGTTTGGAGAATTTCCATTCCGCATAATTCAGAGACCCGATGGAAAAGAGAATCTCGACATTTCTCTCGTTCTTACGGATGATCCCTCCAAAGATTCTGCGGGTCGCCTTCACCCTAAGTTTCGGACTGTAATACTTCACCGCCTGGATCGCTCCGGCTTGAAGTATCGCTTCCGCCAGATCGCCAAAGACCTTTCGGCTAATCGTCATAGAACCTCCATTGATTGACTTCGCTTCCTCTCTGGATCGAAGTCGCCCAGGACAACAGAGAACCCTCCCGTGTCCCGATTATGGCGAGGCCCCTGTCATTCCATCCATCGAGGAAGATGACTCCGTTGACCGTGGTAGGATTCCAAACCTTCACGATCAACATGGGCCGTTCACCGTCGTTTGTCTTGACCAGGACAATCCGGCCTACCCCAGGAATTTGACGAGTTTTGGTCTTGGGCATTTCCGGTCTGGATATGCCCCCCTCCACTTTCTTCTCCTCCGTTTTTTCTCCTTCCATCTGACCCTCCTTTCAATGTTTCCCGGTTTAACCTGATCCACCGGGAGAAGGTGTAAGGAGGTGATGATGAGCCTTGAGACTAAAAATAATGCCTCAAGATCAGAAGCCAGTAGAACCATCCCCCCACGATTCCACCGACTATAAACCAATAATTTTTTACGATCAGACCAACGACTATCGCCGCAACCGCCCCCACCATCGGAATGGCGAGTCCGGCAAGCATAAGAGCCGCAAACCATATAGGCATTATCGGGCCGCTCATGTCGCCACCCTCACTTTTCCGCATTTGCGGCATTCCCACATCTCGCCCTTTATCAGGGTCTTCCAGCGATTGTGACCGCACTTACAGGGTTTATTGCTTTTTCCCACGATCCGTCCTTCTTGTCCATGATGTCGGAGCTCCCACACCCGGAAAAGTTGCAAGGAAGGCGGCAAAGGTGACGTTCGATAACGACCCCGGTCTCTTCTGTCTGATAATTCTCAGGGCCTCACCGCCCGAAATTCCGGTAAGCGTTAAAATTATGCCGTTGACGAGACCGCCACGGTTAAATCCCGCCGTTCAATGGGTCAAGACCGTAAACCCTAAGTCCCGCATCCTCATTCCCCACCTGGCGACTTCTTCGAGAACTGCCAGGTTCGGCAATTTCGCCTCATCCTTAATCGGCCAGTAGAGATAACCTTCGAGCCACGGCATCGACGGGTCAAACTGACCGGAGAGATCAATCACCGCTTCAATCCCAAGAGCCTTCACCTTCGCCTTGTCCCAGGGCCACCTAATCGCTGACGACTGATAGAGACCCGGAACGATCTCGACGATCTCGATCCCGCCCAACCATTGCCGGATGTATGCCTTTCCGATTTCCCAAAGATTCATTTTTGACTATCCTCCCACGGATTCGGGTTCGGGTTCGGATTCGTAGGCCCCTGTTTCAGATTGACTCTTCCTACATGAACCCTGCCAGAGGGTTCAATCCTGGGCTCTTCTTTCGGAGCCAGATAATCGGATTTTTCGTTCTCGGCCAAAATTTCCGCTTCCTGCTCCTCAATGGACTCCTTGAGTGCCCCATCAAGACCCATTTCCTTAATCTTGTAGAGCCTGAAACGCTCGATCTTCTCGATCAACGTTTCCCCCTCCTTCACATACCCTATCGTTCGGAGCACATTATACCGACGTTTCAGACCAAGTGCCCAAAAACGATGCCGAAGTCGCCTGAAATCTACATCGTCATAATTCATGCGAAGACGATTATACTCCTCATCGGTGATCTCCGGCCCCAAACCTCGATGACAGTTGGGACAAAGAAAATCGCCTTCCGGTTGAGCGATCAATTCCTCAAATTCTTGATGACAACGATCACATGGTTGCATGGATACCTCCTCCCAATGTTTCACGTGCCGGAATTGAAAGATGACACGGCCTACATAGCCATTCGACCGATAATGGCTTCGAATAGTCTTCATGGTGCATCTGTGAATCTGACTTCCCACATTTTAAACATGGACTCTTCTCTATCTTCCCTCGTCTCAAATAAGTGCCCGCATAGGAACGACAAGAATCCTTCATCCTCTGTTCTTCCGTCAAGGGATGCGTTTTCCTCCATTCTCTCATGTATCCTGCATGACAAGGATTGCAGTACCCACTTATCCAAGAACCGTTTTTCCGTGAATGAATCGCCCCACACTTAGGACACTTCATAACACCTCCATTATAGGGTGTAAGAAATTAAAAACCGATGCAAAAAAATTTTGGGATTTTAAGGAAAGATGAGCGACCGGGAATTGAGTGTGAATGGGAGTAACTACCACGTGACGTGCTGGCTTAGGGTTAGCGGGGCCTTGACGACTGCTCCCCCTGCCCTGTGACCCCTGCCCATGGGTGCGGTGGCTTGCGACTCTTGCCGTTTGCGTTTGCGAAACGTTCATTTTTCCCTTAAATCCGCCGATTGCCGCCCGCTTTCCCTCTGAATTGGTATCTTTACAGCATCAAACCCACAATGTCAAGTTAAATCTTAGGCTCCAATGTCGCATAATAAAGATTATGTAAACTTTGAACCCTTGACCCTGCACCCTATCTAAACCCAGGAAGAGACCGAGACCCCCAAGAAGAAGAGAGACCCCGCCCGCCCTGTCATTTTCTTTCTACCTTGACCCCTTCACCCACCCGCCGCCCTGCAACCTACCGAAGACACACGAGAAGAGAAACCGCCCTTCGAAGGCTCGAAGATCGGAAACACCGGAGACCGGAAGGCCGCCCCGCAGGATGGCCACGAACCCGAACCGAAGAGCAGCCACCCGCCCCGTTCGACGGCTCTAACCGGAGGCCCCCAGGAAGAGACCGCCGCCCCTCCCCTTGAACCCCTACCCACTCCCGCCCCTCCCTTGATTCGCTCCCTCTCCCCACCCCCTACCCCCTCCCCTCTCCCTCTCCTTATCCCTCCCCCCCCTCGTTGACCGGAACGGGAAGGCCGACCGAGAGACCGGAAGCCCCGCCGCCAGGAATATAATATTTTGGTTGTTCATAAATGAACTCGACTGGTAAATCCAAAGTTCAATCTTGAACAATTTTACTCCCGAATTATGTAAACTATTACGAATAACCCAATGATTTCAAGGATAATCTTTTGTCTAAAATTTGGCACGACCATTGCATATTTAAGCTAAACCTTTAAAATCCAAAAAGAAAGGATACCCCAAACATGGAAGAGACAAGACCAACCCCACCCGCCAACGGAACCCCGCCCCGCTTATCCGAACTCAAAAAGGCCGCTCATCAAATGGGATTTGTTTTTCTCGATGGCCACCTGCACAATGTCATAATTGACGAAGACGCCCCGACGATGGCCACGGCCCACGACCAGCCCCAGGAAGACCCCCACAATGGAAACGGCCACGACTACATAAAGCCCGACATTTACGACTCAATCAAAAAAGCCGTATTAGCTGGAATGAACCCCGTTATTTTTGGCCCCGCCGGAAGTGGGAAGTCAAGGCTTTGCAAAGAACTTGCTCACGACATCGGAAAGCCCTTTCACACTATGTCTTTTTCTGGTGGCTTGCGTTATAGTCAGGTTTTTGGATCTCAGACCCTTGAAGAAGGTTCAACCACATGGAAGCCCGCCCCCCTGCTTCAATGGATACAAGACCCCGCCCTGATCCTACTCGATGAAATTTTTTCAGCCGATCCAGAGGTTTTGTTAGGACTCAATTCGCTCCTCGAACCGGACACCCGAAACATAACGACACCCGCCGGAGTTTTTAAAGTTAACCCTGAAACCTCTTTTATCGCCTGCTCGAACTCGAACGGAAGACAACAAGCCCGACAATATACGGGAACCACTCGAACAGATGATAGCCTGCTTGACCGACTCATCCCGCCCTTTTTTATGGACTACGACCCCAAGGCAGAGAAACAAATAATCAAAGCCCTTGTCGATGATGGCACGGCCCGAACCTTGACCGAGACTTTAGAACGCTTTAGGAAACAGATTATCAATAATCAAATTCCTTTCGACCCCTCGACCCGCCGCTTAATCGGAACCTGCAAGCTCATAAAGGCAGGTTTTAAAACTATGGACGCCTTCAAGCTCTGCTTTACGGCTACCTTTAGCCCCGCCGAACTTGACAAAATTCAGTTATAGGAGACCCGAACATGATGACCGTTAAGGAATATATTTTTAATAAAATGCCCGACCGGACTTTTTTATATATGCCCGACGTAGTAAACCACATTTTGAAAAAAGACACACGAAAGACAGTTTTCAAATGTCCCGAATTTGAAGGTTACGCTTTTGATAGTTTTGTTGAGAGTTTAAAGACCCCGCCCGAACCGCCGGAAATTTTCGACTCTTGCCTTGACTCATACAGCCCCCGCCGCCGACACAAAGAACTTGATGCCGACAGCGGAGACATTGAAATTGACCGATATTTAAACGGAGACCCCCGCCCCTTTATCGATGTTTTTAGTTTTCAGACCCCCCGCCCCGCCCGAACTATTTTGATTGACTCTTGTTTAAGCGGCTCACAAAGAAATGATGACACGATAACAGACCAGCATAAGGCCGTGTATAGAGAAGCCTTGAGAGCGGAGGCCGAAGGAACGCCCTTTCGAGTTATAGCTTGTCGATCCTCGAAGATTGAAGAACTAAGAAGCCCCTACACGGTTTATATAGTTATTAAAGATTGGAACGACCCGATATTTCCCAATATTTGGGGAAGCCTGAAAACCTCAGCCACAACAAACGACTTTGGAAACTGTTTTCAAGACTTTGTCACGGGAAGTCATTCGTCAGGAAATGGCTTTCCCGAAGTAACCTATTTTGAAAATGACTTTCCGCCGGAAGAAGAAATAGTTTTGATTAACCCCGTCAGGATAAGGAAAAACCGGATAACACATAACACTTGACAGCCCCGACACGACACCGGAGGCCAAGAAGAAAGGAGTGGTCAATAATGAATTATCTATTTTGTGACGAAAGAGGCCAGCGAATATCCGAAGGGATTTGTGAGAATAACTTTAAAACTGGTAAGTGCAAGAAAGACCTTTTCAAATGCCAGAGAGCAAGGGAAGAGACCAAGAAGAAACCAGAACCCGAACCCACGCCAAAAATTGTCACCGAAGCCGCAAATTGCGGCCCCCTCTTCGCTGGACTTGACAACAAGGGCGGTTGAATTAACCGGAAAATTTGGCACGAGTTATGCTTTATTACAGGTTGAAACATACTAAACCCAGAAAGGAGAAAAAAGACCATGGAAAAGAAAATCTTTATAGGAAGCACCAAGCCCGACACCTACGACCCCCACGCCCTACCGATCACCCTTGAAATTGAAATCAAAGAAAAAAGCGGAACGGAGAACTTTAAAACGGTTGACTTGACCCCGATCACCCCGCCGGCCCTTTGTCTTTCCATCTCTGGAAATATCGGAAGTCAAGGCGGGGGACAGATCAACGAGACCCTTGAAAGGTTGACGCTCGACAATTCGATTGACTACCGCCCAGACTGGAACACTGGCAAATTGGCCCACCTTTTAGAAGTATGGAAAGAATACCACTTGAACGACATGAAAGCCGGATGTCGTCACCAGAACGAAAGCAAAGAATCAAGAAAGAAATTAACCATTATCACGCCGAAGATTAACGTCTGGAAGATCAAGGACGACGAGACCCGCCGAAGGGCTGAAAGGCTCCTCAAGTTACTTGAAATAGGGAAAGTCACATTTCAAACCGACCTTTATCCAGTCGATTATTTAATTCTTGATATTTTCAAGGCCGCCAAAAATGGCGAAGTTTACAAACCCAAGACCGAAGGCGAAAAAAGTTATTTTGAGCATGGGATAATTGAGATCAAGACCGAAGAAAAAGCCGCCGGATGGGTGAGACAGGACGAGCACCCCGACGGGGTTTTAAATAAACCCTGCCCCCAATGCGGCTACAAATACGGCTCAGCTTGGTTGTTTGAACCTCTGCCCCAGGATGCGATTGAGTTTATTTCATCTCTTGACGAGAGCACAGCCGCAGACCTTGAAGACGCCGACAAGGGAAACGTTAGAGGTTTTGTTAGAAATCACAAAATAAGAATTGACGTTGAGAAAGTGCCGGAGAACAAGAACGCCCCAGACTGGAAGGACGCCAACCACTATAAAATAACATTCCACTATCAAGGCCGGAAGATGTCAACCTATTTTTCCCAAGGCACGGGAATTGAGCACGGCCCGACCGCCGCCGATGTCCTCAACTGTTTAGCGATGGACGCCAGAACGCTCCAAGACTACCCCGACCCCCTGGAATGGGCTGAAAGTTTAGGACTTGAAACCGGAAAGAAAACAGCGAAGGCATTTAAGAGCACGACCAAAAACACAGAAAACCTTGATCGACTGTTAGGCCCTGCACTTATGCGGGAATTGCTTGAAGAGACAGAAACCCTTTAAGACAGAAAGCGGAGGCCGGAGCGATCCGGCCCCGCCATAGGTTATAACATGAAACACGAGGAACCGGAAACCCTATATTTAGGCCAGCAATTCAAAAAGCGGAACTTCCCGACCACAAAGAAGCCGGTTGAAATGAAGTTTAACGAGAGACCCCACTTTTTAAGGCCCAAGTAAAAGCGGAAGGCGAGGCCCATCAAGGGAACCTCTTCCAAGGAAAGGAGACAGAAGACCATGAAGACGGCGAGACCATACGAGACAAGGCCCTTTAAGGTGCAATATGTAATTTATGGCGAGGCCCTTGTATTTGCAACAAACGAAACCACGGCACAGATGAAAATCCACAGCATGACAAGTCGCCACCTTGTCGAAAAGAGCTTGACCACGGACAGGGAAATCATTGACACCGAGACCGAGAAGAAAGCGGAAGGGAGGGCAACAGCATGACGTTAAAAGAATTCATAAAGCAGAACCGGAAAGAACTTGACGAAGCGATCCGCCGAGCCTGCCCCAATATTCCACGGCTGAACGATGAAGAGCGACGAGTGTGGATATTGAACGACGAAGGGCTTTACAGGTGGGCACGAGCGGAAAGGGTGAGGGTATGACAAGACGAGACAGGATCATCAAACAATGCGTTTCAATGCTAAAGGAGTTTCATATTAACCCCGATGCCTACCATGTAAGCAGGGCAGAGACAGAAAAAAACGCAGTCACATGGTATGTTAGATTTGCGGATGAAGGAAGCTATCATATCGTAGAAATAAACGACATCTTCATTGACAAATTTAGCAATATTCTCCAATGTCGAATTGAGGTAAAATAATGAAAGAGGACACAGACGCCCACCGAAGAAATCCAGATTTTTGCTCCAAGTGTGGCGGCCCATGCTATTTTGACGATGAGGGAAAAAGGGTAATAAGCAACCAGGGAATCGAGCCGGAAGAAAACGAGATGATCCTTGACGCTCTCAAGCCGAAGACCCAGGAGAAAAAGCGGAGAGACCCCGACCACGAACAGATGAACCTTTTTTAAAGGAGAGAGAGCCATGAAGAAGACACGAGCTTTTATTGTAAGTTCTAAAGATATGTTTACAAATTGGGGAGCCGGAAAGGACGGACTGATAAAGCGTATAATGAAGAACCCGCAGATTGAAAAGCGGTGTCCAACTTGCGGCGACCTGCTTGTTATGGCCGCAGTCTATGAGCACGGCCAGGAGGACGAAAGCCTTTATTGTTCGACCTGCAAGGAGAAGCCATGAGCAGAAAACAAGAACGGCAAAGACACGCCCGACAAATGAAAAAAGAAATTGAAGCCATTCTTCACCCATGCCCGAAATTTGGAGACGTTGACATTCTGCATACGCACTTGAAAAGCAGAGAAATTAGTTTCACGGCATGGAGGGGGAATGATCCGGTTGAAAGCGGAAAGCATTTTAATGTCCACAGGAGCCACATTTTAGCGAGGCCGGACTTTTACACGCTTTACGGAAAAGACTTGCTATGGTTGGCCGGAAAGGAGGAAGAGAAAGATGTATCTACTAAAGAGGGTTGAGGATGGCCGCTTTGTGGCCAAGCATGGAAGGCAGAGCAGTTACACAACGGACATTAACAGCGTCAGAATATTCCCGACGAGAGAAGCCGCAGAGTATGAGCGATGCGGCGAGAATGAAATTATTGTCCCGCTCGAAGACCTGATGAAAGGGGAATGAAATGAGAAGATGGTATATTTTTTTGTTGCAAGGATCATGGAGGACACGAGACATCAAGGCCCACACGCTTGGGCAGGCTTACCGAACGGCGAAAAAAGAATACGGCGACAAAGTTCTTGCCTCCTACCAAACTTGTCCATTAACCGGAATGGTTTTTTCTGGATGGAAAGACATACAAGAAAAAGGCGGAAAGGGGATACACCACGATTAAAGGAGGACTGTAAAATAATTTAAAAAAAACACTTGATAAGCAAAACGAGACGTTGTAAATTACGGTATGAAACAGGGGTGAAACGATGAGAACCAAAAAGCGGTTGATCGAAAGCAATAGTCTTCCTTATTTTGAAGATGATGGAACGGTAAATATCTTCGACCGAAACACAAGGGAAGTGCTAACCATTAAAAAGGAAAACTTCAAAGACATAACCACGGACGGGGGCCGGATGCACGGCCTCTTCAAATTCGAGATCACGGAGGAATAAATCATGCGATGCCCAGACTGCAACAAATTTGTGCCGAACGGCGACCCAGAAGCGGAAGTCCAAAGCGGTGAAGGCTTCACGGCAGAGATCGAGAACGGGGAACTTATCATCAAGTGCGAGCCGGAAGTAAGGGTGATGATCCCTTGCGGCGAATGCGGAACGGAGTTGAAAGATACAACCTTTAACTTCGAGATGGAGACCGAGCACAAATGCGACAAACTCCCGAAAGGGAAAAAGGCGGAAGAGGAAATCAAGATCGAGGGAAGCATTGAGGTAGAGGCTACCGATGAATACAAGACAAAAGATAGACACGGTAAAGCAATTAAAAACCCACGCTACCAAGCCCATCTTTACGGAGCCGAGGTCACGGCATCCGTAACGTGCCCGTTCTGCCAGGAACAGATTGAATTTAGCGAGAGTGATTCAATCGAATCTTCCGGCATGGACGAGCTAACCTAAAGAGGAAAACTATGAAAATCAAAGTAGGATACGACCGGATTGATAACGCCTGCCACAACTTACTCGAAAAGGTCGCAGGTAAAAATTTAAATTGGGACGCCGAAGCATTCGCAGAGGTCAGAGATCGGGTTGAGGATGTTCTTTTTAAGGTTTACGGGATCAAGCTGGAATTCGTTGACGACAGCCTTTGTGCCAAAGCGGAAGCAGGGCAAATCCCCATCGTGGTGGTGACATAAGATGAAAAAGAAATCCTTCGTAAAGATGAATTTGGCCGCCGGATTTAAGGGCCTGATCGCCGTGATCCTCGAACCCTTTGCAGTTGCGGTGATCGGTGGTGATCCTATCCGGCATTGTGAGGATGCTCTAATGAAATTTCTATTGGTAACGATTATCTTTATAATTTTTTTTTGGGTTATGTGGTTAATAGACCTATTACCCTTTTAAGGAGGAACGCCATGTATGTTTATATTGAATCTGAAAAAGGTTTGTGGACAGTCGGATTTTATTCTCCCGATGGGAAATGGCATCCAGAGAGTGACCATGAAACTTCTAAGGGTGCGGGGGAGAGAGTTCACTATCTCAACGGAGGACGTTTTAAAGAGGAAGAGAACCCATATTTATTAACGGGAGAAGAATTGGCACGGACGGAAGAAAAAGCAAAGAAAGGAAGGTAGGCTGTGAGGCCGCTCTGTGACACTCTTAAAATGATGAACCAGGCCAAAAATCTTGGATTAGACCGGCCATGCTTCCAGAAGTTTTTTGGTCGGTGGGTGCAAATGAGGTCGGCCCATGACTGGATCGTGTGGGCCAGGATCAGAGACAAGAGGTTTAAAAAGAATAGAAAAAATAAGAAAAATAGGCGACATTACCGATCAATCGGGAGGCAACTGCTTGAATTTAAAGGCGAGTGACAAATTTCAAGTTTTTAAGAAGATTGTCAATAGTTGGAGGGGGGCCGTATCCAACCCTTCACCAGAGATATTAAGTGGCTTAGCGGGGCAATGTTAACGTAAACGCCGTCAAAAATTAGAGGGATTTGAAGTCATGCCTGAGCGAATTCGCAAGAGCCAGCGACAGAGAGAGTTTATTAAGGGGGCGGAGGCCGCCGGAAACCAGATTATTTCCAGAGGCTTCCCATTAGCGATCACGATCCCCAGGACGGCGACTCCAACCCAAGATAATGTAAAATTTGTATGGGTGCGGAGGCCCGTTGCCGGAAGGAAAGGCAAAGAAGGGGGTCTCACGAAGAACCAGCTAAGGGTGATCGCAATTCTTGAGGCCGTGGGCCTCGGAAAGATGATTGTGAGAATCTGAGGGTTAGAATGAAAAAATATGAAGAAACTTCGATAGACTTTAAAATAGAGAAAGGTATCCCCATCCCTCTTGCACAAGGAATATATCCTTTTTCCAAAATGGTAGTTGGGGATTCCTTCCATTTTGATTTAGAAAAAATCCTAACGGTTAGGAATTCCAGTTATTCTTGGGTCAGTCGATTCGGAAAAGGGAAGAAGTTTTTAATTAAAAAAGTGGTTGAAAAGGGGAAAGTGGTTGGAAGATGTTGGAGGATAAAATGAAAGGGGGTGAGAGAAGATGAAGAAAACGATATTCGAGTGCGATGCTTGTAAGGCACAAAGCCCAGGTATTTTTGAGGTAAAGGTCGGGATCACAAAGATGGTCATCGACAATGTGGAACGTGACCATGGTGCTCCGCCCATAGAGTTCACTATCCAAATTTGCGGCCTCGATTGTTTGCAAAAAGCAATCGCTTCCAAGGCAGGTCACGCATTGGCTAAGGTGGAGAAGGTGGAAGAAAAAGAAAAGGAGGAATCAACAACATGAAAAAAGGAGAGATCAAATATACGTTTTATTACAAAGAGAAAGACATCGCTAAGGTTGCAGGCGTCTCGATGGGAGCCTACCGAGTCGCCAAGGTGAGAGGAAAAATAAATCCTGCGAATTTGCGAAGCGTCGCAGGTTTTATTTTCCAAAGATGGGTGGCAACTATGTGTAAAAATGAGGAGGGCCAATGACAACGATTATCATAATTTTAATTTTTGACGTGGCCCTGGGCTTGGCCCTCGCCCTGGCCTTGATCCGAACCCTTTCAGCGAAGAAGGCCATGGAAGGATATTGCGAAACCGCAAGGCAGTCCTCCTTGATCGCCAAGTCCATGTTGGATAATGCCAGTAATCTACACCGGCAGGCAGAGGCGATGCAGGTCGAGGCGAGAAAGATATTGGGAGAAGCCAAAAACGCAACTCAAACGACCGGTAAGGCGTGAAGGAGGGCTAATGAAAACATTGCAGGTTGAAGTAACCTGGGACGAAACTTTTCCGGTAAACTGGGAGTTCGTCGGGATGGTATTGCTTCCCGATGGGAGGCCGCCGGAATTCGTTTTAATCGACGGAGTAAAATACGAGAGGAGAAGGAGCAATGAGTGAAGAACTTATAACTTGCCCAAAATGTAAACTGCAAGACCCCACCCATGACGTTTCAATCGTTCAGCACCGTCGGCCTGGGATGTCTCTTGTCGGCGTGGGGTGGCGATGCGTCGGTTGCGGGCATGAATGGGGAAATGAATTACCGGAGAAGTTGCCAGGGGGCAATGATTATGATTTAAAGGAATCGCTATTCGAAAAGAAGGAATGCCCCGATTGCAAGGGAAAGAAATTTTTGGAAGGGCCGCATGGCGGCCTATCGGTGAATATTAAATGTGCCTCATGTGGTTCAAAATTCAACATCTATCCGCCTTTCTTCGCAGAGAGGATCGGGAAACAGGGGGATAAGTGATGATCTATCAAAAAATAGAATTTGCAATTAAAGTGGAGTGGCTCGATCCCGAAAACGTGGATGAGCAAAAGAGAAGGGACAACATAAAAGATCGCCTTCTCAAATTGTTTAGCCATGAGTTTGCAGAGGCAACAGTCGATAAGCATGGGGTTAAGATTGAAGTCGTTGCGGTCAATGGAGTCCGCATCGTGAAGGATCGGGAGATTAAGGAGCCGCCGGAAGTTTCTTCTTCCGGTAAGGAGCAAGGAGTCGGTCGAAGCGGACAATAAACTGATTCTCTCCTACAACCTCAATAATGCCACCATGGGTAGGGTCGAATGCAGGATCGGTGCATTTCGGCTCTACCTTCTTTTTTTTATTTTTATTCACCCAGGCATTCCCCCTTTTAAAATTTCAAATAAAGGGTTTGTCGCCATGGGTGGAGATTCGACGATCACATATCCTTGCCGGATGCCAATGTTGTCGGGCTCCATAAATTCGGGATGATTAAGTTGGATCATTCCCCAAAATTGAGACTTGAGGCCCAGGGCCATCTTCTTCTTTTCTTCCAGCTCACCGGCTGGCATTTTTTTGCGGTTCTTCCGCAAATAGTTAAAGAGGGCATCCACAAAATTCCAAAAGATTTTCTCGTGATCGTCGAGGTCAATGTCGATCTTCTTCTCTTCTTCTTGAATGGGGTCTCCATCGTATTTATAATTCATAAACTCTGTGGCAAATTCCTCGCCGAACCATTCACCGGCCAAGAATAGAAAAACATTCGCCCACGTCTTTTTCTTTTCTTCCATCGTTGTCATGTCTCCCTCACGTTAATCCCAAGAACGATCCGCATCAACCGCTTCTTCAAATTGTAAACGGGTGTCCTGGTATCCCACCCCGTTTTGGAGTCTTTGCCCTTTGTATCTTCGACGACGAGGACTCCGGTTTGCTCGCTATTTAATTTTAGGCCGCCACAATCCATATAAGAGAAGTCCGCAATATAGTTGCAGAGAAATTGATCGATCACCATGATCTTAAATTTCGGTTTCACTTTCAGGTTCGAGATCAGGCCGGACTTTTTCTTCATCAATAATTCTTCGTATCTCCGGGCCTCTTTTTTTGAATCAAATCTGATCCCGTCCACGATCACCGGTTGATTGTGAAATTTCCTTGGTTTCTTTTGCCGTAGTATTACTACCATCTGGAACCTCCTTGGGGGATAAGGAAAGACCTTTCTTCCTATATTCATTTCTGCACTTTTCATGATAAATATTACTACCGGAAACATACTCACCATTTTTAAAAATATAAAGATTTTCAGGAGCGTCGTATTCCTTACAAAATTTGCATTTCCTCCAAGAAGGGTGCCCGCAGGCCATTAAAGCTCTTAATCTACGGTGCAAAAATAAATGATATGCTTGATTCTCACAAATTACAAAAATACTGTTATCTTGGTTTCCGTTCGGATGATGAATCACAACAAAGGGATGAAGCGGATGTCCAAGAATCTTTTCTGCAATCAGGATATGCTCAGGGACATAATTATTGTAACCCGCCCTCTGATGGTTTGGCTCATAGATCAAGATTCCGGTGTTTGGTTTAACTCTTTTTTTTTGCATTCTACCTCCAAGGGGAATAAAAGAAGTGGGTTCCGTTTTTCAGAAGAATCCTTCGTGCGTCTATCCGGGCGGATAAGTTTATTTTCATAGATAAAGAGAGTTAAGCGTTGAAGGAGTCCACGGGCACTTCTTTTATCCCCCTTCGTGTTTTGGGTTTCAGCCTTACAAAGCTGAATGAGTTTCTTCCAATCATTGTTTCGCATGATGGCCATTGTCAATCTTCTGCTTTCTCGGTGAGCCATAGACAATTCAATCCATCTCGACGATCTTCCAACCGCCCATCGAATTTACTGCAAACCGAAGGTCGGGTCGGATAGATTTCACAATAATGAAATAAGTCCTTCGGGTGTTCCGGCGTGATGATGAAGGCATCCTTTCCAACGATCCGCAGGTGCGGACATTGAAGTGGAATTTTAAGTCTCCACCGTTTAGTATTCTCCCGAACGACAACGATCCCCCTGGCCACCATCCAATACTTCCAGTCGATAACCTCCTGGGGGAGGTCTGGCTTTCTCGTTTCGAGAATGAAGAAGCGGCAACAATCCCCGCAAAGGATACATCTCCTGCTCTTTTCTTGGGCGTCCAACTCTGGCATAACCTTTCGTCCTTCCTATTTTTAGATTGTATTCCTTCCACCAATCAAGCCTTATTTGTTTTCCCTCTCTGGTTTTGCACTTTTCCTCCAATCGTCAGCGAATTTGCAAGTTGCGAAGTGCGATTCCATCCCGACGACCACCCTGCCCGATTGAGTGATGATCTTGACCGTCTTGTTATTGCACGGATGGAAGCCCTGGGAACCATCCTTCCTTGTATAAGAAATAAAAATTATAGACTTGCCACAACTTCTACACTTCGATTCTTTATTTTCCACCTAACTTCCCTCTCCATTAAAACGGATAATCGCCGTCGTCATCATCTTTGTAGGGTAATCGCTCTTTTTGTTTCAGCCATTTTTGGGCGAAGTTTTCTGCCCCCATATTAAGGCCAGCATCGGGATATTTCTTGTGTAATTCTCTCATTCCAATATATTTTTCTTCCGTGGTCATTTCCCCTGAAAGCATTTCTTTAATTAGGGCAAGACAATCTTGAGCCATTTGACTCATCATTCTTTCCATGATTTACCTATGCCGTAATAATCTTCTCCAAAACCTTGACGCTTCAAAACATCCTCTGCCTTGGGATAATCGCCTACGATCTTGGATTTGACCTTCATGGGTTTGTCTTTTTGTTTTTTGAGAATCCAGTTAGTTATGAATTTCCTGGTTTTCTCTCTTCCGGGATTGTTTAGCAACCACGTATCCATTTCCCTGTTTATGTCATCCCAGTTTATCCAAGGGTTAATTTTTTTAATTTGTTCAATCCATTCTTCATCAGAAAGCAAAACTTTTCTTTTATATATTTTCTTTTGTTTTAAAGAAGTAGAAGATAAAGAAGAAGAGGCATCGTTTGGCATATAGCCAGAATTTAGCGGAGCCTCAGCCACCGCTATAGCGGTGGGTATAGCGATGGGTGTAGCGGTGGCTATGTTTTTGTTCCACCTTTTTTTAACACCAATTATAGCGTTTTGTCTTTGTTTTTCACGGTATTGCCTTTGTTTCAACCTAACCTCTTCGAGCTTTAAATTGCGCAACCTGCCGTCGTCACCTAAAACAAATTTATCTAACACGTTTTTGGACCACTTTGGGAACATTTTGGGAGTACTGTGGGATAACTGTAGTAATACTTTGGGATCACCAGAGATGCTTCCGTTTGCCCATTGACAAAGTAAAAGTCTAAGATAAACTCCCACTTCATAGGGGTCCCATTCGGCAGTATCAATAAAAAAAAGATCGGCATACATTTGGAATGCGGGGCCGTCTTTCACAGCAGATGGTCTCCTTTTCTACCGGTTATTTCATCACGGTCTCTTATTCATTAAAGAGGTTCGACTTTGGAGACCCTTTTTTATTTCACGGAGAGTCATCCGCCCACGCCCCCAAACGAAGAGTGGAATATCTTCCCATCCAGGAAGGATGCAATCAAGCATCTTGATCTCGCCACCGGTAAATGTCTTGATTTTGAGACCCGCATCCGCAGACAAGCCATCCCTTCCCGCAAGCCAGTTCAAGAGGTGGGAG
>Ga0315294_10002612_pt1 | contig 19668 bp, 18 predicted proteins | sample YL17G13_40_MG_FD_203626 | JGI IMG/M metagenome (GOLD analysis project Ga0315294, IMG submission 203626) | Sediment microbial communities from Yellowstone Lake, YNP, Wyoming, USA - YL17G13_40 | ecosystem: Environmental > Aquatic > Freshwater > Lake > Sediment | place: USA: Wyoming | collected...
CAAGAAGAAAATCTAAATGGTAATTTTGTAATTGATGCCAGAGAAAGACCTGTAAAAAAGGCATTTAATAAATTAGAGACTAGTAAGGAACTAGAATTAATTAGAAACTGGATGAAGGGGATAGATGCTTTATAAATTATTTTATTATTTGTATGTTTTTACTTTATCAGAACAACAAAATAATTAGTGAGAAATATATTTTAGAAAGACAAATACCTAAGGGTTTGGGTATTGAAGTTGTTAAGGATGATAAAATCAAGAAAGATTCAGTTATAGCTAGTGGGGAAATGTTTGAAGAAAAAGAAAGGGTGGATATAGCAGGTGAACTAGAGGTAGATGCAGATGAATCATACAAGTATTTAAAATGTATTAATGGAGAAGGTATAAACAAAGGAGATTTGATTGCAATAAAGAAAAAAAGTATGTTAAGAAAAGAAAAAGAGGTATTTGCACGAGTGAGTGGTGTAATAAATTTATCAGAGATAAATTCAGGGATATTGAAAATCTATGATGTCGCAAAAGAAACAACTATAAATGCTGGAGTTGAAGGAAAAGTGATAAGAGTCATAAAAGATAAAGAGATAGGTATTTTATGCAGGGTTTTAAAGATTATACCTTTCAAAATTTTTGGGAATACTATATCTGGTGAATTGTTTTTTCTAGATAATGATAAGGAAGAAGAAGTCTTAGATTCTAATAACAATATTGAAATAGGCTCAAATTTAAAAGGATCTATTATCGCATTAAAGTTTAATTCATCCTTTAAATTCCTTAGGAAACTCGCGATATATGGAGTTAAAGGTATAATTACGGCAGGTATAAGTTTACAGATATTAGATAATATAAAAAAAGATGGTTTATGGGGAATGAGCATTTTTGTATTAAATTGTTATGGAATATCTGAATTTGACAGTAATATGCTTAAATATATAAAAATTAATGATGGTTCTTTGTGTATAATTGATAAAAAAAATAAAGAGTTAATTTTAACGAATACTCCTGATAAAAAAGAAAGTGAAAATATTGTATCTAATAGTAAAACTTTCTTAAAAAATTATGATATTGGAGCGAAAGTATTTATTATAAATGAGAATTATTTCGGAGAATACGGAATTATAGAAGGGATGGAACAGAATAATGTAAAAGTTAAGGTTAATAACGGTAAAATTATAGAGGAAGTAGAGAATAATTTAATACTTATTGATTAGTATTATTATTGATTTTATTTCCATTTCCTGTAATATAGTTTTGTAAAATATAATGTTAAAAATATTATCTGAAGAAATGACAATTTTATTTCTTTAGAAATTAGTACAGAATATGAGTTCTATGAAGTATAAGAATAATTTAGAAAACAATAATAACAAAAAGATAATTAACAAAATAACTATTTTCATACTTACTATTATATTTATTTTATTAGTTTTTACTTTAGGGTTTATTCTCGGAAGATTAGGTTTTAATGCAGCATGGCAGAACGGTGAATTTAAATACTCGCTTAAAGGAAGATTATATCCAGAGGAAAAGAGTATTGATTTTGATTTGTTTTGGGAAGTTTGGAATCAGCTTGAAAGTACTTATGTTGAAAAATCTTTAGATGAACAGGATATGTTTTATGGAGCAATAAAAGGTTTAGTTTTATCATTGGATGATCCAGCTACGAGGTTTTTTGATCCAAGCGAGACATTAGAATATGAAGAGGAAAAAGCAGGTAAATTCGATGGAATAGGGGTACTTTTAGATTATTTGAATAATAAAGTAGTAATAAAAGAAGTTTTTGAAAATACTCCGGCCAGTATAGGCGGACTAAAAGATGGTGATATTATATATAAAGTTAACGATGAAGATGTAACTGGTATAGAGATTTATGAAGTTGTTAAGAAAATTCGTGGAGAAAAAGGAACTATTGTTAAAATAACTGTTACTAGACAGGATCAAGAATTATCATTTGATATAGAAAGAGATGAAGTTTATGTAGAAAGTATAAGCTGGGAAATGAGGGATGATGGAATTGCTGATATTACAGTTAGAAGGTTTACTGAAAGTAATATTTCTGAATTTTTTGATCTTTGGGATAAGGTTGTAAATGAGGTTGTAGAAGCTCAACCGAAAGGTATAATTATCGATTTAAGAGGGAATGGTGGTGGCTATTTGGATGGGGCTATATATCTCGCAGGAGAATTTTTGAAAAAAGGAGATGTCGTTTTATATATTCAAGACAGAGAAGGAGTCAAAGCACCCCAGAAAGTTACACGATCAGGAAAACTATTAACTTTGCCTGTCGTTTTGCTGGTTGATTCGGGAACAGCTTCTTCATCCGAGATATTTGCCGGAGCTTTACAATATTATCAAAGAGCAAAAGTTATCGGTGAAGATACTTATGGAAAAGGAACAGCTCAGGATGTAATTGAACCAGAGAGTTGGAATGGTGCTAGTATCCATATAACAACTCAGAAGTGGCTTTTACCTGACCAAAGATGGATAAATCATGACGATCCTGTTAATCCAGATATAAAAGTTGAAGTAACTATAGAACAAATTAAAAAAGGTGATGACCCGCAATTAGATAAAGCATTAGAACAAATCAAAAGTGAAATGTAGGTGAAATTTATTCTTGAAAATATAGATTTTTAGTTATATACTTCTTAGAATTAATTCTTTCATAAAAAATGATCACTTTAAAAATTATTGTAATTTAGCCTTATTTTAATTGTTATTTTTTAAATATGGCAACTGAAGTTACTGAAAATAAGTTAGATCAAAAAAGAACAAGAGGTGTTAAGAAGATAGTATGTTTTACGGTTTTTTTCGTATTTACATTTGTAATATGCGGAGGAACAATAGGAGCTTTATTTGCTGGAGGATGGGCTAAAAAATTTATTTGTTCATTTGTAATGGAGGATTCTTTTATTTGGAGAAAATCAAATTGTATAAAAGTAGAGGAAAGTAAAAATAATGAGGAGAGTGGGGGTGAAGAAATTGATATGAATTTACCAGAGGAAATTAACAGCACTGAAGATTTAGTTACTTCAATAATTGAACAAGCAAGTCCTGCAGTAGTTACTATAAGTGTAAATCAATTAACTTTTGATTATGAAAAGGGGTATATAGATGAAGAAAGCGGTATAGGCAGCGGATTTGTTGTAAATGCAGATGGTTTAATTATAACTAACCAGCATGTTGTATCTGATGAAAATGCTGATTATAGTGTGATTCTTCCAGGAGATAGCGAGGCTATCCCAGTTGAGAAAATATACAGGGATAATACAAACGATATAGCTATATTAAAAATTTCAAGAACAGGATTAAAAGTATTGACTCTTGGAGATAGTGATGCCCTTAAACGCGGGAATTTGGTTATAGCGATAGGTAACCCTTTTGGAGATCTTGAAGGAACATCGACAGTTGGATATGTTACTGGACTTAATAGAGATGTTACTGCTGGATCAGATTTCTTTGGTAGTGTAAGCTATTATGAAGGAGTTATCCAAACGGATGCAGCTATAAATCCAGGAAATTCCGGCGGTCCGCTTCTTAATTCCAAAGGGGAAGTTATAGGCATTAATTTTGCTACGACAAGCGGCGCTGATAACATTTCTTTTGCTATACCTATAAATCAGGTGAAAAGCAGATTGGAAGTATTTAAAAGAGAAGGAAGATTTCCTCAGCCTTATATTGGAGTATCTTATTCACAAAAAACAGTCTTTATAAATAAAGAGGTTATAACTGGCGCAGTAATTTATGAAGTTGAAAAAGAAGGGCCAGCTGATAAAGGCGGAGTAAAAAGAGGAGATATAATTATAAAAGCAAATGATAAAGATTTATCTGAATATAGTTTGTCTTCAATCATACAAGAATCCGAAATTGGTTCAACTTTAAAACTTGAAGTATGGAGAAGCGGGGAGACTGTAAATATAGATGTTGAAGTAGGGGATAAGGGAGATTAATTTGTAACGATTGGCTCGTAACTATATTATATCAAACGCTTTTTTTAAGTGTTTCTAAAATTTCATCAATGTTCCCGTTTAGTATGTTTTTAATATTATGCCACGACATTTTGATTCTATGATCTGTAATTCTATCTTGTGGGAAATTATAGGTTCTAATTTTTACAGATCTGCCTCCTGTCTGAATTGCAGATTTGCGAATGTTTGTTAATTTATCCTGCTGTTTTTGATCTTCAATATCTTTAAGTTTTGCAGCTAAAATTGAAATTGCCTTTTTTTTATTTTTATGTTGGGATTTCTCATCCTGGCATGTAACGACTACACCAGAGGGGATATGTGAAACTCTAACTGCAGAATCTGTTCTATTTACACTTTGTCCGCCTGGACCGGTTGATCTATAAACGTCAATTTTTAAATCTTTTGGATCAATATTAATTTCCTTTTCTTGAAGTAGGGGATAGATTACTACTGATGCGGTTGATGTATGAATTCTTCCAGCACTTTCTGTTACTGGAACTCTTTGGACCCTATGGACTCCATTTTCAAATTTAAGGTTTGTGAAACATCCTTCTCCTTCAATTTGGGCAATTATTTCTTTAAATCCTCCTATACCTGTTTCGTTTTTACTTACTATGTCTATCTTCCAATTTTTTGAATTGGAATAAAGAGCGTACATTCTGAATAGATCTGCAGCAAAAAGGTTTGCTTCCTGCCCGCCGGTTCCTGCCCGTATTTCAATTATGCATTCATTTTGTGATTTTACATTATCATTTGTGCCTTTGATTTTCGATTCAATTTTCTGATTTTGTAAATTGAGACTAGTTAATTCTTCATTTGCCATATCAGTTATACTTTTATCTTTTTCTGTCTTTAGGATACTATCAACTCCTTCTATCTCTTTTATTACTTTAAGAAGATTTTTATAAAGAGATAATTTTTCTTCTTTATCCCGAAGATCTTTTGAAATTTTTTTTATATTACTAATTTGACCGCTTGTGCTTATTTTATTAAGTTCATTCTGCAAGTTACTTATTTCGCTTTCTAATTTATTTATTTTTGAATTTAATTCTTCTTTATTCATAGGATAAATATATAAGATATATAAAGTTAAAACAAATAGGGGATATTATTTTAATGGATTTTGCTATTTATGCTCTTTGATTTGTTTAAGCATATCTTTAAGAGTGAGTTTTTTATCAGCTTTGATTTCTTTTACTTTAGATCTTCTTTTAGCTCTTTTTACTTTCTTGCTGACTACTTTTGTTTTTTGTGCAGCTTTCTTTTTAGCTTCAAATTTTTTAACTAAGTTTTCTGTATCGACTAATCTTTGTTTGCCTGTATAAAAAGGATGGCACTTTGAACAGAGCTCTACAGATATGGAAGATAGAATAGAGCCTGTTGTAAATTTATTTCCGCAGGCACATGTAACAACTGCTTCTTTATAATATTTTGGGTGTATATCTTTTTTCATGGTTTAATTATAACATTTTGATTATATCATGGAAATGTTTTTTAGCAAGGAAGAGTTAATTATGGATTTGTAATAGCTGCAGGTACAAGGAAGGATATACATGTATCATAATGTACTTTTCCAAAATCATAACCTTCTAAGAAATCAGGAATCCCTTGGTTTATTTGGAATGCTTGATTTGGTTCTACATCAGGTGCTAATTCCCAAGAAAGATTTCTTAGAGCTACAAGTCCAACACCACTTCCGCCTTTAGTTGAATCTAATTCCTGAGTTAGAGGATTTTGTAATAATAATATTTTATCAGGATCTATACCACCGCAATTATCAAGTACAGAGATACGATAGTACACTGTACCTTTAATTGTACATGTAGTTATCAATATAATTATATCTAAGTCACGACTTTTTATAAGTTTTTCTGATTTAAACACTTCTACTGAGTTACTTACTAGATTACGTATACATATGGCAATAGCACCTGCGAATTCCAAAGCCATTGGAATTTCTTGATCAGTTTCATTTAGTGTTACTACTTTAACCTTATCGCGATCTTTACCTTTTAAACCAAGGAATGAAGCAAAGGTTGTAAATTTTAATTCGCTTTCTATTGCGCGTATAATTGATGTTGATTTTATTTTAGTCATTTCAAATGCATTTACTGCTAATCCACACATTATATCTAGAATCCATAAGACTTTATCTCTATTACCTGGAGCTGTATCTAATTGTAATCTTACAGCATCAATAGCATCTAATAATGCATTTAATGAATCATAAGGACCTAATTTATATCTTTCAACGAATTGACTGAATATCAATCCACCTTCACTAAATTGTCTTAAAATGTTCTGTAAGAATCCGAGAATCATATTAGCTGCTTCTGCACCACTTGTAGGTGCAGATAAAGCATTCTTTGCGTCATGTTTAAGGGCTATAGCAAGAGTATTTAAAATATTTTTAACTCTGGATGATACTCTTTCTCCAAAAGTATAAGCTCTTTCGAGAGTTTTTTCTATAAGGTTAAAAGCAGGTACTAATGCAGGGAAAACTGGCTGAATCATTTGTATTACATCAGTTCCTTCAGGAAAACCCATCTGTAATACTAAAGTTGAATGTCCGATATTTACAGGTAAAGTTAAGGTTGAAATTGGAGGTTTATATGTATCTGTAGATCTAGATCTAATATATACAGCTCCATTAGTTAAAAAAGTATTAGCTTTATCAATAGTGATTCTTGCTATTATGTGATCAATTGGTTCGTAAACTTCGACATGGACGGAATCTATTGATGCTTCAGCTATATCTTGGATAGTTACTAAAGCTTGTGAAGTTGCATGTGCTGGTTTTAATATATCAAGAACTAATTTATCATTTACACTATGACATAATATTGGGCAGTTAAGTGTTCTACAAAATTCTGTTACTGAAAGATTATGTCTTAAATTACCTGATGGAGTTTTAATAGCTGAATCATGTGATCTTAGATTATGAATAATTGTTGGTAGGTCAAGAATAGGGCATATAGCTGGTTCAGTGCCTGTTTCTTCACCGAAAAGGTTTCGAGCTGCTAAAACTGGATAGTGAATTAATTTATTTGTTAAATCAGCTAATACGTAAAGAGATGCCCATTCAATTGCTGCAGTTTTTACTCCTAATCCAGATGCTATGCATAAAAGAAAATTTGTAGTTACCCAAAATCTAGCTTCAGCAGTTAGTTGAACAACCTTACCTTTTTCATGAGTTATAGGAGTAAATAATTTATTAGTTAAAGCTTCAGCAATAAGACGTTGCTTTTCTCCGACGTCGATAGTATTAGTATCATGTTCATCTCTGTCTACTGAATCCCCATGGGTAGCTGTGTCCTCAGGTGTTTCTGTCATGTATTTAAAGTAAATTATATAGATATATTATATCCTAGAAATACCTAAATATCAATTTGAAGTATACTGTTGTTGCTTTATAATCGAATAAACTCTGCAATTGATGCTATCTGAGTTTCTTTTTGTTCCTTTCTCCTCATATCCCTCACCACCACACAACCTTTCTTTATCTCATCCGGACCGAGGATGATTACGTACGGTATACCTTTGCGATCTGCATATTTTAACTGCTTATCAAGTTTATCTGCTTCCAGATAGACACATGTATTTATTCCTTTTTCCCTAAGTTTTTTGGCTGTTCCAAATGATTCTTTTTTAGTTGACTCACTAAATATCGTAACTAAAACTTTTATATCAGTTGATAGAGAAGGGAGCAAATTCCAATTTTTCAGAAACTCTACTAAAGTAATATCTCCCATTGCAAAACCGGTTGAAGGCAGTTCATATTTATCACCAAAAATTTTTATAAGTTTATCGAAACGCTCGCCTCCAAATAATGACCTTGTATTTGATGGATTGGTATCAAATATCTCATAAACGAGACCGTCGCTGTAGTCAAACCCGCGTATGATTGATGGATTGAATGCACAGTATTTATATAAATCATTTTCCTTTAATAATTTAATTAATTCAATCATTCCTATATAACCTTTGTTATTAGAAAGAATTTCTTTTGGGATTGCTTTATCAAGGCTGTCAAAAGAGGAATTCATGAAATTCTCAACTATCTTAATTTGTTTATCTGATAAGTCGCACTCTTTTAAAGATTTAAAAAATTCTTCTTTTGAAATTTTAGATCGCTTGTCCATCTGCCTTCGGACTTTTATTTGAACATTACTATCTAATTTGAGGTAATCATTTAATAATGCACTTATTAACTTTCTGTCACTAAAGTAAAGTTTAAACATATTTTCTTCTGCACCAAATGCTTTCATAATATCTATCATTGCACAGAATATTTCAAAATCCGCAATGACTTTCTCTATCCCAAATATATTCATTTCAAGCTGGTAAAATTCTCTGCCTCTTCCTTTCTGCGGTTTTTCAAATCTATAGTTTTGACCTATCATAAACCATTTAATAGGTTTAATTAACTGTTCGTATCTTTGAGCTAGCATCCTTACAGTACCGGGAGTAAGTTCCGGACGGATTGCAAGACGCCTTCCTCCTTTATCCTGAAAAGAAAACATTTCATCCTTAACAATTTCTTCTCCAGTCTTTGCTGCAAAGATTTCATATGGTTCTAAAACTGGAAAATCATACTCTTCGAAACCGTAACTTTTGCATATCTTTCTCCAGATATCAAATATATAGTTTCGGATAAGCATATCTTCAGGATAGAAATCCCTGGCACCCTTATATGGCTGAGTGCCTAGCTGCCACTTCTTATTTTTATTATTTGGTTTTTGTTCACTATTTTTGTTCATGACTTTAACTTTATTATTCAAAAATAAATTATTTGTGGTTAAGTTACTAGTGCCATATTTCATTTATATTCTTGAAAGAGATGTTTTTATATTATATCAAGATATAGTTAATTTAATAATCGAATTTTTTCTTTGTAACTTTTTTAGAAAAAGAATTTATCCTTACTTTTTATAATTAAAAAGTAAGCAAAAACTTTTGGGGGTGTTCAAACTTCTGACGGTATAAAAAATCGTATTTCAAAATGCCCACCAAATTGAACACCCCCAAACCCCAGTATTTATCAACCAAGCTACATCTATCACAATATCTTTATTTATATTAATAAATAATATCTTACACTATTTCAATTTCTTTTTCATATTCCGATATAGTTGGTCAATCCCGCTGAGCGGGATGACCTAAATGGAATCCATTACGGTCGAATGTTAAACATTCAATCAACGGATATACTAAAAACGATTAAAATTTATAATTATTAATAAAGTTTTCATAAACTAACTGTGTTTTTTTTAAAGAACTTATATCTACATATTCATCCTTTGTATGTGCTGTTTTTCCTGTCCCTGGACCGAAATTTATGCAGGGGCAATTCCATGCATTTGATACGAGTGCTGCTTCGCTAAAACCTGATAAATTTAAATATTTGCATCTTGTTTTTTTAACTACAGCTTTGACAGATCTTTCGAATAATTTTAATTGAGTTTTTTGAGTTAGATATCCTTCATAGTCTAGATTTGTTTGATAATTCAATATTTTAATACTCATTACTTTAGCAATTCTATTTATAATTGATTTTATTTGATTCGAGTCGTGTTTACCTGCTGTTCTTATATCAAGCAATACTTTAGCTATGTCCGGTACAGCGTTGGCCTGTTTCGTAATTTTATTATTAATTAATCTACCCCCTTTAATATTGCTAAAATTTACCGTTGTTTTACCGCAAAAAGATTTATCTTTTTTTATTAATTCCTTTTTCAAAAATTCTACAAGTTCAACAGATTTTTCTATAGCATTTACACCATTTTGGGGTGTTCCTCCATGAGCTGTTTTACCTATAACTTCGAATTCAATTTCAACTACACCTCTGCATCCATTTACAATTTGTAAATCAGTAGGCTCAGGAAAAATCGCAATGTTCGGTTTAAATTTGAATTCTTTAATGATTCTTTTTATCCCTTTAAAATAATATTCTTCATCGCAGTCAAAAATCATAGCAATTTGTTTATTTACACATTTTGTTATTACAGCGCTAAGTGAAGCAGCAAGTCCTCCCTTCATATCAACTGCACCAAGACCAAATATTTTGTTTCCCGATATTCTAGGTACTAACTGTGTTTTGGAATTTGGTTTTACAGTATCCATATGTGAAATAAATATAATTTTTGGATTTTGTGAATTTCCTGAAATAATGTTAAATCTATTTTTATTTAGTTTCTGAGTTTTTATCCAGAAATTTGGGAGCCTAGATTTTATATATTTCATTAAAAATTCACCTGTTTCTGCTTCATTATTGGTTCCATCAACAAAACTTGGAATAGATATTAGTTTTTTTAGTAACGCTATTGTATTCATTTGTTTTTTATAAAAATATTATTTAAATTTTTATTTAATTTATAAATTTTATCTGATACTGCTTTAAAAAGTTCTACCTCGTGAGAGGAGACTAGAATAGATATTCCTTTTTTCGAAAGATTTTTAATAATATTTACAACCTCATTTTTTAGATACGGATCTAGAGAAGAAGTCGGTTCATCGAGTAATAATAATCTTGGTTTCAATGCTAAAGCTCTAATTATTGCAACTCTTTGAGCTTGTCCTTGGGAAAGTTCAAATGGATATGAATTGATTTTCTCGCAAAGATTTAGACTTTTCAGGAGTTCAATAGCTGCTTTTTTTGCCATGTTTTTATCAATCTTTTTTACAATTACTAGTGCTTCTGTGATATTTTGTGATACGGTAAAATTAGGGAATAAATTATTCCCTTGAAATACCATGCCTATATCGTTCTTAACTTTATCATAAAAGTATTTACCACAAGCAGATATTTCATTTCCATTAAAAATAATTTTTCCGCTATTTATTTTTTCAAGTCCAACTATGCATTTGAGAAGTGTAGTTTTTCCTATACCAGAAGGACCTATTATAGAAATAATTTCTCCTTTATTTTGAATTAGACTTACTTCTTTAAACAAATATTTACTATTAAATTTTTTTGAGATCCTTTGGATCTTTAGAATTTCCATATTTATATTTATTAAATTTATATTCAATTCTTCTAAAGATTGAGATCTGAAGGGAATTAAACACAAAATAAATAATACCTGCTATTAAGAAAGGAGTAATGTTAAGATCTCTAATCACAAGACTTTTTGTGTTTCTTAGTAAGTCACTGATGCCAATTGTTGATAAAAGGGCAGTACAGTAAATTATTTCGATTGATTGATTTGTGATTGCAGGCAGTATTCTAGAAATTACCTGAGGGAATATTATCCTTGTCATCATTTGGAAATAATTAAAACCTAGTACTTTTGCTGCATCAAATTGGCCTTTATCTATTGACTCTAAACCTCCTCTTATTATTTCAGTTATATAAGCAACCCAGGAATTAATGAAAGTTATTCCTGCTGATAAAAAAGAGGAAAGGGTTATGTCAAAAAGTATCGGTAATCCAAAATAAACAAAGAATAATTGGAATAGAAGCGGGGTACCTCTTATCATTGAAGTATATAAAGCTAGAATTGCATTTAAAGCCTTTATTTTTAAAGGATAGAGGAAAGAGAGTAGTATCGATATTGGAATTGATCCTAGCATTGTTACAGCCCATATTAGGATTGTCGTTATAGCCCCTTTAAAAATAAAAGTGATTGTACTTGCTAGATACCCCGTTTCCATAATTATTTAGCTACTAAATCTTTACCAAACCATTTAATTGAAATATTTGAAGCTGTATCGTCTTCAATCATTTCTTTAAGTATTCTGTCGAACTCCTTTTTAAGATCTTCATCTTCTTTGCGAATACCAATACCAGTATAAGTTAGTTCAAACCCACTTCCGAATGATATAAACTCACCTGATTTTCTAAGTGTTTTTTCTATATAATAGAATCCTGTAAAATTATCACACAAAACAGCTCCAATTCTCCCAGCATCAAGATCAAGTATCATATCAGGTAAAGTTTCATAAGACTTTATTTCCGAAATTGTTTTTGAAAGACTACTCTTATTTAGCGCTTCTTCCTGGTTTGATCCTGCTTGGACACCAACTGATTTTCCTGATAGATCATCAATTGTTTTTATTTCTGAATCTTTCTTTACGATAAATATATCTTCTCCTTTAAAATATGGGATAGAGAAGAGTATTTTCGACTTCCTTTCTTCTGTAATTGTCATACCACTCCATATGATATCTATGTCTTTATTATTTAAGGAAAGTATAACTGTATCCCATACAACTGGTTTAAATTTCATTTCAATTCCTAATCTTTTTCCTGCTTCTTTTGCAAGGTCTATATCAAAACCAACAATCTCACCACTTTCATCTCTAAATCCCATTGGAGGGAAAGCATCATCAAAACCAACAATAAGTTCTTCTTTTCCAAGTATATTTGCAATTTTTGTATTTTCTTCGTAATTATCTGTATTTTCTTTGTTTCTACTAGAGAAGATAAAAAATAATGATACGACAAGAACTAAACTAATTACTATTGCAGTTATTATTTTAAATTTGTTCATTTTAATTTAATAAAAATTAAACTAATAGCATGTAACTGAGAATTTTTGAATTTCTCGAGATATATAATTTTATTTTTTTACATAATATTTATATTAAAAGTTTAAATATTTATTACCTATTGGTTTAATATTTGTTTAACTAGCCCGAAAGAGTCTACGGTTAAACAAAAGAACCGGCTTTTGCCGGTTTGAAATTAATTTATATAGAAAGGAAAATGACCACTAAACCGGCTCTGCCAGCTTGTGGTGATGATGAAGATTTAATTCTTTTCTTATATTCAAAATATTTATTAACATAACTTTACTATAATAAAGTGTTGATAGAGTATAGCTCTTTACTCGGGTAAAGTCAAGTATTGTGAAAATAAAGTTGACAAAGATGATTTAACATTTGTAATAAGTTTATCTACGAATGTAATTTTAAATTGAAGTAAAATTCAATTCAAGATTTTGAATAGAATGATTTAGTATTATGAATATACAGCTTCAAAATTATTATAGTAATTAAAATATATTTTATAGTACGGTAATTGAGTAACCTATATCTTTTAGGATTATTTGAAGATAAGAAAGGGCAGATAATTGGGCTTCTTTAATAATCTCTTCATTATTTACAACTGAATATTTAGCCTTTTTATTTAATTCATTTAGAGCTAAGTTATAATCTTCGTTATCATCTGAAGCAAGTAGTTTCTTAAGGATTCCGCTTTTTGTAGCAACTTCTATATCTCCTTCTAAACTTATATTATATATTTCTGATAGAGGTAAATTAATTCTTATTTCTTTTTTATTAGTATTAATTGAAATATCTTTTTCTTCTATTTTCGTAAAATCTACACCAATATCAATCTGCATAAGAGCTTCCGCAGTTATTTCGTGACTCCACCAGAAATTTGACCAATCTGATCCTTGATCTATAAAAATTGTAGATTTTTCATCGGTAATTACAGTTCTAGTAATCAAAAATGACTGATCTTTAACTTTATTTAAAATTACAGTTGAAGAAATTGTCTCTTTGTTATTATCGGAATTGATTAGAAATTTTGAGGTAATTAAAGTTCCAAAGAAAGTACCTAAAATGAAACTTATTAAAGATATGATTATAATAATTGAAATTAATTTCTTGTTCTTCATATTTATAGATAAACGAATCTAAAATATAGTATATAGTTATTTTAAAAAAGTACCTATACAAAACTAAATTTTTACCTTCCTGCGTTGAAGCTTCGTCAGGTATGAGAAACCTAATTAAGAAACTTCGTTTCACTCTTTATTAATTGGTTTATCTATATATAAAAGACTACTTAATATTTTTCATTCTTCTTAGGATAAGTTTATAGCCACCTTCGCCGTATTCAAGCCATCTGTTTATTCTTGCTATAGTTGTACTGCTTGCACCAGTTTTCTTTTCTATTTGTTTATAGGTACTGCCTTTGTTTAACATATTTGCTACTTTAAGCCTTTCGGCAAAACTTTTAATTTCATTGATTGTTAGAAGATCACGAAAGAATTTTTCGCAATCCTGAGTACTTTGGAGTTTTGTTATAGATTTAAAAAGATAATCAATATCCTTGTTTAACCACTTAGAACGGTTTCTGTTATGATTTGTCATTGCTTTATCGAGTTAAATTAGTAAAGTGATTGAATAGTAACGTATCTACAGAGGAAAGTCAATATAGTCGTTAATATTGTGTATAGATGAATAATATGTTAGTATTTCGGTATATATTCTGAGTTGGTTAACAATTTTATGCAACTTAATCCTTTTAAGAAAATAAAGAAAAGTAAAATTAAGAGTGTTAAGTTTCATGTTATAGGTATTAGAAAGGCTAACAAGAAACTTTACATAATCAGCAGAAATAAGGCACAATTACTAAAGGAAAATATCCTAAAGTTACACAAAAGAGCTAAAATTAAGTATAAAGTTTTAATTACGAAACTAACTAGATTTCGATATTACAAAGTATTAGTTAGAGTAGGGATATTTATAGTTGGCCTGTTTGGAATATATTTAATTATGTATCCTTTCTTCCCAGGTATTGTTTATCATATATTCCATAAGAATAAAGAAGTATATCCTTATCAAACACAAATTGTTGAAACAGAACTTGAAGGGCAAGTTCTTGGAAATAAAAAAATACCTATTGAAAATAGGATAGTAATACCATCTATAAGTGTTGATATGCCTATAGTTGAGGGAACGACTGAAAACGTTTTAAATCTTGGTATATGGCATAGGCCCGGGACTGGTGTGCCTGGAAAGGGAAATATGGTATTGACTGGCCATAGAGTAGGTTATGCTTTTTTACCAGATGATGTTAAAAACTCAACATCATTTTATAATCTTGATAAGTTAAAAAAAGGTGATTATGTTATTATATATTGGAAAGAAAAGGAATATGATTATGAAGTAGAAAGTTTCGAAATAGTTGATAAATCGTATACAAGTATTGAGGAAGAAACTTTTGAAGAAAGATTGACATTATATACATGCCATCCGATTGGTCAGAATGATAAAAGACTTGTGTATTTTGCAAAGCCATTACAAAGAAGTAATTAGAAAAGATATTATAATTAATTTTAGTTTAAAGTATTATGAATGTTAAATATTTTGGTAACTCTTGCTTTTTAATCTCATCAGGAAAAGCCAAGTTAGTTACAAATCCTTACGATGAAGATGTAAAGATAAATCTAAAAGAGACTAACCCGGATATAGTCGTTGCAAGCCATTTAAATAAGAGTATTAACAATAGTTATTATTTAGTATCAGATCCTGGAGAATACGAGATTAAGGATATATTTATTTACGGTTATATGTCTGATGCAGAGAGAGAAGATAATTTCTCAAACATATATCTTTTTGATGTTGAAGGAGTATATTTATGCTATATAGATAAAAATGTAGGAAATGTGAAGCAAAGTATACTGAATGAGATAGGTATGATAAATATTCTTTTCGTTTCTCTCTCAAATGAATCTAGAATTAAGTTGCAAAAGTTAGTTGATATAGTTGATTCTATAGAGCCGCAAATTGTTATCCCAATGGATTATAATAAAGAAAACTTAGAACATTTTTCAAAAATACTTGGTGTAAAAAGTCTCGAAGAGGAAAGCAGATTAAAGGTTAAAAGAAGCGATTTTACAGATGAAGAAATGCCTATACGGGTAGTTGTTTTAAAAAAATAATTAATATTTTTATATATAATAACAAGAATGGTAGAATTAAAGCTTCCACCGCAGAGTATTGATGCTGAAAAAGCTGTAGTAGGAGCTCTATTAATTGATGAAGAATCAATTGTAAGGGTACTTGATTTTTTAAAAGCTCAGCATTTTTATGATCCAAGACACGAAATAATTTATGAGAATATTGTTGAACTATTCGAACAAAATCAATCAATAGATGTTCTAACTTTAACAAATATATTAAAGAAGAAAAAACAACTGCAAAAAGTTGGTGGAGTTACTTATATTTCAGAACTAGTAAATAGCGTTCCAAGTGCTTCACACATTGAGGAATATGCTCATATAGTAAAAGAAAAAAGTGTAAGAAGAGGACTTATATCTGTTTCAGGGTATTTGAATGAAATAGCTTTTAATGAAGATGAAAAATTAGATAAAGTATTGGACAGTGCAGAACAGAAATTATTTGAAGTGACAGAGGAGAGTATTGAAAGGGATTTCGTTCATGTTTCAAAATTACTTGAGCAAGCTTATGAAAAAGCAGAGCAGGCAGATAAAAGTATGGATAAAGTTCAGGGTATAAGAACAGGTTATAGATTACTAGATGCTATGCTTGGAGGATTTCAAAAGAGTGATCTTATAATTCTAGCTGCAAGGCCTTCTGTTGGAAAAACAGCTTTGTCATTAGATATAGCAAGATATATAGCTACGAAGGAAAAAAAGAATGTTGGATTTTTTTCTCTAGAAATGTCGAATATGCAGCTTATGGATAGAATTTTGGCTATGCAGGTCAATGCAAATTTATGGGATCTGAGAATGGGAAGGCTACCGGATGAAGCATTTGAAAGATTAGCTGATGCAATGGGTGTTTTATCTGAATCCGGACTATATGTTGATGATACTCCTGGATTGCATATTATGGAGATGAGAACTAAAGCGAGGAGAATGACAGCTGAACATGGGTTAGATATTATTTTTGTTGATTATCTCCAATTAATGCAGGGTAGAAGCCGGGAGAATAGAGTACAAGAAGTATCTGAAATCTCTATGTCATTGAAAAATCTAGCGAGAGAGCTAGATATACCTGTTGTAGCTATTTCTCAGCTTTCTCGAGCAATTGAAGCTAGAACGATTAGGATCCCGCAACTTTCAGATTTAAGGGAGTCTGGCTCTTTAGAGCAAGATGCAGATGTCGTTCTTTTTATTAATAGAGAAGAACTCTATAACCCAGAAACTGATAGAAAAGGTGTTGCTGATTTGTATATAGCAAAGCACAGAAATGGTCCAACAGGACAAATAGAATTGTATTTTGTAAAAGAACAAGCAAGGTTTAGAGAGTTAGAAAAAAGAAGAACCGAGGAGGGGTAAATTGGTGTCATAAGGATTGAGTCGGTGGGTTTACTTTAAATTACTTTTTGGGCGGTATCCAGCGAACTTTAATAAGAGTGAAGTAGGGTAAATAGAAATGTTTAACTGGTTATTAGATAGGGAGAGGTATTGTAATGATGTAAAGAAAAAAAGTTCCTATACTAAGCGGGGTTGAAACATCAATTATTCCTAATATTGCGAGAATAATTCCTATTATAAATACAATTTTTTGAACTTTTTCAGATTTAAACATTTTGTTGAGAGTATCAGTGTCTTTTGGATTTCTCCAGTAAGGATGAATCATTAATATTACAAGAGCAATTAAGGAGAATAATCCGGGAATATTAATTCCTAGTTTTTTTGAAAGTTTCCCAATATTTCCTGTGATCGGCAATAGATTAAATCCTTTTTCCCTTTCAAGGCATTGGGTAAGTTCTGATTGACAGTTTTCTAACTCTTTTAATTTATCGTTAAAATCTTTAAAACAATTGGTCGCTTCTGGTGGGACATTAAAAAGTATTGTTTTTTGAGCAGGATTGCCTTTTTTATCATTTGCTTTTATTATAACAAATATAGGTGTATTTTCGCCAAAAGGTTCTCGAGGTGTAATAATGATTGTATAGTTCATTGGGTCACCTTCATAGCTGAAGTTTCCAGTATCTTTATACGTATACTCTTCACCGTTAATAATTACTACTACTGAGTTAATATCAACTCCTGATATATCATCACTAATTTTAAATATAATATTAGCGTCTAATGGTATATCTGTTTCATAATTCTGTGGGCTGACAAGCTCGATTATAGGGCTTTCGGTATCTTCTGGCTCTTCTTCCTTCTCTTCCTCTTCTTCCTTCTTCTCTTTGGGTTTTGAGGGCGGAGGAGGTGGGGGAGGAGGAGGTTGTACAGGAGCGGTAAATGTATAGTGTCCATTTCCTACAGATCCTAAAATATCAGTACTTGTATTTGTTTCTGCAATATTGCTATCGAGTGTATTGCCTACCCCTGAAAATACTATAGTAAGACTTGTACTTTCAACATTTGGTTTTGATCTGAACTTTATGGTTCCAAATACTCTTGAACCACTTAGAGTTCCAGTAATAGAAAAACCTGTTAAACGTATTCTACCTGCTGAAGCGTCGATTACATTACCTGCGTATGATTCGTAAGCACTACCGCCCGTTACCTGAATAACATCTATTTCACTTGGGTTATAATTAATAATAATGTCTGCTGCGTTTGATGTATTAGAACCAGTATTTATATTTATATTTATAACTGCATCAGCTTCCTGTACAAAAGTTGATGAACCCGGCTGTAAAGAAAATGTTGCATCTGGGGTCTGAGCGTTTGTACTTTTCGGAAAGGTTATAAGAATTAATAATATAATTGTAAATAGTATTATTATCTTATTTTTATGTTTTAAAAGCTTTTTAAGTGTCACCGGTTTTATATAAATTAAAAATTTGGATAGAAAGGTCAAGAGAATTTACTGTAGTATCCTGATTAAGATCATTTATATAGTCGCCAGTATTTAACCTAATAATTAATGTAGATAAATCCAATGAATTTATTACATTATCATTTACAGGATTAGTATCTCCAGCTAACAAATCTCCATATGGAGTGAAATCAATGTTTTCATGTTGAGTAACAAAGGGAATGTTATTATAGCGTTTTGTTAAATGTGAGATGCCTTTTATATAAACTATATGATTTCCACCAGGTATATTTTCTACTGGTGCTAATATATAATTTACTATCCCTAAATTATTAGTAGCTAGAGATTTTTGAAGATAGGTAGAAGTATTTCCTGAATTATTAACTTTAAAATCTATAATAGTATCCCAGTTATTTGTTGAAGGAACACGTTTTTCAGGATATACCTTTATTTGGAAATCTATCATTTTTATACTGGCATTTATTACTATTTCCTCTCCAGCTACTTCTTCTTTTTTTTCTTCTATTTCAGGTTTTTTATATGTAACTTTGAGTATTAACAAGATAAATATAAATAGAAACATTACCAATAATACTATTTTTAAAATCTTTTTCATTATTTAAACTTTAATATATATATAGATTAATAAATATTCTTATTTTTATCAAATATTTGTATTAGCTGGGTATATACTACTAAATTATTGAAAAAGTTTATAAACTTAATAAAGGTATTTGCCAACCACTTACCCCTGGCGGTACTTTTTTACACCCTTCGGTTAGAGAACTCAGGATAAACAAAAAAGTACTCCCACCTGTCTGCTGCCAGGCCCTGTAAAACGGGATTACGCGAAGGCGAGAATTCGTCCATCCTTCGCTGTTGACTTGCAACAGCTACGGAGGATAAACTGGCGGATAACCCCGCTAAGCGGGGATAACAATCATTTATATAATATTCCCACCCGAGTTAAATACTCCAGACCTCAGTCTTTAACATTCCAAGTAGTAGTTAACAAAATAGTTCAGATAAACTATGTGGAAATTTAACCCCACTAGTAACATATATCCCAAATTATGTAATATTAAGATGAAAGGCTGAAAAAGTTGTGATACATATTACGAACAAGAGGTGCGATAATGTATAGTTAAAATATTACAAATCGCACCCATGAAATATGGTATCAAAACAACAGCAAGATTTAAATACCCTTACATAAAAGGAG
>Ga0315294_10002613_pt1 | contig 19667 bp, 24 predicted proteins | sample YL17G13_40_MG_FD_203626 | JGI IMG/M metagenome (GOLD analysis project Ga0315294, IMG submission 203626) | Sediment microbial communities from Yellowstone Lake, YNP, Wyoming, USA - YL17G13_40 | ecosystem: Environmental > Aquatic > Freshwater > Lake > Sediment | place: USA: Wyoming | collected...
TTTGCAAATATTTACGGTATACAGTCTAAGCAAATCTAAACTATGTTAGATTTCATTTAGATTTCTGTTAATTTGCCATAGTAAGCATGTAAAATCCATTATTTCGCTGAAATATATAATTATTTAGTAATAAAATATCAGGCTATATTAAATAAACCATGTCGAATCAGCCTAACGCTCAAGCAGATAAAATTTATTATGATGTTGTCATCACGAATCTTCAGACGGTTACGAGTCCTCCGCCAGTTCTGTATTTTAATGAGACTCGTAACAGTCCCATCATACATAATCCTGAAGACTACTATCTGAGCATTGTCAGATTTACTTTAGACACTCCGACTCTACCAATATTCATTCCTGAGATTCAACCCAATCAAGGTGACCTCAACCTAACGGTTTATTCGATGACGCTGTCATGGACTGACCCTGCTACGTCAATCACGTATCATCAACTAAATTATGTAAATTTTCAGACGCAAGACAATTCTGCTCCTGTCCCTCTGCCTCCAAATGGATATGCTAATGGGCTGCAGAACAATTCATCAGGATACTATAGCATTTATACGTTTCAGTATTGGATCTATCTCATCAACCTGACATTTACTGCATGTTTCAATGCTCTGGCTGCTCAGTTACCTATAGGAACAGTTTTGCCGACAACTAATGCACCAATTTTGACCTTTGACACTAATTCTCAAATAGCCATCTTAAACTGCGACGTTTTAGGCTATAATTACACGTCAGCCAATTACATACAGATATTTATGAATCCAGCCTTATTTCAGTTGTTTAGTTCATTTCCGTTCACTGTCAATACTCTTGCAGGTACATCATTTAACGAAAATGTTTTGATCCAAACTAACACCTTCGGTGGTGCTAACGAAATCCCATTCCCCCCCATAAATCCCACGTATAATGCTATTCAAGTCGTTCAAGAATATTCGACAATAGCATTATGGTCTCCAATCACTTCCATCGTATTTACAAGCAATACGTTACCCATCGTTCCGACTCAAATCTCAGCACCGTCAGTATTTTTGAACGGCGTCAGTTACAACAATAGCGGTAACAATTCTAACGTGAGCCAAATCATCTCAGACTTCGTGTCTGACAGTGGTTTTTATAAGCCGAATATCGTATACAATCCCTCGGCTCAGTATAGGCTAATTAGCCTTGCGGGTAATCGCCCCATCAGCAATTTAGACATTTCTGTATTTTGGAAGGATCGGATTGGGGTATTACAGCCATTTTTGATTGGCTCAGGTGTAACGGCCACCATAAAGATTTTATTCACGAGGAAGGGGACTCATGGGACAACTAAGCCGTAAATCTTTAGGATTAATTTAGGGAAGTAATTATAATTCAAAAATAAAATAATATTGTCTTAATATAAAATAAAATGTCAGACTTTCGTACCGTACTCATTGAAGATTCGCGCATAGCCGATATTACAGATAAGGAGGTTTTTGGAGTCCAGAGTGGGGCTTCTCAATCTACTTTCCAGCAATTTCAAGCAGTATCTGCATCAAACAGTAGTATTGTTTTCAACGTCCAAATTCCGTCAGAAAATATTGTTATCGACCGACATCTGCTGCTGCAGACGACTCTTAATTTTACAGTACAAATTAATGGGACGACTCAAGGGGCAGCCGGTGTTCCAGCAGGACAACAGGCTTTCCAATATGGTCTGACCGACAGTCTTCAGGCATTCCCACTTAACAGTCTCTTTACGACAGTGCAGTCAACCATTAACAACGTGTCGGTGTCAAGCAATTTGCAAGATATTCTACCCATGATTACTCGCATGAATGACAACCGTATGCTGAGCCGTTACAACAGTCTTACGCCGTCATATGTCGATAACCAGTGGGGACTTTATAGCAATGCCGTCCTAACTAACTCCAACCCTTTAGCAGCATATAACAACAATGGATATGATGAGGACTTCGAACCCCGCGGTGCTTATCCACTCGAATCTATTACCATCTCGCATTATAATGCCGTTACCGCTACAACTGACAACTCGCCAATTTCTGCTGGTACAGCCGATACGTGGACAATTTCCATCGCTGTTCAACTTACTGAACCCTTTTTGGCCCTGTCTCCATTTATCAACTGCAGACCTAATCAGGAGGCTGGTCTGCTTGGAGTCAATAACATGTCTTTTGTCCTCAACGTCGATTCTCAATGCAAACGTCTTTTCTCGACTGCCAATTCTCAAGTAAATGGTGCTGGAAATGGTCTCTCCAGTTTTATTACCAGTATTACACTTGGAACAGCGACTCAGCCCAACGCATTCCAGAGCACCAAACTGCTATTTAATTTCTTGAGTCTCCAGCCTGAGCAATACTCGAAATTGAGCACTAAGAATGTTGTTCCGTACCTCGACTATCCTCGTTACCTAAGCATATCAAATAACAACACCGCAATTGACCCCGGTGCTTCTGTCACGCTAACATCTCAATCTATCCAACTGAACCAAATCCCTGACCTTATTCTGATCTCAGTCCGTGTACCAATGTCTACTCAGAACTGGGCTTATTCATCTTCTTTCCTAACAATAAACTCTATCAGTATCAACTTTAACAATGCGTCCGGTCTGATTTCAACTGCGACTCAGCAAGATTTGTACAACATGTCCTTTAGAAACGGCTCTCAACAATCATTTTATGAATTTCAAGGCGAGGCAGGTATCAACAACAATGCAACTGGCACCCAAGGAAAAGTCCCAACCATTGGCAGTCTTTTGGTCCTTAATCCTTCGCTTGATTTCAGTCTGCCATCTTATCTATCGGCATCTTCGCTCGGTCAATACCAGTTCCAGTTTAACATCAATGTTACCAACCAATTTCCTTTTGATATTACACCTGAAATCGTCACGATTACCATGAACAGTGGTTTATTCGCTCTGCAACAGGGTACAGCCCAGATTTTCACTGGTATTCTGACCAAACAGCAAGTGCTCCAGACTAAGGAACAGAATCCTGTCGCTCATTTAGAGAGTTCTGAATATCAGAGACTTGTTGGCGGCAAGGCTTCTAATTTAGGAATGGCGAACATTCTTAAGATGGTTCAAGAACGACCATTTATTAAGCAACTTAAGAGCATGGTCGGTGGTGTTACAAGTGGTGGAGTCATGAGCGGTGGTGTTACAAGTGGCGGAGTCATGAGCGGTGGCAAGAGAGCCTCGAAACTTGATAAATATCTGTCATAAATATTGTTTTTAAAATAAAAAATATATATTTGTATTATAAAAAAGATGCAAGAATATAACAATGGAATTTCTTCGACTTTAATGCGAAATGTTTATAAAGGAATCCTTAACGGTCAGCCTCAGCCAAACATGCTTGGTGGTAAACGTGCGAGACTTCATCCAAAGGCTGGTTTAACTCAATATGATTATCCCAGTACTTTAGCAGTCGGAACACGTGCAATTCATCAACCTAATTTACTCGGAGCAGGATTTTGGCAGGACTTTGGTAAGGGATTTAAACAAGGCTTGGTAGGTACAGCCCAAGTAGCCGCACCGATTGCAGGTGAACTTGCCAAGGAGGCTGCTTTAAGTTATATTAAGGGAGGCAAAAGAAAGGGTGGAAAATATTCCATTGGACATTTTTTTAATGATGCGAAAGATGTACTTGATCCGTTTGCAAAGCAAGTCGTTCCTGTAGCAACCAACGTGGCTTCGAGCGTGGCAAAAGACGCAATAAAGTCTTATTTGTCTGGTGGGGCTATGCTGAGCAATCAACCAAGCGAATTCCATAATACAGTTTATCCTCAGGCGTTGCAGTCGTATTATCCTGACGAATCCCATCTTTATGGAGGTGACTTAGTCCATTATTGGAAGTCCGTTAGAGATTTGGCAGCAGCCCAAGGCATTACTTTGGCAGCCGCAAGAAAACGAATCAAGGCAGTCAAATCGATGTATATACCTGAAGCACCCAAAAAGAGAGGTCCTAACAAGAGGACAAAATTGAAGAAACAGGCTGAAGCCGTAGAAATATTCAAGAGCGTAGTTGGGTCATCAAAAAAAAAGCGTAAGCCAAAAATGACTGCTGGGGCAATGTATGATTCGGATTCAGATAGCGATTCAGACGATGATACAATGGTTGGAGGTGACTTAGTCCATTATTGGAAGTCCGTTAGAGATTTGGCAGCAGCCCAAGGCATTACTTTGGCAGCCGCAAGAAAACTCATAAAGGCAAATAAATCGTTATATACACCAGAGGCAAGAAAACCACGTGGTGCTAAACAAACACCAATAAAGGGTGTAAGAAAGGCTATGTCAAAAGAAGCAATTTCAAAACTGTTAAGTTTACCACCCAAACCAAAACGAACTTCTAAAAAGAAGACGTCTGATGCAGATTTCGGTGTAGGACCAGAGGGTGTATCCGCAGGTTCAATGAGCGGTGGAAATTGGCTCGATGATGTTGTCAAGGTGTCAAAGGCGGCTGCGCCCTACGTAGTACCTCTCATGATGGCAGCAGGTAGAAAGCCAAAAAGAATGTCTTTGCCAACATCAGGACGTAAACGTGAAGTCGCCCGCGGGGACATCGTCGCAGCAGTCATGAGGCAGCAAGGTATAAGCCTCCCTCAAGCGAGTAAATACGTCAAGGACCAAGGGCTTTATTAATAACCTCGATTAAAAATAATATATTACCATAAAGTAAATGCCATTATTAGCAGATTACGGAAATCTTGGGGAGAACCCTGACAGTATATTTAGCGCTTCGAAACGCGTTGCATCGTATTCTTTAGACAATATTGCTCCTACAGGCAGCATGGACAGAGACTATATGAATGCTAAGAAATCGTCTGCTGACATTTCATTGAAATTTTTGGAGTTTAAAAATCTTGTATCAGAAATTTATCAGAATGCAGAACTGGTCAAGGAATTAGCCGCTCCAACAAATCCAGACGAAGAGTATGAATTTATTTACAAGATAAAATTTTTGCAAGGTGCACTCAATAAGGCGAATCTGTTTTTTAGGACATATATTAAGCCAAATGTAAGTGACCTCGACGGCAAGGAAATTAAAGAACTTGACGAAATCAGATCATCACTCATTTATTACCAAGATTTCATGCAAAATTGGGCTTATTTGTTTGTTACTATTGATTACGGTAACAATTCTTGGGCAATGTTATTAAAAACGATTTTTGAAATAATCGAGCAAATTACAATTGCTTTGAACTCATACAAACAAAATGAGCCAACTGGAATGCAAGGTGCAGGCCGCAATTTCTACGGCAAGAAAATAAACAATACTCGCGACATCCCCACTGTATATTCGCGCAGCATCAAAAATTGCCCAACAAAATATTTATTATAAAATATAAAATAAGAACATATAGCAATGTATGATTTATTTGAGACTCGGAGTATAAAAGATTATAGTGCGGCGGTACGCAACATTTTCAATTTGATGACCATTTCACGTACGTACAAAGTTGTCGGCTCAGCATCTTTTAAACATGCCAAATACGTTTCTGATTATGACCTGAATGATTATTTTAATTCAAGCGACAAGCATACCATTTTGCACTCAATATATTTATTTTTCAAAAAGAAATTTGCCGAAGCCGAGCAAGACCCTGACATATACATCTCGGATTTCAAGTGCGGAATGGACTCTGACGGCAAAGCCTTACGCTGGAATAAAGATGACATTAAGAATGGTTATAAAATCATGAAAGATGGTCGAAAAATTGCCTTCCAAGACTGCATATTAATGAAGACCACCATGAAGTTAGATGTCATTGCTCTTATCGACGGAATCTTCACCGAATTCTCGGACAATTATTTTATTAAAATCGGAAATGACGCCAACTTTTTCAAGGAAGATGCAGCCAAGTCGAGCATTCTCAACAGCATAAAGCATGACTTCGATGAGTACTTTTATGCCTCCCGCAATTATATGAAGGGGCTGAAACGGTGCTTTGCCTATTATAATATCGAGGGCAAAAACAAACAAAAGATGACGACCCTGTTCAATTTTTTTAACTCGGTCACTGGTCTTATTTATAAGCAACGCTCTGAAATAAATACCATTATTGCGTTGCTCGAACAGAAGTTTAGAACCCCTAATATTGCTGACATAAAGCATAATATTGGTTTGATATCCGAGAAATGTAAATTTATAAAAGACAAGACTTTAGAGAAATCTTTAGCGGACGCATATAACAGCAAGACACTCGAAGATATTGGTAATAAATTAGAGGATGTTAGTGTCGAACTTTTGAAGATAATAAATAAACAATGTTTGGAATTTGTAAAAAATAATAAATCTGTATTACTATATTAAACAAGCATGAATTTCGAATCAGAAGGTCAACCGTTTTGCATCATTAAAAATTCTCGTACTAAAAAAACTCCCATACTGAGTGTTGACGACAGCAAAAATGCAAAGGCTATTTTTAATGAACTTAAACTAACAGGTGCTGAAAAATTTCAACAGATTCCTGACACCAAAAAGGAGCGACAAATATTATACATTTGCGGTGCATCTGGAAGCGGCAAATCGTATTATACGAAAGAATATTGCGACCAATTTAAGAAGGCATTCCCCAAGAGACAAATCTATTTATTTTCATCAATCGCTGATGACTCCAGTATAGATAAGGTCAAGGATTTGAAACGAATTGCTCTGACACCTGCTTTGCTGCAAGATGACCTCAAGGCCGAGGATTTCAAAGATTCCTTGGTCATTTTTGACGATGTTGACTGCATTACTGATAAGCCCATGAAGATTAAAGTTGCCTCGATCTTGAATAGTATTCTTGAGACTGGTCGTCATTTCAATGTTTATTGCATTTATACTTCGCATCTGGCATGTTCTGGTAACGAGACCAAACGAATCTTGAATGAAGCCCATTCCATTACGTTCTTCCCTAAGAATAGCGGTGGCAGAGTGTTAAAATATTTGCTTGAAAGTTACCTTGGCTTTGATAAGGATCAGATTAAAAAGACTAAGAAGTTAAATAGTCGCTGGTGTACAGTAATAAAGTCGTTTCCGATGGTGGTCTTGAGCGAGCAGGAGGTTTATACTTTGAACAATGATGATTAAAGTGGTGGGGTATTGTCTGGATGACCAATAAGATAGTGAAGGTAATAGGGTACTTTGTATTGGTCCCAATCCCATGTCGTCTCATTAAATTCTCCCTGTTTTATGATCTGAATATTTTTAGAGTTTATTATATGCAGGACGTCTATTCCTTCGATTCTGAATCCGCGTTGCATTACTTGAATCATTGAGCGATATCGTTGAGTCTCGTCATAAATACATTCGGCAGCCCATTGTCGAGATGCAGAGTAATAAATATGGTCTGAGAGGTTTTCGAGGCTGTCAAATTTCCTTATAGTTACGATGTCAGAAGTCTTGAACTTGATCATAAATTTACTGTACTGGTGGGTATGGTTTATCCCATCCAATTTATATTTATCGAAAAATAGAAGTTTCGCTGTCTTGACATAAGATAAGTCCCACTCGGTTTCATCTGGGAGGTTCAACTTGAATCTGAAGAGTTCTGGAAGTGCCATGATGAAGTTGTCTTTGGCTGTTCGATCCGCTGCAAATTCGTAAATCATGTCTTGAAGTGCTTGAGGGAGGATCTGGATTCTTGTCTTGTTAGCAGTCTTGATAATTTCAACCGACTCGGCTGGTTTCTGGATGTAGTCATGTTCGCAAAGTCTTACTGGTGACACGTAGCCTTCCATGAGTTTCTCGTGCTTCTTGGTCTTCATATGGACTTTGAGCCCCTTCTTGGCAATCATGCAGCCGCATACGCATCTCACTTTTCCGTCGCAGATTAGAGTTTGATCTTGGATTGATGACATTTTCTCTTTACTTTTTCTATACTACCTACTAAAGAGAAGTCTTTAAGCCCTTTTTGCCGAACAAGTTTGGAGACTATTTGAATTTGGGTAAGTTAAACTTTCCCTTGATTATTTGTTTCAGCAATATTTGTTTTTTCAGATCTGTCGGATCTAATTCTGATGCTGTTAGCGGTGTCTTTTTGTTGACTCTTTTAGTTGGTCTGTAAACAGGATATTCGGCATTACCTACGTCAGTCCACCGTTCCTTGAACCATCGTTTTAGATTTTTCTCAGCGCCATCAGGCGAATAAGTACCGCCATATTGTTTATAAGTCTTGACTATAAAGCCGCTCTTGTAGGCTGACGGTTTGGAGTAAATTGTATCTGCATATTTTTTGACTAATTCGTAAAGGGTTGGGTCATCAATTTTTGGCATTTTATTATATATTTATATTTTTTTATTCATCAAAAAATGGCTCTTCATCTTCTTCAAGTTGGAAGACATATCTGTAATAAGGCTCGTCCGCTTCGTGTAGGATTTTCATGAGGGGTATTTTTTTGGGAAAATCGAACATATGCCCTAATTTTGTTCGCTTTTTAATTGCTCCAAGATATTTCTTCATGGCTGTACCCATTTCAGTAATGGTGAAGTTTGGCGACATGAAATTCTTACGAGCATACTCAACAGCCATTTTATGTAACGTCGTTGAAGAAATTCTCTGCTCGATAAACGTCATGGGTTCTTTGTAGAGCATTGCAATAAATGGTTTGCGGTCTTCGAAAATCAACTCTTTTTTGTACTGAGTTACAGGTGCAGCCTGACCTTGACCAATTCTGTACCGAGGAATATTTTCGATGTCTATTTGCTCATAAGTTTTGAAGAATTCGAACAATTGCTGGACTTTTATCGGATCATTTATTTCTTCATAGAACGCAATGGAATCCTCACTCGATAGACGCTCTTCAACGCAGCGAATAAAGTTGAGTCTGCGGTCTGTCTCGTCTGTCTTGAAGCAATGTTCATTATTGGTCGTAAACATGTAGTTGGACTGATCATTGACGGTTATCGCGTCAACACCCTTTTTCTCCAGACTGCACTCAGTTCTGGTAACGACATTTTTCAAGAAATCTGTCATTTCTTTGGCTTTGCTGCAGACCTCATCTCCATAGATAAAGATCTTGTTGCATAAGTGCGCGTTGAAGTCTTTGGTGATGTCTTTGATTGACTGCAGTTGACCAGTGTATTTCTTGCCGATTATGGCTTTGATTCCGTCAACTAAGCAATTTTTGCCAACTCCGCCAAGTTTGGAATACAGTACCATGGCGATTCCGCTCTTTTCCCACGGTCGCTGAATCATATGAGCAATCCAGCACTTGAAGAATTCATAAATCTCTGGCTCTTGGCAGTGCTTGAAGAGTAGCCTCATGAAATGGCTCTCGGTTTCTTGGATGGCTGTCTGTCCTTTATCGTTGCTGAAGCCTGTAAATAGATTGTAATTTTTTGGGTTAAATTTGGACGGATTTGTTTCGAAGACCATCTTCGTATAAACTCGGTGATCAACATCGTCGTGCCAAAAGTTGACAAAGGGTAATCGCTTCCCACCCATTTTAATATCTGGGAAATCTCGGTTACCTCTGCAATAAAAATCAAGTTGTTTTTCTTTATAAAACCATATTTCGCCTGAGTCTTCAGACGCGTCAATGTTCACGTAGCGGAGTGGTGCTTCAAGTTTAAAGATTTTCTGCTCTAAGACTGCTTTGGCTTTCTTGTACTTTGTCGTCTGTCTTATCTCGTCAGGATCCATTATCAAACCAAGTTCCTCTTGGTCGTCAAGGTATTTCTGAGCCTGAGGGTTGACCAAACTGATATTGTATTTGGCGACAAATTCTGCATGTTTTTGCGGATCAGATTCCTTAGCAAGTTTATGCAGGTAAAAGATTTCCTTGTCACCCTTAGAATTCTCCCAAAAGTTAAGTTTTTCTTTATCCAAGTTAAGACCATTATTCTTGCAAAAAAGTAGCCAGTCGCCTTCAACCAAACCGTTGGCTTTCATCGCGTCGCAAATGCATTGCCATCTATTTCGTCCATCTTTTTTGCTGCATGTTATAAGGCTCATCAGTTCACGTGTCTGATCAACATCGTTACTGTAAGAATAAACCTCGGTTTCGGTGGATGAAATTGACAAATCTACAACGGCTGACTTTATTTTTTTGTTTGAGATTTTAACATCATTTAAGGTTTGCATGACATATTTACTGATGTCAAAATTTAGATTTGTTTGTCCAATGTTGAAGATTTCAGTTCCGATCGGAAGGTAAGACCATTGTCCGTCCAATAGTTCAACATCTTGCGGAATATCACTTTCAACATCATTGATGAGTTTTGGGTTGCGTTTTGATGCTGATTTGAAGTCTGAAGTGAAGATGATATGAGCACCAAATGATTTAGTTGCCGATTTGTAATAAGGGTGGGTCTTGAATAAGTCTAAGTAGTCTTGGTGATATTTTGGGCAGTCAAGGTCAATATGTTTCAGCGTGTCGGTCTTCATTGCAATATGGGTGAATTGTTTGCTCCAAACTGGATCGAGCATGAGTTCCTGCCTTGCCAAAATCTGGTCTGGGGTGAACCTGTCCCAGTCACTTTGAGTGGGCATAAAGTCGTCGTACGATTCGCCTGTCTTTTTGCTTTTCTTTTGGCCTTGGAAGTATAACGGATGACCTTCGTAAATTGATTTGCCGTCTTCATCGCGTCCTTTCCAGATCCTAATTGATTTGAGGTCCTTTGCCATCTTGATTTCGCCGTGCTCGATTTTGTCCGTTGGCTTAACCTCGAGTTTGATCGGAAACCAATGAGTCTCGACACCATGTTGGCTATGAAACGACTTCATGGTGGTGTAAAAATCGGTCATCTTCTTTTGGTTAATGCTAATTTTGATTTGTTTGGACATTCTTTTTTGTATGATATGATAAAAGTTTTCTCTTTAAGTTTCTTTTTACTTATTTTTTCGAATAAGTTGGTAGACCTTAGGGCCTAAAACTTTTTCTGAGATCTATGCACTCCATACACCGTAACACTACATTTTTCAAAATGAGACCATTTGCATAAGGATTCCGTCTCCGCGAAGTTTTTATTATGGTCTTATTATACACTTTATTTTAAAAGGTGTATAGATGTATAGTATGTATACAAAAAAATGGAATTAGTTTCAAAAATAAAAAATAATAAAAACTGAATTATATAAAAGGATTTGAAAAATATTTTTGGAAGTGACTACATCCTTTTTTTCAGACGATAAAAACAAAAAAACGAACCGATCAACGGCGGAGACTTATGCAGAATGGTCAGGGGTGAAAGGCGCACCAGAAAAATCTTGTAAAAATAGCAAGCCATGCACCAGATTAAGGCATTTTACAAACTTTTTCCATAAAAATAAGTTAAAGGAATAATATTATAATTATACATAATAAATACCATGTCTGAAATTGATACCGAAGCCGCTATCCGTTACTATAAGAATCATTTGAAGACGGTCTCTGAATATCAGAAGCGTAATCCTGAGAAAATGCGTGAGAAGAATAACGCTTGGAATGCTAAAATTAAAGAGACTGATCCAGCAAAATATCAATCAATTTTGGACAAGAAAAGAGACTATTATTTGAATGTCCGCAAACCCAAGTTGGATGCTGCACGGAAACTTGCCAAGGCTCAGCCTGAACATGTCAACGAGATCATCTTACCAGAGCAGCAGACGGCTTAGGTTGTTAGCCGAATAAATATTATCTCTCCAATCACCCTTTATGCCTTGACTACGTCTTAGATAATTTTGACGTCTATCTTGGTCTTTATGTTTAGTAAAATCCTCATAATACATCTGTCCAAAATGAATCCATTTCCTTTTGATTGGATCATGTATCATGTATTTCTTTGAAGGCAATGTACTCCTGTATATGGTCGTCCTGTAAAATTTCGTTGCTCGATTTTGGACAATTCTTGGGTCACTGTAATCCCATATGTCATCAGTCTGGGGAAACTCATCATCGAAATCATACGGCATTTATTTATATATTTAGAATATTTTCTAAACAAATTCATACTCTACCTCATCACCTTCGTCGTCTTGCATTGTTAACCACGCTAAAAATTCATTGCCTTTCATGTCAGTTACGATCATAAAGCAGTTACCAGCAACATCTGAATAAATCATTTATTTATATTTTATTGTAACATTATAATAAAATGACTCAATTTGTAAGACATAATAATAAAATCTTTGGTGGTGCTGTATCGGCTAAAGACTTGCAATCATTTATAGAACAATCTTACAAAGATGAACCCTCACCTGTCATCGGCGATTTCATAATTGATTCAGACCTCTCAACACCAACAACCAAGGTTTATTCTAATCCTGAGACAAGGCAAACCATTGTCGCTCACCGTGGGACGAAAGGCACTTGGGATTGGTTTAACAATGCGGCCTATCTTACTGGCGCATACGAATATACTGACCGATTCAAGCAGGGAAGAGACACCCAGAACAAAGCCGAGAGCAAATATGGTAAGGAAAATATCTCAACCATTGGGCATAGCCAAGGTGCGGTTTTGAGCCGAAAATTAGGTCAAGATACAAAGGAAATAATCAACGTCAATCCAGCATGGGTGGGCGAAGCCCCAAGTTCCAACGAGTACAATATTAGATCATCATTTGACCCAGTATCAGCCTTATTTATGCCTTATGCTGCAGTTCAAAGTTATTTAAATCCCAAGTTCACCCAGACGCATAACATTACAATTCCGTCCAAATCTTATTTTGATCCAAGAGCAGAACATAAAGCCAAGATTCTCGAGAGGATTGATCCAAAAACGATGATTGGCTCAGGTCATGATGACCAGCCGATTGATTTTGAAGACATTGAATGGGGCTCACTAACAAAAACTTTTAAAAATTTCAAAGCCAAAAATGGTTACCCTACAACCTTGCACGATTTTGCCATGCTGGTCACTGCCAATCCTGACAATTTCCGAAAAAAGACTCTTCACCGAGCGAGGTTTTATTTGAATGTATTGATCAGACCCTCCAAACTTATTCGGTAAAAGTAACTTAAAGAAATAACTGTAGTAGGTGTATACAATAAGTTAAGAGAATGTCGACTGATCAAGAAATTATCCTATGCGATGGTAAACTGCCCAAGATGCTTTGCGCGTGCGGTCGGTCTGTAACAAGAAAAAACATCTCAACTCACCGCAAAACTCCAATCCATAAAAAACTCATGCAGCAATACATCTCTGGACTCGACAACCGTCGTCTCGATCCAACAGAAGAAATGCCAGTCAATGCTCTTGAAGTTGCTAAAGTCGTAAACAAATCTAAAATTAGATTTCTCCCGCAACCGATTCAAGACCATATTTATGAATATGCTGCTGATATGACTGCCAAAAATCAGTTTGTCAAGGCCATGCCGCAACTGTTTCAATACAGTAGCCAACCATCGTTACAAAAAGAAATGAAATTCAAATTTTCAAAGAGACATTTTCAGGTGATGCATCCTGAAGGATTCCAGTTTGCGGTGACGCCAATAAACGGTCTTGAAGCGTTGTCGGATCACGTCTATAAATATGCGAGACGATGGTGGGCTCATAGAACCGAGTATGATGTCAATGACAAGTTGGGGTCACTTCTTCGAATATTAAGAAGTTCTTATGATCTACCTACAGTTGATACTCTGCATATAATAACGGCTCAAACGTTTCAGTTGATACATTTCATAGGTGATTTTGATGATGAAGAAGACAATATCCCACGTAGCATCGTCCCGTTCCACTTGAGATATTTGGTATCTGTAAATTATTAGATTTTAAATCCGATAAAAATAAAAAATATTTAGATAGTACAAATGCTAAGTGAAGTTTTTTATACATTCTTAATTACGTCAATAGTTGGTTGTTTTTTAGCAGTTGCGAAGATGTTATATCGCAGCAAATGTAGGTCTTTTAAAATATGGGGGGTTGAAATCGTTAGGGAAGTTGAACTCGAGGAACGTGTTGATGAATTAGAGATACAGCGTAGTAGCGCTATTGGAAATAATACACTCGAATCTTCCAAATAAATCATCTTTATTTATTCTCAACATTTTAAACAAATTTGGAGACGGAAGTATAATTGGACGCAACTCCATTCGACAGCAAAGTCCGTACTGTCATGATTGCAGTGTCACCATTATTCATAACAATCGGAGCAGCATAATCAGTTTTATTAAGACCAGTCAATACGTTACTTATAGTGAAAACTGAGCCGCTGACATTATAAATTGAGCATGTATAAACCCCATTGGTTCGGCGGTTAGAGCATGTTAGCCCTGTAATATTTGAATTCATTGAGACTTGGAATTGTCTGCTGCTGCTCTCGTTACAGCCTAAAGTTAGGATACCAGCCGCAAGAGTGCCATTTACAGTTGAGCCGCTCAATTGAAGACCGGCAACAAATAAAAGATTGGTGCTTGGGTTATAGGTCAGGGTTGCCGAATCAAACGCTGGATCATAATATCCACTTAAGCCGCCACTTTGAACGAAAGTCAAATAATATGTTGAAGCAGTAGTTGGCTGGTCAGTATGGTAAACTTTGCCTTGATAGCCGACAGTTGAAGTTATTCGAGCATTTGAAGTCACGCTGTAACCTGCTCCACCCGTATTTAATGCGATGTCACCCTCAGGGGCTGATAAAGTAATGCCAGAAAAACCTGCATCTCCGTTTCCAGCCGTTAACAGTAAGCCCCCTCCTGCAGACGATAAACTCAAGTCTCCAGTTGTTGGGTTTAAAGATATCAAACTGCCAAAAGTTCCTGTTGTAGTCAAATTGAGAGTGCTCGAAGATGATAATGATGTTGATGTCAAATTACTCGTTACGACTCCGTTGCTGATAACGAGTCCAGTTGTACTCATGTTGCATTGAGTTCCGCCGAAAGTATATATATATCCGTTGGGCTCTACAGTATTGTTTCTATACATATTCAAATTATTAGTAAAACAAAATAGACTCATAACATCACCACCTGATGAACCTGCTGAAAAATCAGCATTACTATTAATTGATGCACCATTGTATATAGTATCAGCACCAGAACCACTTAAAGTGATAGTCTGTCCGCTAATGCCAATTGAACCAGCATTTAGAACATCTTCTAACGGTGGCGTAGGTGGAAATGGCGGCAAATTGTTGAGCAAGTACTCCAGATATGTCAGCCGTTGATTCAAATTATATTGCGATCCGAAACTCATCTTTATTCTAAAACAACATATTTATTTTTTAATTGTTTAGGAAAAAATAAAATAAAATCTATAAAGTAAAAATACAAATGTCAGATATCTTTGAAAAGTTGAAATCCAAGGGAATCAGCGAGAGCAGTCTCAAACTATACATGAACAACCTCAAACGCTTAAATGCAGGTAACGAGATAAAAACCCTGACCTTTCTCAAGGATTTTGATTCAATAATTTCAAAGTTGGAGCACTACAAACCGAACACCAGACGTTCTTATTTAATAAGTGTAGTAAGTCTACTTAAAGAAGAACCCAAGATGAAGAAACTTTATGACCGCTACTACGAACTTATGATGCAGTATAATAAGGAACTCGCAGTGAACAACACCAAATCGGAGACGCAAGAAGCCAATTGGATCGACCAAGACGAAGTCTTAAAGGTTTATGAAGATTTGGCCGCAGTCGCCGTACCCCTCCTCGAGAAGAAAAAGGTAAATGAGAAAGAATATGGTAGCCTCCTTGATTGGGTAGTTCTATCATTATACTGCCTACAGCCACCGAGACGAAATGCAGATTACCAACTTTGCTTAGCAGTTAAAAAATATGACAGCGAAAATGCAGACAAAAAATTTAATTACCTCGATACAACCAACTGGAAATTTTACATGAATAATTACAAGACGGCTGGGACATACAAGACTCAGATTATTGACGTCAATGATGCACTCAAAATAGTCCTACAGGCTTATTTAACCAAAGTCTCGCCGCTACGAGCAGAATTCAAGAAGAAGCCTTATCAAGTACCTCTGCTCGTTGATTATGAAGGCAAACCATTTGAGAGCAATAACGCCATTACACGCATCTTAAATCGGATTTTTGGGAAACGTATTGGAGTCAGCATGTTAAGAAACATTTACCTTACAAATAAATATGGGGCGAAAGTTGAGCAATTGAATGAAGATGCGGCTGCCATGGGAACGTCAAGCAATGTTATTAAAGATCAGTACGTCAAGTTGGACGCAAAATAAGTTTATTGAATCCAATCGCAAACGATAATGTCAGACGGCTTACCAGTATCCTCCGAAATTTGTTCGATTTTGTCAATAAAATCCTCAAGAGAATAACCTAATTGATTCATTGCTATGAAGGCAATTGTCCACCTGCCGCATGTATCTACGTCATCACTTAATTGTTGCAATTTTTTTTTGTTATATATTACGGTTTCCGATGGGTCAGCCGTTTTAAAGAGTCTGGTTAACTGATGCTCCGTTTCGCCAAGCATTCGCCTAACTTCGGTCGGAATAAATCTTAACTCCCCATCAGGCTTTATTCCGTAACTATCAAACCAGATAATGGTCTTGCCATCTCTAACGATACAGCACCAATGCCCTTGGTTTCGTTTGCTCTCGGTTAAAATGATTCGATAATCTTTTTTATCAGGCAACAACTCTGCTAAATTATTGTAGTTTGCCAACTCGGAATATTTCAAGATTTTAGCCTTTGAGCCGCCAATATAATGCTCCATATCGTCATCGCTGAGCATGGTTGACAACAGCCGCTTATACTTGGCAATCAGATTTCGTTTAGCACCATTAGACATTTATTCGATTTAACATAAACCAACATTAAATTTTATTAGATTTAAAAATAGCATTTAAAAGATTTCATTTCTGGACATACATAAAAGAATGGTTTATAAAGAGGTATGGCATACATTTGGCAAGACTCAAGAAGCGAAAATATTACCATTTTTGCGAGAGCATTTTGGACGTGAAATACAGACGCAAGAGGACCGATTTTCAAAGCATGATTTTTACGACGACCAGTTCAATTACGAGTTGAAGTCAAGGCATGTTAAGAGCACGACTTACCGCGACACTTTAATTGCCACCAATAAGATTCAAGGAGAAAAGGAACTTATACTGGTATTTAATTTTAGAGATTGTTTAGCGTACATCTTGTATGATAAGGAACGATTTGACGGCTATACTCAGCAATACATCAATGGGGACCATAAACTCCATTACATGGTTCCTGTCGAACATTTAGAAATAATTAAGAATTGGGAATAAAAATAATATATACCAATAATAAATGTCGTACGCTTCATCGACAACCCATCCAGCCTCTAACCCCGACGCATTTATTCAAGGTCAAAATACAGTCGGAACAAATTTTACTAAAACAGCAGTTGGTGCTGCCACCTTAGTAACAACCACTCCCTACACCACCGTTTTATCTTTATCAGCAGGAGTCTGGGCTATAACCCCAAGTTATAATTTTGCTTCCAATGATGATGCAACTCTATTAACGGCCGCAGAAATAAAAGTATCAAATGCATCAGCCACTCCATATACGCTGTCAACGTATTATAATATAATCCTTGCAGATGGCAATATCTCAAATTTGGCTATAACTCAAATAGTTAATGTAGTCGATTATGAAGTAAACCCTGTAAATGTCGTATACACGGCAGTATTTTCTGGGGCTACTACTGCACCAAGTCTAAGCGGCGTAGTAAATTGTATTAGAATCGCATAAAAAATAATATCAACTAATAATAAAATGTCTTATTCATCTTCAACAATCAATGCAACAAATCCTTTAAGTCCATTATCCGAAGGTCAACAATTAGTTGGTGCAACTGTTCAAAAAATCGTTGAAGGAACACCATTTACACTTGCTTCAGGTGACGATGAAATTGTAAATCTTAATTTGACATCAGGGACATGGTCTATAGTACCGATTTTTCAGGTGACTCAACAAGATGCTGTCACTGAATTTACTTCGACCAATTTGTCAATCAGTTTTACAGGCGCGACAGTCCCATTCGTCTCCCCAGTGTATTATAACAATATTAATTTTGGTGACGGAGGAGTAATTTCTGTTTGCACCACTGCAATTTTGACCATCCCCAACAATACAACTTTTAATCCTGTTATCGTGACGCTAACAATCGAGTACGAAAATGATACAACAGCACCTGAAGTAACGTTTGGTGCTGTAACTTGCACGAGACTCGCATAAAAAATAATATTGCTAATAAATAAATGTCATTATCGTCGTCGAGATACAATACATATGTTTATGTAAATGACTTGCCAGTAACCCCTCCAATTGGGTTTAGTATTACAAAAAACATGACCACTCCGACCCCAATCGGTGGCGGCACCCCAGTCCAATTTTACGCTCCTTTGGTAGGAGGCATATGGGCTGTAACGTGCAATTTTGTTGTAACCGTAAATGATGCCACTACTGTCTTCCAAAATACTGCTACACGTATAAGCATTGAAGGGTCGCTAACTCCATATTTAAATACGACAACTTTCGCAGGGTTCAGCCCTGCTACTTTAGAAGATACTATAATTAGCACGTCGACAATTTTAGAAATAACTGAACCAAATCAACAATGCGAATTGGAATTTGTACTGCAGTTTTCAGGCAACACCGAATCAGTCGACTTGACTTATTACATTTCATTTGTAAAACTTGGCTAAAAATATTATCTCGCGCAATAATAAATGTCTTATTCTTCGGCGTACTCGGTCAATTACCAGACAACTCCGTCATATACAAATGGCTTTCTTCTACCAAGATTAACAAACTCATCTACAAGCGTTAATATTTCATCAAACGAAGGTGCATTGACGAGTGGAGACGATTTTTTAGCCAAGTCGATTCAACTTAATACTGGGATTTACCTGTTAAGATTTGTAGGAGCAATAACTGCATCAGCCAATACTGTATTAATTAGCAGTGCTACTGCAACTATAACTCCAGCAGCAGGTCTTGTTGTCGGTTCTAAAATATCTATAATTACACCACCAAGCGGAGGATTTGTTGCCTCAGCCGGAACTCCATATTATTTTACTTTAACCGATAACGTGTCTTATGTTGTAGGCGACCAAAATGACCCAACTACTTTTACGTTAAACGTTACATGGTCTGGTGCTGGAACAGTTACATGTTCTGAAATGGACTGTTCATATACAAAAATTACATAAAATTATTATCTCGCCAATAAATAAATGTCATTCTCCTCAGCATCATTATCGAATCCAATTGGTGAAAATTATATCCCGGGAACCCCAGTGTTTGGTATTGTCAACCAATTTATATCTCCAACTATAACTTTAACATCAAGTGGTGCTATAGTACCAGCCCAACAATACCAATTTAACATAGGAAGCGGCATGTGGCTTATTGAACTTAACATTACAATTAATACAAATGCCACTGTCGATTTTACAGGCTACCCATTTTATATAAGACTGTCTGATTCACTTGGTATAGATGTTTATCAGCAAACCGCAAATTTAGGCGGTACTTTTACAGGAAATCCAACATTAACTCAGAATCTAATGACATTTGACGTAGCATTTCCGGCAACACCTTATACGGTTACTTCAAATCAACCATATACGGTTAGTGTATATGGCCAGTACGCTGGTGCTGACCCAAATGTTCAGATTAAAGTATATTGCTATAAATTATGTTAAATTATAATCTGCAAGAAATCTAACTCCGACCTAAATAGCCATAAAAGCCCATAAAATAGCCCTAAATTAGCCCTAAATAGCCCTATTTTAACCTAAA
>Ga0315294_10002615_pt1 | contig 19652 bp, 16 predicted proteins | sample YL17G13_40_MG_FD_203626 | JGI IMG/M metagenome (GOLD analysis project Ga0315294, IMG submission 203626) | Sediment microbial communities from Yellowstone Lake, YNP, Wyoming, USA - YL17G13_40 | ecosystem: Environmental > Aquatic > Freshwater > Lake > Sediment | place: USA: Wyoming | collected...
TTGCGGCTGGTGCAGTCGGCCTGGATGGCCAGGGCGGTGCCGCCGAGGTTGCGGATTTCCTCGGCCCGGGCCTCGGCGGCCTTGGGGTTGAGGTCGATGACGGCCACCTTGGCGCCGGCCCGCGCCAGGGCGATCGACATCGCCCCGGCCAGCGCGCCGCCGCCGCCGATGACGGCCGCGCGCTTGCCGTCGAGGGAAAAGAGTTCATTCAAGTAGGCCACGTCTGCCATGTCGGCCGCTCCTTCTGGGACTCCGCGTATCAAAAAACCATCGTATGATACCGGGTGCGCACGGCGATTCAAGGAATTCCACCTGGTAGTCCGTCACACTTGTTCTTGTGGGTTGAACCTGGTCGGGCGGACGCCTCGGCGCCCGCGCGGCGGGCAAGACTGCCCGCCGCGCGAGCACTACTGACGATTTCAATGGTGACGGACCACTAGCCCCGCCGAGCCGTGCCACATCGCCCTGGGGCAGGCTTCCGAACCAAAACGCTTGAAACTTGGCGCCGTGTTGCTAGCATGCGCGCCGCAGAAGCGGCGGATTACCTTCACCCGCGTGACTGAGTGACTGAGTGCCTGAGTAAGAGACACGAGCCGTGCCGTTACTCAGGCACTCAGGTACTCAGGTACTCAGGCACTAACAAGAGCAGGCAAGGAGACGAGAAGTGGCGGCACCTGACCCGCACGAGAGACTCAAAGGCTTCCAGCCCACGTGCCGCTGCTTCGTCGGCATCGACTCCGACGGCTGCGCGTTCGACACCATGGAGCCGAAACATAAAGAGTGCTTCTGCCCCGTCACCATCTGGAAGTTCGATTTGGCGGCCGTCTCGAAGTACGCGCGCGAGGCGTGGGACTTCGTCAACCTCTACTCCAAGGAGCGCGGCTGCAACCGCTTCCACGCCCTCCGGCACGTGATGAATCACCTGAGGGAGCGGCCGGAGGTCATCCGACGCAAGGTCGATATCCCGCTTCTCAGGGAACTGGCGGCATGGACCGGCCGCGCGAAGGCCCTCGGCAACCCCGAACTGGCCGCCGAGGTGCGGCAGACCGGCAACGCCGAACTGGCGCAGGTTCTGGACTGGTCGAAGACCATCAACGAGATGGTCGCGAAGATCGTCAGGAAGGTGCCGCCCTTCCCCGGCGTGCGGGAGAGCCTGGAACTCCTCAAGGGCAAGGCCGACCTGATGGTCGTCAGCGCCACGCCCGGCGAGGCCCTCCAGCGCGAGTGGCAGGAGCACGGCATCGCGCCGTTCATGGCCATCATTGCCGGGCAGGAGATGGGTTCGAAGAAGGACCACCTGGCCCTGGCCGCGGGCGGCAAATACCCGCCCGAACGCATCCTCATGATCGGCGACGCCCCGGGGGACCAGAAGGCCGCACAGGCCAACAAGGCCCTGTTCTACCCCATCAACCCCGGCCACGAGGAGGAATGCTGGGACCGCTTCGTGCGTGAAGCCGGCCCGCGGTTTCTCGCCGGCGAGTACACCCGCGAGTACGAGGCGAAACTCATCGCCGAGTTCGACAAGATCCTGCCGGAGCGGCCGCCGTGGAAGCACTGACAACAGGTAACTAGGTAACTAGGTGACTAGGTAACTAGGGACGGCATAAGGCACAAAGGCGGGCCGCGGCGCCGCAGCTCCCTTTGTCGTTGCCTGGTTACCTAGCCACCTAGTTACCTAGTCACCTAGTTACCTTCTTTCAGTGGTGAAACAGCCTGAGCCCGCTCAGCGCCATCACCATGCCGTGCTCGTCGGCGGCCTGGATGACCACGTCGTCGCGGTCGCTGCCGCCGGGCTCAAGAACGTAACGGACGCCCGACTGGGCCGCGCGGTCCAGGGAATCGCGGAACGGGAAGAACGCATCGCTCGAGAGGCTGACGCCGTCGAGTTTCTCCAGCCACTCGCGCCGCTCCCTGGAGGTGAGGGCCTTGGGCGGCTTGGCGAAGGCCTTCTTCCACGCGCGCTTTTCCAGCGGCGTGGGGCGCTCCAGCAGGTACTGGTCGATGGCGTTGTTCCTTTCGGCCCGCGAGACGCCGTCCTTGAACTTGGCCTCCAGCAGGCGCGGGTGCTGCCGCAGCCACCAGATGTCGGCCTTCGACCCGGCCAGTCGCACGCAGTGGACGCGCGACTGCTGCCCGGCCCCGATGCCGATGCACTGGCCGTTCTTTGCGTAGGCCACCGAGTTCGACATCGTGTACTTCAGCGCCACCGTGGCCACCACCAGGTCCCGCGCCGCGAACGGCGGCAGGTCCTTGTTCGCCGTCACGATGTTCTTGCAGAGGTCCGGCCCGGGCACGACCGCGTTGCGGGCCTGCTCCAGGCCGATGCCGTAAACCATGCGCTGCTCAAGGGCGGGGGGCTCGAACTTCGAGTCGATGGCCAGGACGCAGTACTTTCCGCCGCGCTTCTCGCGGAGGATCTTGAGGGCCTCAGGCTCGTAGCCGGGGGCGATGCAGCCGTCGGAGACCTCGCGCGCGAGCAGTTCCGCCGCCGTCGCGTCCAGCGGGTCGCTGAAGGCCGCGAGGTCGCCGAAACTGGACAGGCGGTCGGCCCCGCGCGCCCGCGCGTACGCCACGGCCAGCGGCGAGAGGTCCGGCATGTCATCCACGAAGGCCGCCTTCTTCTCGGCCTGCGACAGCGGCTCGGCCACGGCGGCCCCGGCGGGACTGACGTGCTTGAAGGATGCCGCCGCCGGGAGGTCCAGGGCCTGGCGGAGTTCCTTCACCAGGGCCCAGGCGTTCAGGGCGTCGAGCACGTTGATAAAGCCGGGCGCGCCCGAGAGGACCTCCAGCGGCAACTCGCCCTCCGGCGCGAAAACGCGGGCCGGCTTCTGGTGCGGATTCATGCCGTAGCGCAGCGTGATCTCTCTTGCCATTCTTGTGGCGCCTTTCCGTGAAGACCTTTTCAGTGCCAGTCGTTCGAAGCCTGGAACTCGTACCAGTCGCCGGTCAGATGAGACAGTTCGTAGTGAGCCGCGCCGAAGGGAGTTCCTTCGCGGTTCGGTTGGTACGCGAAGCCGTACGACATCGTGTCAATGAAGCCGTCCGGGCCGGTGTTGACACGGAAGAAAACGCCGCCGCGGCTATCCGTGGCGTACTCATCAACATGATAGAGTCCGAGGCGTGAATTGAGTTCGTGCCAACCCTCTGGTGCGGATTTGCACGTCTCTTCGAAGGCCGAACGGCTGAGCGCGAAAGCCACGCGCCGCGGCACCGCGAAGACCACCAGGCCCGCGGTGGCCACCGCAAAAAGCGCCACCGCGGCCGCTTCGCGCAGCGGCAGGTCGCTCAAGCGGCCTTGCCGCCGGATCAATTTGATGGCGATAAACACGAGTGTGAACAGCGCGATCGGCACCAGTGTCAGAAAGACAACCACAGCCGCCAAATTCACCGTTAAATCGTTCCAGCCTCCCGGCAACATGCTAAGGTACAGCGCACCGAACAACTCCGCGGTGATGACGATCAACAACACCCGCACCATCAATCGCTGCTGCCGCATACGATTCTCCTTGGGAAAAGAGGCGCTACTTCTTCTTTTTCGCCGCCTGCGGCGCGTGCGGCCGGCCACGGCACGGCATGTGGCCGTGCCAGGGAGACCCGCCGCGCAATGACAGTTCTCTCTAACCGCAAAGAACGCAAAGAACGCAAAGAAAAGATTGAGTAAAGGCAGATGGAATATACGTTTTTGTTTTCATTCAGTCTTCCCTTTGCGTTCTTTGCGCTCTTTGCGGTTAAGAGCGCCTATTTCTTCTTGCGCGACGCCTGGAGGGCGTAGGGCCCGCACTTCTTCTCGGCGAACAACAACACGCGCCCACCAAGGTGGGCGGTTAACCAAACTACTTCTTCGCCTTCAGCACGTACGGCCCGCACTTCTTCTCGGCGAAGATGGGCTTAAAGCGCGTAAACCGCTGCCGCCCGTCCACCAGGGGTACGCTTACCCAGTCTTCGCCGATGAGCGGCCGGGCGTAGGCCAGGAAGTCGTCGGTCACGTCGCGGCGGCTCGGGGCGATCCAGTTCTTCGGGAACTTGCGCTCGGAATTCGCCATCGCCTCCAGCGGCACCTTGTCGTAGCGGATGCGGTACACGCTGCCGGGCTCGCGCAGGAGGGTGGCCATCCAGCCGCCGCCTTCCTCGGCCGCCACCAGCGCGGCCTTCCGGCCCACCTTGTACGCCTCGTCCAGGTCCACGCTGGAGGCGTAAATCATGTTGTGCCGCTGGTCGGTGCCGGGGATGTTGTACCTTGCCGCGCCGCCGACGGGGAGGCCCTTATCGTTCAGGTAATTGGCGAGGACGGCGGCGGCCGTCGTGCCGCTGGAGGAGAACTGGACGTGGCCGAAGGCGTCTTTGCGTGCGCCCACGTCGCCGACGTCGAAGCCCTCGCTGATGACGACCATGCAGCGGCCGCTCTTTTTCAGTTCATCGTTGATCTCGTCGGCCACCTGCTCCAGCGTGAGGCCCGCCTCGGCCAGGTAGATGTGCAGGGGCAGTTCGCGTTTGGGGTCCGCCAGGCGGGCGGCCGCAGGGATGAACCCGATCTTGCGGCCCATGGCCTGCATCACCAGGACCGGGTCGGCCGGGCAGGAGCCCAGGTTCTCCTCGTTCGCCGTCTGGACCGAGAGGGCCCAGTACCGGGCCACGCTGCCGTAGCCGGGCGTGTGGTCGATGAGTTTGAACTCGGTGTCGCCCACGTCGTTGTCGATGGTCTTCGGGACGCCCGTGGCCACCAGGTCCAGGCCCTTCTCGGCTGCCAGTTTGGAGATTTTGTGGGCGGTGTCCATCGAATCATTGCCGCCGGTATAGAAGAAGTAGCCCACGTTGTGGGCCTTGAGGACCTGGATGACCCGATCGAAATCGGCGGTGTTCTCGGCCTTGAGTTTGTAGCGGCAGGTGCCGATGGCGCCGGCGGCGGGGGTGGTGCGCAGCAGGGCGATTTCCTCGCGCGGCTGGGCCGAGAGGTCCAGCAGGTCCTCCTTGAGGACGCCCTCGATGCCGTGCCATGCGGCAAACACGATGCCGAACTTCTCGGGCATCGCGAAGCACGTCTCCGCGACGCCGCGGATGGAGTTGTTGATGACGGGCGACGGCCCGCCCGACTGGGCCACGACGACGTTGTTTGCTCTGGCCATCGCTCCGTCTCCTGGTTGAAAGCCCAATCATGCTTTGCGCGATGGGTCTCCGGACCCACGCGCCCGGCCGCGCGATTGCCGCCCCGCAGATCGCGGGCGCGCGGCGGGTCAGGAGACCCGCAGCGCCAAGCGGCGTTGTACTGCTACTGGCGTTCCGACTTCAGCCGGTGCAGGACCTCGCCGGCGTGGTCCACCAGCAGGATGCCTTCCTTCTCGCGGCCGATCCACTCGGCCACGCGGATGCTCTTTGGGTCCATGTAGCCGAGATTGATCTTGCGGCACCGGTCTTCGGGGATGCCGGTGGCCAGCGTCACGGTGATGCGCGGAGTCTCGACGGCGCTAGAGTACGTGCCCACGCCCTTGACGTGCGTCGAGTGCGCCATGACGCCGCCGGGGATGCCCGAGAACTTGTCCATCTGCTCGCGGAAGTAGTCGAGGCAGTGGTAGCCGATGCAGTCGATCGTCTTGCCGTGGGTGTACGAGACCTCGGTGATGTGCGGGGCGTAGATGATGAGTTCGCCGCCGTCGGCGACGATAGGCTCCAGTTTGTACATGACCTTGCCGGCAGTCCAGAGGTCGTCGTACAGGGTCGGCGCAATGCCCAGGACGCGCTTATACGGCCGGTCGAGGTACCTGATGTGGACCTGGGCCGAGAGGTCGGCCGCGGCCGAAAACGCCTCCTTCGCATCGCCGATGAAGAGCCCCTTGAGGCCCTGGCGCGTCACGACCATGTCGAAGTTCGTGATGGGGACCTTGATGAACTCGACCGCGCGGTCGATCACCCGCCGCACCACGGTGTCCTTGACGCCGTTGATCTTCCAGTTGGTGACCATCGCCCCGAGCCAGTGGAAGAAATTGATGATCTCGGACCCCGCGATGCCGGGGAAGAGGTACTTGTGGCCGCCCGAGAATCCGGCGACCTCGTGCGGGAACGTCGGCCCGACGATGAACAGGTGGTCGTAGTCGAGGATCCGCCGGTTGATTTCCACGGGCACGTCCAGGGCATAGCGGCCCTCGCTCAACTTGCCCATCTCGGCCGCCGAGAGCGTGCCGAGCACCGCCAGCGACTTCGGGTCGTCCCACGCGTGGTTGAAGACGCGGATCTTGCCGTACTTTTTCGTGCGTTCCTCGGACGACATGTCGAGGAGCCGGAGGATCCGTTCCTGGCTCATCGGCCTGTGCGTGCCCAGGGCGATCATGAAGTCGAGTTTGGCCGCCCGCCGCGACACCAGGCCCACCAGCGTCCGGAACATCAGGCCCACCGGCGCGGTGCGCGTGGAGTCGGGTGTGAGCGCCAGGATGCGCTTGCCCTTGAGGTCCAGGCCCTCGACGGCCTTCCTGCACAGGTCCTGCACCTCGGTATCGGGAAGCACGCCTTCCTTGTGGCCTTCGCCGATGATCACCGTCACCCCCTTGTTTTGCCCCTGACGGCCATCTCAACATGCAGTGTGGCACGGCTGTAGCATTTTAAGATTGCGTGCATACACTACCCCTTTGCGCGGTCGCCATCAGGCTGGGCGACCGCGTCGGGCACTCCGCGTATCGGCGCGGGCGTACGCCCGCGCCCATACGTAAAACGCTCTGGCCCGCCGTCAGGCTACCGCGTGACGACCCGAAAATCGAGTGCCTCAAGGGCCGCTTCCGTCGCCGCGTCCGGCGCATCGAGTTCCACGGTGGTGCACGGGAACTCGCGGCGCACCGGGTAGGTCTTCCGCAGGCCGCCGAAGAACTTGCCGCGCTCTTGCTGCGGCTTGTCAGCGATTCCGCGCAGTCGCGCATCATCCGCCTCGATATCGTACGCGGCCTTGATCGCCCGCCGCAGGGCCTTCTGCACGGTCAAGCCGCGCGGCAGCGCGACGCGCGGGGTGGCCGGCGGAGGCATCAGCGCCGCCGGGTCCCACGAGCGCCGCAGGCCGAAGTGCCTTGCCAGCGCCTCCAGCACCATCCGCGTGCCGTTGACCTTGCCATCATACGAGTAGCCGGCGATGTGCGGCGTGGCCAGGCGCACGCGCTGCAGCAAGTCGGCGTCGATGTTCGGCTCGCCTTCCCACACGTCGAGCACCAGGGCCGCGACGTGCCCCCTGCCCGCCGCCTTCTTAAGGGCCGCCGAGTCGGCCGCGCTGCCGCGCGACGAGTTGATGACGATGGCGCCGGGCTTCAGCCGCGCCAGCAGCCGCTCGTCAATCATGTGGTACGTGGCATCAGGCCCCGTCCGCTCCAGCGGCACGTGGAACGTCACGATGTCGGCCTCGGCCAGGGCGTCCAGGGGCACGTACTTCGGGTCGCCGGTCTTGCGGGCCAGCGGCGGGTCGTTCTGGAGGACGCGGATGCCGAGGCCAGAGGCCATGCCCGCCAGCCGCCCGCCCGTGTTGCCGCAACCGACGATGCCCAGCACCTTATCCGTAACGCGGAACCCATCGGCCTCGGCCAGCGTATGAATCGCCGCCAGGACGTACTCGGCCACGCTCCGCGCGTTTGAGCCGGGCGCATAGGCGAACCCGATGCCGCGCGACGCCAGGTACGCCTGGTCGACGTGGTCGAACCCGATCGTGGCCGTGGCCACAAACCGGACGCGGCTGCCGTCGAGGAGCGCGGCGTTGACCTGGGTGACGCTGCGCACCAGGAGCGCATCGGCCGCGCGAACGGCATCGGGCGTCATCCGCTCGGCGGGCAGGGCGACGACTTCGCCCAGCGGGCCGAAGGCGTCGGCCAAGAGCGGGATGTTCGCGTCGGCGACGATTTTCAAGCGACTGTGCCTCGTATTCACATCGCGCTGCGACCGCCAGAGCCTGCCCTGAGCCTGTCGAAGGGTCGCGGGCATTCGCGGCGCCCGGCAGTCTTCCGCAACGCCCAGAACGCCCGCGACCTGGCGGCCGCGGCTCGATAAACGCGCTCGCTACTCCGCCCACTGCGTATGGAAAACGCCCGACTTGTCCGTCCGCGCGTACGTGTGCGCGCCGAAGTAGTCTCGCTGCGCCTGCGTCAGGTTCATCGGCAGGCGGGCCGCACGGTACGAATCGAGATATGCCAGCGCCGACCCCAGGCCGAGCACCGGAATGCCCGACTGGATGGCCGCCACGACGACCTTGCGCATGCCCCGGGCCCGGAGGTTGACGATCTTCGCGAAGCCCTTGTCCACCAGCAGGTTGGCCAGGCCGGGGTTCTTCCGGTACGCCGCCGCAATCGGGTCCAGCAGTTTCGAGCGGATGATGCAGCCGCCTTTCCAGATGCGGGCGATCTCGGCCAGGTGCAGGTCGTACTGGTATTCCTTGGACGCCTCGCGCATCAGGGCCATGCCTTGCGCGTAGCACGAAATGACGGCCAGGTACAGCGAGTCGCGGCAGGCCTTGATGAACGCGGCCTTGCCGGCGGGGGTCTTCAGGCGCGGGCCCTTGAGGATCCTGGACGCGGCCACGCGCTCGTCCTTCAGCGCCGAGAGGATGCGGCCCTCCACGGCCATGTCGATCGTCGGGATGGCCACGCCCAGGTCCAGGGCGTTCTGGCTGGCCCACTTGCCGGTGCCCTTCTGGCCGGCCTTGTCGAGGATGAAGTCCACCAGGGGTTTGCCCGTGTCGGGGTCGGCCTTGGCCAGGCAGGTCGTGGTGATTTCCATGAGGTAGCCGCCGAGTTCAGCCGCGTTCCACTGGCCGAAGATTCTGCTGAGTTCGGGCGCCTTGAGCCTCAGGAGCGTCTTCATGACGTCGTAGGTCTCGGCGATGCACTGCATGATGCCGTACTCGATGCCGTTGTGCACCATCTTGACGTAGTGGCCGGCGCCGCGCGGCCCGATGTACGTGCAGCAGGGTCCGTCCACCTGCGCGGCTATTCTTTCCAGGACCGGCCTGACCAGGGCGTAGGCCTCCGGCGCCCCGCCCGGCATGATGCAGGGCCCTTTGAGGGCGCCCTCTTCGCCTCCGCTGACGCCCGTGCCGATGAACAGGATGCCGCTCCTGGCAAGGTCCGCCGTGCGCTGTTCGGTGTCCAGGAAGAACGAGTTGCCGCCGTCGATCAGGAGGTCCCCCGGCTCAAGGGGCGGGCGAAACTGGGCGATCATGTCATCGACCGGCGATCCGGCCTTGACCATGAGGATGATCTTACGCGGCTTTTCGAGCGCGTTGCAGAACTCTTGAAGGGTAGGGCAGCCCACGATCCGCTTGCCTGCGGCCGGCCCCTTTATAAACTCCTCCATCTTCGCGGTGGTCCGGTTATAGACGGCCACCGTGAAGCCCTTGCTCTCAATGTTCAGGGCCAGGCTCCGGCCCATGACATCCAGCCCGACCAGCCCGAGCTGCTGCTGCGCCATCATCGTCCTCCCGTTTGGGTTACAAAGTTGCGCCCGCGCGGCTGCGCGTGAAAAGTTCATCTTACCAGCAGCGCGCGGCCTGTCAAGGAGCGCCGGCAATCGCCTGACGCTCCCGCAGGGGTGGGGTGTGACTGGTTTTTCTGGCACAGCCCGCAGGCTATGTCACCCTGAGCGAAGCGAAGGGTCTCGCCATGCGATTTCGGCCGGCACCAACCAAGGCGAGATGCTTCGGCCGCCGTTGGCGGCCTCAGCATGACAGCCGAACGCGGGGGCCTGCCAGAATCCGCGGTCACACCCCGGCACCGGCAGGGCGCGATTTTTCGAGGAATCGCCCCGCAGCCGCAGTATACTCTCATTCGGACTCCGGGACCCATCGGGGGCGATCAGCCGTGCTGGCGGCAGCCACAGGTGAATTGCATCTGGCCATCCCGTGGTGGGGAAGCATTGCCCTGATGGTCGTTGGGGTGATGTACCTCGTTTTCGGCGCCACGTGGCCCAGGCTGTTCGACGTCCTGAGCATGACCGTTCTGGGGTGCATGGTCGGCCTCGTGGCGCACCCGTGGGTGCCGCTGTGGCAGCCTCTGGTGGTCATCATCGGCGGGCTGGTGCTGGGGGGCCTGACGGCGTTCTTCCGGAACATCTGCCACGCCCTCCTCTCGGCGGCGGCGATGGCGGCCATCCTGGCGTACCTGGCGGCCCTGGCGCTCGGCGAGCGGGGCTTCACCTCGTACCTGGCCATTAATCTTTCGATCCCGCGGTACTCGTGGCTGTTGCCTGGGCCGAACCTGGCATGCGACCCGGTCCTCGCGGCGGGCCTGACGGGCCTCCTGGCGGGCGTCACGATGGCCGTCTGGCAATTCCCGTTCAGCGAGCGGCTGGTAACGTGTGCCCAGGGTGCCGCGCTCCTGACCGGCGGCCTGGCGTCGCTGATAACGAGTTACCGCGGCGAGGGCCAGCCGTCCCTGAGTGCGGCTTATCCGCTCACGCTGAGCGCCCTGTGGTTGTGCCTGGTGGTTATCGGCCTTGTGGCCCAAAGCGCGATTGCCAAACAGCGGTCCCGCTGGGGCGAAGAACCCGATGTGCCGCCCGGCCTGGACGAGCCATGATCCTATCCCGTTCACACGCATCCTGTTCGGCCGTGCCTCGTTTAGCCGCGACCCGAAGGGGCGTGCGTTTAGCCGCGACCCGAAGGGGCGTGCGTTTAGCCGCGACCCGAAGGGGCGTGCGTTTAGCCGCGACCCGAAGGGGCGTGCGTTTAGCCGCGACCCGAAGGCGAGTGCGTTTAGCCGCGACCCGAAGGGGAGCGCGTGAACCTCAACGGGAGCCCTAATCGGAGGACCCCTTGATACTCGCACTGGAACCAGCCCCTGCCAACGCGGACGTGGTCGTGCCCTCGCTTGATGCGCTTATGCGGAACCTGTGGGACCGCTTCCACGCCCTTTCGCCGCTGGAGGCCGGCCTCCTCGTGTTGCCCATAGGGCTGGTGTTCCTCCTCTACGGATTCAAACTGTACAAGTGGCTAGTGAGCCTTGTGTTCGCCGGCATCGGCGCCGGCCTGGGCGGGGCACTTGCCGCCTGCGTGGGCTGGAGCGCCATGCTCGGCATGGTCGCCGGGGCGCTGGTCCTGGGCCTGCTGGCGTGGCCGCTGCACCGGATCGCGTGGGGACTCCTGGGCGGAGCGATCCTGGGCGGCGCGGCCGTCCTGCTGGTGTCGGCCCGCAGCCAGGACCCGATTCTCCTGGCCATCGTGGCGACGGTGATCTTTGCCGGAGGGTTTATCCTGACGCTCCTGGTGATGCGGCCGCTGATTATCCTCGTGACGGCCATCCTGGGCGCCGCCGTTCTGGTGCAGGCCATCTTGCGACTGTCGCTGCTGTGGCCCTCGTTCGGCGACCCGGTCGCCTCAATGCTCCAGGCCAAGCCCTACCTCCTGGCCATCCTGGTCGCCATTCCGGCGGCGCTGGGCTTTCTTCTCCAGTGGCGCGACACATCGGGTGCTGCGAAAGCATCCTCCAAGAAGAAAAAGGCGGCGGCCGAGGAGGAATGACCCGGCATGGCATGAGGTCTTCGGGGTCGGTCAGGGCTTTAATTTCCATCACCGCGACCCCGCCCGCCAGCCCTACGAGCACGCGGGCTTTTTGATCCTCCGCCACAGCAGGGTCAAGTGGTTCGAGTAGCAGGGTGGACGGCCGCCCATCACCCCGGCGAAGGAGAGCGGCTTGTCGAGGCATAATTAGTATTGCGTCCCCCGAACACCCCGCGGAGAAGAATCCAAGTGAGCCGTTGAATATGGGGCTTGGTGGTAGGCTATGGCGCGGAAAGTTCTTTTAAGTGTCGTTGGGACTTGCTACGATAGACGTTTAGAGGCAATTCTCGAACCTGGAGCGTAAGAGCGTCGAGCCGGTCGCCGATGCGGCCGGCCCCCGCTGCGGACGCTGCAGGAGGTCCTGGGCCTGGAGGTGCCGAGATGAAACATGTCCTTCTGGTCGTCCTGGTTGGTGTTGCAAGCCTCCTTCTTGTCGGCGGGTGTACGACAATCAACTGCCAGACTGACCCGCCGGGCGCCAAGGTGTACGTGAATGGCGTCTGTCGGGGGACCACACCTTTTGTAAGCACGTTCTGGTTAGCGGAAGGTATTACAGTGGTGGAAGCGGTCATGCCGGGGCACGAGCGGACGGAATGCCCGCATCTGACCGGGCGTCCGCCGGGCGCCTTTCTCGCTACAAGCGCCCCGCCCGGAGGTCAAATCAGCATTGACGGCAATTATGCCGGCACAACGCCCCAGTTCACGCCCATCGGGTTCTACCACGACATGAGTCTCTCGTGGTCGGCGCACCCGGCCCAAGCCCCTATCCAGGCGAAGCCTCCCGCTGTTGAGCAGCAGCAGCAGCAGCAGCAGCAACAGCAGCAACAGACGGTAATCATGCCCGGCGGAACCGGCGGGGAGAAGGAGGCCGGTCAAGGGACGGTTATTGTCTCCGCGACGCCCGAGAATTGTGAAGTATGCGTGGACGGCCTTTTCGTCGGCAATGCCCCGACGAATCTTAAACTAAGTGAAGGCGTTCACATCATCGAGGTGAAGAAAGTAGGGCACGAGACTTTCAGGCGGGAACTCCGGGTTCTAAAAGGATCAGAAGTGGTGTTGCGCGCCGAGTTACAAAAGAAATAACTTTCTTCAGGAAACCCGGAAGTAGGGACGCTTCCGAATGGCATGAAGATAAGTATGTAGGGTGCGTGCTCCGCACGCACGCGGATTATTCACACGGACGGCGCGGGCTTGAGCACAGGCAAATCCTCCGCCCAAGCAGCGTCAAGTGGTTGGCGCAGCAGGGCAATGTATGGGAGATCGTACTGTTAAGACATAATTGGTATTGTGCCCCCCTAATTCGTCTCGCCAATCACCGACTCTTGCCGTTTCCTGGCGCGGTGTTTGACGCAAACACCTTGCCGGCCCTTATCATGTCCACAATCGTCTTGAGCATGACTACCTGCACAACATGGGCATCGCCATCTCTTTCCAACAAATGCGTCACACCCGGCAATGCCCTGCGGTCCACGTTTGCTTCACCAATCTCCGTAAGTTGATATCCATCGAACTTGGCAGACACCGTGCTCCAGCACACGCACACATCTATATGCCCATAGCTTTTCCTTGTCTCTCCGCCCAATTCGTCGATGAGAGCGTCAAGGTTGTTCTTAAACTCCACCGTTTGGTGCCGCGTACTAAACTTCCTACGATTTCAGGGGACACAATACCGATATTCCATAACTCCTTGCGGCACAAAGAGTTACAAGACGTGGCGGGGCAGCCAGAACCCCCTCGGCAACTGGCCGGGGTATGACAAGGAGTTTCGGGGACCACCCATTGCCTGACACTGCCCTGTGGCGGCGGCAGGGTGTGGCCATGGCCCGCATCGTACGAGTGGTAGCCCAGGCCTGCCCAATATTTTGCATCAATGAAAGCACGTTTCCAATGAGCCCCGCAGGGGCGGGCTGCGCTCTAGCCCCGGCCGCGAGGCCGGGGAACGCTTGGCAACGATCTATTTCCTGTTTGTGGAGCCCCGCCAGGGGCGACTGAGCCGCGTTCAATCGCCCCTCCGGGGCTCCCAAAAGGGGAAAGAAGGTGGTTGGTTGCCTCCGTCCACCCCGGCCTTGCGGCCGGGGCTAGAGTTCAATTCGCCCCTGACGGGGCTTACGCGGAAAACGAGTTCCGGCAACAGGTTATAAATCCGATGAAAAACGTTGTGCCTGCTCGCCCAGTCGAGTCTTGGACATGGGCGGGCCTGCCGCACCCCATGACCCAGCCCGCCACCAAGACGGGCGGGTAAACTGCGGCAACTGGCGGGCCGAAGTGTTCTGGGCCGACGCCGGACATAGAAGCCCCCCCCTTTTCGGTATCCGGCCCCCGAATCCCGAATTCCGGCCTGCCCGCCGCGCTTCATTTTCCAGCCCCGGCAGGGGCGATTGATAGTAGCCACGCGGCGCAAGCCCGTGGTTCGCCGGCAGACCGCCCCCCCCCTTTTCTGTTGGAGCCCCGGCAGGGGCGACTGAACGCCGTTCAATCGCCCCTACAGGGCTTCAAACGGAAAAACGATGGATAAACGTGGGCACACCCCTTCCACGGGCTTGCGCACCGTGGCTACTCTCAATCGTGCCTTCGGCACTCGCTTTTGGGAGTTATGCACAACGGCGTATGGCCATGCGTCCATGTCACAAACCATCAAATTCGGGTCAAAATCGATCAAAAAGGCGACGTTTTCCGTCAAAAAGCGATCAAAACCGAGCGCATTTCGTCATGCCCATCTTAACATTTTGGGGGGGCACCCCCTCTGGCGCTAGCGCCAGGGCCGTTTTGGCCTGTCCAAAGGGCAAAAAAGCGCGTTTTGGAGGCGCAAAATGGCGTCCGGAAAAGTTATCCACAATTTGGGTCAAACTCGGAACGCGGAACTCGGAACTCGGAGCGACAACGGCGAACGACGAAGGACGAACGGCAATCGGCCAGGCACGACCATGCTTTCGCAACGGCGCGAAAGCATGGCACCCAGGATCGGCGTTTCAGGCAAACTCCTTCGCGGCCGCCGCGTCGCCGTAGCGGCCCACCCAGAGGTCCTTCAGGTGCAGTTCCACTTCCGGCCGGCCGGAGTAGGTTGAGATGCGGCAGGTAAAGGCCACGCCGCACGACCCGGCGCGGGCGAGGGCATCGCAGGCGGGGCCGAGGTTCCAGCCGAGCGTGCGGCGGGCGCGGCCGCCTTCTGAGAGTTGCATCTCCAGGTGGTCCCCCTGGCGACCGATGCGCCGCGGCGGCGCGGCCAGTTTCACCTGGCGCAGGGCAAAGACCGCCCGCGGGTTGCCCGCGCCGAACGGCCCCATCCGGTCCAGCAGCCGCGCGGTGCCGAGGTCGATGTCCGCCAGCGTCGCCTCGGCATCCACGATGAGCCGGGCGGTGAGTTGCTCCGGCCCGAGGGTCTTTGCGGCGTGTGCCAGGAACGCCTCGCGGAACGCCGGCACGGCCTCTTCGCTCAAGCGGATGCCGGCCGCCATCGCGTGGCCGCCGTAATTCGTCAGGTGCTTCTCGCAGGCGGCCAGGGCCTGGTACATGTGGAAGCCGGCGATGCTGCGTCCGGAGCCCTGGGCCCGGCCCTCGGCGGTGCCGATGAGGAGCGTCGGCCGCCAGTACCGCTCAACGATGCGCGAGGCCACGATGCCGATGACGCCGGCGTGCCACCCGGGCGCCGACAGGACGATGGCGGCGTCGCGCTCGGGCCTGAAGACCTGGGCCACCTGGGCCTCGGCCTCTTCGAGGATGTGTTTCTCCAGGTCCTGGCGCTCGCGGTTGCGGCGGTCGAGTTGCTTCGCGATAGCCAGCGCGGCCTCTGGGCCGGCGGTCGTCAGGAGTTCCACGGCCTCGCGGGCATGGCCCATGCGGCCGGCGGCGTTCAGACGCGGGCCGAGCATGAAGCCGATGTGGTCGGCCTCCAGCGCCCGCTCCGCCAGGCCCGCCACCTCGACCAGGGCCAGAATGCCCGGGTGCTTCGTGCCCGCGAGGGCCCGCAGGCCGAAACTGGCCAGCACGTGGTTCTCGCCCACCAGCGGCACGACGTCGGCAATGGTGCCGAGGGCCGCCAGACCGGTGGCCGCGATGAGGAACTCGCGGAAGGGGTCGCTCACGCGCTGGCGCTCGGAAAGTCTCTGGCCGATGGCCCACGCCAACTTAAGCGCGATGCCCGCCCCCGAGAGGTCGCGGAACGGGTAGGGCGAGCCAGGCAATTTCGGGTCCACCAGCGCGAAGGCCGGCGGCAGGCGGTCAGGGTTCGGCTCGTGGTGGTCCGTGATGATGACGTCCAGGCCCAGTTCGCGCGCCCGGGCGGCCTCGGTGGCGCCCGAGATGCCGCAATCGACCGTCACCAGGACCCGCGCGCCCTCGGCCGCCAGTTTCTCCACCGCTTCCAGGTTGAGGCCGTAACCTTCCTCCAGCCGGTGCGGCACGTAGACGCGGACGTTGGCGTCCGCCAGCCGCAGGGCCTGCCAGAGGATGGCCGAGCCGGTGATGCCGTCCACGTCGTAATCGCCGTAAATGACGATGGGTTCGCCCGCGCGTGCGGCGGCGACGAGGCGGTCGGCGGCCTGGATGAGGCCGGGCATCGTGGCCGGCTCGTGGAGTTGCGACAGTTCGGGTTTCAGGAACGCCCGCGCCTGCTCGGGCGTTGCCAGGCCCCGCTGGCCCAGGATGCGGGCGATGATGGCCGGAATCCCGATTGCCTGGGCGAGTTTCTCCGCGTCAGGGAAGAGCGGCTTGATAGTCCACTGTTTGGGCATGGCCTCGGCTTGCCAGGTCAGATGTTAAACCCCGTGCGGCGAAGGAAGTCATCGCTGTCGCGCCGCACCTGGCGGCGTTCCAGCATCCGCAGAACGGCATCAATGAACGGCCCGTTGCCGCCGTGCGAGGCGTCGAGCGGGTTCATGTGGTGGTACTCGGCGCGGTTCGAGACAGCCTCCTTGAAGCCCCTCTTCGCCAGGGCCAGCGGAAACTCGAAGAACCCGGCCATGTCGGACTCGCGCCGCGTGTTCCACGCCCAGATCGTGATCTTCGGGAAGAGTTCCCGGGTCGACGGCCGCACGCGCCCCATCGTCTTGCCCGACGGCCCCGGACCGATGACCATGATCGAAACGTCGGCCTCCAGGGCCCAGAGGTAGGCGTTGCCCTCGACCAGGAGGTTGGCCCCCGCCGGGACGCGGTCGAGCATCGCCCGAAGGCCCTCCTGGAGCCCTCGCGGCTGGGCCAGGAGCACCTGCACCTCCTGTGCGCCGGCCGCAGCCAGGCGGCGGGCCTCGGCGTCTTCGCAGGCGGAGGCGGGCGAAAGAAGCCGGTGCACCGCATCGGCCAGCAAGGCCGCGTCGGCCGGGGCCATCTCATCCGCCACCCGCACGCGTGCCGCATGCCAGCCCGGCAGCCGCGCCAGCACCATCTCGGCAACGGCCGTCTTGCCGATGCCCGCCGACGTGCCCGCGATGCAGATCGTGGCCATCCCGGTTCCAATCGCCTGTGAGACGCGGGCATTGTAGCCGCGCGGCACGCTCAGGGAAAGAGTGATATGCGCCGCCGTGCCGCGGCGATGCTGCCGCGATGCTGGACAATCTATCAGTTTGCGTGTATAGTGGCACAGGACGGCGGCGGATGGGCCGCCGGCGGCGGAGCCAGAGATGATCACGGTCACCGACGAGGTCCTCGACGAGATGGTCCGGGCCATCGTCCGCGAGGTGGACCCGGAGGAAATCTGGTTGTTCAGGTTGCGTACCTGGATGGACGGGAGAGGAAGATGATGATGACTCCGCCCGCGATCAGTTATTCCAGCGTCGTGGTCAAGCAGCAAGTCGAGAACTGGGCAGAAGGTCTGGAGTTTGATCCGGAGGAACAGATCCACATGCTGCTCGAAGACAAGTTCGGGCCGGTAAAAGTTACCGTTGTCGAAGTGCATCCTGAAGCCAATTGCCTGATGCTGACGATAGCAACGGATCTTTGGAAAGAACCGAGGGACTTTGCGCTGCTCAGGAGCGGTAGCCTTGCCTGGTGAAAGGCTCAAGGAATCTGGTGCTTGCCGGTTTCCACCGGTCGCGCAGCAGTTTCGCCAGGCGATGGCCAGCAATGTCAAAGAGATTGTGGAACACGTCGCGCAGCTGATCGGATAATCCGTTCCCGCCTCGCTTACTTGAAGTACCCCACCCCCCGCTTAAACATTGCCAGGCCGTCGCCGAACTTGCGGCGCGGGCGGCGGGTCCACTGCGGGTGGTGCCAGGGCAGGGCGTGGCGCTCGGGGTGAGGCATGAGGCCCAGGATACGGCCCGTGGCGTCGCAGATGCCCGCGATGTCGCTCACCGAGCCGTTCGGGTTGGCCGGGTAGCCGGCGCCCGTGCGGCCCTTGGCGTCCACGTACCTGAGGGCCACCTGGCCGGCCTTCTGGAGTTGCGCCAGGGGCGCGGCGTCGCCGGGCATGAATTTGCCTTCGCCGTGGGCGACGGGCAGGTCGAACACCTCGCCCTTCTTGAGGAACGGGCAGAGGCCGGAATCGGTCCTCAGGTGCACCCAGCGGTCCTCGAACTTGCCGGAATCATTGTTCGTCAGGGTGGCCGAGGGCATCAGCGTCGGCCGCCCGCCTGCGGGCCGTAGCCCTTTGGTGGGCGAAGGCCCGTTGTCCCGGCCCGGCAGCAGGCCGCAACGCACCAGCACCTGGAACCCGTTACAGATGCCAAGGACCAGCCGGTCCTTGGATAAGAACTCCTGGATGGCGTCCGCCAGGTGGTGCACGATCTGGTTGGCGAAGATTTTGCCGGAGGCGATGTCGTCGCCGTAACTGAAACCGCCGGGGATGGTCAGGATCTGGAAGTCGGCCATCCGCCGGGGGTTCTCGATGAGGCGGTTGATGTGGACCCGCTCGGCGCGGGCGCCCGCCAGTTCCCAGGCGAACTGGGTCTCTTCGTCGCAATTGGTGCCGGCGGTACGAAGGACTAGAGCACGGACGGGCATTTCGTCTCCTCGGAGATAACAGCCCCAAACAGCAAACAGCAAACAGCAAACGGCAATGACTAATCAAACAGCAAGAGGCAAACGGCGAATCGCTTGTGCACACCTTGCGGCCTCTTGCTGTTTCTCCGTTTGATTAGTCATTGCCGTTTGCCTTTTGCTGTTTTCGCCTCACCACGCCAGCGGTTTCTTCCACGCCTGGCGGAGCGTTTCGCAGTCGGCCTTGACGATCGTCTTGTTGTTGACGCCACGAATCACGAGTTCCGGCTTGCGGGTTACCTGGCCGATGCAGGCGCAAGGCAGACCCTTGAAGAGTTTCTCAAACCGCGTGGCCCGCGCCCGGGGCACCTCCACCAAGAACCGCGTGAGCGACTCGCTGAAGAGGATGCGGGCGCTCTGGTCCAAGCCGTCCTCGCGCGGCACGTCGCGCAGGGCCAGTTTCAGGCCCAGGTCGCCTCCGAAGGCCATCTCGGCCGCCGCCACCGCCAGGCCGCCCTCCGAAAGGTCGTGGCAGGCCCGCACGCAACCGGCCGTGATGGCCGCGTGCACGGCGGCGAAGATGCGGGGCGCGGTCGCCAGGTCGGCCTGCGGCACAGTGCAGCCAATTTCGCCCCGCAGGGCGTACCAATGCGACCCGCCCAGTTCATCCCGCGTCAGGCCCACCAGGTACACGGGGTTGCCGGGTTCCTTGAAGTCCATCGTGACGCACCGGCGGATGTCATCGACGATGCCCATGGCGCTGATGAGCAGGGTGGCCGGAACAGAAATCGTCTTGCCGCCGGGCACGGCGTACTCGTTGTTCAGGCTGTCCTTGCCGCTGACGAACGGCGTGCCGTAGGCCATGGCCACGTCGTGGCAGGCCTTGGCGGCAAGGACCAGCGCCCCCAACTTGTCGGGTTTCTCGCAGTTGCCCCAGCAGAAGTTGTCGAGGATGGCGATGCGGTCCGGCCGCGCGCCCACCGCCACTACGTTCCGGACGGCCTCGTCGATGCCGGCGGCGGCCATCCAGTATGGGTCGATGTCGCCGTACTTCGGGTTCATGCCGCAGCCCACGGCCAGGCCTTTCATCGACCCGAGAATGGGCGTGATGACGCAGGCGTCGCCGGGGGCGTCGTCGCGCGCGCCCACCAGGGGCTTGATGACCGTCTGGCCCTGGACCTCGTGGTCGTACTGGCGGACGACCCACTCCTTGGAGCAGACGTTCCAC
>Ga0315294_10002618_pt1 | contig 19647 bp, 18 predicted proteins | sample YL17G13_40_MG_FD_203626 | JGI IMG/M metagenome (GOLD analysis project Ga0315294, IMG submission 203626) | Sediment microbial communities from Yellowstone Lake, YNP, Wyoming, USA - YL17G13_40 | ecosystem: Environmental > Aquatic > Freshwater > Lake > Sediment | place: USA: Wyoming | collected...
TGCTTTTCGAGCTTCGCAATCTTGGTTTCCATCTGCTCTTTTTGGTTTTGCAGTTCTGTCAACTGCCCGGCCAGAAAATCCTTCGCTTTCTGGCTGGTCAGAATATCAACAGCCTCGCTGTACGTCAGCCTGTAGAAGGGCGGTTTGATTTTTTTAAGCGATGTGATATCAGAGCCAAGAGTCTCAAGCTGTCCTTTATTTTCCTGCAGCACCTGAGCGACTATGAAACAGACAAAGTTCTCGGCCAGTTTAAGCAGGCCGTCTATGTCGATGAAGGCAACTTCCGGCTCGACCATCCAGAACTCAGTAAGGTGTCGGCGGGTCTTGCTTTTTTCCGCCCTGAAGGTTGGACCAAAACAATAAACCTTGCCGAAACTCATCGCCGCTGATTCCAGATACAACTGCCCCGTCTGCGTCAGATGAAGCGGCATATCGAAATAATCCACTGTGAAAAGCGACTGCTGGTCCTCGCCGGCTACGGTAGTTATTATGGGCGTATCAATCAGTGTAAAACCGTTATCGTTAAAAAATCTGCGGATGGCGTCGATTACGGTATGACGGATTTTGCCGATGCACCACTGCCTCTGCGAACGCAAATGCAGATGACGGTTTTTTAGCAGAAAATCTACGCCGTGCGACTTCAGTGTGATAGGATAATCGATTGCCGGCGAAATTATTTCTGCACCTGTCACCGCCAGTTCATATCCGCCGATACTTCTTTCATCAGCCCGCACAATACCGGTTACGGTAAGGGACGATTCCTGTCCGAGATGTTCAAGACTGTTAAAAACTTCGTCAGGTACTTTGCCTTTCTCGACCACGCACTGACAAAGTCCTGTTCCATCACGCAGAATTAAAAATTGCAGTTTGCCGCTTGACCGGCTGTTATATAACCAACCGGCTAGCGTAACTTCCTGCCCAACATTATTTTTTAGTTCAGATACATAGACTTTAGTGTTTTTAGCCATCTATATTTTCACCTTTACAACTACCTTGAGGACGTTTGAAGGGCCGCTGAGCTGACATTTCGGCATGTGAGCATCCTGCGGATAGAGGACGCAAAACATACCCGCTGTCAGATTTACGCTGGTGATTTTGGCCGGCGTTTTGTAGAACACGATATCCTTTTCTTTATTATATGGTGTGGTAACTTCGAGATTATCTATCGGCGTATAGGCGAGGATTTCTTCGCCATCGGCTGCGAATTGTATGTCGATATAATTCTCGTGGGCTTCGAGTTTGCACTGCTCCATAGGCTTGGTCTGGTATCGCTGAACGAGATAATAAAGATTGCTGCCGTCAATATCATATCGGCCATCAGCTTTTTTTGAAAAATCTTCTTTTTTCAGAACTTCAAGAGCCTTCGCAAGCCGCTTAGATAAATCTGCATATGCGCCGGCGTTTCCAATCTTATCAACAATCATTTTTTATATCTCCAAATCAGTAGCTGGTTAATCTGTTAGTTTTTTCGGTATAATAGCCCATGCTATTATGTAGGTGACGACCACTGGTAGTATAGCTGTTGCCAGAGCGGCAAAAACAAACGCCAGCCGAATCAGTGTTGGGTCTATATCTAAGGTCTCGCCAAGCCCGCCGCAAACTCCTCCAATCTTTTTGTCTTTCTGCGATAAATAAAATCTCTTCATATTGCATATCCTTATTTATATACGCTATTGCTCTAATTTTTCCCGCAGATAATTAAGCAGTTGACCTGTTGAGACTCTTACCTGCTCCATTGAGTCACGGTCTCGGACGGTAACGGTATTATCCTGTTTGGTCTGACCGTCGACGGTTATGCAGAACGGTGTGCCTGCTTCATCCTGTCTGCGGTAACGTCTGCCGATAGCGCCTTTCTCGTCATAGGAACAGTTGAAATATTTCTTTAAATCCTTGTGGATATTCTCTGCTATTTCAGGCATACCGTCTTTTTTGACCAGTGGGAAAATACCGGCCTTTATCGGTGCAATGGCAGGACGAAACCGCAGAAGATTTCTTTGCTCTCCTCGCACCTCTTCCTCGTCATAGGCGTCAACCAGAAATGCAAGGGTGCTTCTGTCGATGCCGGCGCTTGGCTCAATCACGAAGGGGATGTACCGCTTTTTCTTCTCATCATCGAAATAAGACAATGGGCCTGACAGGTAATCCTCAGCCTCCTGAGCCAGTTCAATTTTTGTAAGGTCTCTGCCGTTCTCGAACCATTTATTGAGAGTTCTCATTCCACGCTGATGCTGGCGAAGGTCGTAGTCTGTGCGGTTGGCGATACCTTCCAGTTCCTGCCAGTCGCCGCTGCCGAACGGAAACTTATACTCTACATCGACGCAAGCCTTTGCATAGTGGGCAAGCTCGTCATGCTCATGATTGCGCAGCCGAAGGTTCTCTTTTTTAATGCCCAAATCGATATACCAGTTAAATCGCAGCTCTTTCCAGTACTCGTACCACTTTTCGTCGGTGCCGGGCTCGCAGAAAAACTCAAGCTCTGCCTGCTCAAATTCGCGGGTCCTGAAAATAAATGCCTTGGTGGTTACCTCGTTGCGGAAACTTTTGCCTATCTGTGCGATTCCGAAAGGTATCTTGATTCTGGTTGTGTCCAGTACGTTTGCGAAATTGGCGAATATTCCCTGAGCGGTTTCGGGTCGAAGATAAAGCGTCATTGAGTCGTCAACGTTGGCGCCCATTTGGGTTTCAAACATCAATTTAAACGGCATCGGCTCGGTAAATTTTCCCACTGAGCCGCAATTGGGACATACCTTGTTGCTCAAATCATGGGATGCTGCTATAGCTGCATCCAGCGCAATATGTTCGGTGTGCTCCTCGGCGTGATTGGTCAGATGGTCGACACGGGTTCTGGTGTTGCACTTCTTGCATTCGGCTATCAAATCGGCGAACTTGTCGGCGTGACCCGAGGCCTTCCAGACCAGCGGATGCATCAGGATACTGCAATCAAGACCTACTACATTATCGCGCATCTGCACGGTGTTTTTCCACCAGGCCTTCTTGACGTTGTTTTTCAGCTCGACGCCCAGTGGGCCGTAATCGTAGCAGCTTGCCAGACCGCCGTAGATTTCGCTGGACTGAAATATAAAACCCCTCCGTTTGCACAGAGATACGATGTCCTCAAGTTTGGTTAGCTTCGCCATATTGTAAAGTCCTTAACAATTTCGGATTAATCGGCCTATTATATAATAACCGCCGCTGATTACAAGGATTCAAAGCCCGCATTAATGAACTTCGGTAAACGCAGAATCAAATCTATAATTTCCTGTTCCGAAATACCATTTTTCCATTGGCTTGATAAAGTAATATGATAGGATAAACCGCCTGCATAAAGAATATCATAGTCGCACATTTTTAGGAGAACCGGCAGTGAACAGGTATTATTGGGTGTTCTGGGGTTTATTGGCTGCGGTTATTCTGGCATCTGGAGGTTGTCAATCAGTACCAGCCCAGTCAAAAACCTGGAAGTCTAGCATCAACCTGAAAAATGACATCATCGAACTCGAGGTTGTTCCGGAAATAGGAGGCAGAGTAATTCAATATAAGCTGGGCGATTATGGCTTTTTCTGGGTGAATAAGCAGCTTATCGGCAAGGAGCCGCCGCCGACCGGCGTGGGGCCAAAAGGCGAGTGGCTCAACTATGGCGGGGACAAACTCTGGCCTGCTCCGCAGGGCTGGGATAACGACCAGCAGTGGCCTGGTCCGCCCGATGCGATACTCGACGGCAGCCCATACGCAGCACAGGTACTGACGGAAAAAGATAATCCTGTAGCTGTCCAGGTGACAAGCCAGGAAGACAAAAAGAGCGGTATCCAGTTCTCACGGGTGATTAGGATTTTTGACGGCACCACACGTGTCAGCGTCGATGCCAGCATGAAAAACATCGACACAAAAAATCGGCGATGGGGCATCTGGTCACACACACAGTTCAACGCCGGCAATAGATATGGCTCCGGCTACAACAAAAACTACTGGGGTTACTGCCCGTTGAATCCCAATAGTATGTTTGTGAATGGCTACAATGTAATGTTTGGTCTGCCTGACAATCCCTCATACAAACCCGATTCCGAAAGCGAGATGATGCGCGTCCATTACCAGCGCGAGCTCGGCAAGATCGGATTGGACTCCAAAGCGGGATGGGTAGCAACAGTTGATGCCGCCGATGGGTATGTCTTCGTGCAGCAATTCAGTTATGAGCCGGGCAAGGAATATCCGGACAACGCTTCGGTGGAATTCTGGATGAACGGCTTGGGAGAGCTTGTTACCTGGGGCAAAGTTAACAAAATGCCCAATGACCCCGAGAAAAACCCTTATGTCTTTGAGAGTGAGATGATTAGTCCTTACGCTGACCTAAAACCGGGTGAAATCTCAACATTTCATTATGACTGGTACGCGGCGAAAATAGGAAGTAACGTCCCTGTGCTGGATTGCAGCAAAGCAGGAGTTACCTGCGAAACTCTGTCTGCAAAGCTTTGTGACGGCAAACTTGTTCTTAACGGGCGCTGCGGTGTTTTTTACAAAGGATATATACGGTTGCTTTTTACCGATGAGAACAATCGTACCATTAAAGAGGTACTGACCGACCAGCCTGTTGGGCCGTTTGAGCCGGTAATCTTTTCACAAATGCCAAAGTTAACTGAGGGTATAAATGTGCCTGAAAACGCGGTGTGCATCGTTATTTTCGTATGCAGCGCAAAGGGAGAGGCTTTTGGCGAAATTGCCAAGGCGCAGATTTCGAGAAATTGATTATTCGAATTACAAAATACGAAATTCAAAACAAATTTGAGCTACAGGGGGTTCGAAAAGTTTTGAGTTTTGAGTGCTTAGTTTTGAGTTGGTTTAACCACGGATTTCACGGATTTATTTCGTATTGCGTGATGCGTATATCGTATGTCGTCAGAGGAATTTTTTAGACAGGATGACAGGATTTTGTTTTGCCACAGAGAACTCAGAGTGCACAGAGATTTTTTAGACACGGATTAACATGGGATTAACACGGCATAATTTTTATTTTCCTAGTCGAAAGGACTAGGAGCTTTTTATGACGCGGATTGACATAGACAATATACGACATAATAAATCCTAAATCCTAAACTCTAAATCCTAAACAAATTCAAATTACCAAAATACAAAATTCAAAACAAATTTGAGCTACAGAGGGTTCGAAAAGTTTTGAGTTTTGAGTGCTTAGTTTTGAGTTGGTTGAGGGCATGGATTAGTTTTTGGGTGGTTTTTTTCTTAAAAGCACCGCATTTAGCCACAGAGAACACAGAGAGCACAGAGATTTTTTGTTCATTGTTTTTAACTACGAACCATCGACGAAAAACTCAGAACTAAAAATGGTATCCCCGGATTTCAGGATATATGACCTGTTATGGGTACAGAGTCAAGTCCTTTTCCTTGTTCCATAGCTTATCTTCCAAAGCAAGTCCTACTCGCGTCCACAAAGATTCTGAAAATCCCTCAAGCCCTGGGAAAAGCACTGCATTGTTTATATTCATATCACGTAGTTTTTTTGCTATATCTACCTTTAGTTTTTTTTTGTTGATATCAATAACAGCTGATTGGACATTTTTTGTCTTCATATCAGGATATTTATCAGCAAACAAGTTATTCCGAAATGATTGTGTAATATCTCCGGTAATCAAAAAAGTTCCTTGCTGAATTGTTATTCGCTGGTTAAGTCTAAATGAAGTCAAAGCATACACAGCTGGTTCCGGTTTATCATTTTGAATCAAATAATGAACTAACGCATTGTCCGAAATACCATCTGCATCACAGTAAGGTAAGTCCCTGTTTTTCTCCATCGTATTGCGAATATTTTTCACCTCTTTTAGCTGGCTGCACTTTTTCTGGTGCGGCAAAATTGCCTGTCCGTTGACTGCCCACACTATGGCTTTCTGCCCAGGTTTTAGCCGCATAATTGCAAAATGAACAGCTACCCAAAAAGAATACGTCCAATCCAATAAACGAGTTGGTGCTCCATGGTGTTGCATGAGTGCTAACCATTGTTGTATATCTGCGCGAGGGGGTATATTACTTGTATAATGATGTATTTTTCGCTGAAATTCCCGAATAATATCTTTTTCTGCCCTGAGCTTGTCAGAATTCTCAACTCCAAACTGCTCGAATGCTTTCTCTAAGGTTGTTTTCAGAGAATCATCCTCTTTAGGGTTTTCGTTGTACTTATCACCCCGGAAAATCCACTTAAACTTGAACTCGCCTGCAGGATTTTTTGGTAGATTATCTTGAAATTCGACTAGTTGCTTGAAGCTTGTTATTTCCATTGTATCTTCCCTTCAAAAATTCTTGGTGGTTTTTTTCTTAAAAGCGCCGCTTGTCGTGAGCGAAGTCGAACGGCACCGAGGCCAAACTCGTTGCTTGTGACCAGTCGCTCGTATCTCGCAGAACACCGCACCGAGGCCGAGCAGTAAGAGTGTGGCGGGTTCGGATTATTACCAAGGGGCTTCCAAATCTTTCCCCCAATACTCGGCGGCCTCTCGCAGAGCCCGAAGTACGGGGTATTTTTCCGGTATTGCTTGCGACTGGTATGATATACCTCTCAACTCGCCGAGAATCATCCGAAAGTATTCTTTAACGGCAACGACTTGTCCACCGCCAATAGTCTTATGATACTTGTTGCTGGCATAAAGGAGTGCCTTTTTCTCTATTTCATTTGGAACAGCCAAACCGTCAAACAAGGCTCTGATGTATTTGTCTCCTGTCGTAAATTTATTTCTAAATCTTTCCTCTCTGTAGTCCCAAGAACCTGTGTCTGTTGATGTCTCGAAATGGATTAGGTGATTTGTCTTGGGATTGAAGGCCACAACGTCCAGTTCTCCTTCATAACCACCTTCTTTACGTCGTCCGACCCTTTCATTTCGTTTTACAATATATCCCTTGTATTCGAGCCATTCGGCAACGAGTTCTTCTAAAAAGTTGTTCTGCATGATTCTTATCCTTTCAAAAATCTTTAATATCTTCTTTTTCTCAACATCACCGCACCGAGGCCGAGCAGTAAAATCATACTTTGAGACGGCGAAGCCACCAACTTATACTCTGTTCTGCTTGGTTGAGAAATACTTCGCCATGCTCCATATAGTGCTCCGGCGATTCGCTGCCTATTCCCACAACAATATGAATTTCATATTTTGTTTTTTCCCTTCGGCAAGACATCGCCTTCTTGTATTGTTCATTGGTGAAGTACCAACCTTGAAGGTGATTGAAAGCTTTCTTGCTTCCTTTAACCTCAACGAAATGCTTTGAGGAATTGTCACAAGAGTCAAATCCAATCCCATGGTTGCTAAGGTCAATGCCCCGTATTTCCTTGAAGTACCTTTTGACGTATTCCTCGGCTTGTTTTGCAGTTGACACGTTCTCTTCACATTGAAAAAGCTCTTTGAAGTAACGTTTGACGTATTCCTCGGATTTTTTTGCAATTTTCATTTTTCCGCCCTTTCAAAAAGAGTTTTAGTGTCCTTTTCTTAAAAGCGCCGCACTGAGGCCGAGCAGCAAAGGGGTAACCAAGGCGTTTGTTTGCAAGCCGCTAAACGAAACGAGAAAGTAAACGATTAAATAGTATTTTGCGGTTTTGCCGGCCTTTTTGCGATTATATTTATCTTTTGCCTCGTGCCTCGACAGAACGGTCCATCACGCCATACTTGTTTCCACAAAGGTAGTGTAAGGTGTGAAACTTTTCCGGAATCCACTTGCCATCAAACAGCTCTGCGTCAGCTACCGCTCGGACAACTTCGCAAATCAATAAATCATGCGTTTGCATTTTGAATGTATCTGTTACCCTGCATTCAAGATGAGCGGCGCACTGCTCTATTAACGGAGGGCTGACCAGCCTGGCGGGAATTGGCGTTAGCCCGGCTTCTTTGAACTTATCAATATTTCTGCCTGTCACTGTTCCGACAAAATGGGTTTGTTCCAGCATCTCCTGGCCGGGGACGTTGATGACCAGTTCGCGATTTTGCTTTATCAATTCATAGGAATACCTGGCGTGATGAATAGCCAAAAGTATAAGACATGGGTTGGCAGTATTGACGGGAGTCTGCCAGCTAAAAGTCATCACGTTCGCATTTTCTATGGTGCCGGATGTTACAAGGACGACACAGCCTGGCTCGACCAGCCCACTTGCCTTGCTCAGTTCTACTTCTTTTTTCATCAGAATCTCCCTTCCTGTTGGACTAAAGCAGGTGGTTTCTTTTCACATTATGCTTCCTGCTCTATTCGATTTGTTTTTTTATCTGATTCAATAAATTAATAGCATCTATTGGGGTCAAGTTATTCACATCTGTCGATGAGAGTTTATCGAGGACGGATTTGTGTTTTTGGACGAAAAGCAGGTCCTTGTCCGGTTCTTTCGTTTTGTGTTTGGCGAGGTGCGTGCCGGCGGCTTCTTTCTGGAAGGCGGCCTGAAGCTCTTCGAGGATTTCCTTGCTTCTGTCGAGGATGGGTTTTGGGATGCCGGCGAGTTTGGCGACGTGGATGCCGTAACTTTTGTCGGTGCCGCCGGGGAGGATTTTGTGGAGGAAGATGACCTCGTCCATCCATTCGCGGACGGCGACGTTGCAATTTTTGACATTGGCAAATAGCTCGGCCAGTTCGGTAAGCTCGTGGTAATGGGTGGCGAAGAAGGTGCGGCATTTAATTTTATTTGCGATATATTCAGTAATTGCCCATGCGAGGGACAGGCCATCGTAGGTGCTTGTGCCGCGGCCAACTTCATCGAGGATTACGAGGGATTTAGCGGTGGCGTTGTTGATAATGTTTGCGGTTTCGGTCATTTCGACCATGAAGGTTGACTGGCCTCGGACAAGCTCATCGGAGGCGCCTACGCGAGTGAAGATTCTGTCGACCAGACCTATTGTTGCATCTTTGGCGGGGATGAAGGAGCCGGTCTGCGCCATTAAGACGAGCAGGGCGGTCTGTCTGATGTAGGTGCTTTTTCCGCTCATGTTTGGGCCGGTGATGATGAGGCAATCGCCGAATTGGGCGCCCAGCTCGATGTCATTTGGTACGAACTGTGAGCCGAGGGTTTCGGCGAGGACGGGGTGTTTGGCTTCATGTATAATCAGTTCGCCGCCGGTGGTCAGGTTGGGGCGGATGTAATTTCGTTTTTTGGCGAGGAGTGCGAGGGCGGAGAGGCAGTCACACTGGGCGACGGTGTCGGCGAGTTTTTGAAGCCGCGTTACGTATTGAGCGGTTTGAGTGCGGAGCTGTTCAAATAATTGCTGCTCTAATTCGAGGGACTTTTCCTGGGCGGAGAGCGCTTTGGTTTCGTATTCCTTTAGCTCGTCGGTGATGTACCGCTCGGCGTTTTTTATTGTCTGCTTTCGGACGTAATCAGCGGGGGCCTTGTCGGCTGATGAATGGGTTATTTCGATGTAGTAGCCGAAGACCTGATTGTAGCCGATTTTGAGGTTTGCGATTCCGGTGCGTTCGATTTGTGTTTTCTGGTAGTTTCGCAGCCAGCTCTGGCCATCTTTGGAGATGGAGCGCAAGGCGTCGAGCTGTTCATCAAAGCCTGTCTTTATCACGCCGCCATCCCGCAAGTGAGAGGGACAGTTGGGTTCTATAGCTGATTCGAGCAGGTCGGCCAGCTCGTCCATACTGTCGCATTGGGCGGAGAGCTGGATAAGCAGGTCGGCGGTGAAGGTCTGCAGGGTATTGCGGAGCAGCGGTATCCGGCGGAGCGTGGCGGCGAGGGCCAGGAAATCTCTTGGTGTTACGCGGAGGGTGGTGACACGGGCAGCGATGCGCTCGGTATCGGCGATATCGGAAAGAAGCGTGCGAATGTCCGCGAGCGTGGGGTCGCTATTTTTTAATTCTTCGACGGCATCCTGGCGAAGCTCGATTGAGCCGAGGTCGGAAAGCGGCATGCACAGCCAGTTTCGCAACATTCTGGCACCTGCGGGGGTGAGTGTCTGGTCGAGGCAGTCGAGGAGGGAGCCTTTTTTGGTCTCGGTGCGAATGGTCCGCAGGATTTCGAGGCTTTGGAGGGTGGTCTGGTCAATGTGGAGGAAATTTTTGCGGCTGATTTTCTTCAGGCTGCGGATATGGTCGAGGGTGGTTTTCTGCGTTTCGTTGAGATACTCGATAACGGCACCAGCGGGGGGGATGACCTGGTCGCCATCAAGGATTCCGAAGCCTTCCAGTGTTGTGGTGCCAAAATGCTTGAGGAGGCGCTGTTTTGCCTGATAGGGGTCGAAGTACCATGCGGGGCGCTGGGTCACGACGGCACGGGTGAGCTGGGTTATATCTTTTTCGAGTTTTTTTGTTTCGGCTTCGAAGAGTTCGCCACGTCTATCGGGAAGGAGACACTCGGCTGGGGAGAGTCTGAGCAGCTCGTCGAGGAGGTTTTTTTCAGGAACGAGCTGGGCGAAGAAATGTCCCGTTGAGATATCGACCCAGCTGATTGCGGCGGCTGCATTTGTGCCGAGAGTTACGGCGCAGAGGAAATTGTCTTCTTTGGCGTTTAGCAGGATGTCATCGATGAGTGTGCCGGGGGTGACGATTCGGACGACGTCGCGTTTTACGAGGCCCTTTGCGGTTTTTGGGTCTTCGACCTGCTCGCAGACGGCGACTTTGTAGCCGGCCTGCAACATTTTTTTGAGGTAACCGTCGACGGCATGGTAGGGGACGCCGGCCAGCGGGACGGGACTAGCGCCTTTGTTTCGGCTTGTGAGGGTCAGGCCGAGGACCTGTGAGCAGGTGCGGGCATCATCGTAGAAGGTCTCGTAGAAATCGCCCATGCGAAAGAACAATATGCAATCCGGGTATTTTTGTTTGAACTGGGAGAATTGCTTCATCGCAGGAGTTAATTTTTCGTCCTGAATAGTCATGGTGCAAGATTATACACGAAGCGAGCCGTTTAACAACTCTGTTATGATGGAAAGCGTATGGTCTTTTGATTTGGCCTGCAGCAGCTGTTTTAAGAGGGTTTCCTGTCTGCTGGTGAAGCAAACGGTAGTTTTCAAATCAAAATCAGTCACGCCGCAGGATTGCTGGATTTTTTTGGAGAGCTTTTCTGTGCCGGTGCCAAGCTTTGCACTTATTAACACTGTGTTTGACAGGAGTTTGGGCAGTTTGGCGGTATCGAATCTGGGAGGCAAATCGGATTTATTCAGTACTGTGAGGACTTTCTTGTCAGCAATTTTCTCAAGCAGGCGATTGCCAGGCTGGTCGTTGGGCCGGCTATTATCCAGAACGAGCAAGACCAAATCGGCTTTTTCTAAAATCTCGACAGTTTTTTCCTGAAAGATTTTTTCGAGAGTATCAGAGCCAGCAGGAAGTGTCTGGTCCAATCCTGCGGTGTCAATTAGCTCAATAGCGAGAGGACCTATCTGGCATTGTGCGGTGACCCAGTCGCGTGTTGTGCCTTTGATATCTGCGACTATTGCCTTTTGTTTGCCAGCGAGGAAGTTTAAGAGGGTGCTTTTACCACTATTTGTGGGGCCGGCGATAACGATTGTACAGCCGGCGATAATTAAATTTGCAGTTTGAGTATTTTTAAGTATTTGCCCGGTACAGGCTGCGATTTCGTTGAGGGACAAGGTGTTTATGTTTTGCAGCCATTCGGTTGCGGTCTTAGTTAATCCTGCGTTGGTTTGATTTGCAATTATTTTGGTGCCTTGAATTGTCTTAGCATTGATTTGGGCCAGTTTGGCTTCGAGGGCGATTGTACCGGGGGGTTTTTCCGCAGAGAGGATTTTGGAGAGCAGCTGCTCAGGGGTTAGCGGAGTAGCGCCATGCTGCTGGAGCAATTGCATTATCTTTTCGACTATAAGGGGATTTCCGTGGCAGTTTAAGGCGAAGTTTGCCGGTCCTTCGCAGCCGATTGTGACCTGGTCGATAATCTCGGCGTCGTTGGTGATTGTGCCGAGACAGATTGTGCCGAGTTTTAAGGCGGGGGATTTACTGCCTGCGGGTTTAAATATTTTTTTTATGATGTCCTCGGCTGTATCACCGAAAAGCTGAACGGTTGATATTGCACCAGTTCCTCTGCCGGTCATTACCGCGGCGAATACGCTCATAACAACCTCTATGTTATCTTGGATATTCTCCTGAAACCCAACGTAATCTACGTAGAATATTCCATGCCACCGGTAAGAAGTGCTTACCGAGGATTATAGCTGGGCCGTTGATTATCCAGCAAGATATGAAACCACCCAATCCGAGTTTGAACATGGGCCAAAAATCCTCTGGTTTTTCTTTAGGCACTGTTAGAAAGAACAAAATAGTGAATGCTAATGGTAAAAATGAGATGACTATCAAAAATATCCTTTTGACCTTTGTAAGACCAGAATGAAATGTCGAGAGCATGCCAATGAGAATACCTGAAAGGCCTGAAGCATAAGTAGCACATATTAAAAAGAATGCAAAGGCACCCCGTAAGGTTTCTGTCGGTGGTAAGAATTTGTAGCGGGGATCCCATAAAGGTTTTATTTCTATTACAAACATGAATATACTTGGAACCCAACCAAATAAAACGACTGAGATTAGAAAAGTATCGGTTACTTTTGTGATAGTTTTTTTGTGCTTTTCTAAGAACTTGCTTGGTTTTGGTGGCGGTGGTGTTTTACCCCAAAAATAATGGATTATGACTACCACGGCCATTAGTCCAAACCAAAACCAGGTGTTGGAAAAGATTTTGGATATAGTTAATGCTGCCATAGATTATCTCCAAACAGATTAACACATTTTTTGTTCAATACATTATCTGCTGTCCGGTATGACGGGCTGAACCCAGGCGACTTCGACATCGCCGGGCAGAGAGGGATTATTCTTTGGTTTTGTTGAGATGATTTTGGCGCGTATATAGATTTCATTGCCGGTGGCGGTGTAGGTAGCTACGGTACCATTGACCTCAGACAAGATTTTGCCGATGTCACTACTGTAGGTTCGGGTGGTGTGGACCTCGGTGCCATTTGGGTCGAGTACGGGACGGCTTGCGGGGTCGTAGTCTTTTAGGGTGCCAATGAATTGAGTGGTATAAGAGACGCCGATTTGCGGCTCGATCAGGATTTTGAAGGTTTTGCCGTCAAATTGGATGTCTTTTAGAACTACGCCGGTCGAGGCGTAAAAGTCACCGGCTTCCATTGCTTTGATTATGGATTCAGGGGTCAGATAATCTGCCCGCACCATGAGCCAGCCGCGACCGGGGTTTGCAAATTCTGTGCCGTAATGATGAAAGTTATGAGCATCGTCTGTGGCGGTGCCATATATCATCGGCAGATGTGATTCGGCAAGCCGTTTGGTCAAAAGGATGTCCCACATTCGTTCTGTACCGGCGCGGCAGCGGTCGCCGTAATTATAAACACGAGAGTGGCCATTATGAATCTCAAGAAATCTTGCGTTGGCAAGCTGGGTTATATTCTCGGCTGTCAGTGTCCAATGCCAGTTCGGGTGATTGATTTGAAAGAGGATTATTTGTTCGGTATTTCGACTTTGAGTCAGCACAGAATTAATGTTATTTTGCAATGCTTCAACTGTCGTATTGGCATCCTGCGGCTGAACAGGCTCTCGCAGGTTGATAGCAGTAATATGGACTTTGGGTTTTTTGCAGGTAATTTCTTCGGCCTGAATCAGCAGAAAGCGGCTGGGTTCTTCAAACAGGCAACGAAACTCGCCTATCGGTTTTAATCGCACCTTCACGCCTTTATCGCCATTCTGCTGCTCGACCCAATTTTCGCCGAACCGCTCACGATATTTTCTGAAAACTTCTTCTTTCGCAGCATCGTTCACGTCGGTCCACTTTTGTCCCTGTGAAAGTATATTATGGTCCGACAGCGCCAAAAAGTTATAGCCATTGCTCTTGTACCAGCCGACAACCATTTCAGGATAGTCTTTGCCATCACTCCATAGGGTATGTGTGTGAAGGTTACCTTTGTACCAGTGAACAGAAGAATGTGATGAGATTTCGAGCTGTTTGGCGGGTGCAAGCGCTTGGGCAGCAGTTACAAACATTGGCGAAACGAGCAGCAGAAATACTGTTGTAACGATGCTCGGCAAGTAATCTCTCGAATTGTGATTATTAGCCGGATAAGATATTAAACAATGAGATTTCTTAGTGCACATTTGCGCTTAACCTCCCAACAACTATATGATATTTCAGGTGACAAAAATACTCATCAGACTCGCAATTTAAAATGAAGAATAATCCCCCGATACAAGGCGTAGTTTACGCAAGACTACCCACGCGACCCAGAAGAAATGTCTGCCAATGATTATAGCGGGACCATTGTTTATCCAGCAAATAAAGGAATATATGAGACCAAGCTTAATGATTGGCCAGTAAGTTTCACTATGCCCAATTAGTAATGCTAAAATTGTGAATACTGTTGGTAAAAGACAGATAATGAGTAAGATAAATCTTTTAACTTTTGTCAGGTTTGATTGAAAAACTGATAGGTCGCCAAGAAGAACGCCTGACAGACCTGAAATGCCAATTGAAGATATTAGGAAGGGCCACCAAACATAGTGCGAGGATTCCAGTTTTATTTCAGACTCTGATAACGGGTTGAACACGCCTAATATTACCTTCCAGCCAAACAGAACACATAAGATTAAGAAGATATCACCTATTCGGGCGATAGTTTTTTTGTGTTTAATGAAGAAATGGCTTGGTTTTGGGGGTGGCGGTGTTTTACCCCAAAAATAGTGGATTGCAACAATAACTGCAATTATGCTTAAATAAAACCAATGGTTAAATAGGATTTTTGGAATTGTTAGTAAAACCATTAGACCTCTCCTGACAGGCTATTGCGTTTTTTCCTCCAGATATTTTCGATAGGCGAGGGCGATGCCTCTGACGACGAGGTCAGGGACGTAGGAGTCAATGAACTCGCAGTCGTCTTTTATAATTTTGGCGGCGGAGCCTGTGAGGATGGTGTGAGGCCACTTTCCGATTTTCTCGGCGTAACGTCTAACGACCTCTTGTACTGTTGCAATGACGGAATAGTAGAGGCCGCAATTTATAGCCTCAATTGTATTTTTGCCGAATGGAGCATTAGGTTTGTTAACTTTGACCATGGGCAGCTGTGCGGTGTTTTCGCTGAGGGCTTTTGCGCTTATTTCAAAGCCTGGACAGATGACGCCGCCAAGAAAAATGCCTCTTTCGTCAACAAGGTCGATGGTAAGTGCGGTGCCGAAGTCTGCCACGGCGACTGCATCCTCGATAATAGCGTAAGCTGATGCGGCAGCGAGGACTCTATCGGTGCCGACCTTTTCGGGTTGGTTGACAGATAAGTCCATTGGGAAGGGTATGTCTTTACCTATAAGCAATATGTTTTCGCCGAGATTATCCTTTACAATCTGTCGAACCGTGTCGGTCCAGGCGGGTTTGACGCTGCTGACGACAATGACGCCATCGTGTTTTTGGGTTTTTGAGTGATTGGCAAGAGGGATTTTCTCCCAGGTAGATTTGAGACAGTCTGTCAGTTCGGCGTGGGATTGGCCTGGGAAGGAGTGAATAGATTGTACTTCGCCTTTAAGGAAGAGGGCGACAGCGATGTTTGTGTTTCCGATGTCCACGGCGATTAGATTCATGACTTATCACTCTGCGAGGGTTTTTGCTTTTTTAACCTTTTTCCACAACAGTTCACACAATTCTTTTACGCCCGAACCTGTAACGGCCGAGATTGGGCAAATTTTTTTCTTGAGCTTTTTTTTCAAATTCTGAACAATTTTTTCATCTGGGTCAAGGTCTATTTTGTTGGCGACGATGACTTCATTTTTTTCGGCCAAGGCCTTGCTGTATTGTTCGAGTTCGCGGCGTATGCGATGATAGTTTTTGGCCGGTTCTTCGCTGTCGGTGGGCATTATATCAAGGATGTGGACGATAATTCGAGTTCTTTCTATGTGTCTTAGGAAATCAAAGCCCAGGCCTGCACCTTTGTGGGAGCCTTCTATGAGACCTGGTATATCGGCCATGACGAAACGGCGGTAGCCGTTGAGCTCGACGATTCCGAGGACCGGTTCAAGGGTGGTAAAAGGATAATCGGCGATTTTTGGTTTGGCGGCGGAGCATCTGGAGATAAGAGTGCTTTTTCCGGCATTGGGCATACCTACCAGGCCGACGTCGGCGATGAGCTTTAGTTCGAGCCTGACATTTCTTTCCTGTCCATTTTTGCCTGGTTCGGCGTATCTTGGTGTCTGGTTGGTTGGTGTTGCGAAGGCCTTGTTTCCTCTTCCACCTTTTCCGCCGCGGCAGAGGCAGACCTTGTCGCCGACCTTGTTGAGGTCTTTGAGCAGCATGTTTAAGTCGATATCGTAAATAAGAGTTCCTGGGGGGACATTGATAATGAGGTCAGGGCCGTCAGCACCGTATTTATTGCTGCCTGAACCTGCGTGGCCGTTTTCGGCTCGCCAGTGGTGCTTTCCGGCGAAGTCAAGGAGGGTGTCGAGGTTGTGGACGGCCTGGAAATAGACACTGCCTCCTTTTCCGCCGTTGCCGCCATCGGGGCCACCCTTTGGGATGAATTTTTCGCGGCGGAAACTGAGGCAACCATTTCCGCCATTGCCTGCTTTAACCCAGATTTTTGCTTCGTCAATAAACATATGTTAGTATATCGTATTGGGTATATTGTATTGCGTCTATACAAAAAAGGGATGGTAATCAGATACCATCCCTTTTGTTTTTTTGAACGATAAATGGTTTTTGTCAGACGACGTGGACTTTTCTGCCCTGAAAACGAACGGTACCATCAGCGGTGGCGAATAGAGTGTAATCCTTGCCCATAGCGACGTTGTGGCCTGGGAAGAATTTTGTTCCGCACTGGCGAATGATGATGGAGCCGGCTTTAGCAGGCTGGTCGGCGTAGAGTTTTACGCCCCTGAATTTGGGGTTGCTGTCTCGGCCGTTTCTTGTAGAACCTTGTCCTTTTTTATGTGCCATAATAAATTACCTCTGGTTTTAACATGGAATTCCTGATTCCAAAAAAGTGATTTTAACAGCATCTAAAGGTATTGTCCAGCAAAATTTTAATGGTTTGGGTTACAAAAATCAATGGTTTATGGCTATTGGGCCTGGAGTATTGCCTTGATTACATCCAATGTAAGGGTACCTTCGGCGGCGAGTTTTACGGTGCCATCGGGGTTAATAAAGAAGCTGGTCGGTATGGTATATACACTATTAAATGGGCTTGGCAAAGCACGGGTATCAGAGGCGAAAACGGTGTAGTTAATTTTTTGGCTGTCAGCAAACTGTTTCACTAAAGGGAGAGGCTCGTTTGAAATGGCTAACATTGCGAGTTTGTCTGGGCTGATGATATTTCGCAGGGCGATTAGATGAGGGAGCTCCATTCTGCAGGGGCCACACCAGGTTGCCCAGAAGGTAAGCATAACATTGCGGCCACGATAATCGGTTAGTTTGTGTTGTTTGCCGGCAATGTCAATTAGAGTGAAATCGGGCGCTATTTTGCCGTACCAGGAGGTGTAAACGGGGTTCCATGTTCTGGCGGTACTGATGAGGTCCTTTATAGTGATATTAGGCTGGTTGGGAGACGGGGTGTCGGTTTCTTTCGGCAAGGGTTGTTGTTTGGGAGGAGTTTGCGCAAGTGGAGATTTCTGTGGAGGTTGACGGTTAGCCACTACCCAGATAATTAAAGCAGCGAGCAGAACTGCAGAGGCAAAAACAGTTGTCTGGACGCGCTTTTGTTTAGTCTGTTGTGACATTTGGTGTTACTCCTGAACTCACAGCGAACAACAGTACTATACCGCAATTGGGCTGTTAGATAAAGACCAAAGATGGATTTTTGGTCTGCGTGATGGTTGACGAATATGTTTTTTGCGGATATTTTTCGGCTATGGTATAATCTGCACGGCAGACGGTGCTACGGTTTGTTGAAAATAGGGACTGAATAATAAGGGCAGTATTTTATTTAGGGAATTGAGAGATGAGTTGCAGGAAGAATTGTTTTAGTCCGCTGATAATTTTATATTTTTCATTCGGGCTGGTATTGGCGTTTGCGACGGGGGGTATAGCCGATGTTAAACTGCCTGCGGTGATAAGTGATAATATGGTTTTGCAGCAGGGAGAGAAAATACCGATTTGGGGCTGGGCGAAAGCTGGCGAGGTCGTGGCGGTCAGGTTTGCCAGCCAGGTCAAATATGCCAAAGCGGATATTTCGGGCAAATGGGCAGTCAGACTTGACGAGCTGAAGGCGACAGCGGGTCAAGGCGGTATGGTGATGACTATCGGCGGTCAAAACACTATAGAGATTAAAAATGTGCTGGTCGGGGAGGTCTGGTTCTGCTCGGGACAATCGAATATGTTTATGACGATGGGCAAGACGGAGTTCTGCCAATACGGTGGGGTGATTAACGCTGAGCAGGAGATAGCATCAGCGAAGTATCCGGCAATAAGGTTTTTTACTGTTGGGCAAAAGGTGGCGGATGAGCCGCAGACGGACTGCAATGGGGTATGGGTGCAGTGCAGTCCAGAGACAGTGAGGGGATTCAGTGCGGTGGCATATTTTTTCGGGCGAGGGCTGCATAAGGAGATGAATGTTCCGATAGGACTGATTCACTCAAGCTGGGGCGGTACGGCAGCGGAGGCGTGGACGAGCAAAAAGGCGCTTAAATCAGACCCGGCTTTTGAGTCTATTTTTACGAGTTATGCGAAGGATTTGGCGAAGTATCCGGATGCCAAGAAGGAGTATGACCAGAAGATGAAGGAGTGGGCGGCGGCAGCGGAGAAGGCGAAAGCGGAGGGCAACGAGCCTGCGGAAAAGCCAGGTGTTCCGCGCGGGGTGGGACACAAGAATGCTCCATCGGGGTTGTATAATGGGATGGTGTCGCCGATTATACCATACGGCATCAGGGGTGTGATATGGTATCAGGGTGAGCAGAACAGGAACCGTGCGCAACAGTATCGCAGACTATTTCCTGCGTTGATTAAGGACTGGCGGACGGACTGGAAAGAAGGCGATTTCCCATTCTATTATGTGCAGATTGCGCCATATAAGTATAAGGAGAAAACTCCAGTGGCGGCGGAATTGCGAGAGGCACAACTGAAATCGATGTCAATAAAAAATGTGGGGATGGCGGTAACTATAGATATTGGCGACCCTAATGTACATCCACGAAACAAGCAGGAAGTAGGGCGGCGGCTGGCTTTGTGGGCATTGGCGAAGACTTACGGCAGGAAGGTGGAGTATTGCGGGCCGATTTACAAATCGATGAAGACAAAAGGCAATAAGATTGCGTTATATTTTGATTATGTCGATGGTGGTCTTGTCAGCAGAGATGGAGAAGGATTGAAAGGTTTTACGATTGCCGGTGCAGATAGGAAGTTTTTTGCTGCTGATGCAAAGATTGACGGCGATAGTGTTGTGGTTTGGAATCGAAATGTTGCTGAGCCGATTGCGGTGCGTTATGGATGGGCAAATTACCCGGAGTGTAATCTCTATAACAGGGGGGGGCTGCCTGCATCACCGTTCCGCACGGAGGATTGGCCGAGAAGCGAGGTTGACGAAGAGTAACGACGAGGCAGTTTTTTAATGTGGGATTTTTGTCGGACGCGCAGGACGGCATGTGGTATTGGAAATAGTTTGACAAAGCCGATATTAGGATTAGCATAAGAAATTTTTGGGTAACGGGGAAAATGGCCCGATTTAAGTGCGTGTGTATTAACCTACGGGACAA
>Ga0315294_10002619_pt1 | contig 19647 bp, 21 predicted proteins | sample YL17G13_40_MG_FD_203626 | JGI IMG/M metagenome (GOLD analysis project Ga0315294, IMG submission 203626) | Sediment microbial communities from Yellowstone Lake, YNP, Wyoming, USA - YL17G13_40 | ecosystem: Environmental > Aquatic > Freshwater > Lake > Sediment | place: USA: Wyoming | collected...
TCCATCATCCTCGGACCAGTGACCGTGGGCAAAGGAGCCAAGATCGGGGCAGGTTCGGTGGTGGTCAGATCCGTTCCTCCCGGAGCCACTGTGGTCGGCGTTCCGGGAAGGATCGCCGAGCCCGAGTGTCCTGCTACCAGCACGGACCTGAACTATGCCCACCTACCGGACCCTATGCTGCGCGTGGTGAGCCGCCTGCTCGACCGCCAGAACCGGCTGGAGGAGCGGCTGCGCTCCATGGAGAAAGCCCTGCCCGGGCCGGAGGCGGAGAAGATCTTGGCCAAGCTCGCCAGAGAAGATGAGATCCGTGAAGCTCTGCGGGATGTCCTCGATCCCGAAGTGGGCATAGATATCGTGGACCTGGGCCTGATCAAGGACATAATAGTATTAGACGAAGACAAGGTGGAGGTGGATATGGTCCTGACCTCCCAGGCCTGCCCCCTGGTCGACCACCTCAAGGAGCAGGTCAGGCGTCGCGTGGAGGGACTGCACGGCATCCGGGAGGTGGAGGTGAAGGTCCTGGACGAGCCCTGGAACTGGGATCGGTTCACCAGGCGCCAGGCCTTGCAGAAAGAAAAATAAAAGGAAATAAAAGAGAAAGCATATATCTCTCCACGGATAGGCGGAAAAGACATGACGACAGATGAAGATATCGAGATATACGGAAAGATGGCCGTGGCCCAAAATATCCTGGAAGGCTGTCAGGAGTTCGCTTCTTTGATCCCGGAGGTCAGGACCAACCTGGTCTTTGCCCGGACAAAAGCTAAGACGAGATACGAGGTCCTGGCCATCGAGGGACGTATCACGATTGTGAACGGCCTGCCCCACGCCGCGGGAAAGCCCCGCTTCGGAGCCTCCAGCCACATGGCCCGGCTGCTCATAGAGATCAGAAAGGTCGATCCCACCATCCGTGCGGGCATTGACTTCGCCAACGACCCGGCTTTAGCAAAATGGCTGGAGAACTACTGCAAAACCAAGGGCTGGGTCTTCAGCGTCATCGACCGCAGAAATGAGCCGGAGGAGATCAAAGAGGCGGAAGGCGCTTCCATGCCCTGGAAGGTGGCTGAGGCCATCCGCGCCGCAGGCGGCTGTGTGCCCAAGATATTCTACGAGACCGGGGCAATTGGAAAGGAACCAGTCTCCGTGCTGGTGGGAAAGGACCCCATCGAGGTTGTGGAGCAGGTCTGCGAGATCGCCAGGAGCTACCATGGAAAACAAGAACAGCAAGCCTAAGATCGGCAAGATCGACCTCGATACCTTCAACTCCTTTCTGCTGCAGCGCCTGGGCAAAAGGGACGAGACCGTTCTTGTGCCTCCCCAGACAGGCGTGGATGCAGCGGTGGTGGACATAGGCGACGGCAAGGTGCTCATCATCGCTGAAGATCCCATCTTTGCTGTGCCTGGGCAGCCATGGGAGATGTTCGGCTGGTACACGGTTCATATCGGCGCCAGCGACGTGGCGGTCATGGGCGTTTTGCCTCGCTACATGACCTACTCCCTGCTTATGCCACCAGAGACAAAGGACGAGGACTTCAGGACCATTGTGGACGCCATTCACCAGGCCGCCCTGGAGCTGGGCATTGCCATCGTGGGCGGGCATACCGGCTACTATCCGGGCTTCGCCGCGCCGACGATAGGAGGGGTAACGGTCTTCTCTGTGGCCGGAAAGGATGAATACGTCACCCCAGCCGGGGCCAAACCGGGAGACGATGTAATCCTGACCAAGGGACCAGCCATCGAGACCGCGGGCATCCTGGCTGTGCTGAGGGAGGGAGAGCTTCTGGCTAAATATCCTTCCGCTCTGGTAGAGAAGGCAAAGTCGCTCTGCAAGGAGATGACTGTGGTCAAAGACTGTGCCCTGGCCATGAAGGCGGGAGGGGTGACGGCCATGCACGACGCCACGGAAGGAGGCGTGATCGGAGGGCTCTTCGAGATCGCCAGCGCGAGCAAGGTGGGCATGGAGATAGACGAGGGCTTTTTCATTTATCCGGAGGAGGTCAGAATGGTCTGCGAGGCCTTTGAGATCGATCCCGTGGCGGCAATCGCCGAAGGCTCACTCCTGATCACGGCTGGACCGGACCGATCCGCAGAAATACTGCAGAGGCTGAAGGCGGCAGGGATAGATGCATCTGTTATTGGAAAGGTAACGGCGGATCAAGAAACCAGGACAATGAAGCGGCTCGATGGAAGGATCGATCCCCTGGAGATACCTAAGCAGGACCCCTTCTGGCCGGTCTTCTTCAAGGGCGTGGAGCAGGGCACAAAGTAGCGAGTCATCCCTCATGCGCCCTGCATTTTTCCCTGCTATCATCCGTTGAAGATTTCCTGACATCCTTCTTTGCCGCACTATCAGACGGTACAAAAGGTTTGCATCAATCGCAAAGGCGAAAATGAAAATTGACAAGGGCATAAGCAAGCTATATATTCATAAGGTCTCGACAAGATTTATATTCGTAAAGCCCGCCAATAACAATTGTGATTCAAAGCCCAGAGGTTGCTGTTACCGGAAGGTCATGATAAAATGAAATCGCCGTGCGAGGAGATTGTATGGGATGTGCTGCCCGGCATCAGGGCGGCGATCGCCGAAGATCTGGTCAAGAAGGGAATCTCTCAAAAAGAGGTAGCTAAAATGCTGGGAATAACGCCTCCGGCCGTTTCTCAGTACGTCTCCAAAAAGAGGGGCTACAGCATCGAGTTCAGAGGAGACATCCGAGAATCCATCGGGCGGCTTGCCGACGAGCTTATCCAGAAGAAGGTCGATAACCTGACGGCGAGGATCTGCGAGATTTGCAGGAGCCTGCAGAACGATAAGACCGCCTGCTGCCCAAGCGAATGCCAAGAGAAATAGCATCAGACTCCTGAATGTGCCCAAGAAGGGCAGGCCTTTGCCCTGACCAAAGAAATTATTGGTTTGATAATTTTTTGAGATGAAGAGATTGGCCTTAGCGTCGCATCATCAAGGAAAAAATGTGCTGCTCGCACAAGCTGGAAGATCTCAAGAAGAGAATCGGGGAGAAAGGAAAGCTCCTGGTGGCGTACTCCGGAGGAGTGGACAGCAGCCTCCTGGCCAAGGTAGCGAGCGATGTTTTGAGCGAGAACGCCCTTTGCGTCCTCCTGGACTCCGAGACATTGCCCCGAAGCGAGCTGAAAAATGCGAGAGAGCTGGCGAAACCCCTTGGCCTGAATTTCCAGATAGCAAAATATTCCATGCTGGAAGAGGAGGAGTTCGTGAAGAATCCCGCCATCCGATGCTACATCTGCAAAAAGAAATCCACAGGGGTGCTGAAGCGTATCGCCGAAGCCAAAGGGATAAGCTGCATCGCAGACGGCGTCAACCTCTCCGATTACGAAGAGTACCGGCCGGGGATCAGGGCCTGCAGCGAGGAGGAGATCTGGCATCCCTTGGTGGAGGCGCAGATGACCAAGCAGGATATCCGGGATATCTGCGGGGAGATGGGCCTGCCCTTCTGGAACAAGCCCTCATCTGCCTGTTTGTCCTCAAGAATTCCATACGGCCATAGGATCACAGAAGAGAATCTGAGAATGGTGGAAGAAGCAGAGGATTATCTCAAAAGCCTGGGCTTTGGCCAGCTCAGGGCGAGATGCCACGGCAAGTTGGCAAGAATTGAACTCCTGAAGGAGGATACGGAAAGGGCTTTGAACTTCAGAGATGACATCGCTCGGAGGCTTAAACGCCTGGGATTTGATTATGTGACCCTCGACCTGGAAGGATTCAGGAGCGGGAGCATGAACGAGGTCTTATGGACAGCGCCTCGATAAGATCGGATTTTCCCATCCTGGAGGATCTTATCTACCTGGACAGCGCCTCGACCAGCCTGACCCCGGAGCCAGTTTTGCAGTCTGTTCTTGACTACTATCGCAGTTACAGAGCTAACGTCGGCCGCGGCGTCTACCGGCTGGCGCAGCTAGCCAATCAGCGCTACCGGAATGCTCACCGCAAGGTGGCAAGCTTCGTGGGAGGGGAAGAGGGCACGCTGGTCTTCACCAGAAATGCCACGGAATCCATTAACATCGTCGCCCGAGGCATGCAGTGGAAGAAAGGCGACAAAGTCGTTACCACTCTTCTGGAGCACCATTCCAATCTCCTGCCCTGGATGAGGCTGAAAAAGGAAGGGGTACAGCTCAAGGTTCTGTTGCCGGACCATCAAGGAAAGCTCGACCTGTCTGACTTTGAGAAGACAGTCGAAGATGAAACAAAGCTGATTGCCGTGAGTCAGCTATCCAACGCCCTTGGAACGCTCCTTCCCATAAAGGAGATCTCCAGGATCTGCCGTGACCATGGCGCAGCTCTGCTGGTGGATGGCGCTCAGTCCGTGCCGCATTTCTCCGTGAATGTGAAGGACCTTGATTGCGATTTTCTCTGCTTCTCCGGCCACAAGATGCTGGGGCCCACGGGGACGGGAGCCCTCTGGATAAAAAAAGGGGTGGAGATCGAGCCTCTAATGGTAGGAGGCGGAATGGTGGAGGATGTTGGCAATTGCGATTATGAGATAAAGAAGGGCTTCGAGGGCTTCGAGGCAGGCACGCCCGACATCTCCGGCGGCATCGGCTTTGGCGCGGCCGCAGATTACCTGACGAGAGTGGGAATGGAAGAGATCCATGATCACGAGAGACAGCTCACCAGAAGGCTGCTGGTGGGGCTGCAGGAGATGGATGGTGTGGAGGTTTACGGCCCACTGAACCCGGAAGACCGGGGAGGCGTTGTCTCCTTCAATGTGAGAGGACTGATGCCTCACGAGGTGGCGCTCGTGCTCGACCAGGCCTCGAATATCATGGTGAGATCAGGGCACCACTGCTGCATTCCGTTAATGAGGCACATCGGCCTAAAATACGGCACGGTGCGGGCCTCGCTGTACCTTTACAACACGACAGAGGAGATCGATAAGCTCCTGGGAGCAATGGAGCAGATTGCCGGGATGGCCTAGAGGAGGTAGTGAAGATGATCAAGGAATTCGGGTGCCTCAAGGTGAACGGTGAAGGCGTCGAGGAGGCTTTCTGCCAGGTGGTGGAGGAGGTTCCCCTCTCCATCTTCATCAACGGCAGGCACTATGTCACCGCCATGATCAGCCCTCAGTTGAGGAAGGAGTTCGTGGTCGGTCATCTCTTTGCAGAAGGGATCGCAGGAAGCTTGAAGGAGATCGAATCTCTGGAGATCGAAGGAAACGTCGTTCGCGCCCTCATTGCCAATCCCATGCGGGCCATCCTTCCCCGAAAGCCCATTGTGAGCGGCTGCGGCGGAATAGCCTCCTTTCTGGATGAGTCCAAGCTTCCAAAGATCAAATCCGATTTAAAGGTCGCAAGAGAAGAGCTGCAGAAGGGGATGAAGGCCATCTCGCTTTCTGAAATACATGTGGCCACGGGCGGCGTTCACTCTGTAGGGCTCTTTGGGAAGAGCGGTCCCGTCTGCATCATCGAGGACATCGGAAGGCACAACGCCCTGGACAAGGCCATTGGATATGGTCTCATGCAAAACATCGATTTTTGCCAGGCCTTCGTGGCCTGTACAGGCAGGATATCCTCGGATATGGCCCTGAAGTGCTCCGTGGCCGGTATCCCGGTTGTCGCATCCCGGGGTGCCACGACCAGCCTTGCCATCTCCATAGCGGAGAGGACCGGCCTTGCCATCGTGGGTTTCCTGCGCGCAAAGAAGCTTAATGTTTACACCAACCGACAGAGGATCACAACGTCATGATATGCTCCAAGTGCAGTGAGCAGGCCATCGTCTTTTCGCGCTCACACCTCTGCCAAAGCCATTTCATTGAGGACTTCGAGCGGCGAGTTAGGGACACGGTCCGAAAGAACGATATGGTCAAAGAGGGCGACCGCATCGTGGTGGCCGTGAGCGGTGGCAAGGACAGCATCGCCCTGCTGTTATGCCTGCACAAGATCCTGGCGGGGAGAGGCGTGCAGCTGGTGGCAATCACCGTGGATGAGGGCATTGCCGGGTACCGGGACGATACCTTGAAGGTCGCCAAAGAGATTGCCGAGCGCCTAGGGATCGAGCAGCAGATCGTCTCCTTCCGGGAGGAGTTTGGCCTCGATCTGGACGAGATGGTGCAAGGCAAAGATGTAGCCCCCTGCACCTTTTGCGGAGTCTTTCGCAAGAATGCCCTGAACCGCACGGCCAAGCGGCTGGGCATAAGCAAGGTGGCCACCGGCCACAATCTGGACGATGAGGCGCAGTCGGTCATGATGAACTACCTGAAGGGAGACATCAAGCGGCTGTTGCGCTTTCGCCCCAGAAGAGAGCAGCCTGGCCTGGTTCCCAGAGTAAAGCCGTTGCAGTGCATTCCTGAGAAGGAGGTCGCCCTCTACGGGATGGTGAATGGAGTTTTTGCAGAGTCTAGGGAGTGCCCTTACGCCCATCTTTCGCTCCGTGCGGATGTGAGGGAGATGATGAACCGCCTGGAGAGCCTCTTTCCTGGAACAAAGCAATCCACGATGCAGGGCTTCGGAAAAATAGCGGAGATGGCCAGGGGTAAATGGGCCCAGATCGACCTTGGCGCTTGCCAGAAGTGCGGCGAGCCTTGTGTCAAAGACCTCTGCAAGGCCTGCGAGCTGCTGGAAAGGCGAAAGGGATGAAGATCAAGATCTGAGAGCTTGAAAACTGCTATTCTAAGCTAAAATTTTCGTGAGGATTTTAGGCCGATGGATGGCGATTTCTCATCATTTCTTAGGATCGAACTCTTCTCCGATCCGAAGCTATTTCTCCTTAGCAGCACATGAGCTTGGCCGGAGGATTTTGTATGAAGATAATGGCATTAGTTATATCTATTTTCATCCCGGCCGCCTTTGCGGCAGCTGCAGAGGATCTCAGGGGGCAGGCAGGCAAGGCCGTTCTGGAGGGCCTGGCAAACCAGAGCGGCCTATGGGGCTGGGGCTCGATTCCGGCCGGGCATATCTTGAATAACAGCTCCCTGATTGAGGGCGGCTGGATCGCACCGGCGGACAGGTCCTCCATGGAGACGCCATCCATGGTGATACCTCAGGGTGGAGGGCTGGGGGAGATCTCCAATTTGGAGTTTCCAAGCCTGACCATGCCCGCCTTTTACCAGATGGACAGCAAGGGATTCGGGTCCAACGTCAAGAAAGTCTTCGATTGCACCTGCTTCACGGCACCAACTGAGGCTCAGTTTCCGAGGGTGTATTGAAGAGATACTTTTGAGGGGAGGATAAACGGCCAGCGGGCCGAAGCCCCCGCCCTAATAGACCCTTGGGAATTGTGTCTGAGACTCCACGGGAGGAGCGCTAAAGGGCTGCCCTACCGGAGGATTGCCTGGAGTCTCCACAGAGCCATATTCGCGTGGGAAGTCACTTGGCCATATGGATTCGTCCGGGAACTCACTGCCACCATCTCCAGGGGGAGGTATAACAATTCTTGGGAATGTGACTGTTTGGAATGTGTTCATGGCAGGGACGCTACCGCTATTCCCGATCACGTAGGGCTGCAGTAGATTGGGTGCGGTGCTAGGCATGAGTAGGGTTACATCCTCACCGAAGTTGGTCCGAACCCAGGTATTCCACTGATCTACCAAGGCATTGTAGCCTGCGATGTTCTGGCCCTGTTGGGCCTGCTGGTAGGTTGCACCGAGTTGGAAGGAGATGCGTGTACCTTCTAAGGTGATCTGCTGCTCAGGAGTATAGGCAGAGGCTAGAGAAAGCCCGGCTAGTAGGATTAAGGAAATTATAAAAATAACTTTCTTTATCACCATGATCTCACCTCTTATTCAATATTTCAGCATTCCTCCGAGCTTGTTCAGCATCCATCTCCGCTAGTTCTCTCTCTCTTTCTTTCTTTGCAATTTCCTGTTGGGATAGAGTCGTATTGATATATGCCGAAGGATCATCTATTGTAACCATCAATGAGATAAGATTGGTAGCAACGCCCGATTCAACGCCGTTTCCATGGGTCATTATACCATTATGATCGATGACATACAGGGGAATAATATTTGTAAATGCAGCGGTCTCGGAGAGGTACTTGCCGCCAATCTTCGTCCCATCTAAAAGGTTGATCTCTACATACCTAACCTTATTTTGTGCCTCAGAAGGCGCAGTTTGGTTATCCTTCGGAGAATTCATGCATCCGGCGATCAATAGGATGGCTAAAATAATACCAAAGATGACCAGTTCCTTAAAGAACTTCATGATTAATCCCTCTTTAGGCGGAGACTTATAATTGCCATGTCCAAATCCGCGTCGCATTCCAAACCTTCATTACAAATACGTGATTTGCTGAATCCTTGGGGGGATTTCCATCCTGAAAGAGATCATCAACCCACTTGGAGTAGATTGTGCCCGTTCCTATCTGGTTTCCTCCCGCTTTATTCACGTAGACAACCGCTTTGTTAGGCCACTTATTTTTATAATATTCTGTGAGATATGTAAAGCTTCCCTCCATAACGGCACCGCGAACATTTTGCGCAGTCGCATTATCGATGGTGGCTGAAATTGATACATAGTCCTCCCAGAAGAAACAAGAGACATCGAGGAGACCTGCTTCAGGACAGTCCTTTGCCATGAGGGATTTGTAGTTCTCCTCCATCGCGGGCCCATATTTTTCATTGGTCCCAAGATAATCAAAAACTGCTAGCCCACTTGACGAGATTAGAAATGAGATCAAAATGATCAGAGCCAATTTCTTCATGATCAATCCCTCTTAATTTAAGATGATGGAAAAGAGGTAAATAGCTTCCGCTCAAAGGCGGATATGCATCATCGGCCTGAGAACTGAGATGCAAAACTAAGCGGAAATGAGGCTAAGAGCTGGAGCCTGGACCCTCAGAGGGGTTTGGCTAATCTCGTTTTTTTGCTTTCAAAGCACAGATTTGACCTTGTCGTAGCTGAAGACAGGCCCGTCCTGACAGGCGTGATAGGGTCCGATCATGCAGTGCTCGCACTTGCCCACGCCGCATTTCATATGCCGCTCCATGGAGACGTAGATGTCGGAGTGATCGAAACCCTTGTCCATCAGCTTTTTGGCCACGGCATTGATCATGACCGGCGGGCCGCAGATGGCCGCTGAGCCGACGGACATCCGGAACTTGTCGATGAGAGCGGTGACGAGCCCCACGTTTCCTTTCCAGCTTTCGTCGCCGATATCAACTGTGATGCCCACCTCGATGCCGGCCTGCTGCCAGCTCTTGTACTCCTGCATGAAGTAGAGATCCTGACGCGTCCGAGCACCGTAGGCCACCGCCACCTCACCAAAGGCGCTGCGCCGATCGACGATGTAGTTGACCAGGGAGCGCAGCGTAGCAAAGCCCGAGCCGCCTCCGGCGATCATGATATTCTTCTTCATACTCTGCAGAGGAAAGCCATTTCCATAGGGACCTCTTATGCCCAGCACGTCTCCCACCCGGCAGTCCATGATGCCGTTGGTGATCTTTCCCGCCCGTCTTATGCAGAGCTGCAGGGTCTTTCTGGTGGGTGAAGATGTGATGGAGATGGGGCACTCGCCTAAGCCAAAGACAGAGACCATGACGAACTGACCGGGCTTGTAGCCAAAATCCACATCATCAAGCAGCTTCAGAGATATGAGGTAGGTATTGGACGACTCGATATCGATATCCACGATCTCGGCCAGCCGGGGAATGTACTCGCTCATCTCTTGACCTCCAGAGACCATCTGTCCATCTCCGCCAGACAGACCCGGTTGCAGCGGCCGCAGCCCACGCAGCCCAGCAGACCGGTCCTCTGGGGTATGTACTCGAACTTGTCCAGGTACCAGTTCTGCATCCGATCTCCACGGCTGATCCTCGGGTTTGTGCCTCCAGCCATGCGGGAGAAGCCTGAGAGAAGGCAGGTATCCCGGCAGCGCATGCGCTCTCCGTCCGGAACGCCCAAGTCCTGGATGGTGAAGCAGTGGCAGACGGGGCAGACAAAGGTGCAGCTGCCGCAGTTCAGGCACAATCGCCCCAGTGCGTTCCAATCGGCCTTCTTTATGGCCTCTTTTATCCCGGGCAAGGATCGGGCTATGCAAGAATTCATCGCCTCTCTTGCCTGCCCTAGTATCTCGCATTTCTCCAAGAGATGCGACTGCGAGGTCTCAAGGAAGAACTCCGGGTGCTCCTTCAGGATCAGGATGCCTGCAGGCGAGCCGGTCTCAACCAAGTAGCCTTTGTCTATCTCCGTGAGCTGCAGGTCAACGGCTTCGCTGCACTCCGGGCCAAAACCAAGACGATCGCAAAAGCAGTCCTCGCCAGGCTCATTGCAGTTCAGGGCGACAAGAACTGTGGACCGCCTTTTATCGAAATAAGATTGGTCCATGGGATCTGACCCGAAGATCCTGTCCAGCACAGCTAAGGCCCGCAGGTCGCAGGGCCGGATGCCAAAGATCAGCCGCGCTTTGCCTGCAGCCTCCTCGAAGCTGTACCTGCCGCAGTCCTGAATATATCGAAAGAGCACTTCCCTCTGGGGCAAGAAGAACTCCTGAGGCGGCAGCAGGGGATTATCCTTCAGGGCCAGGGGCTGGCCGCTCCAGGAGGCGAAGACGGGAACTCCTTCGACTAGGATGGGAGCTACCACCTCCATGCGATTACTTAGCAAGGTGAGCAGGGGAACCAGGCACTCTTGGGGAAGAAAGGCCATCACTTCTAGCCCCTCCTGATCCTGGCGGCAGAGACCTTGAACTCCGGTATCTTGGACACTGGATCGAGCGCCTGGGCCGTGAGCACATTGGCCGGAGCCTCGCTGAAGTGGAAGGGAACGAAGATGCTGCCCTTGGGCGTGTCCTCTGTTACCCGGGCTTCCAGGCTGATGCTGCCTCGCCTGGTCTCCACCATAACCGGCTGGCCGTTCCGTATTCCAAGCGGCTTGGCATCCTCCGGATTGATCTCCACAGCGGGAAGCGGCACCTCCCTGTCGAGCAAGGAAGTCCTGCGGGTCATGGTGCCGGTATGAAAGTGATAAAGGCTCCTGCCTGTGGTAAGAATCAGAGGATACTCGTCATCGACGGCCTCGACGGGCTCGCGGTGCTGCACGGCCCTGAACCTGGCGCGGCCAATGGAAAATTTCTCGGCGTGCAAAATGCCCGTCCCTGGGTGGTCCCGAGAGGGGCAGGGCCACTGTAGGCCGCAAGCTCCCAGACGATCGTAACGGACTCCACCGTACTGAGGAGTAAGGGAGGCAATCTCCTCCATGATCTCTGCGGCCGAGGCGTAATCTGCCGGCACTCCCAATCTATGCAGAAGATCGCTGATGATCTCCCACTCTGCCCTGGCCTCGCCCGGAGCTTTCACGGCCCGCCGGATGCGCTGGACGCGGCGCTCCGTGGAGGTGAAAGTTCCCTCCTTCTCCGCAAAGGAGGCTGCCGGCAGAACGACATCTGCCAGCTCTGAGGTCTCGGTGGGGAAGATATCGCAGACCGCAAGAAACTCCAGGGCCTCCAGCGCCTTCTTGATCCGGGAACTATCGGGATAGCTCATCATGGGATTTTCGCCCACGATGAGAAGTCCCTTCAAGCGGCCATCCTCGGCCAAAGCCATCATCTCCAGGGCGGTCAAGCCGGGTTCATCGGGAAGCTTTGTCTGCCAGGCCTGCTCGAACTTCTGGCGGGCTTGTGCCACCTTCTGATATCCGCAATAAAGGTCGGGCAGAGCGCCCATGTCGCAGGCTCCCTGCACGTTCTGATGCCCGCGCAAGGGATAAAGCCCGGTGCCCTCCCGGCCGATATTGCCCGTCGCCAGCACCAGATTGGCCAACGCCTGGACATTGTCCGTGCCGGTGGTGTGCTGAGTTATGCCCATGGCATAAACAACAGCGCCCCGCTCAGCAGAGCCGAAGATGCGGGCAGCTTCTGCCAGATCCTGGGCTGGTATTCCTGAAATTCTCTCTGCCGCTTCGGGCGTACAGCCCAAGACCGTCTGGCGCACCGCGTCAAAGCCTTCCGTCCTGTCATCTATGAACTCCTGATCGATCAGGTTCTCCTGGATCATGACATTCAAGAGGGCATTTATCCAGGCGATATCTGTGCCGGGCCGGGGAGCCAGGCGCAGATCAGCCAGGTCTGCAAGCTGCGTTTTTCGCGGATCGGCCACCACCAGCCGCGCACCCTTGCCCCCGGCCTCCAGGATGTAAGAGGCCACCAGAGGATGCTGCTCGGTGGTGTTCGACCCCACCACCAGGATGGCCGTGGCCTGGGCCAAGCTGGCGATGGGATTGGTCATGGCCCCGCTGCCGAAAGCGTAGCTCAGGCCGGCCACTGTGGGGGCATGGCAGAGTCTGGCCACGTGGTCCACATTGTTGGTCTTGAGCCCGGCGCGGGCCAGCTTCATGAGTAGATAGTTCTCCTCGTTGGTACCCTTGGCCGAAGTAAGGACGCCCAGAGCATCGCCCCCTGCCTCCTGGGCGATCGCCCTAAGGCTTGCCGCCGTCAGCGATAGCGCCTCCTCCCAAGTTGTCCGTGAGAACCGATCGCCTCTTCGAATAAGGGGATATCTGAGCCTATCGGGATGATCCACAAACTCGCCTGCCAGCCAGCCTTTGATGCAGAGCCTGCCCAAAGACATGGGATGCAATGGCGAGGGAGATGCGCCCACCACCCTGCCGTCCTCTACGTGCAGTAAGAGGCCGCAACCACAGCCGCAGTAGATGCAGGTGGTGTGAACCTTCTCCATTGGATACCTCGAATGGGCATCTTCGTGCTAGATATAACAAGGTTTTGGACAAGGATGGAATGCCAAAACGCCACCTAACCAAAAGAATATAATCATATCAACACTTAGCAAGGAGCCAGCAGCACAAGGCCATCGCCGCCACGAAGTGGGATGAAATGTCTTCAAAGATCAATCTGAACCGAGTAGAGATGCCCAAGCAAAACTCTAAAGAGAGGAAATACAACTTCCAGGAGGTTGCTCTGGGCTACAATCAAGGGCAAGCAGAGGAAGAGGCCGGCAGATGCATTCAGTGCAAGAAGCCAAAGTGCGTAGAGGGATGCCCTGTGGGAGTGGAGATTCCGGTGTTCATCCGCGCCCTGCGAGATCAGGATATGCCGGAAGCGGTGTTGGCCCTGAAGCAAAAGAACAGCCTGCCCGGAGTCTGCGGTCGGGTCTGTCCCCAGGAGGTGCAGTGTGAGAGCCGCTGCGTCTTGGGAAAAAAGGGAAGGGGCGGGCAGGTATCCATAGGCCGATTGGAGCGCTATGTGGCTGACTGGGAGCTAAAGCAGGAGAAATGCCCCAGGTGCGAGATCGCCCCTTCCACGGGCAAGCAAGTAGCCATCGTCGGATCGGGGCCAGCAGGCCTCACCTGCGCCGCCGATCTGGCCAGAATGGGCCACCGGGTCACTATCTTCGAGGCCCTACACGATGCGGGAGGTGTTCTGGTCTACGGCATTCCGGAGTTTCGACTTCCCAAGAGCATCGTCAAAGCGGAGGTCGATTACGTTCGATCCCTGGGTGTGGAGCTGAAGCTGGATGCGGTCGTGGGAAGGCAGGTGGACGTGAAAGAACTTCTGCAAGATGGCTATGACGCGGTCTTCCTGGGCATTGGGGCTGGCGCGCCCCGCTTCCTCAACGTCCCTGGCGAGAACTTAGGGGGAATCTACTCCGCCAACGAATACCTGACCAGGGTCAACCTCATGAAGGCTTACAGATTCCCGGAGTACGACACACCCATAAGAAAGGGAAAGAAGGTGGCTGTAGTGGGCGGAGGCAACGTGGCTATGGACGCCGCGCGCTGCGCGCTGCGTTTAGGTGCAGACGAGGTGCACGTGGTCTATCGCCGCTCCAGGGAGGAGATGCCTGCCCGGCGAGAAGAGGCGGAGAATGCGGTGGAGGAGGATATCATCTTCGACTTCCTGACCAACCCAACACGATTTATCGGCGATGAGCACGGCATGGTCAAAGCCATGGAGGTCGTGGATATGGAACTGGGTGAGCCCGATGCCAGCGGTCGGCGCAGCCCGAAGGTCAAGAAGGGCTCGGAGCGCATCGTCGATGTGGACACGGTCATCATCGCTGTAGGCACCATGCCCAATCCCTTGATCGCCAGCAGCACGCCGGAGCTGAAAACAACAAAGTGGGGCACTCTGGTCGTGGATGACTGCGGCCGGACCGCCATGGAGAGAGTCTGGGGCGGTGGGGACATCACGACAGGCGGAGCCACAGTGATCAGCGCCATGGGGGCCGGGAAGACGGCGGCGAAGGATATGGACGAGTGGCTGAGGAAAGACGAAAGGCAAAGATGAATCCCGCTAGCTTTCTTGCTTCTTCACCTTATCAAGAAATTCGTTCCATCTTTTTGCCTCGCCCACCTTTTGCTGGATCAAGTTTCGCGTCTCATCGGTATGCTCCTTCCTTTTCAGAAGATCCTTGAGATCCAGGAGCGCTCTGATAACTCCAGCCGTTTCATTGAAGAGCTGCTTTGCTTGCCCATGAGTTAGCTTCTCCTCCCGCAGAGTATCCTCTTCCTGTCTCTCTTTCTTCTCCAGAAGGTTGATCAGCTCCTCAATATGCTGCTGCTCTTGCTCTGAGATCTCCTTCTCGTTTATGAGCCTCCAGATGAGATGATGCAGCTCGATCTTGCTCTTCTCGGCGTGAAGTTCGGGCGGAAGATCCTTCTCTGTCTGATGGAACTTCTCCATCTCAAAGATCAGAGCTTTCCGGTCGATCTCGCACTCCTCAGGCTCCTTCACTCCCACCCATACCAGAACGCGATGGAGATTGGCCAATAGCTTCCTGCGTTCCTCATCAGTCAGAAGATCATCGATCTTCTTTCCGACCTGGCTCTCCCTCTCATCTTCTTTGGACATTGAACCTATCAAGAATACGTTAGCTCATTGCTATTAAATATTATTATTCATCGGCCTTCAGAGTGTCATCTCCATCGACCATCATTGGTGCGTCCGGCACAAAAGTTAATTAACTCCATGCCCTATCATCATCAACAGCCAGAGCGGTCCATTGAGGCGTTCTCGGGCAGAGGAGAGAGGAGGCGTTCGATTGAAGAGATTTGATGATTTGCTCGAAAAAGACATAGCAGATTATAAAGGCGAATTCAGGGAGCTGATTAGGCAGGCTCCGGCGTTTTACAGGCTGATGACCAAGCTCCTGGACGACCGTGCCCTTCCCAGCCGGATGTCGCCTCTGGTCATCGCCGCCATAGCATACTTCATACTGCCCGAGGACATAATTCCAGAAGATAAGTTCGGACCGGCGGGTTATGTGGATGACATCTATCTCTGCGCCTTTGTCGCCAATGAAGTGATGAAGGCAGCCGGCACGCAGGAGATATTGACCCGGAACTGGGGTGGAAACACGCCCGTCGCGGCCTTGATAAAAGAGATACTCGATCGCGAGCATGAGCTGATCGGCGACAAGAAGGAACGCATAATGCAATACATAGGCTATGATCAGCTGTAGTCTGCAATCATCTCCTTCCTTTCTGGGTGCCATAAGGACGCCTCGTCTGCTTTTCACAGCGAAGACAGGTTGAGGTCAGGACACCATCGCGCAGCCGCACCCTCGCCGAGGACGGAGAAAGAAAGCCGCCGCAGTGCCTGCAAAAGAGCCTCTTCAAATGGCGAGGCATCCTGACCCTGGTGCGGGTGCTGATCTGACGGGCTATCTGCACATATCGGTCGCTCCTCTCCGGGTGCAGCTCATGCGCTGCCGCCGCCAGTGAAAAGAGCCTCTCCATGCGCTGCAGGGCGAGTTCTCTGGCCTTTTGGGCGTCCTTTCTGCGTCTCACGGCCTTGCCTTTGCGAGATGGGATATAAAGTCTATTTCCTACGATTTTTACAGGGAATATTTTATTTTAGCTAAATAATTTGCCTTGAAAAATAGAAGCCAGCAGAACTCAGTTCGATCTCAGAGTTATTTGATATTGCAGCTGGCCTCTGGTCGACTCAATGTTTGCGCGGTTTGCCTGCCCTATCGCTGGGATAAGGCAGTCTGCGAAATATCACCAGCCAGTAATGGATCCTCGGGAACTCGGCCATTGTGCTGTCTTCGTTGTCGATGATCTCCTTTCTGCTCTTGCTCAATTTAGCACCTCCATGAGATTCCTCGGGTTCGATTTGGTCTTTCTGTTTGGGTAGAAGTTATACTCAGCTTCATCTCTCGCGTCATAGACGACGGGCAAATTTATTTGTGCGTCATAAATGCAGAGATATGACGCGCAAATTCACGTATCCTCCCTCTCAGTTATATCGAGAAGCCCTGGGAATAGATATACCGGAGAACGGCTTCCCTTTCCCTCACGAAGCAGGCGCAAGATTCCCTCCTGCTCCATTCTCTCAACAATCCTCTGCGCGGTTCTGCTCGGAATTCTGGATTTTATTGCGAAGTCGCTGGAGCTGATGATCGGGCTGGAGAACAAGACATCAATTGCCTGGATGGAGTACTGAGAGCGTGTGATCTCCGGCATCCGTGCTTTCATATCATTGTATAGCTCCAGAATCGCCCTTGCCTTCTTGCTGTTCTCTTCCGATTGCAGGACAAGAGCCTGGAGGAAGAAAGATATCCATCCGTTCCAATCGCCATCTTTGGATATCGCCAGTAGCCGCTCATAGTATACTTTCCGGTTTCGTTCCAGATAGGCGCTGATGTAGAACATGGGCCGGGAGAGTATTTTCTTGTGATACAGGATTATGGGCACGAGCATCCTTCCGATGCGGCCATTTCCATCCAGGAAGGGGTGGATCAGCTCAAACTGGGCTTTGAGGATGGCCAACTGGACGAGAGGGTCTCTTTCAGTGCTGTAGAGGTATTCTTCCCAGTTGGAAAGGGCATCCATTATTATCTCCGGCGATGGCGGAATGAATGTTGCCTGATCTATGGGCGTCCCCGGTGGAGCGATGTAATTCTGGATGCGTCGTATCTCTCCGGGTTCTTTGTGCCGCCCTCGAACACCCGTCAGGAGTATGCGGTGGAGGTTTCGGATGGTGTTGATGCTGAAAGGTCGGTTCGCCAGCTCCTCGACTGCTGCGCCCATTGCCCTGCGGTAGTTGATTATCTCGTGAATGTCCCGGATCTGCGGGGTGTCAGGAATATCCTGGTCCGGGCCTCGCTCTCCAACATCTGCCTCGTATTCCAGAACATCTTCCAGAGATGCTTGAGTGCCCTCGATCCGCGATGATAGGACGGCCTCACGAGTGGTTAGGGGTGACAGCAGCACCTGAGGGTTGACCATGCCGAGAAGAATCCCATCGTATCGAGCTAGAGCAGCGTTGGCCTTGCCGATGAGGGTTACGTGCCTCTCCCAGTCGATGGTCTTCAGAGGCAAGGTATCGGGAAGATAGGGTTCCATCATGCCGCCTCCGTTTCAGAGATGTTTCCAAAGGAATCAAAGTACCTCATCACCCTTCGCCGCACCTCGCCGTTGAACTTGCGCATGAGGGTGTCGCTCCACTTGATCTCCTCCATGTTCTCCAGCTCCGGGTCTTCCTCGAAGCTGGAAAAGCTCTCCAGGATCACGGCCAGCTCCTCATGGGAGAGGCCGTAGTGGCGGGCCACCAGGGCGTTCAGCTCCGCAGTCATCTCCAGAAGCTCTTTGGCGGCCTGAAGCGAGGCATGCGCAAGCAGGTCATCTGATTTGAGATCAAATTTCTGGAGGGCATTTGCTGCCTCCTCATAATCTTCAGGCTTTCGTAAAGGCTTGAATAGCGGCTTTTCACCCTTTCCCTTTCCAAAGGTCTTCATCACCAGGAGCGATGCCTCCCCGAGATCGGCCAGGAGCATGAAGTTCTCAGCAGATATTCCAGAGCTTACTTTTCGTATCTCAGATTGCTTTGCACCGGGGGCGTGGATATGCCAGAAAGGAATTGCCAGGTCGGAGGTGAAGCACTTCCAGCTTCCGGGAATTGGCTTGGTTTTGGAAAAGGCAAAGGAGCAGGGGATCTCCATGCTGGCATCTAATCTTAATGCCTCCCAGACCTTTTGCAGAGGATTTTTCGCGGACGCTGCTGTCATACGATCAACTTGTCCTCATTCGTGGGAATGTATAAGGTTGCTGGATAGAAGCCGCTTACAGCTCATATTTCCTCCCTTCCTCCACCAGCACCACATTCTCGAAGCTCCTGGCAAACCAGTCCCTGGCCTCAGTATGAATGGGCACTATGTAATCCGGGTCGATCTGATCGATGGCCCAGGTGATATCCTCGCCTGAAGCGTGCCCTGAAGCATGATAGCGCTTTTCAAAGCCCAGATCTCCATTCTCATCCAGCGAGAAGCCGCTGGAATTGATGTCAAAGCGCCGGAGCCAGTGCCAGAGCCTCCTGAAATCAATCTCCATCTCCTCGTTGAAGGCTTCGCAGGCCGAGTAGATGTAGGTCCCGCCTTCCGGCTTTATGTCCAGGAGGTGCTTCATATCGAAAAAGGAGAAGCATAGGATGTAGTTCTCCGGGCTCTCCCGGATCGAAGTATGATCGACATAACGATTGCCATAAAGAGGCAAAACAACCTCTTGCTCCCACTTTCTCTTCGATTTATCCGTGATCTCGCTGTAGATCCCAAGTCCCTCGGTCGTGCACGATCCGCCGATGCACTGCAGGTTGTGCAGCATGTAGACATCCTTGGCCATGGTCACCAGCTCCCGGCCGGTCTTCCGGGCTATCTCCTGAAAGGACTCCAGTCTCTCGAAGTTGCGGGGCGAGAAGTCGGCTATGACCAGGCCGGATGAAGACTCAACGCTCTCCCTGCATGTCTCGCAGACGGACCGCTCCGAGGTCTTCTCCTCTTCAGTTGGACCGGCGCGTGTTCCTTCCGTGATCAGCACCGACGCATCCTTGGCCCGTCTGACGAACTCGCGGGTAGCCTCTTCCTTCTTGCCGTGCAGTCTGAAGTCGCCCGTGTAGGCCACGGTGGTCTCGCCCCGCAGGATATAGGCCGAGGCCCCGAAGATGGAATGGTCCACAGGATGGGCTGAGATCTCGAAGGGGAAGGCAGCGTTATCGAAGCAGCAGCACTTTCCAGGCTCCAGCTTCTTGGCCCTCTTGCCATCCTGGCCGGGCTTGCGGGAGAGAAAGGAGGCCAGAGCTTCGGAAGGCTCCTTGGTGCAGCAGAAGTCCCTGCCCTGGTAGCTCATGCCTGCAATGGATGACAGATAAAGGCCCAGATCGTCAGTCGGCTGCCGGGGAGAGAAATAGGCGGTGTCTGTCTCCAGGGAGGAGACGCCAGAATCTTGCATGCCCTTCATTATAACGATGCTCTCGGGCGAGGCCACGAGGGGGATATCCTTCCTCAGAATCCCGATATTCCCGCAATGGTCTAAGTGGGCGTGGGTGAGGAGGACGGCGGCCACGTTGAGAGTAGGGAATTGGCTTAAGGATAGATCGGATGGTATGAGATCGGGCCGGTAGATATTGAGCTTGGGGAGGAGATCGAGGTACATGAGGTCGTGGATGCCGCGGGTGTCTCGGTTCTTGAGAAACTCCTCATAGAAGAGGCCATATTTGCCGAAGTTCTTCCCGAAGTCCAGGAAGACTCCTTCTTCGTTCTCCTCCAGGTAGATCTTATTGCCGCCTATGCCACTGGCCCCATCGTAGACGTTGAGCGATACCACTCTTTCTCCCTCCTAAGTCCCAATGGTGAGCAACAGCGGGAAACAATATAAGTTTTTATGAGAGAACTGATTTCAGGTTTAGAGGGATTACGGTGTTGAACAGACAAACGTTAGAGAACAATAAGG
>Ga0315294_10002620_pt1 | contig 19635 bp, 16 predicted proteins | sample YL17G13_40_MG_FD_203626 | JGI IMG/M metagenome (GOLD analysis project Ga0315294, IMG submission 203626) | Sediment microbial communities from Yellowstone Lake, YNP, Wyoming, USA - YL17G13_40 | ecosystem: Environmental > Aquatic > Freshwater > Lake > Sediment | place: USA: Wyoming | collected...
GGAACCGCACGATGCCCACCGCCTCACTTCCGCTGAGCGAGACCTTCTCATACACTCGGGCGGCGGCGGGCGCCAAAGTCTTCTCGTCATGCTGTGCGCACCACCCGGTCCGTTTTCCGTCGACCTGTATCTGGCACCTCAGGATGCACTCGACGCCCTTGGCCACGGCCTTTCCGCACCGGATGCGGCGGTCGGCATCGACAAAGGCGTACGCGGGTTTGTCGCTGGCGATGCTTTGCAACAGCCGCAGGACGGACACCATCGCCTCGTCGTTGAAAGTGATGTGCGCGAAGTAGTCCTTCGCATCGTGGTTGGAAACGATGCGCGCGAGGTAGTCCTTGTCCCTGGGGGCGGGATAAAACTGCGGCCAGCCGCCGTTCTCATATTGGGCCTTGAGGAGATAATCGATGCCCTTCAGGAACCCCTCCTTGAACCGCTCCTGCTTCGTGGCGTTGAACACGCGGGCCAGGTACTCCATTTGCGTGTAGGTTGCGCCGTTGTCGATCGTGCTGTCGGTCCGGCTCTTGGCCGCCGCGAGGGCCGGCCGGTCCTTGTCGGAGACGATCGCGGTCAGGTTGATTCTCTGCTTAAAGGCCAGTGTTTTCGGCCAGCCGCCCGAATCGCACTGATAAAGGAGCACGTTGTCGGCGATGCGGACCGCCTCGGCGCAGGCATACCAGTCGGGTTTCTGATGCATGTAGGGACGCAGGCGGGCTTCCCAGTAAACGGCGGGGTCTTCCCATTCCTGGACGCCGTCGCCGTCGGCATCCTTCTCAACGGCGTATTCACCTTGCGGCGGACCGGCCGGCGCAGAACAAGTGGCGGCCACCAACACGCCCGCAAACGCCAACGCGCACAAACAGGCGGCAGTATCATCAAGCCGCATGCATCGTTTCTTCATTGTGGTTCCTTTCTTGGACTTCCCGTCTGCTGTGCTGGTCCACCGATTTTCGTCCCCTTCGTCTGGCGGCATAACCTGTTTCGCCACCGTCACTTATGGTAGCCTCCGAGGTGTCTGCTCACAACTTTTTTCGGAGGATGAATTGCCCGAGAACCTGGGTTGCTAGAACCTGTTTTTACCCAATCACTGGAGCCGCCACATCTCCGAACGCCCCTTTCCAATCAGGGTTATTAAACAGACCCCGAGAGCGGCGCTGAGAGTCCGAGAGTTAGGGCAGACAAGGGCCTAACAAACGCCGCCTGCGTTTAACAGGTAGCAAGACCGAGAGCAAGAGGGCTTTTCGCAAACCCTTGCTATAAGCGTAGTTGGGGGCGCGAGTTGGGGCACGGGGCGCTCGCGCAAAGGAAAGGCCGCCCGAAGGCGGCCCTTAAGGTTTTGGCTCCCCGGGGAGGACTCGAACCTCCAACCAAGCGGTTAACACCCGCCGAGAGCGCCGGCCACGATACCGCGGCGGGCCGTGGGTGCCGGGTGAAGACGGGCATCGGGGGCCGGCGACCGGGCGGTAATCCGCAGGCTTCTGACCAGGTCCTTCACCTGCGACACCAGCGGCGGGGCGACGCTGAGGGACCGCAGCCCCAGCCGCAGGAGTTGCGGGAGGACCTCCTTGCGGGCGGCCAGTTCGCCGCAGAGGCCGACCGACGTCTCGGCAGCCTCCCGCACCACCATTTCAACCAGCCTCATGACGGCCGGGTGGTCGTCTATGAAGTAGTGGCTGACCAGGGAGTTCTCGCGTCCCGCCACCATCGTGTACTGGGTCAGGTCGTTGGTTCCGAGGCTGAGGAAGTCCGCGTAGTGGGCGATCTGGGCGGCGCAGAGGGCGGCGGCAGGCGTCTCAATCATGGCCCCCAGGGGGGAAGGCGCGGGGCACCCACGTCTCCGGCCGCCTGCTGCAACAGCCCCCGCATCTGCCGCATTTCCTCGGCCAGGGTCACCATGGGCACGAGGATGCGCAGGTCGTGGCGCTCGGCCAGTCGCAGCAGAGCCCGCAACTGGGTCTGAAGCAGTTCCGGGTAACTCAGGAGCGGGCGAACGCCGCGGCGGCCGAGGAAAGCCTCCGGCTCTGCCGGCAGGTGGAGGCAGGGGAGTTCCTTGTCGCCGCCGGCGGCTTCCTGCATCACGTCGGGAGGCTCCTGGCAGCGCTGCCAGATGTCCTGATAGACGAAGGCGCGGCCCATGGCCGGGTGCCATGCTTTCGCGCCGCTCGGAAAGCATGCCCCCGCCCCGCGCCGCCCCCGGGCGGCCAAGAGATAAGTATCACGTCCCCGGAACTCCCGTTCCGCCCTCAAGGACAAGGTCGTCCTCATTGTCGACGACGACGTCCGGAACCTCCTGGCGATTCGCGCGCTGCTCCAGCGCCACGAGGTGAAGGTTCTGACGGCCGAGAACGGCAAGAGCGCCCTCGAGGCGCTCGCGCGCGGCGCTTGCGTGGATATCATTCTCATGGACATCATGATGCCGCAGATGGATGGCTATGCGACCATCGCGGCCGTCCGTCAAATGCCCCGGTTCAAGGGCGTCCCCATCGTCGCCCTGACCGCCAAGGCCATGAAGGGCGACCGCGACAAGTGCCTCTCTGCCGGGGTCTCCGACTACATCGCCAAGCCCGTTGATCCCGACCAACTGCTGTCGCTCCTGCGCGCCTGCTTGTACCGCTGAGGGGTCGGCCGGGGCAGAGCCCGCCGCAGGCGGACGCCGCCCCGGCGTGTGGCGCGGTCCCCCGCGATTCCCCTCCTGTGCCACCTAGCGGACGCCGAACTCCATTCCCCTGCCCCAGTACAGATTTCCCGTGAGCTCCAATTTCCGCGAAAAAGCGCAAGTTTTAACGCAAGAAAAAACGCGAAAGGCCCGATGAATACTTGGAAGTCCCATCCCAGCGCAAGGGCCGCCCCAGATGTTGGGGCGGCCCTGTATTCTAGCCGTTGGGGCATCCCGCTGTTGAACGAAGCCGCCAGGTGGCACCTCGTAGGCATGCGGGCGCTCCAGCCCGCTTTCGGGCGGAGCGCCCGGCGGCGCCTTTTCGGCTGCCGCGCGGAGCGGGGTACATAGGCACCGGGTGCCGCGTTCTTGCCCCGCCACCCGCCGCGGTTTTGCTCCGCCCTTTACACCCGGGGCAGAGAGCGCGAGAGTTTGGGCGGTCGGAGAGAGCGCAGACCCGGTGTATCACTCGCACCCCAGACGAGCCATTTCATAACAGAGAGCGCGACACGAGGGACGACAAACGGGAAAGAGGCCGTGATTATTGGCCGGAAACGCCGAAACCCCGCCGCCTCTCGGCTCGGGGTTTTGCGTTAACCACTTCAGCCGCGAAAGTTCGCGGTTAGATTTCTGGCTCCCCAACGGCAACCGTCTTAATAGGCGTGGCATGGTATGGCGGTGGCTACCGGCCATTGGCCCGCTCCTGACCCGCTGGGCGGAGGACGTCTCGCCCAAGAGCGCCCTACCGGAGTACCCCCCGCAGATGGTCCGTGCCGATTGGCGTAACCACAACGGCTTGCGAGACACGCCGTCCGGCCGAAAGAGGAAGGCCGGCCCGACCGCTGGGACGGGAGTATCCTCGTGCCGTTCCCCATCGAGTCGGCCCTGTCGGGCGTCATGCGGGCGATTGCGGCGACACATTGCGGCGACATAGCGGATCACATTGTTGGCGCGACCCGGCATGGACTGGCTCCTGTAGCAATCATAGGTATCGGCTGGTGCCGCGTGCCGCTTGATTCTGTTGGGCTTGGCACCACAATTGGGCCCGGGCGGACGTGATGCGCGGAGCGGGGTCGGCCCCTATACCAGTCAGGTGCAGCGGATTCCATTTGACAGGGCCAAGGCTGTAAGGTATATGTTAGGTATCCGTGGCTCAGGACATCGAAGACGGGAGCCGGCCAATGAGAGACTTCTTTTCCGCCTCAGACGATGCCGGTTACACGCCACTGCCCGCTCCGGGGTTCAGACCACACAGAATAGTTCTCGCGCGGGGCAGCCGGACATCGCCAGACCGGCGTACGATGGCCGAGCGGATATGCCAGACTTACCCGGCGGCAGAGGTCGTTGACCAGACAGAAGTTCCGCACAACCGAGTCGACCTGGGCGAGGCCGATGCTACTGCCGCCCTGCGGCTGGGGAAGCGGACGCTTGTGCTCGGCGAGCATCATAGTGCCGTTCGCCAGAGCCGCGAGGAGGGAAACACGTGCCCCAACTACTGGCATTTCTCACCCTACGGTTTCTGCCCCTATGGGTGCCACTACTGTTACCTGGCAGGCACGCCGGGCGTCCGGTTTTCGCCGACGGTCAAGGTCTTCCTCAACTTGCCCGAGATCCTCGCCGAAATTGACCGCATAGCGGCGCGGTTGGCCGAGCCCACTGCGTTCTACCTCGGCAAACTCCAGGACGGCCTGGCTCTGGACCCGCTGACCGGCTATTCGCGGACGCTGGTTCGCTTCTTTGCGGCCCACCGCTATGCCCGGATGGTGCTGCTGACGAAGTCGGCCAGCGTGGAGAACCTCTTGGGCCTCGATCACGGGGGGCACACCATCCTGTCCTGGTCGCTCAATCCCGCAGAGACAATCGCGGCCTTCGAGGCAGGCACGCCGCCCCTCGCCGAGCGTATCGAGGCGATGAAGCGGTGCGCCGAAGCCGGTTACCCCGTCCGCGCGGTCATCATGCCCATCATACCGCTACCGGGCTGGGAGGAGGCCTATGCGGGGTTTCTTGGAGCGATTCTGGCCGCAGTCCGGCTGGACCGCATCACCCTTGGCGGCATCTGCTCGTACGGAGCGGCGCGCGGTCTCATGGAACATCGCCTCGGGCGGTCAAACGCCATTTCGGATGCGTTCGATCCGAACGGCCCGTCGTCGGATGGCCGGCTTCGCTACCCCGCGCACCTGAGGACCGACCTTTACCGGACCATGATCGGGATCATCCGTAGCCGTGCTCCCAACCTAGACATCGGCCTGTGTCTCGAGGAAGAGCGCGTGTTCCAGGCGCTCGGCCTGACAGAGGCCATTGGCCGATGCAACTGCGTTCTGTGACTGTGGTGTAGTCCAAAGCGAGGAGGCCGACTTTGGCGCCAGAGAATCGCGATCTAGGAGAACCGCTATTAGCCCCTATGGATGAGGCCAACGTCGCCTATGACGGGGTGACCCGGTGCTTGAAGTACATCCAGAGTTGGCGAGAGCACCTCGCGCACGCGTGGGTGGACCAAGTAAGGGGGACCCCCGACACCAGAGTAATCGGGCACGCAGTGAACGATCTCCTCTCGCTGGCATTGTTGGTGGAAAAGGCTAGACGAACATCGCCGGGTTCTGTGCCGCCGCTGCGCGAGGCATGAGGTTCCTTCCAGACCAGGGTCCAGGGCCCGTGCTTGTGAGTGTACGACATCTAGGCGGGAACAGGAAAAGACCACTCGGCGGCAGACTGGTTAACATCTTCACTCATTCTGGGCAAGGCACCGATCTTGCACAATTGCGGCTGGTGATCCCAGGTCGGACACGCTCCCTTCCGAGTCCTGGTTTCAGGGCTTTCGAAAGAGGTACATAGCCCAGCCCAGGCAATTGCGGCCCCAGCGGAGATAGGCGTCACGACTCCTGTGGGTGCTGCGGAGCAGAGCCTCCACGTCGGGATCGTCTGGATGGTCGGCTGCATATCGCTCCGCAGCCTGCCATTGGAGCCCCTCGTAACGGTCCCAATCGTCCGGGTTGGCCACCAGCGTATAGAGGAGCGCGAGGCCCATGTCCTCACCAATGGTCACGTTCCCGGCGTGGGAATCGCACAGGTTGGGATCATTACCCGTGAGCTTCAGGTATTCCGGGTCTGGTTCGGTCATCCAGAAGGGCTCGCCTACGAGCACCAGGCCACCGGACCGGGTCATCTTCATCAGGGCCTCCAACGTGCCCCTGTGATTCTGATACACCCAGGAGCCACCGATGCAAGAGGCCAAGTCCAGACTCTCCGGCGCATTCGGCTCGTACTCACCGCCGTCCGCGTGGAGCAACTCAATGCATTCGGCCAGGCCCCGGGTTTCCACGTTCTTGCGGGCCGCCTTGATGGTGTAGGGTGAAAGGTCGATGCCCGTAGCCTTCACGTCGTAGGCCTCGGCTACGAGGCAGAGGAACTCTGCTTTACCGCAGGCCACGTCCAAGACACGGCCGCCCTCCGGCAGCCGCAGGAGACCCACGAACTCCCGGATCTTCTCCAGGCTCAAGGGGTTCATGACCGTGTGGTCAGTGTGGGTGATGCCGTAGTACTTCCACATGTCCATGCCCAGGTCCATGGTCGGACCCTTTCCATCAGTTCAGGCTAGCTATACCGTCGGTCCTTCCTTCATCCACTGCTGGTGACTTGCCACCAGCCGACGCTCAATCTACCACTTCCAGCCAGACCACGCAACAAGATGCTCGACATGCTCTTGCTCGACATGCTCTCGGTTCGAAAGGCCATTCCTTGGGTAGTGAAGTTCGTCCAAGCCTCGAATTCGAAGCTACTGCTGGCCCCGGAAGCAACCTGGCTGTTAACTGGTGTCGGGCTGTTCAAGAGAGAGTCAGAGAGTTCGCGGCCGTTTTTTCGGCCAACGGGAGGAACCGTGATGGTTGGCTTTGGCCCCCGGAATCTCACCTGCGAAATCGAGAGCGCCGGGGCGGGCGGCGGAATCGCCGTAACCCTTTGCCAGCAACGGGATGTGAAAACGCCCGGCCAGTTGCATGGTCGGGCGTTTCCGTTAACTGTAACTGGCGATAAAGTTCGCCAGATTGATTTTGGCTCCCCGGGGAGGACTCGAACCTCCAACCAAGCGGTTAACAGCCGCCTACTCTACCAGTTGAGCTACCGGGGAACACAAAATGCCGGACCGGTGCGCGGCCGGCAGGCCGGCATCGGCCCTTACCCTTATGTATCGGCCGGCAGTCCGGTCAACCTTGAACAAGCCGCCCGTCCGACAGGCAAAGTATAATCGGACCGGCAGCCAGCGTCAAGGTCCCGCACGCGTCGCGCTGGGACGCATCCCGCGTAATGTGCTGGTTTCGGTTGTGGCGACCGCTCTTGCCGATTGTAGCGCGGGCGTACGCCCGCGCACGGCCGCGCCCGTACGGGCGCTACGTAATCCCCGGCCCAACCGTAATGACGCCGTACCGGCCCGCACGCGCACAGTCATGGAACCGCACGGGGCACGAACGCGGCGTGCGAAGCCAACGGCCGCCGGGTCAGAACCCCCGCGAAAATGGGTGGAGAAGGCCGACGCCGGGTGGTACGATACCGCGCGGTTTTAGGAATCGGTCTGGCTCGCGCGCGAATGCCCGGTCGATTCACTCAAAAGGAGCGCCCCGCATGGGAAAAGGCCTGACATACAAGGCCGCCGGCGTTGACATGGAGGCCGGCGACCTCCTGGTCGACCGGATCCGGTCGGCCGTGGAGCGCACCCACGGGCCGCGCGTCATCGACCTGTACGGCCACTTCGCCGGCGTCTTCAGCCTGGATTACAACGAGCGGCTGTTCAAGCACAACTATCGGCACCCGTTGCTGGTGGCGGGGACGGACGGCGTCGGGACGAAACTGCGGCTGGCCATCGACGCCCGCCGCCTGCGCACCGTGGGGCAGGACCTCGTGGCCATGTGCGTCAACGACATCGCCGTCCTGGGGGCCGAGCCGCTATTCTTCCTGGACTACCTGGCCACCGGACGGCTGGAACCCGCGCTGCACGCCGAGGTGGTCATCGGTGTGGCCGAGGCCTGCCAGGCGTGCGACTGCGCCCTCCTGGGCGGCGAGACGGCCGAGATGCCGGGCTTCTACGCCCCCGGCGACTTCGACCTGGCGGGCTTCGCGGTCGGCATCGTCGAGAGGAACCGCCTGGTGGACGGACGCCGCGTCGAAGAGGGAGACGTCCTGCTGGGCCTGGCCTCCAGCGGCGTCCACTCCAACGGCTACAGCCTGGTCCGCAGCATCCTGGAAGAGGCCCGCATCAAGATCGGCGACGAGGTCCCGGAACTCGGCGGCACGGCGGCCGATGCGCTCCTCGTGCCCACGCGCCTCTACTCGCCGCCGATCCTGAAGGTGCTGCACTACTACGGCACCAAGAAGGTCGTGCACGCCATGGCCCATATCACGGGCGCCGGCATCCCCGGCAACGTGCCGCGCGTCATCCCGAAAGGTTTGGAGGCCCGCATCGACCGCAAATCGTGGCCCGTGCCGGCGGTCTTCAGGTGGCTCCAGAAGGCGGGCGACGTGCCCGCCAAGGAGATGTGGCGGGTGTTCAACATGGGCATCGGGTTCGTGTGCATCGTGAGCCCCTACTACGCCGACCACATCGCCGGGATGCTCCGGAAGGCAGGCGAAACGGTTTACCACATCGGCCACATCGCGCGCGGCAGCGTCGACGTGGTCTTCGACTAGTATTCCCTCACAATTGAATCTGCGGGTGCCACGGCTGCGCAGTTTGCAGCCGTGCCTCCCAGCCGACGACCACGGCTGCACAAGGCGCAGCCGTGGCACCCGCGTAATCAAAGTTGACGGAATACTAGGCCACGCCATCAGCCGCCGGCGGCATAGGGGAAACCCCTTACGCCCCTGCCAGGGAATGGCCTGATAAATTTTGCATGGCCCTTGCACGGCGCGGCCTGCAGCGGTAGGCTGAAAGTATGGTGGCAATGCCGCAAGAAACAGGATTCCCAACCCTCGAAACCCTCGCCAGGCTCATCGACCACACGGTCCTGGCGGCGGACCACACCGTCCAGGACGTGGAGCGGGCCTGCGAGGAGGCCGTCGGCTACGGGTTTGCCGCGGTCTCGGCCTCACCATACGACATCGGGCGCGTCGCGCGGCTGCTGAAAGGCACAGACGTGGCGGCCGGCGGGGCGATCGGCATCCCGCTGGGGCACGGGGGCCTTAAGTCCAAGCAGGCCGAGGCCCGCACCTGCATCGACGCCGGGGCCGATGAGATCGACATGGTCCTGAACCTCGTGGCCCTCAAGAGCGGCCTCTGGGGCGACGTCCGCAACGAGATCGCCGCCGTCCGCAAGATCGCCCAAGGCAAGGTCCTCAAGGTCATCCTGGAGTGCTGCTACCTGACGGAGTCCGAGAAGGTCCGCGCCTGCAAGACGGTCGTGGAGGCGGGCGCCGAGTTCGTCAAGACCTCGACCGGCTTCGGCCGAGGCGGCGCAAGAGTCGAAGACGTGGCCCTCCTGGCGCGCTCAGTCGGCGACCGGGCACAGGTCAAGGCCGCCGGCGGCATCCGCACGTTCCAGCAGGTCCAGGCGATGGTCGGGGCCGGGGCCACGCGCATCGGCACGTCCGCCGGCCCGGCCATCATCAAGGAATTGCAGAACTCCAGGTCGCTTCTGCCCCATGACTGACGCCCGCCCCGCCGCCGACCCGCCGGATCCCCGCCGCATCCTTCAATCCATTGCGGCCGGCCTGCGCGCCCGGCTCGAAGGCGAGGGCCGTGCGGGCCTCGTAGCCGTGCGCCGGGCGAGCCAGGCGGAACTCGGTCGAGCCGCGGCCGCCAAGCCGCGGGGGGCGGAGTCCGGGGCGGGAACCGCCCCTGCCGACGAACGGGAGCACCCCGCCGCTCCCGCCGCCGCCCCGGAGGCTTCCGGCCTTCGCAGCCGACCCGTCCTCCGCAGCAGCGGCGCTGCCGCTGCGGAGGGTGGAAGCGTCTGCTTCGGCGGAGTAGGCGCGGCCGACAGGCCCGCAGCGGGCATGGCAACGGGGGAACCCGCCGGCGAAGGCCCCGCCGCATCGCCCGAGACGCAGGCGGCCGCGGCTTCTGCCCCGCCGTCCGAGGCGCAAGCGGCGGCGGCCCTGCGGCAGGAACTCGCGCAGCAGGTCCACGTGGCCGCACGAACCCTGGACCTCTTCCAGTTCGGAAGCGCCGAGGACGAGGGCGGCGCCGGCCGCGAGGAAGCCCTCGCCCGCATCGCCGCCGAGGTCGCCGCCTGCGACCGCTGCAAGGAACTCGCCGCCGGCCGCACCCACACCGTCCCCGGCCAGGGCGACCCGCGCGCCAAACTGGTCTTCATCGGCGAAGGCCCCGGCGAAGAAGAAGACCGGCAAGGCCTCGCGTTCGTCGGCCGGGCCGGCGAACTCCTCACGAAGATGATCGAGGCCATCGGCATGACCCGCGACCAGGTGTTCATCTGCAACATCGTCAAGTGCCGGCCCCCCGCCAACCGCACCCCGATGCCCGACGAGGCGGCCAACTGCATGCCGTACCTGATGCGGCAACTGGAGGTCCTCCGGCCGCGGGTCATCTGCGCCCTGGGCGGCACGGCCGCCAAGTGGCTGCTCCAGACCCACGACGGCATCACGCGACTGCGGGGCCGCTTCTACCCGTACCGCGGGGCGCAGTTGATGCCCACCTTCCACCCCGCCTACGTCCTCCGCAATTACACGCAGGATACCCGCAAGAAGGTTTACGAGGACCTCTTGAAGGTGCGGGCCGCGATCGACGCGGCAACCTGAGAGGCCGCCGGAGGAACCTGCCCTCTTGCATCCGCCGCCCGGCGATGCCATGATTTGACATCAGGCATCCGCGGGCTGGCGCCCGGGTTCCCGATGAGGCGTGCGGCCGGACCTGCATGGCGGACGCCCGCAGAAAGACAGGTCTCATGCAACTCGAAACCCACAACGGCGTCCTGAGCGACAGCCCCACCGACGAGCAGATCCGGGACGCCCTCGCCGCCGTCAACGCCTCGGAGAACCAGGACTCGTTTGCCGCGCTCGCACGCTCCGACAAGCCCGAGGCCTACATGGCGGCCTGCGGCGGGCCGAAGTCCTTCTGCGTGCAATACCATGAGCAGGGCAAGGACTACCTGGCCGAAGGCGACGTGCCTTACGAACTGGCGGCGCTTCTGATGACCTCGTACAATCGCGGCGACGACGCGTGGCGGACGAAAGTCCCGTGGCAGGAGGGAGGTTCCGCCCGCCCCGGCGAAACCTGGGTCAAGGCGCTCCTGGCCATCGTGCTCATTCTCCTGGTGATTGCGGCGGTGCTGCTCTATCGCACGATATGGTAACGCGCCGCCCGCCCGGCAACCGGGCCGGCGCTCCAGTCAAGGAGAACGCCATGCTCCTGGAGACCGAGGAAGGCTCCGACGTTGAGAATCCCGACGAATCGCACTTGCGCGCGGCCCTCGACGGTCTGGGCAAAGAGTCGGGCACCTTTGCCATCCTGACCCGCCGCGAAGAGCCCAGCGAATACATCCAGGCCAGCGGCGAGAAGAACGCGTTCATCGTCGAGTACCGCGAAGGCGACCGCCACTTCCGCGCCGCCGACACCGCCCTGCCGCTCGACAAGACGACCGCCATCTTCCTGGCCTACTGCCGCGGCGACGAGGTGTGGCGCAGGATGGCCGAGTGGCAGGAGGTGACGGAAGAGGTCAAGGGCGGCCGGTGGCTCGCCCGAATCATCATCGCCGCCGTCATCCTGCTCATCGTGCTGGCGATTGCAGTGAAGTTGCTGAAGTAAGCGGCCGGGAACATACCCCGCCGCTCCCGCGGCGCACGCGGCCGGCGCGGCCTGCCAATCCCTCGGCCCTTGCACCTGTTCCCCGTTTTTCCGCATCCAAAAGGATGGGCGTCGCCACCATGGGGGTGAGTAGCGACGCCCTAGGGCCAAAGGGCGGTCCGAGAAGGACCGCAGTGGTCAGGCAAAAAAAAGGGGCGGTTCAGCCCGACCACTGCCAGTTAGAACCGGCCCGAGGGCGGGAAGTTCCTGGAAAAGATTTTTATTTCGCCGCCGGGCCGGCCGGGGCGACCGCGCCGCCCGGCGCACCGCCGGCACCGCGCCCGGACGGGGCGCCCTGGCCCCCGCCCCGAGCCCCCGGGGGCAGCAACCGCGGCTGCTCCGACGGCAACGGGTCCAGGCCCAGACGCTCGACCATCTTCAGGTAACCGTCCTTGGCGGCCTTGGCCTCGGCTTCGTAGTCGAACAGGGGCTTCAGGTCTCCGGCGACGCGGGCGCGGACGGGCGCCTTGGTGCCGAACAATTTCTCGTTGACCGCCGCGCTCAGGCGGGTGTTGCCCGGCCCGGCGTCGGCGCCGCTGGTGACCACCTCGCGCATGTACGCATCGTCGGCCATGAGTTGGTCGAGCGTCTGGAGCATCCTGGCGCCCTCCAGCACCAGGCGCACGGCGCCGTCGGGCTCCCGCTGGAGGTTGGACGCCTCGGCCACCGTTCCGGGCAGGCGGAACGAGAGGTCCATCCGCGTCTTGGCCAGAGCCATCTCCATCATGGGGCGCATCTGCTGGAACTTGTCGCGCTGGGCCTTGATGTGCTGGGCGATCTCTTCATCGGTCAACTTGAGCGGCGCGGCCGGGGGCTGCCTGGCCTCCTCCCGGCCGCCCTCGATCGCCAGGACCATGCCGCCCGCCTCGTCTTTGGCAAACGAGATGCCCGACATGCCGGCCACCGGGAACCGCACCTTCGAGAACTCCTTGAAGTACGCGGTGCCCTTGAAGTGGGTGCGGCCGTCCTCGGTGCGGTTGTACGCCACGTCGGCCCAGGCACTGACGCCGGAGGAGTAATTCAGGATGCGGCGGACGGCCTGCCTGCTGAGGACCTCGGGGTCCGGTTTCTCCGCCTGGCCGAGGCCGGCGGGCATGTCCTGCATCAGGAGGTCCAGAACGACCTTGCCGGAGCCGTCCGGGTTCAGCGTGTAGTCCTGCTTGGCCTCGATGCATCCGGCCACGAGGATGGCCGCCGCCAGCCCTGCCACGATGCCCAGGAATTGTCGCATGGCCGCCTCCATCGCGCCCGCGCACTGCCCCTCCCGGTCGCCCGCCGCGCGGTCGCCGGCGCCCGGCGCCAACAATGTGTCACATGCGGCCACACTTGCCAAGCGAAAAAACGGGAGGTGCAACCCCATGAGTAACCAGTACGCGGGCAGATCGCCCCGTGCCGGGTGGCATGCCCACGCGCCGTTGCGTGGGCATGTTGCTGGCACGCGGAGAAAGCATGCCCACAGCCTGCCCGCCGCGGCGGGCGTACAGCGGCGTGGGCATGCCACCCGGCCAGTTACGGGGGACGAAAGGGGTCAGAAGCCTTAAGACGCAGGACTCCTGCCCCCTTCTGACGCATTACGCAGGCGGCATGGCCGCCCGTCAGAAGGGTAGGATCGGGGCCGGAATCTTCGTCGGGTCGGGCATGGGGATGCCCGGCAGCCCTTTGGTGGAAGGCGCATCGGGCGGTTTCTTTGCGGGGGGCGCATCCTTCTTGGGCGGCTGCGTGTCCTTGGCCGGGGCGAGGGCCGGCGCGGGTGCGGGCGCCGGGGCGGGGGCCGGCGAGGCCGAGGAACTCTGCCGCGGCTTGTCGAGGCCCAGTTTCAGCATCATCTGCGGCTGGGCCTTGCGGGCCGCATCGGCCTCGGCCTGGTAATCGAAGCGGGCCTTGAATGGCCCCTTCCACCGCGCCCAGACCTCGCCCTTGAGGCCGAAGACCTTCTCGTTCATCAGGTCCTTGGCGGTCGCCGACTTGCCGGCCAGGATGAGTTGCTTCAGGTACGTGCCGTCGGCCATCTGGGCGTCCATCGCCTGGGCGATCTTGGGACCCTCGACGGTGTAGGACAGCGTGGTGCCCTGCTGCTCCAGGCCGCGGGCCTCTTCCAGCATCCCCGGGGTGTGGAAGGCCAGGTCGACCTTCAGGAGAGCCAGTTCGATGGTGACGGCGGCCTTGGCCTGGGTGTAGCGCTCGCGCATGTCCTTCATGCGCTTGGCCGCATCCTCGGGCGTCAGCGGGTGCGACGGCTTGGGCGGCTCCGCCACCGGCTTGGCGCGGCTCAGGATGAGCAGCAGCGCGTTGGTGCCGTCCGGGCCGAAGGTGAGGCGCGAACGGTCGTCCGGGTAGAACCGGACCTTCATCAGGTCCTTGAAGTACAGCGTGGCCTTGAGGCGGACGCGGCCGTCGGCGGCCCGCTCGAACGAAACGTCTTTCCAGGCGTCGATGCCGGACGACCGCTTGATGATCTGGGTCACGCACTCCTTCATCTCGTCTTCGGGGCTCGGCGGGGGCGGGGGCGTTTCGCTCTTGCCAAACGTGCGGCGGACCGGCAGCCAGGGGGAGCGCGTCGGAAACAGGATCTCACCCACGATCTTGCCCGACCCGTCGGGGTTGAACGTGAAGTCGGCCTTGCCCTCGAAGCATCCCGCCAGAAAGAGGGCCGAGAGGACCAAGGCCGCCCGTTTCGCTCGTCTCGCCATGCAGCCGTTCCCTGGCCGGTCGCGGAAATCAGCCCGCACGTGTAGTCTAGGGCTTCCGGCCGCCGGCTGCAAGCCTTTGCCCCAGGCCCTGCGGCGTACCGGCTCCGCGCGGCACGCACGAGGCCGGCAGAGATGAAGCGGGGGGCGCGGGGCGACAGGCGTTCTTAACCGCAAAGAGCGCAAAGGTAAGACGGGTTGAACAAGGGGCTTCCGGTGCCGCGAGCCGTTTTTCGCCGGGCTTCTCTTTGCGCTCTTTGCGGTTAGATAAGCCCTCACCCGATACGGATGCCTGGCACGACGGCGCTGGACTGCGATTTGGCGCGGCGACCGGCCCGCGGGGCGGTGGCCGTTCCCTGGGGCCGGGCGGCGCTAGAGTTTTCCACATTTTGTGGATAACTTTTGAACACGGCATTTTGGACCCCCGAAAACACGTTTTTTGACCTTTCGGAACCCCAAATCGGCCCTGGCGCTAGCGCCAGAGGGGGTGCCCCCCCCAAATGTTAAGATGGGCATGACGAAATGCGCGCCTTTTTGATCCCTTTTTGACGGAAAACGTCGCCTTTTTGACCGATTTTGACTCGAATTTGATGGTTTTTGCATGGCCGCATGGGCATACGCCGTTGTGCATAACTCCCAAAAGCGGGGAACGGGGAACCGGGAACCGGGAACCGGAAACCTGGGGACACCCGTGCCCTCGCTGCCCCGCCACATCTTGTAACTCTTTGTCCCGCAAGGAGTTATGGAATATACGGGAAGCGTCCCTAATGGCATTAGGTTAGTGTGCTTCCCCTGTCGCGAGAAGGACTTACGCCATTTTCCTCGCGATAATGCGGTGCGATGTGACCTGGGAATCTTCAAGAAGCCCCATGTTCCTGGCCCGCCATTCTGTCGGCCAGCGAGAACGAGGGGACGCCGCCCGACGATAAGTTCTTGTTGCATAACACGTTACGCTTATCCTAATGCCATTAGGAAGCGTCCCCAGGTTTCAGGTTTCTGGGTGTCCCGGGAACTCCTTGTCGTACGCCAGCCAGTTGTCGAGGGAGTTCTCGCTGCCCCGCTACGCTTTGTAACTCTTTGTGCCGCAAGGAGTTATGGAATATCGGTATTGTGTCCCCCGAAATCTCCAAGGCAAAAAGGCAAAGACCCGCCCCGGGCGCAACAGAACCTGGGGGACGCAACGGTTGCCCATTTAGCCGGCGGACTTGTCCGCCGCGCGCTGTTGACGGCAACGCGGAGTGCGGAGTGAAAGGCAAGAAGCCAAAGACCCTCGCCGGCCCCCGGCGTCGGCCCAGAACACTTCGGCCCGCCGGTCGCCGCAGTTTACCCACCCGTCTTGGTGGGGGGCTGCGTGGTGGGGCGCGGCCCGGCGGAACCCCTTGTCGCGCCAGTCGTGCCATATTCTCAGACTGCCGCTCCTGCCGCCGGCCGCCAACAGATAAGTATCGTGTCCCCGGAACTCCCGCTTGGATTTAGAGCGAGCCAGACTTCTCAGTCCGGAAGATTCTCTTCACCGTCGCGCCGAGTTCGGCCATGTCGGCAAGGGCCTCCCGGCGATCCTCGTATGGGTCGAACGCGAGAGGATACGTCGCATACCAAGCCATGAAGTCCAGGACCTGCCGCTTATCGGAGGCCGAGAGCCCGGCGGCCAGTTCCTGCAACTGCTTCTGAATCGCAGGCCGGGCGACGTTCCTGAAGCGGGCCTCATTCCACCAGAAGGCGATGAGCAGTTTGGCCCTGGCGAGCGGGTCCTCCTCATTCCATGCCGCGACCGCCTTGCGGGCCAGGTGATAACGTTCGGTGATTGGCGCGACCTTGCCGGTGGACCCAAGGCACTCCTCTCCGCTGCAGTCCTCGGGGCCGGCCGTGGCGATGCGTTCCAAGTCGGGCCGCAGTTCCCGCAGATCCAGCGCGTAGATACACCCGATGATTGCGCGAATATCGAAGCCGGTCTGCTTGAGGTTCGGCCGCAGGATCTGCACCATCCTGGCCCGGAGGTCGGGGCCGCCGGAGCAGGCCAGGCGGGTCAGGCTCGAGAGAATCTCGTCCCACCTGAATCGAAAGCGTTTATCGCCGAGGAGCCGGGCGATGTCGTCAAACCGTTCCACGCGGCCGCGCAGGGCCAGCGACTCGCAGGCATCCGTAATGGTGTTGCTGTAGTCGTCATACGTATTTCCCTCCGGCGGCGCCATGGCCAATAGCGCGACCAGAGCGTCATCGATCTTCTTGTCGGGGCGCCTCAGCGGCGCATCGCGGGGGACGAGCCGCTGGACGGCATCCCGCTTCTCTTTCCAGGCGATGTCGGGGCCGAGCAGGACCTTGATGAGAGCGTCGACCCGCCGGGCCTCGTCTTCTATGCCGTCGGCCTTCAGAAACTCGACCCGGGAAGCCACATGCGGCTTGCCCAGCCTGGCGGCAGGGACCTCGGCGGCCAGTTCCGCGGCCCTTGCCGGGGCGACCTTGGCGATGGCGTTGAGCAACTCCGCCATCTCGTAGTCTGTCCCGGGGTTCGTGAGCCGCCGCGCCAGGGCCGTCACGTAGCGCTGCGTATCAAGTGCGCGCAATTGCAGCAGGGCCCACGGCCAGCCTTCCTCGGCGGACTGTGCCCACTTGAGGAGTTTCTTGGGGTCGCCTGCGGCTTCGATCTTGCGGAGGGCCAGCCCTGCGGACTGCCGAAGTTGTTCCCTTGCGGCTTCGGGACCCGTGCCGGTCTTCATGGCGCTAATCACTTCGCTGAGCCTTTCGGCGGCCTTCCGATCCTTATCGCCGTCCATTTCGAATATGGCCTTCGACTCCTGCTCCTGCAACTGCTGCAACGTGGGCAACGGCCGCGCCGGCGGGGGCAATTGCCGCTCGATGGCGCGAATCTGCGGGGCGAACTCGGCCAGCGCGAAGTCCCCCGCCGCCCGAACTGCGGCGCGGAGGGCGGCATGGGCCAGCCGCGACTCATCGGCCGAGAAGAACTCGATCAGGCGGGCCACATGGAGGCGGGCCTGCTCGCGGCGCCATGCCCTCAGTTGGGGCGGGGTATCCTCCTCGAAAGGCGAAGCCCAACGATTGCTGGCGGCTTCATCTGGGCCGGGCAGCGGCTCCTGCCCGGTCCACCGCGCCCCGAGGCGCTCCGGCAGGGCGCACTGGAAGAGACCCGCGGCCACGTTGACCAACGCATCCGGCCCCCAGGGGCCGTTCCAGCGGCTGGCGACGTGTCCCTGCCAGACGGTGCCCAACTCGCGGAACTCGCCGCCCTGGCCCCAGGTCATTCGGAGGGCCCCCGCATCTTCCCCTGCGCCGCCCTCGCTCCATCCGGAGTCCTCAGCATCGGTCCAGCTTCGCACCCGCTGCAGCCACCAGATGACGTCAGCAAAGTGCCTGGCCTCTTCGTATTTCATCTCTATGCGGCGGAGGTCATACGATGAACGCCTCGCCCAGAGGTCGTCGGGCTCTGCGTCCTTTTCCGAAGCGCAGGCGTAGGCAAGGTAAGAGCCCTGGGGGTCGACACGGAGGAAGTACTTCCGGAACTGCTCCTCCGCGAAATCGCCCTCGAAGTGGCAGGCGAAGTAGATGGAGCAGGTTTCGGGCGGGGTCTTGCCGTCGCGGCCGTCGACGGCCAGCAGGAAGACCTTGCGGTGCCACGGAGCGCGGTTGGCGTCGACCAACTCCAGCGCGGCCTGCCTGGGAGGCATCGTCCAGAAGTTCTTGGGCAGGTGCGTCAGGGCGGCCGCCATCTCGCCATCTTCTTCGGGCTGTAAGTCGCGAGCCACCCCGCCACTGCCCATGTAAGCGGCGATCTCGGGGTTGGTCAGGCCCTTGAGCGACGCGTACTTGTAAGGCCGGGCAGGCGGGGGCGCGGGCGCTGCCTGCGGCTTCTTCAGGGCCTGAGCGGCGTCGGACGCAGGGGCGTCGGGATCGGCCGCAAAGACCGGGACCTCCTTTTCTATGCGATCAAGTTCCTTGGAAAGCGATCCCTTATACGTGTCGTCCGCCCGCAAGACCCGGAAATGGTCGCCGGCCTTGCCTTCCGGCCCCACGTAGGTCTTTGTGGCCTTGTCCCACGTGAAGATGGCCTTGGGCTTGACCTCGCCTGCCCCGGTGACCGGGCCGAGTTCGATCTCGGCGATGCCGTCGCCGTCGCGATCGACAAACTGGTAGCCCCAGTCCTCGGTCTCGCCCCAGTTGTAAAGGACCGACAGCAAGGGCCGCGGCCGCTCGTATAGGCTGCAAACCTCGAGCACCTGGGTATGCTTGATGCCGCTGATGCCGTAATCGCAGTGATCGGCCCGTTCGATAAGGCCGTCGCCGTTGATATCGGCGATGATGCCGTCATCAAGCATGTTGTTGCCTCCGAACGGCATGACGGCTTTGCCGTCCTGCACGAAGGCAAAGATGACCAATTCGTTGCGCTTTTGGAGCACGCAGCGGGACGGAGGCCGGAAGAGTTCCTCGGGATCTTCGACCGGGTAACCGTATTCCCGGAAGTCGGCGTTGGAGGTCGGCCGCGCGTGCAACTTTCTCAGGACGACGTGCAGTGGCGGTTTGCCCTCGCCCTGGGGGCAGATGATGACGTCGGCCAGTTCCAAGGAGGCGTCTTGTTCGTCGCCTGTGCGTAGAGCCAGTTCGCCGAACGCCGCCGCCCGGGCCTTCCGGTCCTCCAGGCGGCGGACGAGGTCTGCGCCCGACACGGCGGCAAGCGGCCGGGCGCCGTCCAGCGGGGCTGGCGCTGTTGCTGCCCGCGGTGCGCCCTCATCGGCCGTCGACAAACACCCGCCGGCCGCCAGCGCTGCCAGCAACAACACCGCGATAGACAATCTGGCCATGGCTGCTTCCCCCGACTGTTGAATTGGGATTTCGCGGATGCCCTCTCGCCCGTGACCATTGCGGACGCTTGACCTTGATTGTACCTGCGCCTGGGGCTTCAGCAAGACCGTTCCCACGCCGAAAAAAGCCATCCTGCCGTCGACGCGGCTCCTGACCGGCAAAGGCCCATCGCAGCGAGGTGATGAGGGCGTCGACGCTTGGCCTGTGTCTCTTTTGTGGCGGGTTGCCGGCCCCTCGGACTCTAGAGCGCTCATGCAGAGGGTAACGTACGGGGGATTTCGGGGGACACAAGATTTCGGGGGACACAATACCGATTTTCTCATTGCCCTTTCCGTGGTCGGCCGGGGCGGCGGGGCACGAGACGGCGCAACAGTTGCTTCTGCCGCCCTCTGGCGGCCCGTCAAGATAAAATCAGAATCGTGTCCCCCGAAATGCCGAAATGCCCCGAAATGCCCGAAATGCCTCCACGCGGCCTAACGAATGGCGAACGGAATCTCGGTTGATCAGCACACCAGGGACAGTCACCGGAGAGCTCGCTCGTTCAGGCCGAGCCCGGACCGCACTTTACGGCTTTACCTCAACCAGCACGGAATTGATGCATGCGTCGCCCCAAGATTCGCCACCGGTGCCGTTCATCATGAATGCGGTCGTTCCTCCGGGAAGGGGCTTGCTGGCGATCACTTCGTCCT
>Ga0315294_10002622_pt1 | contig 19626 bp, 17 predicted proteins | sample YL17G13_40_MG_FD_203626 | JGI IMG/M metagenome (GOLD analysis project Ga0315294, IMG submission 203626) | Sediment microbial communities from Yellowstone Lake, YNP, Wyoming, USA - YL17G13_40 | ecosystem: Environmental > Aquatic > Freshwater > Lake > Sediment | place: USA: Wyoming | collected...
TTCTCTAAATAGGAATGTGAAGATTAAAGCCAGGATTATGACCGATGCGAATGCAGATAAGACGAGCACGAATTCTATGATTCTCTCGCCGATGCTGTAGGTCTTTCTTCTGGTCAGAAGGGATCGTGACATTCTATTATCCAAGATATCCGTAGATCTCTTGGAGCCAAAAAAAGGTAATCGGTGACTGGACATCTTCCCTACTTCAGCTTGGCTAATTGGTCTTGTCTAGTCTCCGGCGGCAGAGCTACATACTCAACTTCTTCGGCTACTTTCTGTCCGTCGTCGCCTACTATGAACTTCAGATATTCTTTCCCGCCGCCAGTAGGGATTCCATTGGTGTATATGAAAAGATATCTTGAGATGGGGTATTTGCCACTGACGATGTTTTCAGGTGTGGGTTCGTAGAAGGGCTGGTCAGCTTTGTCTTGAATGGGAAGGACTTTGACTTCACCTTTGCGTGCAGTTGCGTAAGCAATTCCGACATATCCGATGGCGTTAGGATCTCTTGCTACGGCGTCACCAATGTCGGAGTTGCCGTTTAGGGCTTGCATGTCCGTTCTGCAGTTCTGATTCTTTAGGACGTGTTCCTGCCAGTAGATGTAGGTGCCTGAGTTTGACTGTCTGCCATAGGTTATGATGGGTGCATCTTTGCCTCCAACGTTCTCCCAGTTCTTGTAGCTTCCATTATAGGTGCTTTTGAGTTGTGTGAGTGTCAGGGTCTTGATTGGGTTGCTCGGATGGACGATGACTGCGATTCCGTCAACAGCCACTTTCCATTCTACCGGGTCAACTCCGTTAGCCTTCGCATCAGAGATCTCCTTGTCTTTCATCGATCTAGAGGCATCTGCCATGTCTACCTGCTTGTTAATCAGTGCTGCAATGCCTGTGCCGCTTCCACCTCCGCTCACAGCTATCTGTGCTTCGGGGTGTTTGCTCATGTAGGCCTCGGCCCAGTTCTGAGCCAAGACTAGTAATGTGTCGGAACCCTTCTGGTTTATGCTGTATTTCTGTACCGGAGTTGTAGAGGTTGGTGACGGTATTGTCTGAGCAGGGGGTGCAGTGACCGTGGGCAGAGTCACCGTGGGTAATATTTGAGGGATCGTTTTCGTTGCCTGAGGGTTGAGTAGGGTGGTTGCTGATCCGGCTATGACTGCCGCCAATACTATCGCGATTATGATGATGGCTGGGTTTTTACTGTTCTGAGTTGGATTCTTGCTCATTCTTGTCTTACCTTATGGGCAGTGCAGTCAATTCGATAAAATATAGTAATCGTAAGTGATGTATGTGATGTGTAAGGTGTCTATATAGATGACATTGACATGTTTTAGATGCATGTGTATGTTGGAAATCAGGTCTATCTCGCAGACTAGCGCGCTAAAATCTAGAGTTGGCTGCCATGGGCAATGATGAGAATCCAGGCGAAGTAAGGCGAATTCAAATCACGGGCAGAGGGTCCTACATAGTCTCACTACCAAAGAGATGGGTTAAGGAGAGACACCTTGATCGGGGCGAACAGGTGATTATGGCAACGGAAGAGGACGGGTCCTTACTCATAAGCCCCAGAGCTACGAATAATGGAGCAGAGGCTCTGGATACAACTATCATAGTCTCGAACAACCTGGATCTGGAATCTCTTAGTCGAAGAATAGTGTCGCTATATCTAAACGGTTTCAACTTTATTCGAATCAAGACGACCGAAGCGAGACTTGGCTCAGCTCAATCCACCTTCATAAGGGATTTTGCCCGAAGGAATCTGGTTGGAACCGAAGTCGTTACCGAGTCACCGAATGAGATAGAATTGCAGGTTCTCATAAGCTATCCAGAATTGTCTGTAGAGAACGCTCTGCGAAGAATGGTCACTATGACCCTGTCGATGTTGAGAGACGCCATTTCCGCCCTTGCTAAGAAAGACGAGACTGTTGCAGCCGAAGTAGTGAATATGGATGACGAGGTAGACAGGTTCGGGTTCTACCTGGTACGACAATTGAAGACCGCGGCCCAAGGTAGAGTTGCTGTTCGACAGATTGGATTGGGCTCAGGGAGAGACATCATTGGATACAGGCTCGTCGCCAAGAGCGTTGAAAGAGCAGCAGACCACGCCGCCAAAATAGCCCAAAATGTCAGACTGATGAAACAGACTATATCACCCAAACTATCAGAGAGACTTGTCAAAATGGGGGAGCAGGCCATAAAGATCTTTGAAGACGCAATGATCTCTCTCTACAAGCGCAGCTACGCTACGGCAGAAGACATTCTCAAGAGGATGAATCAATTCGAGAATCTCGAACGCGAGATCATATTGGAGACAAACAGGCAGAAAATTGATCCAGTCCAGATGTCTTCTCTCCGATTAGTAATAGAGAGTTTAGGGCGAGTGGGCGAATATGGAAGCGATATTGCAGAAGTAGTTTTGAACCTGACAGTTGCCGACTCCACTTGACAAGTAGGCAGTATCACACGTCGATCTTGAACCAGTCGCGCGCAGACTGCCACAAGCCGACGATCCGTTGACGCGCGAGTAAATATTTCAGAAGCATCTGTAGAGCAATGAAGACTCGGCAGTCAGAACATTCTGGCGGGCGGTCAGATCGGCTCTGCCTCGCGTTCCAGTTCGTCTGGGATCTCAGGGAATACGTCCTTGGATCTTGCCTCGACGACGACTTGCGCTTCAGCAAGTATTCTCTTGGCCTCATCAGTCATCATTGATGCTTGATCAGTGGTTGACTCAACTTTCCCCGCTACTACTATGATGTCTTCCAGCTCAGAGGCTACCTCGCCGATTCTGGCAGAGGCTGATGGCATGAAACCTGAGAGCCTATGTCTAACGTCCCGAATGAGAGTTATCGGAACCGTAATCGAGGCAGCTATGTCCGCAAATAATCCAATGGTCTCAAGTCTGAGTATTACCTGTTCAATTGTCAGTTTGCAGTGATAGATAATCTTGAAGATCTTTCCTATCTCATGACCTTCAGTAGCGTAGATTGAAACTCTAGCCTCATCTTTCGCAGCTTGGGCACTGTTACATTTGTCCTTTAGTTCGTTGTCACGTCGCTTGAGCTTCAGTATCACTACTTCTAACTTGTCCTTTTCGACCGTAAGGCGGTATATACAAAATATTATCCTCTCTCGTAAAGGACGGCTGCCCAGCATTCTACCTTTCAAGCGTGCCAGGAATGGTTTCCGCTCTTTTTGATCCCACTCCTGTAGTATGTCTTTGAGCAAGTAGGCTCACCCAGAGGAGAGCGGCCCAAACTATAAGCCTGGTTGGAAAAGAAATTGTTGTGAAAACTCCAGATACCTATTCTGGTTGAGCGCGAGTTATCCTAACTATGAGAAGAGCCCGTACTTTCTGAAGTCAAAAGAGCGGCCACTACACATGCCGAAATCATGCCAAGAATAAGCGCGTGCTTGCGGGACTCAATGGGTTCTGTTTCCTAATAGTGTACGTTTTAGTACTTCAAGGATTACCAGTGGGAATAATGAGAGGACTGCGGCAAGTGCTATATCATTCAGGGTTGGCATGGCTATTCCGAATGACTGGCGCATCTGAGGTATCATCAATACTGCGAGCGTTACGCTAGCTGATGAGATGACAGCTAGAGAGAGGTATCTGTGAGGTCTAGCTTTGAGAATAGAATGCCTAAGTGAGCGACAGCCAAGTGACACTGTTATCTCGAAGAATATGAAGATCAAAAATAGTGTAGTCCGAGCCTCCTTCAGACCAAGTGCCAAGTCACTAACGAAGACCAGCAGAAGAATAGGAGAAAGACTTAGCGGAATTACCGCCAACATTGCCTTGACTTCTTTTGTGAAGATTGTCTCGTTTGGATCTCTTGGAGGCCTTTTCATGATGTCGGGATCTGGAGGGCTCACTCCCAATGCTAGTGCTGGAGCACCGTCCGTGACGAGATTAACCCATAGTATTTGCGCTGGAAGGAGAGGGAGAGGCAGCCCAGCAATTACTCCACCACCGATGACCAATATCTCAGTGAGATTGCACTGAAGCAGGTATGCCAAATATTTCTTGATGTTATCGAAAATGCGTCTTCCCTCTTCCACAGCCCTGACTATCGTTGCGAAGTTATCGTCTGCAAGAACCATGGCAGAGGCTTCCTTGGTTACGTCGGTTCCTGTTATGCCCATGGCGATCCCGATGTCAGCATGTTTGACTGCTGGTGCATCATTGACGCCGTCACCGGTCATAGCTACAATGTCCCCACGTTTCTTCCATGCTTTGACTATCCTTAACTTGTGAATTGGAGATACTCTGGCATAGACCGTTATCTTCTTGACATTACTTTCGAGCTCTTCGTCACTCATCTTTTCAAGCTCGTCACCCGTGACCGCGATGTCGCTGTCTTGAAAAATTCCCATTTCCTTCGCTATCGCAATCGCTGTGAGTTTGTGATCGCCAGTTATCATTACGGATCTCATGCCTACGTCCTTGCACATTTCAACGGCTTGTATCGCTTCTTCTCTGGGCGGGTCCATCATCCCGAAGAGTCCAAGGAAGACTAGGTCTTTTTCCAGAGTCCTCTCATTGAAATCATGCATAGATTCTGGGGTTTCCTTGTATGCCAGACTCAGTACTCGTAAGGCATCAGATGCCATATCTTCATTTATCTTGAGAATCTCTCGTCTTTTGATCTCAGTGAGCCTTTCATTTGCGACTTCACCTTGGATGTGTGTGCAGTTCGCCAATATTACTTCTGGGGCGCCTTTTGTGAAGACTACTCTCTTCCCTTTCTGAAGTCCTGGGTGAACAGTACTCATTCGTTTTCTCTCAGAACTGAAAGGGAGCTCGCCCAGCCTTGGATATCTGTTTCTTATCTCATCTTGGCGAAATCCGGCTTTCTCAGCAGCTACTATGAGTGCTCCCTCTGTGGGATCGCCGTTGATGTGCCAGCTGTTCTCCTTGTGTTCAAGTGTGGAATCGTTACATAGGATTGAGGCCTTCATAAGTAATGGAAAAGCATCTTGGTCAGTCTCCAGGAGCTTGCCGTCAAGATGGAACTCGCCTTTCGGATCATATCCGACACCTGTGACATCGATTAGCCTACCTTCCGTGAATATCCTCCTAACGGTCATCTCTCCTTTTGTCAGAGTTCCAGTTTTGTCTGAGCAAATTACCGTTGTGCAGCCAAGTGTCTCAACTGCCGACATCTTCCTGACTAGAGCATTGCGCTTAGCCATCTCATGCATGCCGACGGCGAGGGTTCCTGTTACAATAGCAGGAAGAGACTCGGGAACGGCCGCAACCGCGAGGGCAATCCCGAACAGAACCATTTCCAAAATGAATGCAAAAGTCACGGAACCGTGCAGAATCTGTTCTCTGAGAATGCCGAAACCTGCCACGAATAGACAGACTCCCAATGAGAGAATTCCAAGCCACTTGCCAACCTCCTCCGTCCTCCTTTCAAGCGGTGATTTATCACGAACAGTCGTTGCAGTCTCTTCAGCTATCTTTCCGAATTCGGTTGCCATGCCAGTGGCAGTTACTATCCCCTTTCCTCTCCCGTATGTGACAGTGGTTCCAGAGAACACGGTGTTCTTTCTGTCACCCACACTGTTACGCGCTGGTATTAGATCCAGTTCCTTTGTGACAGGGACTGATTCGCCTGTCAGAGATGCCTCGTCAACCTGCAGATTTGCCGTCTCAAAGAGTCTGGCATCTGCAGGTATCTTGTCGCCTGCTTCGAGCAGGATTATGTCTCCTGGAACGAGTGCAGTTGAGGGTATCTCATTCCTCTTTCCATCTCGCAAAACGGTTATTGTTGGGGACATCATCTTCTTCAAGGCTTCAAGAACTCGCTCCGCGCGATATTCTTGTACAAAGCCAAGAGTGGCAGAAGTTACTACGATGGCTAGGATGACTATGGCGTCAACTATCTCTCCGATGACTGCAGAGAAGATCGTGGCGAAAATCAAAATCACTATCAGGAGGTTCTTGAATTGTTCCAGTAGTAGTCTAATTGGGGATTCTCTCTCTTCGGCTACAAGTTCGTTAGATCCGAATTCCTTGAGTCTACGGATAGACTCATCTTCATTTAAGCCTTTGAGGTCGGTCTTGAGTATTCTAGAGACGTCTTCGACACTCATTGAGTGCCAAGCTTCTTGCTCCACCAAGATATTCAAGCTCCCCACCGCTTCACTTTCTCTATACCGGATTTCTCCCAGACCGACATCTTGAACACGAGACCTAGGAGATAGCGCGTTAAGTCACAGATCCGAGTATCCTTCAAGAACTCCTCAAGCTATTGAGGCTATTAGTGTCTCATCGGTTCTTCATGACGATGTCGGCGATCGCGTAGGTTACATCCTCGCATCGATCCAATGCGGACTCCAACCACTCGTAGATCTCTTTGTTCTTGATGATCTCCACCACTGCTTCTTTCCCTTTCCTAAAGAGTTCCATGAGCGCACCATGAAGGAGTTCGTCTCCTTGATTTTCCAGAATATCCACAGCTTCGCATGCCTTGTCCACCTCACTTTGATCTCCCCTCTTGATGTTTGGCATGAGAATATTGATCTCCCTTGTCGCTTTGAGAATAAGTTCAACAAAGTTCTTCATGTATTCAGTTGGCTGGTCTATTTCGTAGACGTGAAAGCGTTTGGCAGCGCCATAGATAGCATCTAGGACATCATCGCATTTTGAAGCTAAGCTCATGAGATCCTCGCGGTCCAGAGGCGTTACAAAGGTCTTATTCAGCCTTACATAGAGTTCATGGGTAACAGCGTCTCCCTCGTGTTCAATCGCCTTGATGTCCGAAACCTTTGATCGTACTTCACTATAGTTCATTACTATGTCGAATAGGGTCTCAGCCCCTTTGACGAGGATTCGCGACTGCTCAGCCAAGAGGTTGAAGAAGATCTTGTCCCGCGGAATGATGAACTCTCTAAGCTGCATATTATCTCAAGAACCATCATGCTGAAAATGGGTAATAACACTTCCTGAACAGTCGAGCAAGCGCACGCGAACACTCTGTAGAACCTGAGAATCTCATGATTCAACTGGAAAGGATCAGTGTAAGACAATCACTCCAAATGTGATGAAGGCCATGCATACGATGTATGAGAATATGGCAGAAAGAGGTATGGTGAGCACCCATGCGAGAACTATGTTTCTGGCCATGCCCCACCTGACCGCCGAGAATCTGCGGGTCGCACCAACACCCATAATCGACCCGGTGATGGCATGAGTTGTGCTCACCGGCAACCCGCCCACCGCTGTCGCAGCTAATACGAGGGCAGCAGCACTCTCCGCACACGCACCCTGATACGGCCGTAGTCTAGTAATCTTATGCGCCATCGTGTGGACAATCCTCCAACCTCCAAACAATGTCCCTAGAGAGATAGTGATATGACACGCGGCTGCGACCCAGAGAGGAACATGAAAGGACGAGAGGTAACCATATGTCACAAGCATGGCAGTGATGACCCCCATGACCTTCTGAGCATCATTGGTTCCATGAGTAACGGAGAAGAAGAATGACGATACAAGCTGAATACGGCTGAAGTACCTGTTACCCTTCACAGGATGAAGATTCACTGAAAGCCTAATCACACCGGCTGTGATGAAGAAGGCGAAGATGAACGCTATCACTGGTGAAGTCACCATGGGAATAACCACTTTATCAATAACCGATGACAGATTCACAGCGTTAAATCCTGAAGCAGCAATTCCAACCCCAATCAAGCTTCCAACCAGTACGTGAGACTCAGAGCAGGGTATTCCCCACCAATATGTCAGCCCATCCCATACCAGCCCGCCGATCAAAGCTGCTATCAGAACCTCAGCAGTAACAAGTTTACTATTAATGATCCCCTCGCCCATAGTTACCGCGACAGCTGTCGGGAACATGAACATGCCAACGAAGTTTCCGGCTGCGGATAATGCGACGGCTCTGACAGGTGTTAATACCCTTGTGGCAATAACTGTTGCTATCGCATTAGCAGCATCCGTGAATCCATTCCAGAAAGAGAAGAAGAAAAGAATTCCAAGCGCAGCAAAAAGAACAGGCTCTACCATATCAGAGACCCACCATAAACCTACGATGTGATACTATTAGGTGCTTCCGATGGTTTCTAAGATCTTTGATAAGGCAGGCCCGAAATGTTAAAGTTGTGTAGCGGGCTTTCCAACTTCATTTCGGAAATGCCCGTGTGGATGCCCTGGTCGGAAAATCAGTATCCGGATGGAAACGCAAAACGCATGCTATAATCCTAAAAAAAGGGTTTAGGCAGGGACTTTGGGTAGAACCCTAAGTCCCGCCTCGATCATTTCCTTGGTGGCTTCAAAGTCTTTCAGGACGCTTGCACGGTACTCCTCATACACCTTCAGGTCGAGCAATCCGTGACCGCTATAGTTGAAGATTATCACCTTCTCCTCACCTGTCTTCTTGCACTCTAATGCGAGATCTATTGTCGCTTTGATGGCGTGTGCTGTCTCTGGCGCAGAAATGAACCCCTCCGTCTTAGCAAAGAGAAGTGCTGCCTCCATGACTTGTCTTTGACCGTAAGCACGACTCTCCATCAAACCCTTGTGCACCAGATAGGAGAGGCTAGGTGCTTTTCCGTGGTATCTTAGCCCTGCTGCGTGGATTGGAGGGCATTGGAATGTGTGTCCTACAGTGTACATCTTTACAACCGGAGCTGTCGCGGCAGAATCTCCGTAATCGTATTCATAGACGCCCCTTGTTGTAGAAGGTACGGCAGTAGGCTCAGCAGCGACGAATCTTGTCTCTTTCTTGTTTCCTTTCAACTTGTCGTGCATGAATGGGTAGCTGAATCCTCCGTAATTGCTTCCGCCACCTATGCAGCCGACAACGATGTCTGGGTACTCATCCAGCATCTCCATCTGTTTCTTCGCTTCAAGCCCGATTATGCTCTGATGTAACAAAACAAAATCCAGAACGCTTCCTAGGGAGTATTTTGTGTTGTCGTGTTTTATGCAGTCTTCAACAGCTTCGCTAATGGCTATGCCCAAGCTTCCAGGATGATCAGGGTCTTCCTTCAAGAATTTTCTTCCGGCGTCGGTCCTATCGCTTGGTGATGGGAATACTTCTGCTCCGTAGGTTTCGATGACTGTTCTTCGACCGGGTTTGCTCAAGTAACTGCTTCGGGTCATGTAGACTGTGCAATCCATGTCAAAGAGGCCGCAGGCTAGCGCTAAGGCTGAACCCCACTGGCCGGCACCTGTCTCGGTAGTGAGTCTTTCAGCTCCTTCTTTCATGTTGTAGTAGGCTTGGGCTATTGCAGTGTTCGGCTTGTGGCTTCCGGTAGGATTAACGTCTTCCCTCTTGAAGTAGATCTTTGCTGGAGTTCCAAGGCTCTTCTCAAGTCTGGTGGCGCGTTGGAGTGGGGTCGGTCTCCCAATCCTAATATATGTCTCAAGGATCTCTTCGGGGATTTCAATCTCAGGCTGTGTTGATACGGCTTGCATGACGCACTCCTTTGGGAATAGCCGCATCAAGGGTTCTGGGCTAATGGGTTTGAGAGTGATTGGGTCAAGTGGTGGTGGGTAGCCTGGGGGTAGATGTGGAAGGATGTTGTACCACTTCTTCGGGATCTGGTCTACTTCTAGGTTGACTTTGATTACATTCTTTGACATTCGTCTCACAAACTTACCTTTTTGTCTCTTCTTGCACCTATGGGCTATATTTTAATCTTTCGTGTACATAGTGGTGCGTGTGACGCGCTAAACAACCCATAAGAATAGCTTTGCAGCATATCACATACCAGATAACTTTGTGGAACAATATCGCAAAACATCTGCAGGGACACCCAGAAAGGCTTGCAGTTGCCAGACTGCTTGTCGAAACCGGTCTCTCAATAAGAAACGACCGCATCTACTGCAACCAGATAGAAATCCCCACAGTCAGAATAGCGGAAGCGGCTGGAGTAGACAGGAGGACCGTCACCAAGACCATCCAGACAATCTCCTCAAACAAAGAATTGAACCAGATCTTCGAGAAGATGAGATCAGCCGGCTTATCGCTCAGAGAGATCGCAAGACATCTGGGTTTCGGAGTACTAGAGATCACCCCACAAGATCCCCGAGTCGTAGGGATCTTGGCTAAGGCCTCAACGTTGATAGCCGAAGAGGGCATAAGCATCCGACAAGCAATAGTAGACGACCCGGAACTCTGCCCTGAGCCCAAACTCACACTTATTGCTGAGAGAGAACTGCCCGGAGATCTCATCCCCCGGCTGCTGAAAGTCCCCGGAATCGCCAAGGTCTCAATATCGTGATCTCTTCGCTTGCGGGGTAGCGAGATGTACAAGATCAAACTATACTTTGATCTCCAAGGATCCTACCAGAACAGGCTGACGATGTTGCACGGTCTTCTTGAGGACATAAAGAAGAAATGGAATGTCTCCTGTGAAGAGACAGAGGTTAGGAATCTCTCCAAAGAGGAGATTAAGAATCTACCATCATTGATCAGATCCATTCCGCCGCAGGTAAGGGGCAGGATAGTCAGCTCTGGCCATCATGTCCTCCCTCTGTCAAGGACGAAGCGGCTCAATCTGAGGAATACGCCGATCACAATACTAAAGATCGATGATGCGCCCGCTGACGTGTATCCTCATCTACTCGGTACAAACTACGCAACTCCAGAAGACTTCATCTCAAGAATCCTGCGAGTTGGGCCAAGTGAGTACCTCCAGGCAAGAGGCCTCTTGGAAGAGCCGATCATCAAGATATTGGCCGACTATCCAGAATCATTGGGCAAGGGGACCTCCCTGCTGATGATAAGCCACGAGACTGAAGCTGGTGTCATAGATATTATACTGCAAGATGTCAAAGGGAACCCGATAGTTGTAGAGACTGAGACCCGAGCTAAGGACTCTTCAGTGGCACAGGTCTGTAGGCTTGCGGCTGGCTACGCAAAGTCAAATGGTCTTTCTCTGGAACAGGTACGCAAGATGATTGTCTGCCTAGGCTATGAGGGTCAACTTGAAACTACGTGTGAAGGTTCAGGCGTAGAACTCTACAGAATGGAGTTCAAGAGAATCTACTGAGACGCGCGCTTGACCTTCTCGAGATCCCTGTCTCACATCGCTGATCTTAAGACACAATATTGACATCACATGTTATCTCATATCCGCTAAGTAAGGTGGATCATTTGGAAGTACTCGAGGCAATTAGAAAAAGGAGGAGTATTCGAAAGTTCAAGGACACCCAATTATCTGAAGAACAGGTTAAGAGACTCATAGAAGCAGCACGATTGGCCCCTTCAGGCTCTAATGTCCAACCATGGCGCTTCATAATAGTCAAAGACAAAGAATTGAAAAGCAAACTACGGAAGGCTTCTTTCAATCAAGAATTCGTTGAAAGCGCTGCTGTAGTTATCGTATGTTGCGGAGATCTTATCTCATGGAAGAGAACAAGAAAACAAGTACAAGGAGTATTGAGAAGGGGAGACATCAAGCTCGGAGACGATGCTGAGAAAGAATTGATGGAAAGAAACATCAGAGCAGCCTCAGCTGAAATGCACGAACGGATACCCACAACCATACTGAATGTCGCAATTGCCATCGAACACATAGTCTTGGAAGCTGTTGAGCTGGGCTTAGGCTCCTGTTGGGTGAGACTTTTTGATGAAAAGAAGATAAAAGAACTACTGGATCTGCCAGAACACCTCTATGTCGTAGCGCTTCTCCCTATAGGCGTTCCTGATGAAGACCCAGATCCTAGACCCAGATTGTCTTCATCAGCTATCATTGTTACAAACAAATGAGCGGAGCGCGCACCGTACTGCAAATACGGCTGTAACCAGTCGCGCGCCAGATCAGCATCTGCCAGTCTTCTGCAACTGCTTCACACCAATCAGTCCTGGAAGCTGCCCAGTAAAACCTACGCGGTTATCTCTTATGATCAGGGCCCCTTTGACGCCTACAATACTCTGGGCGACTCTCAAACCGCTTTCAATCGAACTCGCAAGATCCTTGCTGTCAACGGCATTACAGACAGCGGTCGCGGCTGCGTCGGCCGAAGCTGCATTCTCAGCAACGACTGTAGCAGCGTCAGCGAAGCCGAGACTCAAAGCGTGACCCACCGTCCCGGAGCTGGTTGCCAAACCGAGAGGACAGTCTTCTGGAAGAATTCTGAAGCCCAGCCTCTTGGAAAGCGAAGACTCTCCCGCGTATATCATGACGTCGAGCTTCTCACTACTTCTCACTGAGATCTCACCACCATCCTCAACAACCGCAATCTTGGCACCACTCTTGATCATTTCTTCGACAGCTAGATCCGCAAGGGCCCCCGCGACGGCTGCCATAGGGCCGACATTCGCAGCCTCTGCTGCCTGAGTCATCCTCAATACTATTTCGGGGGCGTTCCTGCTGACCGGAATCGGATCGAGTGCAAGAAAGAATTCTGGAAAAGACCTACCATAATCCTGGAGAAGCTTCCTATTCTCAACTATCGTCTGGAATGCGACCTCGGCTGCTTCACGCCGGTCAGTCTTGACGAATATTGAGGACTCTCCGATTGTCTTGTGGAGTCTGAAAGCCTTAGGTATCTGAAATCCTCCCTACTGAGACGTCTCGATGGCTCTTGTAGGACAACAATCGACGCAGGCTCCACAGTTTATACATTTTTGAGGATCTATGACTACTGTCAGATCTTTCTTAGCAGATATGGCTTCGACAGGGCACACTGTTATGCAATGCCCGCAATCGATACATTTCTCGCGCAATAGCTCTATGAATCCGCCGACCTTGACCTCGACGCCCATCTCTTTGAAAGCTTCAACGGTCTTCTTTGCCTTCTCGTCTGGGACCTCGATGAGGACTTCCCCTGAACTCTCATCAATCTCAGCTCTAAGGATGTTGATTGGTGCCCTGGTTTTCAGAATCACCGATGATATAATTGGTTTGGAAGTCCTATCTTTGCCAAATTTCAAGCGAGCTTTCATGCTACTGATACTCTCCGAACAGCCTGCTGATTCTCTCACTCGTGACGATACCGAGGATGTTCTTGTCAGCATCAACTACAGGCAGAGCTGATATGTCATGCTTCTTCATCTTACGGACACAAGCCTCGACGGGCTCTTCGGGTGAGGCCGTAACAACCTTTTTCGTCATTACGTTGGAAAGCTTTGACTCTTTGAAAGCAACAGCGCGTGTTATGTCGAACGAGGTTACTATCCCGATAAGGGTTCTTTTGGGCGTCACCACAACCACATGATTAACGTTCTCTTCGACTATCCTCTTCGCGACTGTGTCGATGTCTTCTTCAGGTTGACACGTTACAGAAGGTATCATTATGTTCTGGGCGAATAACGTCTCTTTGCTGATCTTCATCGGCTTGAAATTGCCCGTCGTGGGCAGTCTTTCTTGAGCTGATGTAATAAGGAATTTGCCTTCTTCGATCCAACGCTTGAGCGTTAAGGCTACTTCTCCTGCAAGTTTCAGACTTGACAGGGATGCGACAGGAATCGTCCTGTCTTTAAGCCTGATCTCTCCTGACTTGAGCTCCTCATAGTCAGTCTCTTTGAGGGCAGGTCTGCTCCGACGCGGGATTCCGTAGTCCAGTAGACCGGTTCTGATCTCCTTATCGCTTATTCCAGTCTTCTTCGCGAGTCCCTCATTCAGTATTGGTATCGGTATTCCAAGACCAACATAGAGAGTAGTTCCGTAGTTTGTGAAGCTCCCGCCTCTTAGGAATCTCGAGGTCATCTTCTTCAAGTCTCCTTGAACCATGAGTGTTCCGAATCCGTTAACTGGGTCATGTTGGGTTCCGGAACCTGTGACATATCCTGTTCCTCCGCCGAGTAAGATCTTTGTCCCCACGCCTACAGTCTCGTAGTCAGGATCGTTGGAGAGCGGGTTGAGTTCGCCGGCTCCAGAGTATGTTGCGTTACCATGGTCTGGGAGCAGTTTTCCCATGTAAGTGTAGATTAGTTCGTCTCTTCCGTTTGTGGCGGCGTTATACCTCTGGTATGCGTTTCTTGGATTGCACAGAATCGCCTGGTTGAGATCGTCTATTGTCACAGTTGTCCTTACGGACTTTCTAGGATAGCAGTCCGTGCCGTATCCTGTTGCAACAAGTTCAACTTCTTTTCCAGAAACAAGATCTTCAATGACGTGTCCTCCACCATACTCGAACTTCCTCTCCGGATGCATCTTGGTGACGCCAAGGTACGCGTCCACAGCTGCATTTCCATGGTATGCCTCGACACCGTTCAGGGTTAGGTTCTCCATCTTGATGGGCGGGTCTGAATGGCCGAAATTAAGAAAGAGCCCTGAACTGCACATTGCGCCGAAGGTTCCCGTAGTCACCACATCGACGTCTCTTGCTGCGACCTCAACTCCGTGACTCTTTACTATCTCAGTCATCTCCTCAGCGGTGACGACTGTGGCCTCGCCTTTCACGATTTTCTCATTTATCTGTTCGATCGTTCGGATGGTCTTCAAGAGTCTCAGCCAGATTTGACTGTGAAACTAATGATTCAAGTTATTAATACTTTGATGGGGAAAAAATTCCAATAGGAATATGGGTGGCCGGTATGATTGTTCGAGGCTACAGGAGTTCCGGGCTAGTCCAGCATTTTCTTAGTAAGCCCTGTTGGAATTCTGATTACTGGATTCGGGAAACACATGTTCAGCTGTTGACCGACCACTACCTCTTCTTTCAGCTCTAATGCATCGAAGAAAGTAAGGCGACTTCTCTCATCCGGATAGCAGAGCAAGTTAGACTTGTAGGACGGATCTAAACCCACATCACTAGTCATGACCACAGTGCCTCTGTATATTGTGGTGCGCTCAAGGACTAAGGCCTTCAGTAAGCGGATGATGGCCTTGTCCGTGTAGTCCATCTGTACGAACCTCTGCCAGCCAATTACAACCGAAGCTCCTTTTACGATGAAGGAATCCGCCAAATCGGCACTGTAGAGGCCCGAGCATCCTGCGAGGATGATCACAGTGTTCTGGAATTTGCCTGACATTGACTGAACAAATTGCGGACCTATTGCAAAATAGACCTTTGAACCGTTGATCTCCCTGGCGGGAACGACCAAATCTGAAAGTTGCTCAACAACATACTTATGCTCATCATAAGGCTCTCCTGTAAAAAGGTACACCGGAGGCCCAGTAATGGGTCTATCATTTGGTAGGAGATACTCAACTGGGGTGGATTGGTGAACCCTGAAGACTATTGCCCTATACCCCATTGAAGGCAAATTCCTATAGAGGTCAATGTTCACTTCAGCGCTGCTGTAAATATCTGAACTGAAACCGGCGTCCTTGAAGATTCTGATGAATTCATCCTTGAAAGACGGATTTGGATATGAGGCTGAAAGTTGATCTATCAAAGCGACCTTTCTTGAAGCTGAGTCTGTTCTCGGCTTAACGAACAGCCCTTGAACTGCGAAGACGACAAGGCCCATCATCAGAACTAGAAAGGCAATCTCTGTTACTCTCCTCCGAACCCGCCGCTTTTTCCGTTGTGTCTTAGAGTGTGCCACGTTCCCGGCCGCCGAATCCTGATAATACATTCGTTCGCAGGAGCACCTTAAATTAATGATGGCTCCATCGCGCATAGCTAATTTTATTAAGACTTTATGGCTTTGACAGGAACAATACTATCCTCCGGTGATTGACTGATGGTCTTCAGACCTGAAGGGGTAATGCCCGCGCTTGTCACACCTCTTACCGACGATGGGAATGAGGTGGACGAATCTAGACTGAGAAGTCTGGTGGACTATGTAGTTGGACAGGGTGTTTCAGCGCTCGTCCCATGCGGTACAACAGGAGAATTCCAGAATCTGGCCATTGACGAAAGAAAACGAGTCATTGAAATTGTAGTGGATCAGGCAAATGGGAAGGTTCCTGTAATTGCTGGTACAGGTCAGAGCGGAACAAAACTTACCATTGAGTCAACTCGTCATGCAAAGGATGTGGGAGCTACGGCAGCCCTGGTGGTCACACCATACTACCATAAGCCCATGGACAGGGGTATCTACGAACATTACAGGACACTGGCGGAGGCAGTTGATCTTCCGATAATCTTGTACAATATCCCTCAAGCCACGGGGGTCAACCTGAGCTGGCAGATGGTTGAAGACCTTGTCGAGATCCCAAACATAATAGGCTTGAAAGACAGTAGCGGAGAGCTCAGGTACATGCTCTCCGTCCTTGAGAAGACAGGTTCAAGGCTCTCCGTCTTATGTGGTCATGACGAGGTTGTCCTTCCGGCACTTGCAGCCGGAGCCTCAGGTATGATTCTTGCATCTGCGAACTTCATAGCAGATCTCTGGATCAAAGTCTATGACGCTGTGGAAAAGGGTGACCTCAAGACCGCTCGAGAGACTCAGATGAAGATCCAAAAGATAGGCAGAATAATAGCGCGCAGCGGTCCTGTGGGGTCGAAGGCCGCCCTCAACATGCTGGGCGTAAAAGTCGGACCGGTGAGATTGCCACTCTCTATTGGAGGAGAGCTCACCTACGAAGACATGGAAGAACTCAAGATCGACTTGGAGAAGATTGGCAAACTGAAAGGTCCAAAGATACCTGCTGACCTTCAGACTTCTTCGCCCGAAAGATTGGCCTCAATAGGTCTATCCGAAGAGATAATCAAGAGTTACAGACTAAAGACTGGAGAGTCTCTTGCTGGAACCGGATCCGAGGTAGCTCATGTTGAGGTTATCCTCGGTTCTAGAGATGGGCCGCTTGGAGACGCTTTCGCCAAGGCCAAGGCAACACCGTCGGCAGGTCACGAACCCTTAGTGGCTATCTTGGAGCCGAACCTGGCCGTCAAGCCGACGACAATGATAGTTCCAACGGTGACGATCAAGAGTATGCGGCAAGCGAGCATGATCTACGGGCCTGCCCAGACAGCTGTTGCTAAAGCTGTCATCGACAGCGTAGGTGACGGAACACTTCCAAAGAACCTGGTTGACGAACTGATCATCATAGCAAACGTCTTCGTTCATCCGTCCGCAGTGGACAGAAAAAGGGTCTACATCAACAATTACAAAGCCGTTAGGCATGCAATCAGAAAGGCAATGGAAGGCAGGCCGACTATCGAGGAGCTACTCAAAAGCAGCGATATGTCGAAGCATCCATTCAGATATTCACCTTGAAGTGCTTAGATCGAAAGCCAGAAGAGAGTGGTCACTTACCAGGACACGCGCGATCCAGGCAGTGTTCAGTTGGCCAGCGTTCTTCAAACGTTCCAGTGAACTAGTGTACGCTACCTTGATTCTTCCCTCAGGGTCACGATCAAGCTGTCGACAGTCTGCTTGGCCTTCTCTATCCTCTTCCTGAGATCTTTCACAAGCGATTCGTATACTTCCTTGCTTATGCGGCCGGACCTATACTGACTGGTGATTTGCTCCTCGCTCGCACGCAATGCATCGACTTCTCCCTCAGCTTTCTCGAGCCTTCTGGCCATCTGTTCATGTCTAGGGTCGAGATTTCTCAGCTCGGCTTTCAGAGAAGTCAAGGTTCTGTTCAGTTCACTAATTCTTGTCTCAATGAGCCTCCTTCGTTTGCGATAGTCATGTTTCGTCATTGCACCTCTGGCGAGTTCATCTCCTCTCTTTTCCAGTTCAAGCCTCAAGGTTCTCTTCTCATCTTGAAGGTCGACGAATTTCCTAAGCTTCTCAGCTGGTGCTGCTGCGACGACCTTTTGAGGTCTCCTCAACAAAACTGCAGCTGCGAAGGCCCCGACAATTACCTCTAGGGAGAAGACCCACTGCAGGGGATAGATTGATGACAAGAAGATGGGATAATCGTATTCGATGGCCGTAATTTTAGTAGAGCCCGGGGGCAGTCTGCCGAAGTGATAAGTCATAACTTGGGCTCCATCTGAAAGCGTCGAGGTTGAATTTGGTGGGATCGAAATAGTCTCAATCTTGGATCCGCTTGGCAGGGTGATGTTCACAAGATCATCTCCAACTGCGAACTCTCGTGCTGGGTGCAGCTCCGCTGTCATGCGGTATCTTCCGGACCACTCCAACCTCGATAGTGAACCTTGGGCTGGCATATTGTATTCTATCGTGAAGGTGTAAGAGGCATCCTGCGTCATCTTGCCAAATCTTGGTGTGATGCTTAGTGAATCCTCCTGGGTGCGAAGCCGCTCGTTGAGGGGTCCTGCCGTGTCATAGAGCATTATAGGACTCATATTCCTGGGACGAGGGATAGTCAAGGCGCTCAGCTCTGAGCCGCGATTCGTTATCGTATAAGTGTCTTTCGATGTCACTTGACCCTCCGGGCTGATCATGATTTCACGCTTCAGTGATCTGAAAGTGAGAAGTTCTTGAGCGGCATCTGTGAACTTGAGCGGGATCTCTATGTTAGAAAAGCGCTCCAAAGGTATCTGTACCCCGATCAGAGCCGGTCTTTCCTCGAACTTTGTGGTTGTGAAGGTCTTGTTAGGCCACTCCCTAAAGACCGCGTCTTTCTGCAGAATGACAGTTGAATTGTAGGAATTCGCTCCAAACGGAAGCGTTGGGTATGCCGCGAAGGAGAAAATGTACTCTTTACCGTCGAAAGATACCAGGTTTGAGAAGACTGTTCTGATATTGATATCAGAGGTGCCTCCGGGAGCGAGAGGCTTAGCGAAGTGGCACTTCCACCACTGTGTTGGTGAAGACTGGTTCTCCACCTTCTCTATTCTCAAGCTCTCCCCTGCAGACCCTCTGGCTTCGAAAAGCTCTAAACCTCCGGAGTGGGACTTGGGAAAGCCGAAGTCAAGACTGTCTATGGGGCTTAGTCCGTCATTGGAGAGAGTCAGCGCATCAGTGACCGTGGCTATCCCGTATTTGTTGACCATGGCGCTTCGTCCACCCTTTGTGATGCTGACTCCTGTTGTACCAGTCGTCGAGCCAATGAATAATGAAGCCGCCAGAAGTGCAGTTACGGCCAAAGCTGCAAGTCGAGTCAAGGCATGGGTCCCTTTCTTTCTTACAGTGAGATTGATAGCAGGCTTAGACAGAATACGTTGCTAATATATCTTCCCGGTATGCTCGTTGGCGTATATCGAAGCGCTTTTCAGGCTTTCGATTTTGCTCTCCGTTCAAGCACTTTTCGACTTATCTCTTCGCCTTGTGCAAGTCTGATCTCTCGCGTTAATCCCCAGTGGTTCGGGCCTTCAACAACGTCTTTGCCTCCGCAATACCAGGTTATGAGCGCTGATTTTCCCTTTGACACATCATCCATGTAGTCCTTGAGGTCGAACTTCGCCTTGTTTCCGCAGACAGGGCATTTCCATTCAAGGTGGCCGGTCTCCTCAACGAGGGCTATTGGCTCTTCAAGACCCACGAGCCAAGGTCTGAGCTTCTTTATGAGGCCCAGTCTTCTTCTCGCCTCTTTTGCCTCAGACTCGGCCCTTCGGCGTCTTTCCTCCTCGAGTCTCCTTTCAAGCTCTTTCTTCGATCCTTCTTTCATCTCTCTACCATAGTCCTCAATCGAGGCTGAGGGTCTCTCATCGAGGTAGTTCCAGATTATCAGGATCTTCTGCTCTAACGCTCCGGGGTAGCTTGCCGACTCGGGGTAGTCTGAGGTGAGCCTTCTGAGATGGTGATCATTCAGTTTCCTAAAGTCTATCATGGCCAACCCACAAGATACTTCACAATAGGATGCCCTTAGCGGTTTCTATCGTCAGATGGGTTACTC
>Ga0315294_10002624_pt1 | contig 19624 bp, 17 predicted proteins | sample YL17G13_40_MG_FD_203626 | JGI IMG/M metagenome (GOLD analysis project Ga0315294, IMG submission 203626) | Sediment microbial communities from Yellowstone Lake, YNP, Wyoming, USA - YL17G13_40 | ecosystem: Environmental > Aquatic > Freshwater > Lake > Sediment | place: USA: Wyoming | collected...
TGTAGTATTTTGTTTAGCAATTTCAGCATACCGGTCTCTTACGATTTTCTTTACATGTTCTGCTTTTAAGACTGATTTTCTTCTGGTGTTAGCCATAGATAATTATATTGATAATTTTAGTATATGACAATAGTATTGTTGACCCCGCACCTATTCTCAAATACAACATTGTTAAATAAGAGTATAATATCTAATTCATACAACCTCAAGAATAAGTGCGGGGTTGACACTGACCATATCATGAATTAAGATTTTATCTTATGAACATTCTACTACTGTTTTGCTTAGCTGCATTTAATTTGGGTAATAATCAGGTTGAGATTAAGAATGACGATTATTCAGCACAGATAAGATTTAATAATTATCAAACCGGGACAATTAAGCAATTGATAGTGGAAAACTTTTATGGTTATAAGATAGCCCCGGAAGGTAAATATTTATACATTCTTAATAACGATGGAATAAATATTTATGATGATGAGGGTAGATTACAAAAGACAATTAACGATAAAGGGATGTTTTCGGTATCACCAAAAGATAAATATTTGTTTTGTGCTTCAGAAGATATAGTTAGAGTATATCAAGATAAAAAACCAGCATTCAATATCAAAGTAAAATCAAAGGCGATTCGTCAGTTCATATTTGATATGGATAATAAATACTTGGGTGTTATGGCAAGAAATAATTTTTCCCTAATATCACTTAATGATAAACAAGTTCTTTGGACTAAGGATTTTTCCGAACCATTAATTTTCAGTAAAATTACTGACGATAAGATTGTTTTAGTTGCTGAGAATCATTCTCAATTAACGGGAAAAGTTTATATATTTTCTTTAACAGGGGAGATGTTAGAGGAACGAAATTTTCAATATCAACAATATGATGAACAGATTCAGAATATTGACCTATTACCAGTTGGTATAAAAGCTAAAACTCATTTGCGAGAATGGACATTAGGACAAGCTGAGCAACAATTTTATGAAGCAGAGTCAAATCCCGATTACCCGATATTTCTTCAAGATACAATTCCCTGGCCTTTACCACCGACCAATGTTCGACACTGCTTGGGTAATAACTGGTTTGAGTATCAAAACTATGGCGGTAGTCCTTATTTTCATCCCGGCATTGATATTATTACACCAGGAGATTCTGGTGTAGCGGTTCACGCGGTAAAACATGGCGTTGTTAAAGCATGGCTCTCAACTGGTGGAACATGGTACTGGCGATTTGGTATCGCTGATTCATCTTTAAGCTATACTGATTCGTGTAATGGTTATTTGTATGCCCATATTGATTCAGCTCGTTACCATAAAAATGTCGGTGATACAGTCAATATCGGAGATTTGATTGGCTATTTGGTGCCCTGGCCAGTCGAAGGTTTTAATCATTGTCATTTTGCCAAAATCCGTGATGTCGGAAGTACCTGGACAACCGCAGATTGGGCATTTGTTTATAATCCGCTCTTGTCGGTCCAGCCAAATTATGATACAATACCGCCATTATTCTTAAATGCGGTTACTAACCAGAAATTCGCATTTGCGCGCAATAATGCTTCAACTTATATTTCACCTACTAGTCTAAATGGCGATGTGGATATTGTGGCGCGGATTTATGATAAGATTGGGGTATCAACCGGTGATACGATGTGGGATCGATTGATTCCTTTAAAGATTGAGTATGAAATTCGCGGTCAAGACAGTTCAGTCGCGAGAAGACTGTCTTTTATTTTTAGCGGGATAATTCCGACCCTTGCCAGTCTGGTTAATGTGGTATATAAACAAGATAACACTTGTCATACATATGGCGACTATGATGTCCGTAATTATTTCTTTATTGTTACCAACACTGACGGTGACAGCATTCTTGAAACGAGCGATGCGAATGCCTGCTGGCACACAACTACTTTTCCTAATGGTAATTATTGGGTAAAAGTTTATGCATATGATGTGAGTAATGTATCAGTTTGCAGTATGCAAGTTACGGTCAATAATGGTGGTGGGATAAATGATGACCAGCATTTTGCTCAGAACAGGTTGGATAATAAAGAAAATTGTTTTTATAATGCGATGGGACAAAAGATTAATAATTTAAATCCCAGTCAGATAAGACCCGGTGTATATTTTTATCAGAAAAACAATCGAATATATAAACTTTTGATTATCAAGTCAAACTTATATTTCCTCAATTAATAGTCCAAAAGTACTAAGTAGTGAAATATTACATTTATGTTATGTTTTTATCAAGCTGATTTTTCATCTAACTTACTAAATACTAATAACTAACATCTAAAACTGCTAACATATGGGAATAGTATAGGGTATCTACTTTGGTTTGAACTAAGAGACAAGATATAAAACCGGTTGCGACTCATTTCAGGATTCTGAAACAGGTTGCAGATAGCTAACTAAAATCTGGGCATATTTAACCATCAAGATTAGTATATCATATTGATTATATTAAGGTTCATATTTGGATTTATGGCAGGGGTTATAACAGGCAGTATTAAAGGTTATCGGCGGGTATATATGTTAGGGTATTAAATTCGGATTAAAGTCTGGTATAAAGTACACCATAAGGAAAATTATATATTGTCATTGCGAGCGAATGCGAAGCAATACCAAGTATGTTATTCATGGAAATGTATATAATATTGATATTTATTAACATAAATATATTGACGTTAGAATGTTTAAGTATATAATGAGGTAATGTTAAATACTGAAGAATCAAAAGAAAAGAAACAATGTAGTTATCGACACGAGAATTATATATGTCCTTTTAATGCTGAAGAAAGTGAAGAATTTTGTATTTTTCATTTATCGGTAGAAAAAAAAGACCCTAAAATATTCTGGAAACATCTTGCTAATTATATAATTGTACTTATTGAAAAAGAAATTTATATAAATCCACCAACAAAGTTTTTAAAGACTGACGCTAATCCTAAAATAGTTGATTTTGTTAGAAAGAATACATCATGGATTTTCCAGGAACAAGATGCTTCATTAGTAAATGAATATCGGAGTAAACATATATATACAATGGCGTGGGTATTTTTTGGCTTTCGATTTCCAAAAATGGACAATAAAAACAACTTTGTTGAATTTGTATTTGCAGGAACATATTTTCGGTATGCGCAATTCAGCGGTAAAGCAAATTTTCGGTATGCGCAATTCAGCGGTAAAGCAAATTTTGAGTCTGCGCAATTCAGTGATGAAGCAGATTTTATGGATGCGAAATTCAGCGGCGAAGTAGATTTTGGGCCTGCGAAATTCAGCGGTAAAGCAAATTTTGCGTTTACGCAATTCAGCGGTGCAGCAAATTTTGTGGATGCGAAATTCAGCGGTGAAGCAGATTTTGTGTATGCGCAATTCAGCGGTGCGGCAAATTTTTGGTCTGCGAAATTCAGCGGTGCAGCAATATTTATGTCGCAATTCAGCGGTGCAGCAATATTTATGTCGCAATTCAGCAGTGCAGCAATGTTTGAGTCTGCGCAATTCAGCGGTGCAGCAAATTTTTGGTCTGTGCAATTCAGCAGTGCAGCAACGTTTGAGCATGCGAAATTCAGCGATGCAGCAGATTTTTCTGACTCAAAAGTAAAAATTTTAAATTTTTCAAGATGCGAAATATCTTCTTTTTTGAGATTAAGGACAATTAAACACTTTAGTCAAAATGGGGTACCAGTTATTTTATTGCGAGACCTGCGTTTTTGGGAAAACGGTTACTTACTTTTAGAAGATTTCGATGTTTCAAAGGTATCATTTTGGCATACTAATTTTCATATTATTCGTCAAAGAATAGATTTTGTCAGAGTCAATTGGGGACAAGAAAAAATCATTATAGATGATATTTACTCAAAACAAGAATATAAAAAATATAAAGAGTGGAAGGAAATTCCCAAGGAAGAATTAGAAAACAGACTAACAAAAGAGGAAAAAGATAATAAAAAAGAATTAGACTTAATATATAATCCAATAGAGCAAACAGAAAATAGAAATGAAGAAATTGAGCGATGCTATCGTCAGATTAGAATGAGTTATGAAGCTGGTGGTGAACACCCAGACGCGGGTGATTTTTACAAGCATGAAATGAGGGTAAGGGGAAAAAGACTAAAAAAAGATAAAAAGTTTATCTGGTGCCTTCATAAATTATATGGGCTTGTTAGTAGTTATGGTGAATCACCAGCAAAATCACTAATTTGGTTATGTGGAATTGTTGTTACATTTAGCATCATTTATATATTTACAGGTGTTGAGGATATTAACGGCATTCATATCCAATATTATTTACGTGGAGATAAACCAAATATATCTAGTCTAATATTAGATTTTGGCAAAAGCATTGTGTATGCACTTAGTAATTTAATACCAAGCATTGGGCGACTTAATAGTTTTAAACCATTCACTTGGTGGACAATCTTATTCTCTTTTTTAGAAGGAATTTTGGGAGTGAGCGTTATCACTCTTTTTGTTTTAGCCGTAAGGCGGAGGTTTAGAAGAGAATCACAATAGGTTTTCAGTGTTTATCCGTGAGTTTATTTTGGTTTTAGAAATCTAATTGTATTTACGATAAATTCTTTGCCATAATTTAACCGACGGAATGCATAATCGGTCATAATTCCTACAACATAACTGGGTGATGAAGCTTTTGCTTCACTGACTCCTTTTAATAAAAACAGGACTAAAAATCGTGACAGCCCAGCGAAAATAAAGAAGAGTTGGTAATTAATAATATTAAGACCGAAAATCTGAAAGTGAAAACCTTTTAATAGGTTTGCCAGATAACCACCTAATAGGGCTGAAAGAAAACCGGCAACGCCAGTGACCGCAGCAAATATTGCAAAATAACTCTCTTTGAGGTCTTCGTTATCGGATAGCGAAAAGACAATATTAAATACACTCAAGTTCAGTCCTGACCAGAGGATACCAGTTAAAAAAGCATCGAGCCAAATCGGAAATAGAAATGCTTGGGTTGGAAAAATCCAAAGCAATGGTAGAAATGCAACACCGAAAAAGTTAATGAAGAGAACCGGTTTTGACTTGAATCGGTCAATTGCCCGACCCCATAAAGGTTGAAAGAAAAAAGTCAGAGTACCAGCAATAATCGAATAAATCGCAACTGTTGAATAATGCATTTGCAGATTCTGAAGCATAAACACAATATAGAATGGACTGGCAATACTTGAAGTAATATACCAAAAACCAACAAAGCGGAGGAACTTCCTGAAGTTTTTATCTTTGAGCGGTGTCAGGATTATCGCTTTCCAATCAGTAGTTTTCTCTCGGGTTGATATGATTTCCGGTTGTTTGGTTAAAAGAATCATCGCAATCGTTGACGCAACCGAAGCAACCGCAAAGATTATACCGAATCCCAAAGTATTTTGTCCGTGTGCCGTGAAATAGTCTAATAGTTTTGCTCCAGAGAATGAGACAACCATTCCGATTACACCCATTGCCGTATTACGAATACCAAAATAGCGACCGCGGGTTTCTCTGGGCACTAAATCACTCATCCAGGATAACCACGAATTATTAGCAATCGTTAAGAGAGCGTTAAAAACGCCAATCAGTATCAGAAAATAGGATAATGATATTTTAACATTTAAAAGTAAGAGAATAACCGGGATAAAGAATAATCCGCGACCAATACCAGAAGTTAATACGGTCAAGGTCTTTCGTTCAGTAAGACGGTTAGTCAAATAAGCTGAAACAAAACCAAAACTGGTAAGGAATGCAGGAATTGCAGCTAAAAGACCGATATAAAAAGGAGTTGCACCCAAATAGAGAGCAAAACCGGTTAAAAACATACCACCAGTAAGCGTGATGTGGATTTGAGCAAAACTGCCTTCGAACGTCGAAATTCTTAAGCCTTGCTTAATCTTTTTTTGAGTAATCTGTGAGTTATTTTCCATATTTACACTGATTTCTAATATACCGAGATAGACCTAAAAGTCAATAAAAGAAAAATGAAACCACGAGATTTCACAGATTTTCACCAGATTCTTTTCTTGTGTTAATCTCGTGCTAATCTTGTGGTTAAAGGTGTCTGTTCTTAAGCGTGCGGGGTTGACTTATCGGATTTTTTCTAGTATTCTAAAAGATAATATAATTTAACCACGAATAACACGAGTTGCGCGAATATCACGAATTAAAGCAATTATTCGTGGAATTAGTTTATCAGTGCTATTCGTGTTCTGGTTTAGATGGAGGCGTAATGTTGAAAGAATTTGTTAATGAAACATTTACCGATTTTACTAAAGCTGATAATTTTAAGAAGCAGACCGATGCGATTGATAAAGTCTATTCTGAGTTTGGCAAAGAGTATGATTTGATAATTGATGGTCAAGATATTAAGGCATCGGAAAAGATTTATTCGTTTAACCCATCATCCAAAAAAGAGATAATCGGAGTATTTCAGAAGGCATCAGAAAAAGAAGCGGAAAAAGCGATGCAGGCGGCTTTGAAGCGTTTTGAAACATGGCGGTTTTTCTCAACCCGCGAGCGGGCAGCGATTCTATTACGAGCAGCGAATATTATGCGAAAGCGACGGTTTGATTTGAATGCAACGATGATTTTTGAAGTCGGCAAAAACTGGCTTGAGGCAGATGGTGATACCGCAGAAGCAATTGATTTCCTGGAGTTCTATGCACGAGAAGCTTTAAGATACTCGGGCGACCAGCCTTTAACTAATTATCAGGGCGAGCATAATGAATTAAAGTACATTCCGCTTGGTGTTGGGGTTGTTATTCCACCCTGGAATTTTCCTCTGGCAATCCTTTGCGGTATGACTTCAGCTGCAGTTGTTGCAGGAAATACTGTTGTCTTAAAACCATCAAGTGATGCTCCGCTTATCGCATACAAGTTTATGGAAGTGATGCAGGAGGCAGGTATTCCTGACGGTGTAATTAATTATCTGACCGGACCTGGTGCAATCGCAGGAAATTATTTAGTTGGGCATCCCAAGACACGATTTATCGCTTTTACCGGTTCCAAACCAGTCGGGTTAGGGATTGTTGAATCAGCTAGTAAAACCCAACCGGAACAAATCTGGATTAAACGGGTTATCGCGGAAATGGGGGGTAAAGATTTTATCATTGTTGATAAAGATACTGATTTAGATGATGCTGCATCAGGTATTGTTGCTTCTGCTTATGGGTTTCAGGGACAAAAATGCTCGGCGTGTTCGCGCTTGATTGTTGTCAAAGAAGCTTATGACGAGCTTAATAAACTAATTGCGGACAAAGTCGCAAAGATTAAGATTGGCCCGACCAGGGATTATGAAAATTATCTGGGACCAGTGATTAATGGTAGTGCTTATAAGACAATTTTGGATTATATCAACATCGGCAAGAACGAAGGCAGATTGATTGCGGGTGGCAAAGAAGCGGAATTATCCAAAGATGGATACTTTATCGAGCCGACCATGATTGCAGATATTGACCCCAAAGCCAAGATTGCTCAGGAAGAGATTTTCGGACCGGTTCTGGCCATTACTAAGGCAAGAGATTTTGACCATGCAATCGAGATTGCAAATAATACGGAATTCGGTTTGACTGGCTCGGTTTATTCCCGTAATCGCGAAAAATTAGCCAAAGCCAAGAAATTATTACATACAGGTAATCTTTATCTCAATCGCAAGTGTACTGGTGCCTTAGTTGGTGTTCATCCGTTCGGCGGATTTAATATGTCGGGCACAGACTCCAAAGCTGGCGGCAGAGACTATCTCGGACTATTCATGCAGGCAAAAGCAATTTCAGAGAAATTATAATGAAAGGAATTAGCCACTGAGACACAAAGGTTCTTTCTCCGTAACTCTGTGGCAGAAATAAATATGACAACTAAGAGAAGAAAAGTTTTGATAATGGGTGCGGCAGGAAGAGATTTCCACAACTTTAACACATTTTTCCGTGACCGCGCTGAATATGAAGTAGTATGTTTTACCGCAACTCAGATTCCTGATATCGAAGACCGCGTCTACCCTAAAGTTTTAGCCGGCGATTTATACCCAGAAGGTATTCCGATATACCACGAATCGCGATTAGCTGAGTTAATTAAGAAAAACCGGATTGAGATTGTTGTATTTGCTTATTCAGATGTGCCACATACTTATGTTATGGATAAAGCGAGCGAAGTTTTAGCTTATGGTGCAGACTATTGGTTATTAGGACCGCATTCGACGCAAATAAAATCAAAAAAACCCGTAATATCAATCTGTGCGGTACGTACCGGTGCGGGTAAAAGCCAGACCACAAGACGCATTGCGGAAGTATTAACCGAAATGGGTAAGAAGCTTTGTGTTATCCGTCATCCGATGCCCTATGGTGATTTAGCCGAACAGATTGTCCAGCGTTATGAAAAGGTTTCCGACCTTGATAAATACAAATGCACAATCGAGGAGCGAGAAGAATACGAAGCGCATATTATTCGCGGCACAACGGTTTTTGCTGGAGTTGATTATGGCAAGATTTTAGACGAAGCGGAAAGAGATTTTGAAGTTATCCTGTGGGACGGCGGCAATAATGATTTTTCATTCTACAAACCGGATTTGTCAATTGTAGTCGCTGATCCGCTCCGGGCTGGTAATGAAATGACTTATTATCCAGGGAGCACGATATTCCGCTCGGCTCAGGTTGTGGTTATCAATAAGATGGATTCAGCCAAACCGGAAGAGATTGCGATAATCAACGATAATCTTCGCAAATATAATCCTAACGCAGTAGTTGTTGAAGCACATTCATTGCTGACAGTTTCTGACCCGGATGCGATAAAAGGCAAGAGGGTTTTGGTCATAGAAGATGGTCCGACCTTGACTCACGGCGGAATGAAATATGGTGCGGGAATGGTTGCTGCACAAAGATACGGTGCCGGTGAGATTGTCGAGCCATTACCATTTGCTACTGGTTCAATTCTTGATGCCTATGAAAAATATCCACATCTCAAAAAATGCCTACCTGCACTTGGTTACAGCAAAGAACAGATACGAGAACTGGAAGAGACGATTAAGAATACACCAGCCGATTTAGTCGTTTCCGCAACGCCAATCAATCTTTCGCACGTTTTACATGTTGACAAGCCGATGGTTAATGTCGAATACCGCCTGAAAGAAATATCCAAACCAGATTTAAAAGAGATTGTTACTAATTTTATCACTTCGCTAAAAAAATAATCTAATATACTAATAATATTAATGGGACACACTTGAAAGTGTGTCCCTCTATTTTTATAATTAACAATAAAATTATTGACACAAGTTAAGTTTTAGTTAAGATTTAGCAAGCATAGAACTTGTACGAGTTGTTAATTTGAGACTCGAATAAATGTCAATTCAAATTTTTTTATCATGTCCGACATCCATTAATGCCACACAAACCAAAGTGCGTAAACTAATATGTGGTGAATGTGAACGTTTAGGGTTTATAATTAGAAGTCTTGGTTTTACAGACTACCCTACAAAATTTCCATTAGGTGAAGTTCTTAAATTAGCTAAGCCTTGTTCTGGTGGTTTAATACTTGGATTTGCACAGTTTCAAACTTCTCAAGGAATATGGAAGAGTGGAACTCCATATGAACAGCAACAGCAAAGTATAACTGCATTTCCGACAGCTTGGAATCAATTAGAAGCAGGTATCCTTTTTGCAATCGGTGTTCCTCTCTTGATATTTCGAGAAGAAAATATCACAGGAGGTATTTTTGATAGCGGAGTATCAGATCTTTTCATTCAACGAATGCCAAAATTAAACCGTTCACGTATTGATAGGAATGCATTTAGACAGGTAATAGACAAATGGGCTTCTGAGGTTAAAGCACATTATGATCGAAACAACTTCATCTAATATTAATAGAAAACAGGGCAATATTGCGAAGTATAAACTCTATTAACTACATAATTCTAAACATAAATCTCTAAATTTTAATCTACAACCCTGCCTGGCATCCTAGATTATCCATTTGCTGATATTACAACTTTAAATTAATCGGGACAGTCCTCTTTTAATCTCCAAATTTTCTGAGTCGTGAGCCTGCTAGACCCGGTAGGTCACCTACTAGGTAATAGAGTAGGTAACCTGCTTGGTAACCTATTAGATAACCTAGCCGATAACCATCTAAGTCATCTACTAGATAATGGTTTAGGTCATATAGTAGGTCACCTACCAGGTGAGCCAGGGGGTTAGGGGGTAGGTCACCTACTAGGTAACCTCCTAGGTCGCCTACTAGATAACCTACTAGATTGCGTAGTAGGTAACCAAGTAGGTCAAGCACTCATATGACGATTCAAAGATTCTAAGATTCCAAGATTAGAAGAAGAAGATTATAACCACAGATTAACACAGATAAATACAGAAAAGAGTTTTTGGAAATTAGATAAAGGTAGAGAAAATTCTCTGCGAACTTTGCGTCCGCTGCGATATATTTTTTTCGTGAATAGATTCATTATTCTCGTTTCTCGTTCTTGACAAATAGGTCATTTTGTTTATATTCGTTAGAGCTATGATGATATTGACGAATTGCGAGGGGAGAGTCGGTATTTATAAAGCACGAGAGATATTGATTAATAACGGTTCTTCTCTGGATGCGGTTGAGCAGGGAATCCGTCTAGTTGAAGCAGACACAACAATTGATTCGGTTGGTCGGGGCGGTTCGCCAAATCTTCTGGGTGAAATGGAATGTGATGCGGCGATTATGGATGGTTCAAATTTACTTGCCGGTTCAATCGGAGCTCTGAAAGATTATCTTCATGCCATTACAGTTGCAAGGGCAGTGATGGAAAAACTGCCGCATGTTATGCTGGTTGGTGAAGGGGCAAGTCGGTTTGCTCAGGAAATTAATACAGAAAAATCTGAGATGTTAACTCGTAAAGCTCGAAATAAACACGAAAGATGGCTGAAAGAAAATATTTCTGCTGATGACAAGAAAAACTGGCCTAATGTTACGCTGGCTAAGTATGCCTGGCTTTCTGGTAAAGATTATGCTTCAGGCGGGACAGTAATTTTTCTCGCCATTAATTCAAAAGGAAATATCGTAGCAGGAACTTCCACTTCAGGTTGGACAAGGTCATACCCGGGACGTTTAGGTGATTCACCGATAATCGGTGCTGGATTATATGCGGATAATCGATATGGTGCTTGTGGTTGTACGCACAATGGCGAAATGACAATCAGAACTTCAACATCCCGTTCAGTTATTCTTTATATGAGAAAAGGTGCTTCAGTAAAAGAAGCGTGTTATGAAGCGATGAGAGATTTGCTTTATTTACAGGAAGGTCAAATCGGGGCAGTGGTAATTCATGCGATTGATAAAAATGGTAATGTTTGTGTGTTGTCCAGCCATGATTTAAAAGAGAAATCTTCGTATTATCTATGGAAAGATGAGATGAAAGAGATAGAACATAAACAAGCAGTGGTAATAAAGTTATAATTTATTGATATCAAGAAAAGATATAATTAGACTTTTCTATTGCCACTTTTCAAAATAAGCTATCTCTTCAATCTTTTTGCGGTTTGCACCTTTGGCAACTATTTTACTGACTTTATCAACTATATTCGGTTTTTCTGCAGCATAACCTAAAGGAGTTAGAGCAACAACTCTTATTTCTTTAGGTATTTCTAAAACATCTTTTATCATCTGCTCATCAAACGCACCAATCCAGCAGGTTGCCAACCCCAAATCAGTTGCAGCGAGCACCAGATGTTCCATCGCAATTGAAACATCGACCAGATAATAATCAATGCCATTTCGATGCCCGCTGTCTTTGGGATTAGCGCAGGCAACAATAATTACTGGTACATTTCTCAAGAAAAAGTTAATATTATAATTGAATGGTCTAAGCTGTCCGATTTTTTTGATAGTTTCTTTATTTTGCACAACAACAAACCGCCAGCACTGACGATTTTGCCAGGATGGAGCAAGACGTGCAACTTCTAAAACTTTTATTATTTTATCTTGTTCTACTGGCTGAGATGAAAAATTGCGATAACTTTTACGCTGCTTGATAACTTCCCAGAAATCCATTTTTTACACCACGAATAACACTAATAAACGAATTACACGAATTTTAATTTTATTTTCTTTCATTTTATTTAAACCACGAATAATACAAATAAACGAATAACACGAATATTCATTAGGTTTTTACCGAGCTATTCTTTTATAAGATACTCTTTTAGAGCCAAAGTTAATAAGGATTCCGAGTTTCAATTTGGTTGCTTTCAGATATGAAATGAGTTGTGATTCGAAAAGTTCATTTAATTCTGATGCAGCTTTAAGTTCCAAAATAATTTTTCCTTCGACCACCATATCTAATTTATATTCTCCAATCTTTTCACCTTTATAATAGATTTTAATAGTCTTTTGACTCTCAAAATTAATACCTCTAAGATTTAGTTCTTTGACTAATGCTTCTTCGTAAATGTTTTCTGTAAATCCTGGACCTAATGCATTGTGGACTTCAAATACCGCTTCCATTATTTTAAAAGAAAGTTCTTTGTAAATTAATTCCTTATTCGTAGTATTAGTCAATTAGTGTTATTCGTGGTAAATTTTTTATTTAACTATAGAGCCGATTCGGCTCCAGTCAATTTGGGTTGGGCTCAGGATAATACGAGCTAAGTTCGGTGCGGCATTGGAGGAAAAATAAATGACCATTGGTTTACCTTTTATATTACCGAGTGGAATTGGACCGAAAAATCTACCATCCGAAGAATTATCACGATTATCACCCATACCAAAGATTGTTCCCTTTGGTACTATTACCGGTCCAAAATTATCTCTGATTAAATATCCATCCGGAGTTTCAACAAATTTTCCTTGTTCCCACTGCTTTTGATAATCTATCGGGATTGAAGTTATTGGTGAGAATATTCTCCGGTCAATGTGCTGAACATAGGGTTCGAACCTCAATTTACTATTGACATATAGATTTTTATTACGGACTTCAACGGTATCGCCAGCAACTGCGATGCATCGCTTAACAAAATTACGAGGCATATACCAGGTGAAGAAATTAGTGGTTCTATTCCAGTATAAAGGAAGTAAAGGTAATGCTTTTGGTAATAAACGGACATAGTTCTCTTTTGGCTCAGGTTCATTTGGGTCAAGATGGTAACGAAAGACAACGATATCTCCGGGCTGTGGATTACGAATGGGAATGATATTTTTTTGTGTAAATGGCAATTTAATGCCGTAGATAAACTTATTAACTAAGAGGAAATCTCCGGTCATGATTGTGCTTTCCATTGATGGCGTCGGCACCATAAATGCTTCGACAACAAATGCACGTAACAATAGCACAATTACGATTACCGGAATCCAGGATAAAATAAAATTAAGAACAGATTTCATTAAGTAGGAATTATACTATAGTATTGGTTGGTTTGCAATAATTAACTTTGGTTATTGTAAATTTTTGTTTTCTTAGTTAAATAATTTACCTCTTAATAGTTCACGTGCAATAACCAATCTTTGTATTTCATTAGTACCTTCGTAAATCTGAGTAATTTTGGCATCACGCATCATTTTTTCTACCGGATAATCTTTCATATAGCCATAGCCACCGAATAATTGGATAGCTTCAATCGTTGCATACATTGCGACATCAGAAGCAAATAATTTAGCCATTGATGAAAATCCGGCAATATCCTTTGCTCCGGAGTCGGCATTACGGGCGGCAGCATATACCAAAGCACGCGCTGCTTCAATTTTAGTCGCCATTTCAGCTAATCGGAATTGAATACCTTCCAGCGATGAAATCGGAGCACCGAATTGGACTCTTTTCTGAGTATAATCAGTAGCGGCTTCCAGAGCACCTTGGGCAATACCGAGTGCCTGAGCACCGACTCCGGGTCGGGTTCGGTCAAATGTTCTCATGGCAGTTATGAATCCAGTTCCTTCAGTACCAATTCGATTTTCAGCAGGAACTTTGCAGTCCTGGAATATTAACTCACATGTTACTGAAGCGCGAATACCAAGCTTGTTTTCGTGCTTACCAAATGTGAAACCGGGCACACCTTTTTCCACAATAAACGCGGAAAGTCCTCGACTACCCCGGTCAGGATTAGTATTGGCAATGATTGTATAAAGGTGGGCGACTTCGCCATTGGTAATAAAACATTTCGTTCCATTTAAAACATAATGGTCACCATCTTTTATTGCGGTCGTCTTAATACTCGAAGCATCAGAACCGGCTTCAGGCTCGGTTATTCCAAATGCACCAATCCACTCACCCGATGCCATTTTAGGCAAGAATTTTTTCTTTTGTTCTTCGGATGCGGAAAGGATTATCGGATATGCAGCAAGTCCATTTGCCGCATAACAGACACCAACACCCCCACAAACACGTGATATTTCTTCCACGACCATACACATTTCGAAAACCCCGCCACCCGCACCGCCATATGCCTCAGGAATATAAATACCAAGGAGTCCAGCTTTGGAAAATTCCTTCATAATTTCATATGGAAATTCACCTTTTTCGTCTAATTGCTGCCTTACTGGTTTTACTAATTGTTCAGCAAGACTGCGCGCCAAGTTTTTAATTGATTTTTGCTCTTCAGTTAAAAAGTAATTCATTCTACCTCCAATTATTATTTATTTTCTTATAAATTTTTACAAGCAAGCGATGAAACTTATCAGCGATGTCTTGATAGATTTCTATTGAATGACCCAAAGGGTCTATAATACCTTTAGTACTTTTACCAATATAATTTGTAATTACAAATGTTTTAGGTTTTGCCCTCGGATACATTTCTAAAATAAAATCCTTATGTTTTTGTTCCATTGCTAAAATTAAATCTGCCAATTTAATGCGTTCTTTAGTAAGTCGGGCGGACACGTGGTGTTCTATATCCGCTTCATACTTTAACACTGCTTTTTGTGCGTTTTCAGTTGGTAATTGTCCATTGATTGCAGATGTTCCAGCAGATAATGATGTGATATCAACTATTTTTCTTGTATCATCTTTAACAAGTTTATCAAAGATACCTTTTGCCATCGGACTTCGACAGGAATTTCCGGAGCAGACAAATAATACAGTAAATTGTTTCCGATTTATTCGCTTTGAACCTGATTTCTTTAGAGCTTTTTGTTTAGTGGTTTGTTTTCTCATTTTCCGATATCAGTTCTGTAATACATTTCATCGAAGTTAATCTTTTTAAGAGCAGTGTATGATTTTTCTCGTGCCTGTAATAGTGTTTTACCAATACCGGTTACTGCTAATACACGTCCACCAGCAGTAAAGTATTTGTTGTTATCTTTTTTAGTTCCACAATGAAATATCATTTTATCATCAGTATCTTTTAAATCGCCAGTTATTAATTTACCAGTTTCATATTTATCCGGATAGCCGCCAGAAGCAGCAATAACAGTAAGCGCAAATTCATCTTTCCATTCAACTTGTTTCAACTTCCCATCAATCGTATCATAGCATAATGAAATTAAATCAGTTTTTAGCAAAGGTAAAAGCACTTCTGCTTCTGGGTCACCCCAGCGGCAGTTAAATTCAAGCACATAAAAATTATTATCAGCAATAATCAAACCGGCATAGATGATTCCTTTGTACTCAATATCTTCTTTTTTTAAAGCTTTTATCATCGGGTCAAAGAGTTCAGTTTGTAAACGTGTGATCCATTTTTCTTTAAATTCAGGTATTGGAGCAAAGGTTCCCATACCACCGGTGTTAGGTCCCTTATTGCCATCTAATAATGGTTTATGGTCTCGGGCTGGTATCATTGGAATAATTGTGTTGCCATCGCAAAACGCCAGCATTGATACTTCCTGACCAGAAATGAAGTCCTCAATGACTACAGTCTCGCCAGCTTCACCAAATTCTTTTTTCTCGATTATTCGATCAATTGTCATTAATGCTTGTTCTTTATTTTCCACTATTATCACACCTTTACCCGCAGCTAGTCCAGAAGCTTTAATCACAATTGGAAATTTCTTTGTTTCAATGTAGTTTCTTGCGCTTACGCTATCCGTAAATGATTCAAAATCCGGTGTCGGTAAACCATATTTGCGGCAGAAGTTTTTAGCGAAATGTTTGGATGATTCCAATTGCGCAGCTTTTTTATTCGGTCCAAAAATCTTAAGATTATTCTTTTGAAACAGATCAACGATTCCCGTACCGAGCGGGATTTCCGGACCGACAATGGTTAAATCTATTTTTCCCTGCTTGGCAAATGCCAGTAAACCTGATAGGTCGTCAGCTTTAATCAACACACATTGAGCCAAGTCTGATATGCCACCATTGCCTGGCGCACAAAAAACTTCACATTCAGACTGGTTCAGTTTCCATACCAGAGCATGCTCTCGTCCGCCAGAACCAATTACCAATATTTTAGTCATTAGCTATGTTTAATCAAATCGTGATACTTAAATCCTTTGTTTTTGTGCCATTGTTTGGGTGATGAAAAGTATTCCCGAATTTCTTTATGCTCGGCATCAGTCAGATAGGTTATTGATTTGGGTATTGCCGATGATAAAGCAGCACGGATATTAGTTAATGAATATAGGTTTACTCCTTGCTCTCTTAAAGATTGCGAACTATTTTGTTGTCGGTCGAACACGACAAAACATTTATCAACCTTACCGCCCAAATTTCTTATTTCTTCAAATACGCGTGTTTTGGTCCAGCCAGCAACGATCGTATCGTCGACAACCAATATATTTTTATGCAGTAACTGAGCGCTATTAATGCCTTCCAATAATTTTGCTTCAGGGTAGCGCTTTTCTCGACGGGCAAAAAACATCGGTTTGGATAATTTGTGTGCGATCAGACTTGCCAAAGTTATACTGCCGGCTTCAATACCGCAGACCAAATCAAAATCCAAGTTTTCCAAAAGCAGGGTAGAGGTTGAGATGATAAAATCAAAAACTTTAGGATATGCGGGCAGGATTTTGATATCAATATAAAGCGGGCTATAATTTTTGCGTTCATCCACCTTAAAATAAGGTTTAATATCACCGAGGCTGACTTTTATTGCACCAATTTGCCAGAGTAAAGCAGCAATGATTTCCGAGAAACTTCCTTTAAGAGTTTGAACCGTAGCTAAATCAGGGGCGATCTGACGCTGGTCGCGTAAAAGTCTGAATAATTTGAGTGCTTCATCCGAGCTGGTTGTTTCAAAAGAAAAATTGGTCTTGGTCAGGTCAAATATGACATTAAATAAGACCGGTGAGTGTTTTGCTTTGTCAAAAGAATAAATCTGGGCATTAGCTTCGGTTTTCATCTTGCCGAGGGTTTTAACTTCGGTGTTGATAATTTTTCGGTATGTATCGAAACCGCTCTGTACCAGTTCTTTGATTTCACTGGTCTCAAAAACTATTGGTGTTGAAAACCGGACGATGTTTCTTTTAATTTCAATTTCTGAAACCGGGATTTGTTCTAATTTCATATTAATTTTCAATGATTATTTGATACAATAAATAAATTCTATTTTTTAGGTTTTTAAGCGTGCCATTATTTTCTACGACAAAATCAGCAAGTGCATCCATTGCCGATTCCTTGAGCTGGTTTTTCAGACGCATTTTTACTTCGGCTGAATTGTAACCGCGAATCGCCATACGCTTAATCTTATTGGTATCAGATGAAGATACCAGGACACGGTAGGTGAGAGGTATTTTTTTACCCCAGAAAAATAACAATGCGGCATCAAGAATTTTCACTTCAGCATCAGCTTTTTTTATCTCATTATTTATATGTTTAATCAAGGCAGGATGAACAATCTTATTCAGATTCTGTAATGATTGCTTATTGTCAAAAACAACCATACCAAGTTTTTTGCGGTCGATTTCTTTATTGTGATTTAGTATTTCAGTTCCAAAAGTCTTAACAATCTTATCATATACGTTTACTCGCTCCCCTTTTTTCTGAACCCGCTTATATATTTTCCAGGCAAGAGAATCGGCATCAATCAGTCTGACCTTGATTTTATCTTTGCGAAAGAGTCGGAATAATTCTTTGGCAACCGTAGTCTTTCCCGAGCCGATATTACCACCAATGCCGATACTTATCATAATTTTTTACAAAGTTCTAAGATTTCGAAAATTTAAGATTAGTCTTTGAATTGTTTTATTAAAAGACAGGTGTTATGTCCGCCAAAGCCTAAGGAATTGGATAGCGCAGCTCGGATTGGAAGGTGGCGAGCTCCTTCTGGCACATAATCTAAATCCAATTCTGGGTCAGGGTTTTCTAAATTTATTGTCGGATGGATTTTTTGATTATAGATTGAGAGACAGGAAACAATGAATTCAATCGAACCAGCCGCACCGAGTGTATGACCGATCATTGACTTAGTTGAATTGACTGGTATCTTTTTTGCCCGTTCACCAAAAAGTCTTTTAATCGCCTGGGTTTCACATAAATCATTTAAATCAGTTGAAGTGCCGTGAGCGTTAATATAATCTATGTCATCGGTTGTCAATTTGGCTTCATTAAGTGCACAGCGCATCGCTTCATAAGCACCAGCACCTTCCGGAGCGGGTGCGGTAATATGATAACCGTCACCAGTTATACCATAACCGACAATTTCACAATAGATTTTTGCATTACGTTTTTTAGCGTGCTCAAGTTCTTCCAATATTACAATGCCCGAACCTTCAGCAATCACAAACCCATCGCGGTCTTTGGAGAACGGGCGGGATGCTTTTTCCGGCGCGTCGTTACGCTTGCTTAATGCACCCATATTGGCAAAACCGGAAATGCAATAACCGGTTATCGGAGCTTCACTGCCACCGGTTATTATCATCTCCGCATCACCCTCGCCGATATGCCGAAAACTATTGCCAATCGCATTCGCACCGGAAGCGCAAGCAGAAGTCGTGCAGTAATTTGGTCCGCGCAATTGATAATAAATCGAGATATTGCCTGCAGCAATATCCGGAATCATCATCGGAATCAAAAGCGGCGAAACACGGTTTGCACCCTTAGTGATATAAATTTCGTGCTGTTTTTCCCAGGTTTCAACACCACCCATACCCGAGCCGACAATAACACCGATACGATTTTTGTTTTCGTTATCAAATGAGAGCTTAGAATCATTGACTGCATCGACGGCTGCCCACATCGCGAACTGGGTAAATCGGTCCCAGCGCCTAATTGCTTTGGGGTCAAATTTCTTGGTTGCGTCAAAATCCTTAACCTCTCCACCAAATTGAACCGAGAGATTAGACGGGTCAAATCGCGAAATTTTCGAGACGCCAGACTTGCCGGCTAATAAATTATTCCAGAAAGTCTCGATATCATTGCCAAGTGCGGATACGATACCTAAACCAGTTATAACAACTCTTCTCATAGAATTATTAAAAATCTAACATCAAAAATCAAAGATGCTTTAACTCTTTGGTTTTTTTGCGACTTTCTCTTCGATGTATTTCACTGCGTCGGAGACTCTGCCAATTTTAGCTGAATCCTCATCCGAGATTTCGATAGCGAACTTTTCTTCAAATGCCATCACTAATTCGACGATATCTAATGAATCGGCACCGAGGTCTTCGACAAATGATGCGTTTTCCGTGACTTTTTCCGGAGTTACATGCAACTGTTCAATTATTATATTTTTTACATCATCTGCTATTGCCATAATTATCCTCCTACTTCTTATTTTTGATATTCATACATATAATTTATTTCAGTT
>Ga0315294_10002625_pt1 | contig 19622 bp, 17 predicted proteins | sample YL17G13_40_MG_FD_203626 | JGI IMG/M metagenome (GOLD analysis project Ga0315294, IMG submission 203626) | Sediment microbial communities from Yellowstone Lake, YNP, Wyoming, USA - YL17G13_40 | ecosystem: Environmental > Aquatic > Freshwater > Lake > Sediment | place: USA: Wyoming | collected...
CTCAATTACAAAGAGATTTAAACTTAAAACTTAACAGAATGAAGAAACTAATTTCGGTGTCAAAATTAAATCTGGCAACGCCCACAAAAATTTAGGCGTTGGGTGTCATTAATAATCTTGCAACTCGAAGCAGATTATTTTTTTTCTTTATTGTACTAATTAGGTATAATTAATTATTACTTCTATTCTGTTATTCAATTATGGGTTTATCAAAAGAACAAATGATTTTAGAAGTTTATAAACGCTATGGGATTATGTTTCCGAAAGATTCAAATGAAAAAGATTTGATGAATATAATATTCGGTAATTATCATAGAGTAGAAATTATAAATATATTAAAAAGAGGAAAAGCTGGTAAATTTAACCAATCAGAACTTGTTTCTATATCAACTAATGATCTAAAAAAACTAGCTATAAAATATTCGAAAAGAACTCTTCCAGAAGATCTAAGCCGGGAAATTATAATAAAGATTCTTTTAAAAAAACTTAATCCAAAAGAACTATCTGAGGATAATCTTATAAAATTTGGAAGAAAGGCCAGATCTCCTTTATTAGGAGGTATAAATTTATATACTGGATGGATTCCTTTTATTAAAAGGAGAATTAATGAGGGAGATATACAAAGAGGTAAAAGGGAAGTTAAGAGATATAAATTATAATGTTTATACATTTATACTTTAAGCTTTTTGGAGTTGTGAAGTAGTTTTACCTTTAATTTATTTTTAAATATATTGTTGAGAATTATAATCCGATAAGATAAATAGATATAAACACTTTTACTCTAGAATTACAATAATAGATTTACGGTTGAATTGTTTTATATAGAGTTTTTCAAAATTATATCTATTTTAGAAAATATTTTATTCCAGTAAATTGGTTGAGAAAAATTTATTATTATATCGACTTTATTTCTATGGAGGAATCGTTTTTGATCTTCAATCCATTTATTTAACTTTTCTAAGTAAGGTTTGGAATTAGGATAATTTCTTATTTTTATTCTTTTAATAGCTAATCTTTTTGTTATTTCCATACAAATTATAAATATATTATATTTATTAAATAATACAAATTTCTTTATCTGAGCATATCTTCTATCAATACTACAATCTAAAATTATTGTTTTATTGATATTTTTATTTAATTTATTAAATAGAAATATCATATATTTATCAGTGATAATATTTATTTGTTCTTTACTATATGTATTATTAAATAATATTTTAATTATATTCCTAATTTTATCTGTATTTATTCTAATAGCTTTATAATGATTTTCGATCCTTTCTGATATGTAAGTCTTGCCTGATCCTGGGATACCAGAAAATGCTATTATTAGTTTTGGATTTTTAATGTTAAGGTTTCTAATTGATTTTATATGTTTAGTAAGTATTTTTTTTAGAATTAATTTGGGAAAATTCATATTTTAAATTTTTCAGCTTTTTCTAATTGTTTTAAAGTACCAGTAGGTGATTCTATACCAATAGTTTCAAGCTTTTTCGCTTGACTATAGGTAAACCAGCCATAGTTTTCATGCTCGTTAGATAGTCCAATTCTTTTTGGTTTAGTAGAAAGTTTAAACATAAATACTATACCCATACGTGTCATTGGGTCATGATCTTTAGTCCAAGAATAACTCATAATAAAAATTGGATGTAGATTTTTATGTATCTTGATTTTAGTTTCTTCGTAACATTCACGAATTAAAGATTCTTCAAGTCTCTCTCCTATTTCCACTTTTCCGCCTAAATTCTGCCATTTACAGGGAAAAATATTATCATTTCTGTTTCTTTGAAGTAATAGATATTGATTTTGGTATTTCAGGATTACATTTATACTGACGATGTGAATTGGATCCTTCATAGTTATAAAAATAATTATTACATTGTAAAAGTATATATAATTCAAACTAAAATTTCAAAATATGGAATTAATTCATTATTTATATAATTATGATACGTTTATGATATAATTTATATAAATAATCTAAATGACATAAATTTATAATAAGAAATTTAAATTAAAGAGAATTTTTATGAATCCAGAGATACATAAAATAAATCTAACTTTAGATTGCCAAGCTAGTGGAGTTTATGTTTCATTATTAGGATTGATTGGTATGTATTTAAGTAGTCGTTTGGATTATCTTTTTAGAATAGGATCGAAAGGGTATATAGAGTTCCATAAAAGTTTGTTGTTAGTTCAAGTTTATGGTGTTGTCCACTCATTTTTACAACATTTAAATTTAGATAATCCTTATATACGAGAATTTACGAATGAAATTTTTAACTATTGTATTCCAACACCAACAAACGTTTTATTTAACAGGCATATATTGCCAGGTAGTTTATGTTTATTTAGCGCAGGGTTAATTGTTCTAGCTATATCATCTATTGATCTTCTATCAGAAAAAATTTAAAAACGTAGCAAAGAATAAGACCTAAGTTAAGTAGTTGTTTTTATAACATAAATAATTACTTGATTTTTTCGATTTTATTGAGAAATTAAACCATTGTTTTCCTCAATTTGTAGTATTTGACAAATATATGACTATCCATATTAAATACAGAATTAATCTTTAATTTGTTTTAATTATATTATTATTATATCATTCAATTTATATTTAAAATTTAAATTCTTAATAATGAATAATTCCTCGAAATCTGTAATTTCCAAATTAATCAAAGATGTTTCAGAATTGGATATTAAAGATTATGGGAAAGATTTCCTTAGAACATGGGATAAAGATATTGATTCTCTAAAAGCTACTCTATATACTGCGCAAACTCTAAAAGAAATGTATACAAACGGTATATCTCCAAAGGTATTTGAATCGGGTATTGCAATTTCTATATTTAAAGATCAATCTACTAGGACAAGATATAGTCATGCTTCTGCAGCTAATTTGCTTGGACTCTCAAATGAAGAACTTGATATGGGTAAATCTCAAGTGGGTCATGGTGAAACAGTTATGGAAACTGCAAATATGATTTCTTTTTTAACTAGATCAATAAGTATAAGAGATGATATGTATCTTGGTGTAGGTCATAATTATATGAAAGAATTTGCAGATTCTCTTCAAAAAGGATACGAAGAAAAAGTTTTACCCTATAGGCCAAGTGTTATAAATCTTCAATGTGATGAGGATCATCCTACTCAATCGATGTCTGATTTACTTCACTTATCAAATTATTACGGAGGGATTGAAAAACTAAAAGGAAAAAAGCTAGTTATGAGCTGGGCATATTCGCCTAGTTATGGAAAACCACTATCTGTACCTCAAGGGGTAATAGCTCTTATGACAAGATTTGGAATTAACATTACTCTAGCCTATCCAGAAGGTTATAACTTAATTCCAGAGATTGAAGAGTTAGCGAAGAAAAACGCTTTAAAAAATAAATCTTCATTTAAAGTTGTTAGTGATATGGGTGAAGCGTTTAAGGATGCTGATATAGTCTATCCCAAATCATGGGCGCCATATGAAGTTATGAAAAGACGAACTGAACTTCTAAAGAATGAAGATGAAGACGGATTAAATAAATTAGAAAAGGAAGCTCTTGAAAATAATGCTAAGTTTTTAAATTGGGAATGTACAGAAGATCTTATGAAATTAACAAAAGATGGTAAAGCTTTATATATGCATTGTTTACCGGCAGATATAACAGATGTCAGTTGTAAAAATGGAGAAGTATCTAAATCTGTTTTTGAAAAATTTAGAACTGATACTTATAATGAAGCAGGATATAAACCTTATATTATTGCAGCTATGATATTCATTGGACAATACGGTAAAGAATCTTCAAGTGTTTTAAAGTCTATCTTAAATAGAAATTTAAATATTATGTATAAATAAATATGAAAAAAAGAATTATTATTGCTTTAGGTGGCAATGCAATACAAAATAAAGGCGAAAGAGGAACTTATGAAGAACAATATATGAATGTATATAAAACTATGCAGCAAATTATGCCTTTATTTAGAGATAAGAGTAATGAAATAGTTATAACTCATGGTAATGGTCCGCAGGTAGGAAACATTCTAATTCAAAATAATGCAGGAAAAGATCTAGTTCCTGAAATGCCTATGTTTGTTTGCGGTGCGATGAGCCAGGGATTTATAGGTTTTTTAATACAAAAAGCAATAAAAAATCTTTTTATACAAGAAAAATTAGATATTGAAGTAGCAACAGTTCTTACACAAGTTGAAGTAGATCCAAAAGATAAAGCTTTTGAAAATCCTTCAAAACCTGTTGGACCTTTTTACGAAAAAGAAGAATCAGATGAAATAGCTAAAAAAATGAATTATATAATAAAAGAAGATTCAGGAAGAGGTTATAGAAGAGTTGTTCCATCCCCTGAACCAATAGATATAGTTGAACTCGAATTTATAAGAGAATCGTTGGAGGCAGGAAATTTGGTTATCTGTTCAGGTGGAGGTGGTATTCCAGTTTTAAAGAAAGATTGCCAGATAGATGGAATAGATGCTGTTATTGACAAAGATCGAGCTGCATCTCTTCTTGGAGATAAAGTTAATGCTGATTTACTAATCATATTAACAGCTGTTGAAAAAGTTTGTTTAAATTTTGGAGGAAAAGATGAAAAAACATTAGATGAAGTAAATCTTAAAGATCTAAGGAAATATCTTGATGAAAGTCATTTTGCAGAAGGAAGTATGAAGCCGAAAATAGAAGCAATAATTAAATTTATTGAAAAAAATAAAAATAGACAAGCATTAATAACTAAACCTGATAAGTTGACCGAAGCTTTAGAAAAGAAAAATGGTACATGGATAAACTATTGAATTCGAAAATTTTTTTGATTTAATTATTTTAATATTTATAATACTACATTCCTTTTTATTAATCATTTATCTCAGCTTAGATTAATAGATTTTAAATATATTACTTTACTTATTTAGATATATTTAGACTTGCTAATACTATAAATTATATATATTATATTTAAATATAGAGCTATTTGTAGTTACATTTTCTGATGTCAATTCAAAAAAATAAAATTAAGAATAATCAAGTTAAGAGCAAAAAAAAACTTATTTACTTAATAAATAAATTAAATTCTAAAGAAAGGAAAATACAACTTATCCTTTTTTTCATTTTCTTGTTAATAATTTCTTCTATCATCTGTTATATTGTTTTTATAAAGGGTCTTAAAGAAAAAGAAATAATACAAGCAAAAACAATTGAAAGTAAATGGACAGAGGGTGGAGTTCTTGTTTCTGATACCAGTACTACAGGTACATGGACTTTTGATATGGTTTTTGATTCTAATGGAGGAGTTTTTATAGTATGGGTTGATGAAAGAAATGGGACAAATGATATCTATGCTCAATATATAAATGATTCAGGAATTAAATCATGGGGTGAAAATGGATTAGTTATCTGTAATGCTTTGTATAATCAAAATACACCAAAATTAATATTAGATGGATCGGGAGGAATTATTATAGTATGGAATGATTATAGAGATGGGAACTTACCAGAAGGTGGTGATTTATATATACAAAGAGTAAATAGCAGTGGTGTTATTCAGTGGATTGAAAATGGTATAAACATTGCAGATAATCAATATGATGATGGTTTAGCACAAATTATTCCTGATGGTGAAGGTGGTGCTTTTCTTGCATGGATTTATAGTGGTTTTCGGGATATATATGTTCAGGAGATAGATTCTAACGGCGATAACTTATGGCAAGCTAATGGAGTAAGTCTCGGAATAGATGATGGTATACCAAATAACTCAGAAGCAGTTGATGTGCAATTAATTTCAGATGGTTCTGGGGGTATAATTGTATCATGGTATGGTGATACAAGTGGTAATGATGATGTGTATGCACAACGAATTGATGGTAATGGAGATATTCTTTGGGGTGACGATGGAGTAGTAATTTCTAATGCTGATGATTATCAAGGTTTTTGGACTATATGGCCTACAATGGTATCGGATGGGTCAGGTGGTGCTATTATTACTTGGGAAGATCAAAGATCAGGCAGCAATAGAGATATATATGCTCAACGTGTAAATAGTGAAGGAATTGTTCAGTGGCTAGAGGATGGTATTATAATTAGTAATGCAACTAATGATCAAAATAGACCTAATATTACTTCAGACGGATCAGGTGGTGCTATTATTACTTGGGATGATTTGAGATCAGGTGACTTCACTGATATATATGCTCAACGAGTAAATAGTCAAGGAATAGTTCAATGGACAGAAAATGGGAAAGTAATTTGTAATGCAGTTAATGATCAGTACAATCCATCGATAAATTCTGATAATGAAGGTGGGGCATTTATCGCATGGTCTGATTATAGATTAGATCAGGGCGATTATGATATGTCAACTATTTATGTTCAACATATTGATTCAAGTGGAAACAATATAATTATAGAAAACGGATATCCAATTGGATATGAAACAGAAGATAATCAAGATGGACCTAGGATTATTTCAAATAGTTTAGGTGAAACGACTGTTATGTGGATTAATTACGTATATGTTGATGAGTGGGAATATGAAATTTATATTCAAAAAACAGGGGGATATCTATACCAGATAACAAATCTTGAATCTGGTTTAGATGCTTTAGATACAGATAGTAACAATATTGAATATGGAACATATAATGGTTTAAATGGAGATGAAAAAACTGTTATATTAAGAGATACTACAAATGATCTTATTGTTGCAGAAGTACAAGTTGATATGAATGAGGATAGAGACTGGAATTCTGTTGATGGAGAGAGTAATATTATAACTGGTAAATCATATGCAGTAAATCTAAATACTACACCAGGAGCAGCACCAACTTTTACTCTTTATGTACCAATTCCAAATGAACAAGAGAGTACTAGTGTTGTAATATGTCCGAATATAACAACATTAGATGATGTACAAAAAAATTGCAATGGTGCTCTTACTAAAACAATAAACAGTCCAGATACAGAAAAAGTTATTATTGATAGTGTTAATTATTGGAAAGTAAGCAATCTGACAAGTACAGGAGGGATAAGTATTGCAAAGAATCCAAATTTCAATCCTTTATGGGATCCTTGTGGTACTTTAGTTACTAATGCTTTGGGGGATCAATCACATGCTATTATGATTCCCGATGGATCAGGGGGAGTGTATGTTGTATGGGAAGATTCACGATCAGGAATAGATGTAGATTTATATGCACAACATATTAATAGTGGCGGGGAAAGACTTTGGACTCCTGAAAATGGTATAGTAATAAGCGATGCTGTTGGTGATCAAGTTATTTCATCAGGTAACATACCCTTATCTGTTTTGGTACTTGATAATCAGGGAGGTGTGATAATTGTTTGGCAAGATAATCAAGGTTCTGATTTTGATATCTATGCTCAAAGAATTACTAGTAATGGTGATAAATTGTGGACGCAAGATGGAATACTAGTATGCGATGCAATTAATGGTCAAGTTGCTCCGGCAATAGTAAGTGATGGTAATAATGGTGTTATTATTGTATGGGAAGATGAAAGAGAACTTTCTGAAGGCTTTGATCAAATTTATTCTCAACGGCTTGATAACAATGGAAATCGTGTATGGTCACCTGAAAATGGGATAATTTTAACAACAACTCGTGGAGGTGAAAATCCTATAATAGAATCAGATGATAATGGAGGAGCTATTATTTCATGGATAGATTGGAGAGATTATGAAGATATTTATGCTCAAAGAGTTGATATTTCTGGAAATAAACTTTGGGTAGATGATGTGTGTATATCTGATTGTACTGATTTTGATTTTGAATGGCGACCTCTTATTATTAAAGATGGAGTTGGAGGAGCTATTTTTGTTTGGAATATCCAAAATGACGATGATGGTAATGAAGATATATATGGACAAAGAATAAATAGTAGTGGAGCTATTTTATGGTCAAATAGCGGAGTTTTAATAACACCTGAACTTGATGATCAATATTTATATGATATCGAACCAGATGGATCAGAAGGAGTTATAATTCTATGGCGAAGTTATTCGGAAACGTGGGATTCATTATATACGCAACGATTAGATGGAAATGGTAATGCTTTATGGGATTCGAATATAGATATAGCAGATTCATCAAATGGAGATTTGAGTTTTTCTTCTTCGGATAATAATGGTGGAGCTTATTACATGTGGAATGATAATAGAATTCAATGGGATATTTATTCTCAATTTGTAAATAGTAATGGAAGTAAAATGTTTTCAACAAATGGAGATGCTATATGTATGGGTTCACAAACTCAAGTATCTGACTTTATTGTTTCTGATAATTTAGGTGGTGCTATTCTAGTTTGGGAGGATGAAAGATCTCAGATTGATAAAGATCTCTATCTACAACGTCTAGGCTCTATTAATGGCCCATTTTATATTATTAATCTTTCAAATTCTTTAGATGTAATCAATGAAATCAACGGGGAAAATATGAGACCAGGAGGAGCTGGATCTTCTAGTTCATCTGTTCCTGTAAGGCTAAAGAAAGTAGATGGTAATCTTATAATAAGTGATGTTGTTGTAGATATGACTGCGTATAGAGACTGGGAGACTGTAAGTGCAGATAGTGATTTAATCTTAGGTAAATCAGTAGTTTCAAATATTACAGAAGCTCCAGGGGTAAGTTCTACTCATTCTCTTTATATACCTATACCTTCTGAACAAACGAGTAATAGTTTAATAATTTGTCCAAATGCTACTACATTAGATGAAGTAACTGAAAGTTGTACTGGTTTTGTTATAAAAACAGAATCAGATTCTGGTACATCTAAAACAAATATAAATGGTCAGGTATATTGGGAGGTTGAAAATCTTACAAGCTCAGGTGGGATGAGTGTATTTGGAGCTGTTCCATCTGGTTTAAATAATAATGGAGAAGCTTGTATAGGTAATTCAGAATGCAATTCAGGATATTGTGTGGATGGATATTGCTGTAATGATTCATGTACAGGTACTTGCAGGTCATGTGATTATAGTGGACATTTAGGTGAGTGTTTCATGCATTCAAATAACACAGATTCTGATAATGAGTGTTTACCTTATTGGAATTTATGTGTATCAAAATGCGTATTAAGAGGCGGAGATGGCTATTGTGATGGTCAGGGGGAATGCGATACTAATGATAGAACTAGCAATATTCCTTCAGGTTATGTATGTTCTGGTAACGGAGTCCAAACAAATATATCTTCTACTGATTATTGTAATTTTGATGAAGATTGTGATACAGGAGATTGTACAGGAACTAAATGGTATACTTCTTGTGATGGAATTGGTAATTGTAGAGAATCATCTGATCATATAGATAGCTTAAGTGAAATAGTTTATTCAGAAAACGAATTTACATTAACTGATTCTTGCCATACAAAAGGGACATTTAGATGCAAATTTGAAGCTTTAGAATGTTTAGGTTTGTGTCAAATTAGTGGTTCTGATTATAGATGTGACTCAACTGGACAATGTAATATAAAATATGGTGATGGAACTCTTAATTGCGAAGCTGGAACAGCCTGCAGTAATGGTTCATGTTTAGAAAACAGTTATTGTGATTTAGAATCCAGATTAAGTCAGAATGAAGGTGATAATATGTACGGAATAGGTGGTAATTTATATTGTTTAGGTAGTTGTGACGGCCAAAATAACTGTGATTATGCTTCAATTTGCTCTCAATATAGTGGGAATGCCCGTCTTCCAGAAACGGGTAACGAAGACAAGGGTGTGTTATCTTTATTAGTAGATTCTGTTCTGGAAATACTTAATTCACTAAGAGAAAATGAAATTGTAGTTAATACTACTAAGTATGTTGGAATTCCTTTAATTCTTATCCCAATAGTAGGTGAAATAATACAAATAGCTTTACCGCCAATCTCAGCATTAGGAATAGCTCCATTAAATTTAATTTTATCGTTATCATTTCTTATAATAAGAGAAAAAAAGAATCATTGGGGTATTGTGTATGATAGAATTAAAAATACTCCAATCCCATTTGCTGTTATTAGAGTTATAAATTTAGATTTAAAAAATGTAGTAATTACAAAAGTTACAGATCTACAGGGGAGATATAGTTTAAAGTTAAATCCGTCTTCGTATAAGATAACTATAAAACATTCAGATTATAAAGAATATGAAAAGGAATTCAAGGTTTACGAAAATAACAGTGTTTCGATTGAGAAAGATATTGCACTTGAACCAAAAAAGGTTAACAGTTTCCATGTATTTATTACTTATATTTATGAAATTACAAATAAGTTATTTAAGAGTTATGGATACATTTTCCTATTTTTAGGATCTTGGATATCACTTTACGTATGGTTGATAATCCCCCATCCTTTAAATTTTATTATTGTATTACTATATGTTCCCATGATAATTTTATATTATAGGAGTAATAAAATATACCCTCAAAATGGAGGAAGGATAATTGATTCGATAAGCAAGAAAATTGTTTGTGGTGCATTTGTGAAGCTTTTTATACAGGAAAATAGAGAATTGAGATTAATTGATTCAGTAATAACTGATCTTAATGGTAACTATGGATTTTTAATTGATAAGATAGGTGAATATTTTATTTATATCTCTGCTAATAATTACACTTTTCCTTCTAAAGTAATTCAAACTAAAGGAGAAGTATATCTAAATACTTTAAAGGTAATTGTTGGTAAAAATAAATTGTTAAAACAGGATTTTTATATAGATCCCTTAAAAAGCACTATAAAAAAAGCGTCCCCTTTTGGTAAATAGAATTTACTAAAAAATTATTATCAGTATTACTAATTTTAAAAATATAAATTTTTATTTAATATTATTCTATACAGGTTATTAATACTTAGTTTAGTTAACCTTGATTATCATGAGTTCTTTTAGTAAAATTAAAATGTTCTTTTAAAATAATTTAATTAAGTTAAAAGGATGAGTAGCTCAGCTGGTTTAGAGCATTCGGTTTACATCCGAAAGGTCACAGGTTCAAATCCTGTCTCATCCACCATAAACTTAGCAATTGACAATTATCAATTGTTGATTTTTAATAATATTGATTATGGAGAGAGAATCAGTAGAAATGAATGTAGATGTAGAATATAAGTTTATTTTAGGTATAGAGTACGTAATTATAGATAGAGTTAATGTAAGAACGCAGTCATTTGATCCTATACATGATATAACTGAAGCAATAACATTATCACGAAGAAGAGCTAATATACGTGAAGGATTTGGACAGTTAGGAATATACTTTGGAATAGATGGTAAAGCAAGAACTCATGAAATGCATATATACGGGATAGAAACAATAATATCTGTACCTGAGATGTATTCGTTTTATATACAATGTGTTGAGGGTTTTATTATATGTATTTTGAGGCATGCTATTTTATGTATGTTCGCTGATATAGCTTTAATAAAAGGAGATCTGGTAGAAGCAACTAAATATAATTTAGAAGCGAATAATTTGAGATATATAATTGAACGAGCAGCTGTTTCAAATAAAGCTAATATACGAAATAATGGTGAAAGAAATGATAAAGTTGAATTAGTAGATATTTATAAAGCATTAGAATTGCCTACACCGATAGAATTTGTAACAACAACTAGTAGACCAGATAAAGTAGAAATTTTTATTAGAAAAGTTAAAAGTACATTAATTTAGATTAGTGCGAAAGTAGTTCAGTTTCAGCCAAAGGCTGATCCACCTTTGGTGGAGGCTAGAGCTTATTAACTTGAAAATATTTACTCTTTTAAATTTAATAATATTATGCGAAAGTAGTTCAGCTGGTAGAACGTCTCCTTGCCAAGGAGAAGGTCGCGGGTTCGACTCCCGTCTTTCGCTTGTTTTTGAAACAAATGAGGAGTAGTTGAAAAATTACAAGCGGACACCTGCCGAAGCTGTTTATAAAATAAGGTAAATAGCGAAGGCATGGTCTTTCGCTCTCGCCAAAGGCGAGCCAGCCTCTGGCTTGATTTTGAAATCTTTTGGTATAAGCAGGTAAACTTATGGCTTGGTTAATTAGTTTCTGTTTGTCAATTTAGTATTTCGCTTTTTTACTAATAATGTCTAAAATTAGTTTTCTTATAAAATCAATATATTTATTTTTTATTATTATATTACCTGTATTTCTATATGTTTTACTAATTAGAGATATAAATCCTAATTATAGAATATTTCTTGTTTTATTATTATTTGTATTCTTTATATTTGAATTTCAACAACTAAGTTATATATTTTTTAAACAATATTTTATTTTTCCTTCTAATTACTTGATAAGTGGTGAACATTTAGAATTTGAATTGGATAATGCTTGGATTATTAATAGGCAAAGAGGTATTATTTACTTTTCAATTTTTGCTTATAAAACTCATATTGCTTTTACTAATAAAAGAATGATATTTGCAAAGATTAAAAGAGGAAAATTAATTTTTAATGATGAAGCTTTTAGTATCTGGTACGATGAAAATAAAAATTATATAAATGATATTAATTTAACGGATGTAATTTCGATAAGTGAGGATTGTATAAAAATAAGTTATGTTAATGGTAAGTCGAATATATTATTAATTATTTATCATCCATTGACATTTAAATCTTATTCTTATTTAAAAACTAATTTAAATAAAATATAATTAATAAATGAAAAAGTTTTCAAAAATAAAATTTATTCTAAAATACTTAATTCCTGTAACAATCTTAATAATAGGGTTTATTTTTTATATGGATTTTATAAGCCTATCAAATGAAGTAACTAGCGATTTAAATCAGGAACAAATAGATGAATTACTTGACGAAAATCAAGATAATCAATCTGAGGTGAATGTTGAGAGAAATGAGGAGGTTCAAATTGAGGACTTAATAGTTGGAGAAGGAGTAGAAGCTAAAGATGGAGATAAAATAACTGTTAATTATGTCGGAACGTTAACAGATGGAACTAAATTCGATAATTCATACGATCGGAATAAACCTTTTGTATTTACTTTAGGAAACGGAGAAGTTATACAAGGATGGGATGAGGGGATTCTTGGCATGAAAATAGGTGGTAAAAGAAAACTAACTATTCCTCCAAGCCTCGGATATGGAGAAAGTGGATCTGGGGATGTTATACCGCCGAATTCAACTTTGATATTTGAAGTTGAGCTTATAAGTATAAACGATTGATATTCATATAAAATAGTTCGTATTTACAATATAATATGAGATGGTATTATATAATAATGTATATAAGTTTACGTAAGATAGTTTAATCTTTTAATTACTTACATTTTATGAAACATTTTTATTCAATTCTTCAACTAACTTTTCAATTTCTTTTTTTGTAAGTCCATGAACCTTGCCGCCCTGCTCTATTGTCTCCATATCTGCTAATGCACAACCAATACAATGAAATCCGTATTTTATTAAAATATCTGCGGTTTCAGGATATTTATTTAATAAGTTATTTATTGTCCATTTAGGAGTAATATTTTTCTTTTCATTTGTTTTTTTCATTATAAAACGTTTATATCATATAAACATTTTTTTATCTATAATAAATAGTAATTGGATTAAATTTAATTTGTTAATAATAATATTTTCATATAGAATGTTTATTTAAAATGAAGCATAGCGCTAAAAAGCACAATTTTCTAGGCAGATCTAAAAGTAGATTGTTTACAAGCGGTTCTCCTGATTATATTTTATTATTATTAGTAACAATATTAGTTATATTTGGTATAGTGATGGTTTATGATGCGAGTGTAATAGTTGCAAATGAGAATTTTAATGATCAATTCAGGTTTTTAAAATTACAATTAATATGGGTGGGATTAGGAACTTTTTTTTGTTTTTTAACATATTTTTTTGATTATCATAATTATCCCAAAATAATTGTTCCAGCAATTATTACAACTATAGTATTACTAGTATTAGTAGTAATAGCAGGCCCTGTAGTGTTTGGCAGTCGACGCTGGTTTGCTTTTGGAAATTTAAATATTCAGCCTTCCGAGTTAGCTAAACTTACCTTTACAATTTATCTAGGATGCTGGCTGTCAAAACAAAAAACAAGAAGTTCTGAAAGAAAGGAAGCTTTATTAGAACATTTAAAAAAGGATATGTTTCCTTTTGTGATAATATTGACTTTAATTTGCTCATTGATAGTAGTTGAACCAGATCTTGGAACGACAGCTGTAGTAGGTATAACTGCTCTTGCTGTTTATTTTATTTCTGGAACAGATTTTGTTCACACGATTGGATCGTTCTTCATTATAGCTGTTATGACTTTTGTTGGTATCATAGCAGCTGTTATATCTCCATATAGACTTAGAAGAGTTCAAACATTTTTACATACTTTGAAAAGCGGGAATATTACTGACCCATTTGGTGCTGGGTATCAAATAAATCAAGTATTGATTGCTATTGGTTCAGGAGGTCTTTTTGGTGTTGGTTTTGGTGAATCACGTCAGAAATTTTTTTATTTGGTAGGAAATAGTGCTTTTACAGATACAATTTTTGCTGTTTTTGCAGAAGAATTTGGATTTATAGGAGATCTTGTACTTGTTTGTGCATTTTTTGTTTTTATAAATCAAGGAATAAAAATAGCATTAAATGCTCCTGATAGATTAGGTTCTTTGCTTGCAACAGGTATTACAGTTTGGATAGGAGTACAAGCTTTTTTAAATATAGCTGCAAATATTGCTTTAGGGCCTTTAACTGGTATTCCTTTACCATTTTTTTCTTATGGAGGGAGTTCTATGGTAGTTATACTTACTGCAATTGGTATTTTACTAAACATAAGTAAATATTCAAACAAATGAATTTGCATATATCTAAATCTATGTGATAAACTGAAAAGCTTTAATTAATAATATAAATGATAAATATAAAGAATGCTTGCAAAATTTATAAAATGGGTAATCAGAATGTTGTTGCATTAAATTGTGTTAGCCTAAAGATAAAAGATGGTGAATTTGTAGCTATTGTAGGTCCATCAGGGAGCGGAAAAAGTACATTACTTCATATGATAGGAGGACTTGATACATTAGATAAAGGAGAAATCATTGTAAATGGGAGTAAATTGAAAAATGTTTGTGACAAAGATCTTGCTAAATATCGTAATAGTATGATTGGTTTTATATTTCAAAGTTTTAACTTGCAGGCAAAACTTACTGCGCTTGAAAATGTAGAATTACCTTTAGTAATTAGAGGAATAAACAAAAAGGATCGTAGGATATTAGCTTTGAAATCTCTAAAAGAGGTTGAGTTAGGAGATAGAATAAATCATAAACCTAGCGAGTTATCGGGTGGACAGCAGCAACGTGTGTGTATAGCACGAGCCTTAGTAAATAGTCCAGAGATTATTTTAGCGGATGAACCAACAGGAAATTTGGATAGCATTTCTGGAGAAAATATTATAAATCTACTAAAGCAGTTAAATAAAAAAATAAAAACTACTGTTATTGTTGTTACTCATGATGATAGAATAGCAAAAATGGCAAATAGAATTATAAGGATTTTAGATGGTAAGATTATAAAAGATGTTCAAAATGGTAATCATATAATTAAAAAATATACAGATTAATTAGTTTATAAATAAATGAAATTAGTAGATATAATTAAAATATCTTATACGAATCTTTTACGACAAAAGGTAAGGACATTACTTACAATATTTTCTATAGTAATTGGAGCTACATTAATTTCACTTGTTTATTCTATAATACCTGGATTTAGGAATTTCTTTGATCTCCAATTTCAAATATTATCTTCACCAAAATTAATTGAAATCTATGCAAGTAAAGAAAGACCAGCAGCTTCTATTATGGATAGTTTTGGTAGTGCACCTCAGGAATATAAAGAAGGAGAAAGTTCTGGATTATATGATTTGATGCTTACTAATTTTAAAGAAGAAGACATTAAAAAAATTGAAAATATAAAAGGCGTAGTTAAATATCATGATTGTCCTATTCCAAATGTTGAATATATTGGATTAGAAGATAGTGATAAAAAATTTAAGTCTAATATGATATTTTATTACCCATCATTTATGCTTTCAAATATAAAATTAGTTTCAGGTAGAAGTTTAAATGATAGCGATAAAGGAAAAGTTCTTATTGCTTATGATTTTATAAAAGCTTTTGGATATCAAAATGGAGAAGAACTAATTGGAAAAAAGATTATTCTTCATATAAAACAGAATTTAAATAAAGATACAGCTGGATTAACTATAATGCCTACGTTGGATGAAACACAAGAGGTTGTTAGTAAAGATTTTGAATTTGAAATTGCTGGAATAACTGAAAAAACAATCTTATCTTCAATTATTTTTGTATCTCTTGTTGACGCAGTAGATATGGTAAAATTCTCTCGAAACACAGAAGAAGTTTTGACTGATAAGGATAATCAGAGATTCTTTGGTTTTGTGGAGATCGATGATGCTAAAAATGCTGAATATATAATGGATGAAATAAAAAACATGGGATTTAGTGGGCAAACGTATGAACAAAGCAAAAATATTTTAGGTATGATATTTGATATTCTTACTATAATATTTAGTTCATTTGGAATTCTTGCAATGGCTGTTTCTTCACTGGGAATTGTAAATACACTTATTATGGCAGTCTATGAAAGAACACGAGAGATTGGTGTAATGAAAGCATTAGGAGCAAATAGGTTTACAATAATTAAACTTTTTACAGTTGAAGCAGGTTTAATTGGTACAATTGCTGGTTTACTAGGTTTAATTATCGGTTTTGGGATATCAGAATTACTTAATTATATTGGCCACAAGACAATATTTTCTTCATTTGAAACACTAGATATATCAAATATTACATTTTTAATTCTCTTAGCTCCTATTATTTCTATAGTTGTTTCTATACTAGCTGGAATTTATCCTGCTTTAAAAGCTTCAAAGCTAAATCCTGTTGATGCTTTAAAATATGAGTAGAACTTCTTTGAACTTTTTCTAATTTTAAATTAATAATATTTTAGTATACATATTAATATTAGCTTGTCTCTATTCATATAAACTAATAAGTTGATGATATTTTATTACCTCTATTAATAAATTTTTTTACTTCAGTTATAATTGTTTTATGGAAATAACTAATAGAAAAGAGAATGTAAAGATTATGATTACAGGCGGACATTTAACTCCTGCTGCTGCTGTAATAGACGAATTAAAACAAAAAGGATTTAATAATTTTGTATGGGTTGGGAGAAGAAAAACTATGACATTTGATAAAAATTTAAGTGCAGAATATAGATATATAAAAGATGATCTTAAGATACCATTTGTTAATTTAAATACAGGTAAGATTATTAGATTTAACAATATTTATACTTTTTTTGAATTTCTTGTAAATATATTATATATTTTACAAGGATTTATTAATTCTTTTTTTATCTTAATTAAGAATAAACCAAACATAATTGTATCCTTTGGTGGATACATTGCAGTACCTATAGTAATTGCAGGATGGATTTTAAGGATACCTTCAATTACTCATGAACAAACACTAGTTGCTGGAGTTGCGAATAAAATTATTAGTAAGTTTGCCAAAAAAGTTTTAATATCATGGGAAGATACAAGAGATTATTTTAAAGGTAAAGACGTTATTTTAACTGGTAATCCTATAAGGAAGGAAGTATTCGAAGTAATTACTGATAATTACAAAATAAATAAAAAACTAAAGACTATTTTTATTATGGGAGGAAACCAGGGAGCACATGTTATTAATGAGACAACTATTAAAATATTACCTTTACTTTTAAAAAATTATAATGTAATCCATCAGACAGGCTTGACTTCTGTTACGGGTGATTATGAGAAATGCGAAAGATTAGAAAAATCGTTTCATGGTAAGTATAAAGGAATATATATAGTAAAAGGATATATATTTAGATCTGAAATTGGCGAAGTGTTTTCAAAATCTGATTTATTTATTGGAAGGTCTGGTGCAAATTCCGTATCAGAAATAATTGCTTTAAATAAAAATTCTGTCTTTGTTCCTATCCCCTGGAGTCTAAATAATGAACAATTTTATAATGCGAAGTTAGTTGAAAAATCAGGACTTGGAATTATAATTGAAGAAAATAACTTATCTCCTGAAATGCTTATGAAACAAATAAAAATATCAATAAATAAGAATAAAGTAAAAAGTAAAGTTAAAATAGAACTAAATGCAGCTTTTAAGATTACAAATGAAATTATATCCTTGTTAAATTTCGAATAATCATCTATTGTGATATAATTATTAATTATTTTTATAATACTATGAATAAAAGACAGTTATACCAAATATTAAAAGGAGTTGTTCTTTTTATTTTTGGATTATTGGATTTAATCTTAATAATTAGAATATTACTCAAGTTAATTGGTGCAAGCACAATAAGCACATTTGTTAATTTTTGGTATAACCTTTCAAATTCAGTGTTTTCACCTTTTAAAGGAACTGTAAAAGATCTTTCATCAGGTAATATAGTGATAGAGTTAAATTCAATTTTAGCCATACTTATATGGGCTGTTTTTGCTATTTTTCTAATTAGGATAATTGAAGGTATGTTTAAGGAGAAGATAAATGATAAAATAAGAAGTTTAGTTGATTCTTTATTTAAAATTATTGAATCAATATTAGGTTTAAGATTATTTTTCAAATTAGTTGGAGCAGGTAAAAGTACGTTTATCATTATGTTATACGGTATATCTTCACCTTTTTATGAACCTTTTAAGGGAATACTTCCAGCTTTTGGACAAGGTAATATAATTTTTGAAACGTCTACTTTTATTGCAATAATAATATTTATAATTTTTGATTTTGCTTCTGAGAAATTATTTGATGAAATGTTTAAAGAAAAAAATGTAGCAGATGGAGAAAAAAAAGAAGATATGGTTAAAAAGTCTAATCAAAATATAAATCAAGTATCGAATCAAGAACAAACTAATACAAATACAAATGCACAAAATACAACTAGTCAACAGTTTGAAAAACCAACTCAGCAAGGAAACCAACAGAAAAAATTTAATAATAATCAAAATCCTTAAGCGGATATTTATGATTTATAATACTTCTTATATACTTTATTAGCCTCTTTTAAAGATTTTTTAATTCCCTGCGCTAATTTATATTTATTTAACTGTTTAATTGAAATCCATTTTACATTTATTGAGTCTTCTATTGCTTTAGCTTTTCCACTTTTCCATTGGCAAACGAAGAGAATACAAACAACATTTAGGTTATCTACTCTAATAAAAAACCAGCTTCTTAAATAAAGAATATTTTTTATAACTATACCTACTTCTTCTTTAATTTCTCTTCTTAATGTTTTTTCTAATATATCTGGTTCTTCTTTATATAACTCGACTTTACCTCCAGGGAGGGACCATAATCCTGGAGCTTGAATTTCTTTAAAACTTCTCTGTGCTATAAGAAATTTTCCTTTTTTCTCTATAACTCCCATAGTTAGAACTATATTTAGTTTTGGTTGTTTTTTATTTTTTATAAATTACGTTTTAAAAATATGAAAAAGTTGTGATACATATTACGAATAAGAGGTGCGATAATGTATAGTTAAAATATTACAAATCGCACCCATGAAATATGGTATCAAAACAACAGCAAGATTTAAATACCCTTACATAAAAGGAG
>Ga0315294_10002627_pt1 | contig 19612 bp, 14 predicted proteins | sample YL17G13_40_MG_FD_203626 | JGI IMG/M metagenome (GOLD analysis project Ga0315294, IMG submission 203626) | Sediment microbial communities from Yellowstone Lake, YNP, Wyoming, USA - YL17G13_40 | ecosystem: Environmental > Aquatic > Freshwater > Lake > Sediment | place: USA: Wyoming | collected...
ACCTCCCTGCGAAGGTCTGCGGTTCCACGACGTTTCCATACCCAAACTGGAGCGGCTCTGTATCGCTCCCTCGGATGACCTCGAAACCATAGATCCAGAGCCGGCCTCCACCCTTGAGGTAGACGTCTAGGATGCCATTCTGGATCACACCAGCAAGACCCGCGTTAAGTGAGTTCTGTACCGCGTCGGTGTCCCAGATGACGAGTCTGTATCTCGAGAGCTCGGAAAGGGCCGGGTATACCATCATTGGAAACTCTCTCGGCTCATTGTTGAGACCAGCTCGCCAGCAGTTAAAGGTATAGATGCTGTCGCTCAGGGCTCGGGCACAGCCAAGAACCGAAGCAACGAAATTGTCGTGGATGAGGTCGGACGGTATTGCGTCGTAATAGTCGTCAACGTAAAGAATCTCCCTGTCGAACAAGAACTCGACCAACTCCAATTGCACGATTGCGAGCATCTCGGCATCGGCGTAGTCCCTAACCTTCACGTAGAAGTAGTGAACGCCAGGAGAGTCGAATCGGATCGTGGCGCTCGTCACTTCGGCGCTCCAGGTCCCGCTGTCCCACTGCGTGGGGTCGCTCAGATCCTCGATATCAACACCATACAGATACCCTGAGATTGTGCCTCCGTACGCGCTGGCGTCACCCTCCCACCGGAACGTGAGGGGTTTACCCGCGGGGGTCTGCCTTTCCCACACCTGCCCATCGGACGGGTAGCAGTGTGCGCTGGACCCCTCGTACAGACAGATGGAAGGAAGCCCGAACTGAGGCATGCTCTTGAAGAAGATGACATTCCTGTTCAGCCTGAGCCCGGGCTCAACTGCACCGGCTTCGTCAATGGCTCTGACTCCAAACTGCCAGAAGATGCCGGACGAGAGATTGGAAAATGTAATCTGTGTTTGCGGCGTAGGTTCAGACCAGCAGGAACTCGTGTCAATCATTCCGCACTTTATGTTGAACAAGAGTGAATCGTCTTCGACGCCGAAGCCTGGATTCAGGAGGCTCGTGTTGAACAACCGCCAGGTGTAAGCGACCGGCTCCTTGCTTGGGTCTCTGCTGTCCGGGTCCTCGCCGTCCCAGACGATCTTGACAGAAGTACCGAGAGGGAGAGCTCCCATGCAAAAAACGCGCGTCTCGTCACACTTAGGGCTCAGGATAGTGGTCTTCGGCGCAACTGTTCTTGCATCGAAAGTCAGGTAATCGGGGTAGGACATTAGGCCGCCGTTGTCAACTGCCTTGACGTAGAATGTGTGCCACCTGCCATATTGTCCTCCCGCCCTGGCAGTATCTGCAGTGAACAGAAAGGAACCCTGGAAGAACCTCGTCTCCGTCCATTGACTCGTGTCGTCAATTGCGTAAAGAAAATGGTCTACGACACCGTCGTCGTCCCATCCGAACCAGTATATCGGCATTGTGTAGCTGCCAACACCGCCGTTCGGGGGTCCGCCTGAGAGTTTCACGCCCGGCGGCTCGTTGGGCAACCTGGTTCCCTTCTTGTGCTCGCAACCGCAGAGCAGAAGAGGAAGGGCAAGAGAGACTATCAATATCGTCAAAAACACTCTCTGTGGTTTCATTCTGTTCACTTCCCCTCACGGAATGGCAACGTCCACGTAAAACTCTCTGGTGACAGAGACAGTTCTGCCTATGCTCCCGTCAGGCTGCCTGTCCCGGGCCTCAATCGTGATGGCGTTCAGGCCGGTCTTGAGCCCGAGCTGCTTAGTCAGTATGTCGATTGGCGAGGGCCTCCAGGAGCCGATAGTGCCGTTGAGGATTGTACGATACTCCGCAGCGATTCCACTTTCCACATCGCAGGCGGCGCAATACAGGGAATCGTAGACCATGCCGTCGTCCAGCTGGACAATAGTGTTCGTGCAGGGCAGGGTACACGTCTCGTAGACACCGCCAGGACACGTGCAACAGCGTTTTTCTCCCTCGAAGAAGGGCGCACAGTTGACGTAGAACTTCACCCTTGCGGGAGTCCCGTCGTCCTTTATCTGGTCGTCGCGCGCTCTAACGAAAAACTCGTAGTTGCCGCTTTCGAGCGATGCCGTTTCCCAGCTTGTGACTCCCAGGTCCGTGGCCGTGTAGGCGGGCCCTCCGCCTGCACGGGTGAGCCTGCGAGTCCACCCGATTACGTGTCCGTCCTTGTCCCAACCACCCCACTGAAACGAGACCTTGAGGTTGCTGGCCAGCCTGAGCGTGTCTCCTTCCTGCCGCGGGATCGAACCGCCCTCGAAAAAGCCCTTTGGACAACCTTCGCAGGGAGGCACGATCCACGTGTCCGGATCGTAGTTCACTACAAAGTACCTCAAGGTGTCGCTATGTCCCCCCACCGTGTTGGTCGTGGCACCGGCGTCGTCAACTGCCAGCACCTCAAAACTGTATGTCGCCCCCTTCGGAATGACCGCCGAAAACGTCGTGTCTGCGACACCGCCCTCGCGACGCACCGGCTCTGTGCTGAGCTTGTAAAGGTACCTCGTCACGTACCCGCCTGGGTCTTCGTCCCAACCCTGCCACGCAAAGTTGACAGTCGAGTTCCTGGGAATGGTGTCTCCCGGAATCGAGTCAGTAAGCATCCGCTCAGTGGCCGCGGTGAGCAACTGGGTCTCGCCCTCCGGGGTCACGGCGTAGGCCTTCGTGAATCTCACCTTGGGACGGTGGGTGTCCTGAGCGTAGAAGAACACGAACGAAGGCGTCGGGTCTTCGAGCCCGCGCTCGTCCACGGCCTTGCAGAAAAACCGGTGCCCCAGCGACTGCGGGTTGTTTGCTGTGAGCGCAAACTCTGCCTCGGTCCCGGTTGTCCAGGTCCACGTGCTCTCCCTGGGACTCAGGTTGCTGTCAGTCATGGCATAGTAGTAGCCGACTACCTGTCCGTCGGGGTCGAGGCCACCCCAGAAGAGCTTCACGCGGTAAAAGACGAACGAACTGTCCACAGGCACCGCCGTCAGGAACGTCTCGGGCGGGAGGTTAGTTTCGAAACCGGGTCTCTCCTTTCTGCAGCCTTGAACCAACGCGAGACAGAGCACCAGCGAGAGAACCACAAAAATGGGAAGCACCCTGTTAGGCCTCATGCAAACTACCCCCGTTATTTCCTTGCCATTCCCGGGCAATGCTCACGCCGGAATCCCGGATGTACACTAGTATTATAGAGAAAGAAAATTATCAAACAGTCCGTCAATTGTCAATCAAAATCGGGTATGATGCAACCCCAACTTACGAGACGCCTAGATGCCAGCGCCGCCCCTACCTACATCCAGCACGGGACACCAAGGCTGTCTGCCGGGTCCCCCAACCACCACGGACCGTACGGTCGGTTCACCGCCCGCACATCCGGCACGAAGCCCGCCGGCGGCGCTGCGACCAGCTTCGTTTCTTGCTGGAAAAATCAAAGGGGTCGGAGCATGAGCTCCAACCCCTTTGATTTTGATGAAGCAGCGCTAAGGCACTACTGGAGTATCACTATCTTCTTGTTCAGCTCGCTACCCGGAGCATTGAGCTGATAGAAGAACACGCCACTAGCTACCCTATCACCACCATCGTTCTTGCCGTCCCAAATCACCGAATACGCACCAGCCGTCTTGGCCTCATCAACCAACGTCCTGATGACACGACCACTAACATCAAACACTCTCAGCTGCACCTTCCCGGGCTTGCCAATCGTGTACTTGATGGTAGCTGTCGGGTTCATCGGGTTCGGGAACGCCTGACCGAGCGAAGTGACGACAGCCGGCACAACGCCAGGCTCCTTCACGTCGATGAGCCAGCCAGGGCCGCATATCTGGTTCTGCAGGTTAGCAAGATTGACGCCGAGCACATTGGAGAACCACTGCGCCAGGAGACCATCACTACCGCAGGTGAGGGGACCTGCACTGCCATCCCTCATGGAGCACCAGTCGATTGCCTCAGAGAACGTCCTGTAGTAGGTCCCAGCCGCAGGGATGTTGCTGACAACGCACGTCCAGTTAGTCGCCGGACCGTCGTACCTTTCCTCAGCAATGCCCCCACTACCGGCAGTCACACCGATGATGGCAGTCTGCCTCGGGCAGCCGCTCTGACGGAGGTAGTACGGCGTAGTCTCGCCAACTATCCTGCCGCCCAAGTCGTTGATAGACCGGCAGTAGGTGAAGTCATTGGTTAAGAGCTGGTAGGTGGTCGCACTGGCGCGGGTCGTAGCCATCACGTTGTTGAGGAACGCCCTGCCGCTGATGGTCCAAGTCGGCGGTATGCGCCTGTGCAACTCTCTGGCCCATGCGTCACCGCTTATCCACAAGAATCTGGCGTGGTCAACGTCGGTGTAGACCGTGAGCCACGACTGCAGCACAGTCACGTCAGCCTCGTAAAGGGAGTAGGCGTAGATGTTGCCGCAGTTAATCATCGCGTGCGAGTACGCCAGGAACTGGTTGACGGTAGCTCCAGGACCCGCGTTGTACTTGGGCGTGCCTGGACCGCCACTCTGGCCAGGGTTGGGCTGCCAACGACCGATGCCGTTTCTCAGGTCACTGGAAGGACCGAGCCTGTTGAACATGTCAAATCCATACCCTGCCGTATTCAGGGCGGCAGCAGTCCTGACTGAGTTCCTGACTCCGCCGTTGCCTCTCTGACCGAAGTGGTCAACGAAGATCAAGCACGGCCATTCGAGTGAACCGTTGCCGTCGTCAGCAAACATCGGCAGGATCTCGAACTCCTCAGGACCCTGTTCGCCAGCCTGCGGCAGATAGTACCACAGGTTCGAACCCGTATAACGGGCCTTGAGATAGTACTCCACCCTCGTGCCGGGCACCAAGACGTTGTTCGGCAGAATCTCAACGCCCTCAGTCAGACCGTTGCCGGTGTAGACAGGGTCCGACTCGTGGAAGCAGGCCATGTAGAGGCCCGTAACCAGATTAGTGCCCGCACCGGTAAGGTCCGTGACTTCGGTCGTGTCCATCCTTGCGCTGAACCAACCACCGTTCTGAACTCCAGGGAACCAGGCGGAGAAGAACGGATCCGTGAGCGGCTGATCGTTAGCGACAGCAGCCAGGCGGAAGCAGAGATAGGCCTCCATGTCCTCAGCCGGACCGCGGCACACCAGCGTGTCGCCGAATATCGGCGGAACGAGGTCGCTCAGATAGTTGCACGTCCTGGTATCAGCTGTGCTGGTAGGATTCAATGTACCATCCTCAGCAAACTGATCCTGGTAGTACTCCAGCTCCCTCATGCTAATGTACGGCGCATCAAGCGAACCAAACACGCCAAACGTAACATTGTCGAAGTAAGGCGTTGCGTTGCTACCTTGATCGCAGCCGGTACCCCACGGGTTTTCGTCGCATTGGTTGGTCACGCCGAGGCCGATCTGGACCAGAGTGGCTGTCGGCGGAATGAAGGTCGACACGTCGAAAATGGTTTGAGCGCAACGCGGCACACCCTCACTTGAGTAGTACACGTAGCCGTCGCTGATAGGACCACTCCAACCGCCAGCATCGCAGCCGGGCTTGTACTTGGCCGTCCAGGTCATGAAGATGAGATTACCCAACGGCAGGTTCATAAATCTCTCATAGTTGAGCTCGCGGCCAGGAAGCCCAGCATGGTCCGACAGGTCGATAACCGGACTCTGTCCGTAGCTGTCCTGGCAATCCGGATGGAACTTGCCAGCACCAGAGTCGTCAAACAGAACCAGCACGCTATCGGCCATCGAGCAAAGACCCGGCACAAGCGCCACGCAAGGATCCGCGGTGAGGGAGGGAATCAGACTCGCGAGCCATCTCACTGACACGAAGTCACCGCAAGCTCTCTGGACGTGGCCCCAGCCAGCCGGTAGAGCCCGGATAGCAGTGGACTCGAAGTCCTCGCTGTAAGGCGTTCCGTTGTCATTCAGCACGTAGCTGTCCACCGCGGCGGCACCGCAAGCGGTCGGCTGCAGGCCGTCACCGTCGGACGCAATACCGTCAGCGATGAAGTAGTACAGAATGCGGAAATCCACGGGCGGCGTGAAGCTGATAGAGAGCCGTGCATCGATATCGAACGACGGCGTAACCGCGCCGGCGCCGGAGTATGTCGCCATGGTGTCATAGTCAACGAACTCGCCCCCGACCACGTCCCATCTCTGCAATATGACGTAGAGAAAGTCGAAGTTGGCCTCTGTCTCCCGAGTAGCGGAGTAGGACAGGGTGATCTGATCACCCAAATCCCAGGTGTAGGTGGGAGTGTGAACGGCCTGGACAAAGTTGTTGCCGTAACCGGTGCCATTCTGGTCTGAGAAGCAGAGGGCGGCAGACTCGGTGTTGGTGGCCCCGAAGAACAATGACTTCGTGCCAGCGATGACGCAGTTAGCACCCAGAGTCGCGTTATCCTTCACGTCGGAGTAGATGGGGTCCTGCGTCGTGTTGTCAATGCCCTTCCAACCGTCCATGGGCTGGGTGCTGTGAACAACGCCATTATAACCGGCTGAGGACCAGGTCCACATGTACCTGTTGAGCCAGCCAGAAGATGGCGGCGAAGCGGCTTCCCACCGAAGATCAACGGCGTCCCACACCGTTCCACCGTAATAGAACGTGTCCGTACCCTGGCTGACGCCAAAGACACCACCTGGCAGCACGCCACGGGTGGTCGCTTCATCAAGAAGCATTGGGACGGCTCTTTCGATCTCCCTGGCAGCGGCCGCGCCAACGAGGGCAACCAGCAGAACAAGCGAAATCGCCAGAACTTTTCTCATTTCATACCTCCATCGTCGCGTAACTAATAGCTACTTCAGTCAGAGATGCGAACCAGGACTTCTGAAAGCAGCTACAAAAGATAACTGGGAATTAGAGAACCGATGCACACCTTCCCAGCATAGTGATGCATCGCGTTGGAGCTATTTGTGGTGCCTAAATCCCCCCTTTCTCCAAGATAAAGTGAGTCATGCAGTCGCCATTGCGAAACTGAACGATCACCCCCTTTGTAGTGGTCGACTCCAAACGGGCCGAAGAAGCCGAAGAAGAACAAGTAGGATCAGTTGCCGCACACTTATTCCACGCAAAGGCTAGTATAACACGGAAAAATGCCGAATGTCAAGGTTTTTTTCCTGACAACCTGGCGCATTGAAACGCGTTAGCTTTGCCCGGGAGCGAATCACACCGTGTGAACGGGCTCTGAGCGCCGCCTGCGAGCCCGCATCGCCACCGAAACTGATGTTACCACATTACCCAAGAAAAGTCAAGGAGTTACGGCGGGCAAAATTGTGGGGGCGGAGCCGGCCGCCGGAGGGATTGCCACGGGGGCTTGTTGCCGTGGTGAGGAGATTTCTCTCGGGGTTCGGGGACAATTACAGGGGTGACTCCGCCGGTACAGGGGTGGCTCCGCCGGTGGCGAGGTGTTCAGCCGCGTTCTTTCCAGCACCCGTAGACGTCGTCTGCTGTGAGCCTGCATGAGGCGCTGAGCGTCCCGCGCGAGAGGACGGCCAGTCCGTCACTGTATCTCACAGCGTGCTCCACTTCGTGGGTCATCACAATCACGGATACGCCCGAGTCCGCCAGGCGCCGCAAGAGCGAGAGGAGATGAGTCGAGGCCTGCCAGTCGAGAGAGATCGTGGGTTCGTCCAGGATCAGGAAAAGGGGCTCGCAGGAAAGAGCGGAAGCGATGGCCACCTTCCTCTTCTCGCCTTCGCTGAGCCGGATGGGGGAGCGCCGGGAAATTCGCGCGGCGTCGAGGCCCAGACGCTCCAGGGAGGAGAAGACCCTGGTTGAGAGCTCTTCGCCCTTGATTCCCAGTCTAGACGGACCGAAAGCCACTTCGCTGAAGACGTCTTCTTCAAAAAACTGCGATTCCGGGACCTGGAACACCATCACGACATTGAGCCGGCCGGTGACGCCGTGCCCATCGCTCGGCTCGGGCCGCTCCGGCCGCACTGTGACCTCGCCGGACTGCGGCTTCAGGAGCCCGGCCATTACGAGGCCCAGCGTCGTCTTGCCGGAACCTGTTCGTCCCACTACGGAGACGAATTCGCCGGCCCGCACGCGGAGGGACAAGGACCGTAGCACTGCCTTCTCCGTCGGCAGCCCTCTGTCGTAGCTGAATCCCACTTCCCTGAGCACGAGTTCCATGGCGAGAGAGTTCCTCAGCGCGGACACCGCGAGCGGGCACCCGGCAGGCGCGGGGTTCCCAGTGAATCCTGTCTTAATTCCGTGATGTCTATTCCCAGCAGGGCCAGCGTGGCCGCGTCGTCCTGGAGGCCAGCGACCGCACCGTCGAAGCAGACTCTCCCGTCCGCCACCGCGATGATTCTGGGCAGGGCAGCGGCCTCATACAAGAACTGCGTGACCCACACGACCGATGTGCCGAGCGACTGAGAGATCCTCTTCACTTCCCGGCTGACCGCGTCTCTCTCAATGGGATCGAGGTAGGACGTGGGTTCGTCGAGCACCAGGTAGGCAGGTTTCATGGCCAGGAGCGATGCGAGGAGCACTTTCTGCATCTGGCCCGCGGACAGGGCGCTGGGCGGACATTTTCTCAGTTCCACGAGGCCGAAGAAATCCAGCATGTCACCAACGGCGGCCCTTGTGTCTGCGGCCGTGAACCCCAGGTTCTCCGGGCCCGAAGCGATTTCCCTCTCGACCGTGACCGACACGAACTGGCTTTCAGGGTTCTGCTGGAGAAAGGCCACGCGCCGACGCACTTCCAGGCCGAGCCGTTCGTCGCGCGTGTCGAGCCCGTCCACAGTCGCCACACCGCGCTCCGGCGTGAGAATGCCCGCTGCGAGTTTCGAGAGCGTGCTCTTCCCGCTCGCGTTCCGGCCGATCACCGCGAGGACCTCTCTCTCTCTGACAGTGAGGCTCGCGTCTTTCACGGCCGGTGAGTCCTGCCTCGGATAGGTATACTGGACTGACGAGAGCTCTAACATCGTCCTACTGTGATTTGCTCCTGCCTGTGGTGCTCTCTCGTGCAGTTTTGTGCTTCGGTTGTGCCAGACGGCCCTGGCGGCATCGAAAACAACGACTGTCGCTGCCGGCCGGCGCCGCGCACCGGTGCTGGAATCCGCTGTTTGAGGTTGCGGCCGAGTCTCCCGGGGCGCTGTCCGTCGTCATTTTCTGCTTCGGTTGAGCCAGGCGGTTCTGGCGGCCTCGAAGACGGTAACCGCCGGCACGCCGTGTTCCCTGGCCGCTCGAGCGCAGTCCTCGTATTCGGGCGACGCCCGGTCGGGGAATCCGGAAGGCACCTTCATCCGTATCTTGCCGAAGGGGGTCTCGATTTCTTCGATGCCCCTCGCGAGCTCCATCCTCTGCTGCGTCGAGACCCTGAGCCCGAGCGTGGTGGTCTGGCTGAAAATCTCCTCCGCGAGTTTCCTCGAGAGCCCCGGCTCCGCCAGCACAGTCAACAGCACGCCCGGCCTTCCCTTTTTCATCTGGACCGCCGTGAGAAAGACTTCGAGCGCGCCCATCTGGAAGAGCCGCTCCTGCAGGAAGGAGTAGATTTCGGGGTTCATGTCGTCGATCGTGGTCTCGATGACGTCGACCAGTCCGAGCTCGGCCGGCGCAGGCTCGCAGGTTCCGATGAAGACCCTCATCAAGTTCGGCAGAGCCGCCAGCTCGTTGGTGCCTGCTCCGTGGCCCACGCTCTCGAGTCTGAATGGAGACGGCATGCCCTCTTGAGAGGCCAGCGCGCTCACGAGCGCCGCGCCGGTAGGGGTCACAAGTTCGGCTTCCACGTCGAGGACGCGCACGCTCTTCCCTATCAAGAGCCGGGCCGCCGCAGGAGCAGGAAGCGGGATTGTGCCGTGCCGCGACGCAATCCGGCCTCTGCCGACTGACAGCGTGGAGGCGAAGAGCTTTTCGACGCCCGAGAGATGAAGGCAGCATGCGGCACCCACGATGTCTATCACGGAGTCGAGCGCACCCACCTCGTGAAAGTGGACTTCCCCCGGCCTGACTCCGTGCACATGTGCTTCTGCCCCGGCCAGCTCCGAGAAGACTCTGGCGCTCATTTCCTTCACCGCGGCCGGGAGCGCGCTTGTCTCGATGAGCTCGAGGATTTCTGAGAGGTGCCTCTCCCCGCCGTGCCCGCGGTCAGGCGCGGCGCCATGCTGCGCTCCACCGCGCGGCGCTCCGCCGTGATGGGCTGCCGTCTCGGCTTGACTGTGCCCGTGCTCACCGTGACGTGGTGTCCTCTCGGCCGGTGTAGCCCCGGATGGTCCTTTCTCTGCCGCGTCTGCGCTCCCAGTCTCTACGATGAACCGGGTTGCGGCAAGGGAGCCGCGTCTGGTGCTCTCCGTCGAGATTTTCCAGCCGGCGATCGGCAAACGCTCGAGGAGCTCCCGCAGCTCATCGAGTTTGACGCCGGCGTCGAGGAACGCCGCAACAAACATGTCGCCGCTTATCCCAGAAAAGCAGTCCAGATATGCAAGTTTCATGTTGGGTTCGTCCTCAGCACCACGCTGTCGTTGTTCACGCCACGAGCCCGTTCGTTGATTCCTTCGGCCACGTTCGTCATATCGTCTGTCAGATCATAGAGACCGCACTCCTGCGCGTTTTCACGTTTTGTGGTTCTTCTTCGTCTTCCGCTTCGGCCCCCTGCCTGCGTCGCGCGCCGCTTGCGACTTTCGTGCCCGTTTTTCTGCGTACGCCGCCTGTGCCTTTCCCCTGGCAATGAGGGCGGCGGCGTAGCCCGCGCCGAACCCGTTGTCAATGTTCACCACCGTCACACCCGATGCGCAGCTGTTGAGCATGCCGAGCAGAGCGGCGAGGCCGCCGAAACTGGCACCGTACCCCACGCTCGTGGGCACGGCGATGACAGGCCGGTCAGTCATGCCGGCCACGACTCCCGGAAGCGCGCCCTCCATGCCTGCGACGGCCACGATTGCGTCAGCTTCCCACAGCTTCTCTCTCTGGGAGATTACTCTGTGGATGCCGGCTATGCCCACGTCGAAAAGTCTCTCCACCCTGCAGCCCATGGCCTCGGCAGTCGCACAGGCCTCCTCGGCAACCGGCTGGTCTGAAGTGCCGGCCGAGACCACGAGCACCAGACCTCCGGCAGTGTCGGGCCGTTTCTTTCCGGCCGACGCTGCGACCGGGATGAAAACAGCGCGGCCCGGCACGTTGTGCCGTACGCCCCGGAATCTTCTCACCAATCGCTCCGCCACGCCCGGGTCCACCCGTGTGGCCAGCACCGGCTCGTCTTTTTCGAGCATCTTCTCCACGATCGCCACGATCTGTCTCTCTGTCTTGCCTCCGCAGAAGACGACCTCCGGAAACCCGCACCTGAGACTCCGGTGGTGGTCGATGGTGGATTCTTCGATGGCCTCGAAGGGCAGGTGCCTGAGCCTGGAGAGTCCCTCTTCCACGCCGAGCTCACCTTGCTTCACTTTCGCGAGAATCTCTCTCAGCTTTTCAATCTGCATCTCCACAAGCTCCCTCTTCTCCCAGGCTCGACCGGCCTGGTGAAATGCGCCCCGGCAGACTGCGCCCGGCCGAAGTACCCCCGAACCGAGCGCGCCCATCGAGCTCTATCACGCCCAGCGAGGCGCCGAAATCTATCACCAACTGCCTCAGTTCCTCCCAAGACCCCGTGGTCCCGAGTACCTTCCTGACACCGCTGCTTCCCGGAAGCCCCTTCGTGTACCAGCCGACGTGCTTTCTCATTGGATAGAAGGACAGGACCGAGCGTGCGCTTCGTTTCTCCACGAGCGCCATGTGCGCCAGAAGGAGCTCCAGCCGCTCTCTCACCGTGGGCGGAGGCACGAGCTCGCCCGTTTCCACGAGCCGCCTCGCCCGATTGAAGATCCAAGGATTCCCGAGCGCGCCCCTGCCCACCATCACCGCGTCGCATCCGGTTTCCTTCAGCATGCGCAGGGCGTCTTCGGGTTCTGTGACATCACCGTTTCCGATCACCGGGATCCTGACTGCGTTCTTGGCTCGGGCGATTATGTCCCAGTCCGCCTTTCCGGCGAACTTGTCCGCCCTGGACCTCGCGTGCACGGTCACCGCGCTCACGCCGCAGTCCTCCAGCATCACCGAGACCTTGTCTGCGTTGACCGTCCTCTCGTCCCAACCGCTCCTGATCTTGGCCGTGACCGGAACGTCCACGGCGGAGACGGCGCTCGAGGCGATTTTTCTGAGCAGCGCCAGATTGTTGAGCAGCGCGCTGCCGGCATCTCTGCCGACCACCTTCCTTGCCGGGCACCCGAAGTTCAAGTCTATGAGGTCTGGAGAGAGCGCCATCACGCTGCGGGCGGCGGCTGCCACGATGTCGGGGTCCGAGCCGAAGAGCTGAATGCCGATGGGTCTCTCCGCCGGCAGGAACGAGAGCAGTTCCAGCGTGCGTTTGTTTCCTCGCCTGACGCCGTCCGCGCTCACCATCTCCGTGTACACGAGAGAGGCCCCGTTCTCTCTGCAAACGAGCCGGAAGCTGCTGTCCGACACCCCCGCGAGAGGAGCGAGCACCAACTGCGAGTCCAGCGAGAGATTCCCTATCCTGAATCCCAGCACTAACCCATCTCCTCGACCCGCTCTCCCACGTCGCGGAAATCACGGAAGAGCACATGCGGCTTGTTCAGCTCCCTGCAGACCCGCGCCAGGTCGCCCTTGGCCAGCACCAAATCGGATTCGTCCAGCGCGCACCTATCGGAGTAGCCGTCGCCCACGAAGACGACCCTGCCGTGCCGCGCCCTGTGTTCGCGAACGTGGTACCCCTTGCAGTTCCCGCAGTTCTCACAACCCTTCCCAAAATAGGGGAACTCGGGTTCTATCCCTTTCTCGTTGAACTTGAGATGATTCGCGAAAAGCGGAAGACGAGAGAGACCGTGCTTTCTGAGCACGACCTCGATGTAGAAATCAAGCCCGTCGCTCACCACCACCAGTGGAACGCCGTTCGTCGCACACCAGTCCGCGAAGTCCGGAAAGTGCGCGTCTATCTCGAAGCTCTCTGCGAGGGAGACGATTTCCCCGCGCGTGACCTTCGCGAGGAGGCATTCTCTGGTGAGACACTCCTTCGAGCCGATCTCTCCCCTCTCCCAGGAGGCTATCAGCTCCTCCCACTCCCTTCCACCTGCGAACTTCTTGAAGAGAGTGGCGCCGATGTCACCCTTCGAGATCGTCCCGTCAAAGTCGCAAAGCACGGCCGGTTTCGATGTCATAGGCTCACTGCTTCGCGGCGGACGAAACCTTTGCGTCAGGCGCTGCTTCCTCAGCGGGCGCCATCGCCTGCGCCAGCTTGAAGAGGTCAGCCGTTGTGCGGGCCTTGCGAAGGATCTCGAACCCCTTCTGGACCTGCGGGTCGCCTTCCGAGTGCACGATGAAGGCGGCTTCCTCGCCCGAGAGCAGAGATATTACTTCGCGCGCTATGGCCCTCTCGATGTACGGGCGGTCGTCGTCGAACTCCTTGTCGACGTACTCGATCTTCTTCTCCTTGACGAACTTCTTGAACTCGCTGACCACGGCGGGCGTGACCTTGAAGGCGTCCGCCTTCGTGTTCTTGTGCTTCTCCAGGTATTCGAATGCGAACTTGTAGAACGCCAAGTTCCTCTCAAACTTCTCGGCGATGGCCGATATCCTCGGATAGGGCACCACCACATCCGGCAGTATCCCGCCGCCGCCGTAGACTGTCCTCCCGGCCGCCGTCTTGAACGCCGGGTCTTCCGCTTTCTCTGCGGACTCGCCTATCTTGATGTCGGCGGTGGTCCTGACCTGCCTCTTGGTGTCTTCCCGGTGGATGCAGCGACCGCTGGGCGTGAAGTACTTCGCCGTCGTGAGCTTCAGCGCGGCGCCGTCCCTCAGCGGGAACACGCTCTGCACGGACCCCTTGCCGAAGGACCTCTCTCCCACGAGCACGCCCAGGTCCAGGTCCTGAATGGCGCCCGCGACGATCTCCGACGCGCTCGCGCTTCCCCCGTCAACAAGCACCACAAGCGGATACCCATCGTGGACTCTCTTGGACTGCGAGTAGTAGTGCGCTTTCTGCACCGGCACGCGGCCGTCCGTGTAAACCACGAGCTTGCCCTTCGGCACGAAGCTCTCCGACACAGCGATGGCCTCGGTGAGGAGCCCGCCGGGATTCCGTCTGAGGTCCATCACCAACCCCTTGATGCCACCCTTCTCCAGTTTCTCCAGAGCGCTCTCGAGATTGGCAGGCACGGTCTCGGAGAATCTGGAGACGCGCACGTACCCGATGCTGTCCGGCGTGGCGAAAGCGTAAGGGACGCTCTTCACTTCGATGATCTCACGAGTCAGAACAAACTCCAGGGGCTCGTCCACGCCGTCCCGGAGGATGCCGAGCTTCACCTGGGTGCCCTTGGGCCCTCTCATCTTGGACACAGCGTCGTCGAGAGTCAGCCCGTCGGTGGTCTCGCCGTCGATCTCGACCACCCTGTCCAGGCTTCTGATGCCCATCCTGCTCGCCGGAGTGCCCTCCATCGGCGACACGACAGTAAGAAAGCCGTCCCGGACGCCGATCACGATGCCCAGGCCGCCGTAGCTGCCCTGCGTGTCGATCTTCAGAGAGGTGTAATCAGACGAGGTCAGGTACTGGGAGTGAGGGTCGAGCGAAAGGAGCATGCCTCTTATCGCGTCCTCGACGAGTCCGTCCACGCCCACCTCTTCCACGTAGTTGTCCCTCACCCGGGCGACGACGTCCATGAACTGGCTGAACATGCGATACGTGTTGTCGCCCTTGGCCTGGACTCTTCCGGTGAACCAGCCGGCCGCCACAAGCACGACGACCAGCGCGCTCACAAATATGAATCTCCTGCTCCCTGGCATCACTCTTCCTCGCTTTCTCTCCTGCCAGACCCGGGCCGAGGCGCCTCGTCTCCCGGGATTCGGGCCTGTCTCTTGTCTCAATGAGTCTCTTCGTGTATGTGCGGGTCCGCCCTGCCTCCGCGGCATCTCCATGCGTCGCGCTGAGAACGTGGCGAGCCGCGCCTAATGCCGCGTCTTCCTTTCCTCCAGAACTCGCTTGACCCTGCTGAGTATTTCGCGGGCAAGCTCGTCTTTGTTTCGAGTGCCGTCAAGAACCGCGATTCTGTCTGGCTCTTTCTCGGCGAGGAGAAGATAGCCGATCCTCACCCTTGCGTGAAAATCCAGCTTCTCTTTTTCGATCCTGTCCTGCCTCGCTTCTCCACCCACCCTTTTCAGAGTCCGCTCCAGCCCGACTTCGGCGGGCACGTCGAGCAGCAGGGTGTAGTCGGGCACGAGGTTGAAGGTGGCCATCTCGTTGAGGCGCTTGACCTTGAGCTCACCGATGTCCCTTCCCGCTCCTTGGTAAGCCAGGCTCGCGTCGGCAAACCTGTCAGATATGACTATAGCACCTCCGGTCAGCGCCGGGCGAATCAATTCCTTGACGTGCTGGGCTCTGGACGCCAGATACAGGAACAGTTCGGTGATGGGCTCCATGCCGGATAGCCGGGTGTCCAGAAGCACGTCCCTTATTCTTTCACCGACGTCGGTGCCTCCCGGTTCCCGGGTAAATACCACCCTGTGACCCTCTTGTTCCAGACTCTGCCGGAGAAGTTCGGCCTGGGTGGTCTTGCCGCAACCCTCGACTCCCTCGAAGGTCACGAACAGTCCTGCCACTCGGTTCCTCCTTGCCCAGCGCGGGCGCTGCCCTCATCAGGCCTTGCCCCGGCTCCGGCGCTTCGACGCCTTCTTCCTGCCGTATTTCTTGCCGTATTTCTTGATGAAGTCCTCTACGAGTTTGCGCGCCTCCTCGTCCGTGTACTGAACCGGGGGAGACTTCTTGAAGTAGGCGCAGGGACCTACGATGGCGCCGGAAAGCCCGTTGTCCATGGCGAGCTTGCAGCAGCGGACGGAGTCTATTATCACACCTGCGGAGTTCGGGGAATCCCAGACTTCCAGCTTGAATTCAACGTTGAGGGGCACGTCGCCGAACGTCCTTCCCTCGAGCCTTATGTAGGCCCACTTTCTGTCGTCCAGCCACTCGACGTAGTCGCTGGGGCCGATGTGCACGTTCTTAGCGCCGATGTCGTAGTTCAGCTGGGAGGTCACCGCGCAGGTCTTGGAGATCTTTTTTGATTCCAGGCGCGAGCGTTCGAGCATGTTCAGGAAGTCGGTGTTGCCGCCCACGTTGAGCTGCATGGTCCGCTCCAGCCGGACTCCCCTGTCGAGGAACAGCCGCGCCAGCACCCTGTGGAGGATGGTGGCTCCCACCTGGGACTTGATGTCGTCGCCTATCACGGGAAGGCCGCGTTTCTCGAAGCGCTTCTGCCAGTAGCGTTCGCGAGCGATGAAGACCGGGATCGCGTTCACGAAGCCGCAGCCCGCCTCGAGGATCTGCTCCACGTACCACTTGGTGGCCTCTTCGCTTCCCACGGGCAAGTAGTTCACGACGACGTCGGTCTTGGTCTCCCTGAGCAGGCCCACGATGTCCGCAGTGGCGCCGGGTGCCTTCTGGATTATCTTCGAGAGATAGTAGCCCAGGCCGTCGTGCGTCATACCGCGTCGCACGGGCACGCCGAGCTTGGGCACGTCACAGAACTTGTACGTGTTGTTGGGCCAGGTGAAGATGGCTTCGCTCAGGTCTTTGCCCACCTTGTTCTTGTCGATGTCGATGGCCGCGCTGAACTCTATGTCCCTTACGTGATAGCCCCCGAGGTTCACGTGCATCAGACCGGGAACGAAATCGGTCTCCCTGGCGTTCCGGTAGTAGTGGACTCCCTGAACGAAGGAGGACGCGCAGTTGCCGACACCGATTATTGCCACTCTCACCTTGGACATTTGAGCCTCCGTTAGTTGAGTCTCACACGCAACTTGATCTCTCTGCCTGTCAATCTCTCAGGACCCTGTTGGCGTACCACATCCTCTGAAGGGCCGTGAAATGCGAAAGGACTGCGAGCACCCAGAGCGAGACCTGGACGCCCGGTTCTCCGAAAAAGCCACCGACGGCGAGCACTATAACACGGTCTTCTCTCTCGAGTAAACCGACCCGGCATTCCTTGCCGAGCCCTTCCAGTCTGGCCCTCATGTAACTCACGAAAAATGCGCCGCACAGGGCCGCGAACGTGAGAAGAGCCAGACCGTGATTCCCGAGCGTGAGATAATGTACAAGCAGTCCCGAAAATATTATAGCTTCGCAATATCTGTCAACTGCCGAGTCTATGAAGGCGCCCGCTGGACTGACCGTCCCCCTCAGCCGGGCGACCGTGCCGTCGGCGCTGTCGAGCAAACCCGCAATCAGGACGAGCAGGGCCGCCAGCCGGAGGTGCCCGGTGGCGAAGAGATAGCCGCCTGCGGCCGCGGCAATAAGACCCAGCGCCGTGAGGGCCTCGGCAGTGAAGCCCAATTTCACGAGCGCTCTTCCAAACGGAACTACCAGGAACTTGCCTTTTTCCTTGAGCATTCCCTTCATTCTTCACTGGCCCCTTCTTGGACGGCTCCCTCAACATCGTGATCGCGATGCTTCCCGGCCCGCTTCTGTTTCCGCTTTCCTTCCACAACCAGCACCACTTCCCCCTTCACGGTCTTGCCGGCGAGCTCTTTCGCCGCGAGAGAAAGCGTCGTGCGAAGCACTTCCTCGTAAACCTTCGTGAGTTCCCTGCACACAGCGATTCTCCTGTCCCCCAACGACTCAAGCAGCTCGGAGACAGTTGAGGCAAGCCGGTTCGGCGACTCGAAAAAAACCATCGTGCTGGCCTCGTCGGCCAGCGCCCGTATCCTCGCGCCTCTCTTGCCCTTTTTCCTGGGCAGGAAGCCCTCGAAGGCAAAGCTGTCCGTGGGGAGACCCGAAACTTGAAGAGCGCAGATTACCGACGAGGGCCCGGGAATGGAAACAACCTCGATGCCGCCGGCTATGGCCAGGTTGACCAGGCGAAACCCGGGGTCCGAGATTCCTGGACTGCCGGCGTCAGAGACCAGCGCAACGTCATCGCCCTCTGACATCTTCTTTACGAGGCCCGGTGCCACGCGCTGTTTATTGAAATCGTGATAGCTAACCATGGGTTTTCGTATCTTGTAGCGCGCGAGAAGCTTGGCAGTCCGCCGCGTGTCCTCCGCCGCGATCAGGCCGGCGTGCCTGAGCACGCGGATCGCTCTCAGAGTTATGTCCTCCAGGTTGCCGATTGGCGTGGCAACGAGATATAGCTTGCCCATCCCAGTGCTCTTGCCCCCGTCGCTTCCCTTGCGCTTGCCGATGCTCGCCGAGCTTTCTCTCGTGGAATTCATGACTGCGTTACGGATTAGGGCGTGCCGTTCGCATGGAATGCCCTCCGAATGACCGCGCTGCCAGCGGCGGTGCACCCGAAGAACCGCGCTGCCACGGACAGTGCATCTGAATGACCGCGCTCCGGTCCCCGGCAACTCGGATTAGGGCGTGCCGAGGCAGTACGCCTCCAATGTTTGGGGAGATTAGAACAGCGGCATCTCTATGTCAAGGAAGCCCGCGGGCAATGCGCCGGCAATATCGAAATGTCCTATCCTTGGCAAAGCAGAAATGTTCCGTTTCGCGGTTGTGAGCGCGCAGGCAGGGCGCGGGTGAGCGGACAGGACGAGGGCCGTCAGTTCCGGCGCACCGACTACCGAGGAGACGGAAGGCCCCCGAACACCCAATCGATCACGTAACAGACCAGCGAATCGGCCTTCGACTCAAAGAAGTGATGGATGGGAAATCCCATATACGGCACTTTCGAGCCGTTGAAGACGTCGAAATAGCTGACAGCGCAGGCTTTCATGTTGTACCCCGAACTCGGATAGTTGGCCTTGTAGAAGTAAACCGTATCGGGTCTCTGTGAGAGGTCGGGGTCCTGCATTGCAGACATGATGGTCTCGACCCTGGTCATTCCGTAGGTGGCACTGATCCCTCCCCTGGAATAGTCCAGGGAGTCCAGGACAGGAATCTTATCGCCCAGCGCCCTGTTGGGCACGGCGTCCCTGAATCCGTCTGCGCGGTTCGAATGCGTGAGGAAGGGCACCATGTTGAAGATCCCGGATATCTTGAGGAAGACGGCCGCAAAGCTCGATGCGTCCGGCGCAGTTCCGTACTTGTACTGCCCCGGGACCTGGGCGCTGCCCCGCACAGCTCCGACGCCGAATATCCACAGGGAACCGCCGCCCCTGAGGTAAGTGTTCAGGATGTTGTTCTGCAACGCGCCCCACAGGCCACTCCTGAACGAATTCCGAGTGACGTCCACGTCTCAAATGACGAGTCTGTACCTGGAGATCTCGGAAAGAGACGGGTATTGGATCAAGTCGGGCAGCTCCGGCGGCTGATTATTCGGACCCGGAATGCAGCAGTTGTAGACGTACACGGTGTCGCCGACTGCCCGTGCGCAACCGAGGATCGTTTCCCGGAAGTTGTCGTGTGCGGGATCGGAGGGCACTATGTCGAAGTAGTCATCCACGTAGAGAATGTCTCTGTCGAACTCGAAGTCGAGAATCTCCAGCTCCACTATCGCAAGTTGTTCGGTATCGGCGTTGTCTTTCACCTTCACGTAGAAGTAATGCGGGCCTGGTGTGTCGAAATGAACAGTGGCGCTCGTCACATCGCCGTTCCGCTCCCCCTCCCACTGTTCGGGGTCGGAGAGGTCCTCGATGTCCACCCCGTATATGTAACTGGATATGGTCCCGCCGTACAAGCTGGCGTCACCCCGCCAGCTAAAGATGAGCGACCCTCTCAGACCGGCCTCTCTCTTCCAGGTCGGCCCGTCACCAGGGAAG
>Ga0315294_10002628_pt1 | contig 19610 bp, 30 predicted proteins | sample YL17G13_40_MG_FD_203626 | JGI IMG/M metagenome (GOLD analysis project Ga0315294, IMG submission 203626) | Sediment microbial communities from Yellowstone Lake, YNP, Wyoming, USA - YL17G13_40 | ecosystem: Environmental > Aquatic > Freshwater > Lake > Sediment | place: USA: Wyoming | collected...
TCAGAAAAATCATTCTTTGAAAGACCACAAAACATAAACATAGACTCTTCAGTCATATTACCATCAACATTATGAGTTACAAATACCATACCCTTCTCTTTGCATGTAATTCTACCAGGAACAGTATTATATAAAACCTTATAACAGTTTAGATTTAATGCTTCCATATTAACCCACAAATGAAAGATTACCATATATTATTCTGGCATTTTTTGGTGCTGGCAATACCACAAATAAAAATTTTAAAGCTATTAAAGAATTTTTACCATCAAGTGTTAAATCATAACAACGTTTCTTAATAGAAAAAGCATCTTCCATGTGTATTCTACCTTCAACATATTTTTTTGAAACTAACTCATTATTTATTAATTGTGATAAATAAAGGGAGAGTGTAGCAATTGGGATATTTGTATAATCATGTATACCAGTAAAAGTATTTTTACCTAATTCTATTGATTGCAATATTTGATAATGTGTTGCTGTAAAGTTTCTAATCATTTTCAAAGAAAAATATTTGCAGGCAACCTATAAAGATTGCCTGCTGGTTTTAATCATTTGGTTGGTTGACAAATGACTATTTTTTGATAAACACTTGAGGAACATATACCTCTCGTGATTCCTTTCCTTGGTAAGTTCTACCAAGTCTTTTCAAAACCCAAATGAACTTCTTTCCAATAATATAGTTCATAACTTCTTTATGGGTTTTCAGCTTCTTTGAATCTGGAATAGCAGCTTCAACACATTGGATAAAGTTGTCTAAGTTGCTTCCTTCAACAATGCTGTCTTCTTCAGTTGATGGAGAAATCCCAACCCACGTATGGAATCTTTCAGTTTTGCTTCCAGCAACAAAATCAATACCAACCTGGTCAGTTGGCTTGATTAGCACATGGTATTGCTCTCTTTCACCATCATCAAAAGTGGAAATCTCTTTTTCCACTGATTCAACTATGCCCTCTATTTGGGGTGGGCGTTCCCTTTGTTTCATTCTTTCAACCACGGATTTCACCTCTTTTTTTATTAAAGCACGTTTTCGTGCAAAACGTCTCTTTAGACGTTTTATTGCTAATACTCGCTTGTCGGTTAACACAAGTGAGTTATTAGAAGTTTCTTTAAGATTTTTGAAGAATACCTCTTCAATCTCTCTATGTTTAAAATCTGAACATATATTAATTTTTGAAAATATATCTGCATTTTCTTTTAAACAAAGTATTGTATTAACTTTTTTAGGATGAATGATTGATTTTATTGCGGTTAGTTGAGAACTGTATCCAAGTGCCTTTTGTTTTGAAACAAAATATTCACATGTTTTACAACAATGTAACATTTTTATTATATAAGGGCAGGTAAAACTGGCTCAGTAAAACCTGCCCTTTAAGACCGTTCAAGATTTAAATTATGGTCCTTTATGCTGCGTTTTTAGACCAGATGTTTCAAACCAAGAGGTGCCATTCGGTCCTATATATACTGTGTTTTTTATGTTTAAAAATCCATGCCTTAACTCTTTTGCAATGTATTATGCTCCACATACGAATTATTACCAATAAAATCCTTAAACTTATGGTATGGAACTTCATTAGGAACTATACCGACTTTCTTTGCAATAATAAACTTATCAATATCATCTAATTCATCCCATTTCTTATTTGGTAATAAATGTTTCTTCTTTGTCATAAAATCACCTCTTGTTTTAATTATGCATAAACTGTTCAAGTTCAAACTTTTGCAAATAAATATCTGGAACTGGATTAGATTCTATTATTAGATTAGATAAATCTATGTCTAACTTTCTAGGTTTTAAATCCATAAATGTCATTGGTATTAAATTCAAATTCTTATGGAGTAATGATTCTCTAATCTTTATCATTCTCCTACACTTATATCTTTGATTTTTTGTATATAAAATCCTTATTAATTCAGGAACTTTCGCTTGAAATCCATGCAATGCATATTTTACTTTACCTTCCCATGCAGTCTCTGGTTGCCCAAAATGAAGATAAAGTTTATTTCTTAGAAGAATAGATTTCCCATAATTCTTTATAGAAACAGCACCTAAAGTTTTTGTAATATTAAGACCGGGATTCAATGAAGTCTTTACAGAATCTGTTGCAGAATCAAATGCCATATAATCATGTTCTAAATTGTGTAAAAATGCTCTTGCAAAACCAGTAATTAGAGTACCTATAAAAGGATTATATAGACCACCTGCTTTAAATTTAGGTTTTATTGCTTTAAATTTTAATTTGCCTGTTATGTCCGATTCTGCTTCAAACTCTTGTGGTGTATCATAACGTACATTCTGCACAAACTTACCATACAAAGCATTCAATAATAATTTGTACATAAAATACTTAGAATCTGTTTGTGGGGTATTCTGTTTTAACTTATAAAAATAGTCTACATAATTTCTTATAGGATTATTAGCTTCTTCATCAGGAATCCAAACATAACCGTAAAGTGAAGTCAAATTTAAATCACCATTTCTTAATGCAGATTTAACTTCATAAGAAGTAACCCAAACATTGTTAATATCAGTATCATTAAAATAGTTGAATTCGTGGTCTGAAATACCAGGATATTTACAATCATTTATGTGTCCTTTTATACAAAAAATACCCTGATAATCTTCAGTATAATCATTGGTTTTTTCATAATGCCCTTTGAGGAATCCTGGTAATGACATCAAAGCAAATGGATACATTGAATTGACATCAATATCATAGACATTATCAAAAATTTTAGGTTCATTTATATAAAAACCATTTTTACCACCATGATAACTTAATTCTGAAGCCTTTAAAATATTTCTTGGTGGTAAATTTATGTATTCATTTTCCTGCATGAATTTTTTCTTAAATACATATTGAGCAAGTTGAGCAATTGAAACTGCAGTTGGAACCTCGAATTCCTTATGCATCTTTAAAATAAATTCTGACAAATCATACTGAACAATAGCATCATTCATAGCATACCTTAAAAATTCTAATTCTAAAAATTCTACATTCCCAATATTTGTTGGGGTATCTGCTTTTAAATGATTTAATGATAACTCATTTGCAAGATTTCTAAGTGAATTACCTTTTTCAGAAGCACCCTTTAAAAACCCACAACTGTCAGCTATCTTGAATGTAGCAAATTTCTTAAAACCCTTTAACTCTTGGTCACCTGTAAATTCGTCATGATACTTTATACAAGAACCCATGTCTTCAGTAATAACAGAAAGATTACAAAACCAAGGTTTTATTGCAAAAACATCAGCAGCAAATCCTGCTTTCTTATCCACAATCCAGAAATGTTTTTCTTTAAATCTTTCCTTATAAGGAAAGAATATAACAGGCATATCGAATTCTAAATTATGAAACAAAACATAATTAGGACTCCTATTAAGTTTTGAAACATCAAAAGAACACACTTCTAATAATCTAGATATGAAATTTTTTGTAACATTGTCTTCATTGACTGAAACTGCAAACGTAGAATTCCCTTTAACAGAATGCAATTGTACTGTTGAAGGAATCCCATTATCAGTTTCGGTATCACATGCAATAGAAATAAGATTATTGGGATATATACTATTAATTTTTTTAATCTTATCAAGATACCAAGGTACTGTAATATCTTTAATCACTTTTGCTGCCATTTAGTTCAACTACTTTTCTACTTCAAAATTGTCTTCACGGTTTTTCTTTATAGGTTTCTTCCACTTTGCAATTTTAGTTATCCTAACATATTGTAATTCAGTTTTTACTGGTATACCTTCATTATCCAAAAGAAATTTCCCATCCTTATGCTTATAATCAACTGTTGTTTGGATAAGTTTTTCTATGTCAGGAATTGCATTAGCTATTTCACCATCTGACATTAGATGAGGAAAACCAAACCTAAACCACTTAGTCTGTAATTCTGGTTTATCATCATCAAGAGGTGGATAATAGTTTAAGTATTCGAATTCGATTGAAATAAAAGTACGATAACCAACCCCTTTCTTGGGTTTCTTTTGTCTACTTTTTAATGTTTCCTTTATCCAAGAAGTATTTACTGTTTCACCTCTTCTTAGATTTTCAATCAACTCTTCATTTTCTTCTCTAGAAGGTGAAATATCTTTTTTAGAAATAAACTTAGCAACAATACCTTCCTTAGCTTTTTTTGTCTTCTTTGAAGGTAAATGTTTCTCTCCTTTGGTTTCTTTAGCTTTTCTAACACTTCTTTTATCAATAGATTTTTGTCTGACTTCTTCAACCCCTTTTAACTTTTGAAGAGAATATTTTAATTTTGGTGGTGATTCTTGGATAGGTCCTTTAAAACCTGGGCGGAAAAAATCTTTAATAGAAGCAGTTATTCTTGTAGCTAGAATAGAACTCGCTCTTCTTCCAGCACTTTTAAAAACATATACAGCATGGTCCCTAAAAGTTTTTGGTATACTATTCTTTCTGAAAGACTTTCTCTTAACCATTAGGCACCTATTATAGTATAACAGTATAGTAATTTAAGTATATAAATCCACTTCTGGAAATATAAAAATTCAAAAAAGAAAACTTACTCATAAACCCAAGATTGAGTGTTAGGGTCAAAATATTTAGGTTTCACTTTCTTTTCTTTTACTAAAACAGCCTTCTCCTCATTAGGACTTAAATACTTTTTCATCTTTTTTGTATCTTCTTGTATATCATGTAAAGCAAGAGCCAAACGAGACAAATCTGATGAAGAAGCTCTTTTAACTTTAACATCCTCCCAATGATGTTTTTTCTTCTTTACAATCCCTGTAGGAAATTTACCATATTTTCTTTCCAAAGCTTCAGAATACTTTTTCCTAAGACTTCTTTCAATTTCTAATTCTTTCTTTCTAGCAAGATTCATCTTTTGAAGTGCCTTACGTTCTTCAAGTTTACCTTTAAGATATACAGAAGCAACTTCCTTACTTCTAGAACCGAGTGCTTTTAAATATTTTTTAATGTTTTTTCTTTTTGCCATTTGAATCACCCATTTTTAACATACCATTGGTTTCCACTTAAAACATAATATTTTTTTGTTTTTAAATCATAATAATTAGCACCCAAAGCATCTGTTCCTTGATAATCTGGACTTAATGGTGCTTTAATTACTCTACGCAAACCATACTTGTGTTTCATCCATTCATAAACTTTCTTTTTACCAAGAAACTTTTGTGTGTCCATTTTAAATCAACCTCTTTTGACTCCTATCGACGTTACCAAGAATCTTTACATTAGGGAATTTTTCTTCTAATTTGTTTTCTCTTTCTTCAAACTCTTTTTGTTTTCTTAATCTATCTAATTGCATAGATTTTATTTCATAATCTGTATTGGATTCTAGCACACCTGCTAAATGATGCATTCCTGCAGCAAAACCTTCTAAAGGTTTTGGTGGATTTTTTTCCCATGGATGTCGAGGTTTCCGTGTAAAATAATACCTACCTCTAGACATTTCTACCAACTCCTTTATGTTTAATATCTTTATAATTTTTCTTTTTAAATTTAATATCATCATATAAATTATCATTAAACATTGATTCATAAACAGACTTTTTATGCTCAAGACTTCTACCTTTATGTTTAATATGTTTGTCTATTTTCATTTTTAATCACCTTTTATGTTTTGGGAATTTACTTTCCATTTCACTTAAATAAGTATAATACTTGGGTTCTTCAACTAAATGAGCTTTTGCAATTTGCTTAGCAATCTTTTTACTATTACTATGTTCTAATTCCGTTTCAACACCTTTTTTTAGTTGAGTTTTAATAAAAAACTTATCAGAAAGATTCCCATATTTTAATATCGGTAAACATTTTCTTTTCATCTATTACCTCCTTTTATATTTACTTCCCAAAATATTTATCTGAAATTACTATAAGATGCTTTCTTTTACCAAATATCCTTATATCGTCTTTATCTGCAAAATCCTTAGTGTAACCCTTCTTTAATAACCAATTATAGTATTCCTCTCTAAGAGAAGGAATTGGACCTATTTTCTTAGGTAAATGTTCATTTAATCTATTCATTTGTTTCCACCATTTATATTTGTCTCATTCATCATATAATCTTCTGGATAACCAAACATGTCATTTATCTTCTTTTGAAACTCTGGAGTACGCATAAATTCCTCAACCCTTTCATTAAAATCAGGATTGAATATTTTTTTCGCTTCCTCTTTTAAAGCTTGCCTATGATAAAAATTATATTTACGTTTAACCATTTTATGATTTTCTAACAGTTGGATATTTATTATTTAATGCAGCATAATTCTTCATAATTGCAATTATCTCTTTTCTTGATAAACCAGATAACATTTCGACCATCCCAACATCAAACATGTTTGTTTCACCACTTGCACGAACTCTTTCATAAGCTTCAAAATCTGCTTTACTTGGTAATTCACCAATCACAGGAACTATTGTTTCTATCTTATTAGATAAATGCTTATTTAACATTATTAACCACCTCTATTTAATATTCTCTTTCATCATATTCTCTATGACATTTCCCATCTTCATCACAATAAACTAAATCCTGCAAAAGATTTTTACGAGTTATAAGTTTTTTTTATTTTTCTTTGGTAGTCTTAACATATTTATCATGTGATTTTTCTTTTGGTTTATATCTTTTATTATAGACTGCCTTCAAGATATAATATTCCTTATTTTTCTTTAAAATTTTTCTAACAGTTGGATATTTATTATCTAATGCAGCATAATTCTTCATAATTGCAATTATCTCTTTTCTTGATAAACCAGATAACATTTCGACCATCCCAACATCAAACATGTTTGTTTCACCACTTGCACGAACTCTTTCATAAGCTTCAAAATCTGCTTTACTTGGTAATTCACCAATCACAGGAACTATTGTTTCTATCTTATTAGATAAATGCTTATTTAACATTATTAACCACCTCTATTTAATATTCTCTTTCATCATATTCTCTATGACATTTCCCATCTTCATCACAATAAACTAAATCCTGCAAAAGATTTTTACGAGTTATAAGTTTTTTATATTTTTCTTTGGCAGTCTTAACATATTTATCATGTGATTTTTCTTTTGGTTTATATCTTTTATTATAGACTGCCTTCAAGATATAATATTCCTTATTAGACATTTTTCTTTAAAATAATAGGATTATGTTTACCTCTTTGTATTTTTTGTATCAGGTAATTTCCTGAAAAAATAAGCTCTCATAACCTTAGGTTTCCCAAGATGTTTATTAACCATTTAAATCACCTTCTTTATATAGAATTTCATCCGCAATACTTTTGACTTTATTTTTATTTTTAGTTGTTATTTCATCTGGTAAATAATTTATCAATAGTTTCCCTTCACTTAAACTTTTCATTAAAGGACCAAACTTTTCTAGACTAGAAACTTCTGATTTATCATTTACGAGACCTTCATCAAAATCAACATCCTCTATATCTACACCTTGCGATAATTTCTCATTCATATACATAATATAATCTGATACAGTAGAAGCAATAGACTTAACTAAACCGTCATCAATCATCAAAACTGCAACAAGTTCTTTCCTCGTTCCTTCAAATCCCTTATATTTTATAAGGAGATTATCATAATTCTCTGATTCAGTTTCTTCTATCACTTGATTTGTATCATAAAGTAAATGTGTATTATAAATATCAAACAAACGTGTACCCTTCTCTTTAAACTTGAATGAATTTACGGCTTCAAAATATTCTGCTTTTATTATTGCAGGCACATCATCCTGAGTCCAATACATTATTTCAGGAATAATAAATTCTTTTGTAATCTGCCTTATCCTCAAATCTATTTGATTAGCATACTGTGTCGTATAAATTAAATCTGCCCTCTGCTTCCTTGATTGTAAAACACTTTTTGAAAGTGCAATATTTTTATAAGTAGATGCTTTTCTCGAATCTGCAGTAATCCATGCTTCGTCTATTAAAACTATATTAGGGAAAGTTTGCATAAAATCAATATCTTTAATTTGGTCAATAGGGATATAAGGAAATTTAAGATTATAGTTAGCATAAACTGTATAACCATCCAAATAACATTGATATCCAAGATAAGTCATCAATAATGTTTTCCCACATCCGATATCACCAACTATACCATAAACTGTCATTTTGCTGCCTCTCTATGTTTTATTGTAAATGCTATATTACCAACACTACCTTCCATTGCATTATTCTCTGCTTCACGAGGTATCATAATAGTCTTATGACCATATAAAGATTTAATAAATTCTTTTTTCTGCTCCTTATTCAAATCATAGTATTTTATAATATTATTAATAAACTTATTATATTTCATCTTCTATTTTAATATTTTTTCAAAAACATAATTAGGAAGTGATAAACGATAAAATATTTTTGAGAAATTTTCATCTTCCTATATCATTTTTTATAAGATATTGTTTTGTTTTACGTGAAGCATATTTTTCTGCATCCTCCTCAAATTTTCTTCTTAACTTGCCTTTAGCTTCAACATATTTTAGTGGTTCACCAGAATCATGCAATGCATGAGCAGTTTTTGAATGACCTATTTCATGCCATACCTCTTCTGCTCCCGCATCATGTGCTAAAAGAATTTTTTCTTTTACAATTTCTGGTGGTTCATGATAATAGCGATAATTATGTCTTGCAATTATTCTTGGACCTAACGTATTGCTTCTAAGAAGCTCTATTTTCTTTTCTTTCAAATATTTGTAACTTTCATGGTCATTTTTCTTTAACCAATTCAACTTCTTAGATATAAACTTTGAAACCATCTTATATTAAATGTTTTTTCTTAGTTTTTCGTTTGGATTTTTTCTCTGGCCAGTTTCCAGTAATCTTTTTATGAACTACAGCACAATAACCACCAGGACTCATTTTATCCTTGTTCTTTTTCATACATTCACCCATATTCTTATAAATCCCAAACGGCATTTGAATCACCTCTTCTTATCTTTATGTTTCTCTAACTTAAAAACGCTCCTTGCATGCTTTAAACCTTCTAAAAATGAACGCTCTGTATCAAAAACCTCAACGTTATATTTTTCATTATTTTTAATTGCTTTTACCTCATACCTTATTAAATTATTTAACCTATTTAAATGTTTATTAACTGGCATTGAAAAACACCTCTAAAAGTATTTATTATTTTTACGCTCAAGCACAATTGAATTTATTGTCTTCAATTTCTTAAAGTTTATACCTGACTCTTTCAAAATTTTATTCATCTTACGATTACTTACCCTTATCTTTTTTACCTTAACACTTTCACTAAGATTCATTCTTATAAACTCCTAAATATATAATTCACTACTGGTATTAATCCTACTACAACTCTTATTGTATCACGGACAAATTCAACAACTCTTATTATTAACATAAACATAGTATAAGTTACATTCCATAAAACAATCATTGGATAAATCTGATACATTACTAATGCATTTATCTTTGCAAAAACATTCTCTTCTGAAAATGACATAAATAATGCATATAACTCGTATACAATTATAACTAATGGTAATAACAATAAACCACCGCCTGCCACAAAAGTAGTAAAAAGGACAAAAAGACCTATTAATGTAATAACTGGAAATAATGCTAATGATACTAAAACCGATATACCAACCATCCCTGCAGCAGTTGGAGCCAACAGAGGCATTACAAACTGTTCTGCAAATGCAACTGCAAATCCGATAACAACATTTACTAAAGGCTTTAATTCGTCCGGCAATGCAACCTCTAATACTCCTAAAAATCCTAAATAATTCTGATTAGGATTATAAGATATAGGATTATTAGGGTCTAAAGCATTCTGAGCATCACCTTCATGGAGTTCATAAGATTCCTTAACTACAAACGGATAATAAACTGCCTGTGAAATATTACCATTATTACAAGAAATTGCTGCATAATATTCACCTGCAAGATAATCTGTATAAGGCATTTCTATATAATAAGCACCTGCAGAATTCATAGATGTCGACTCTACTTCTGCCTTAACAACCATATTAGATTCTTTAGTATAAGTAGATACCAAACAGTTAGCATTATTTATCGGTACATTAGTCCTATCTACCAATACGAAATTAAGATTATCAATAGTCTTTCTTCTATTAGATGTATGCTTATATAAAGTTTCTGACTGTGAATTTATTTTAGAATAATCAATATTTGAATATGCTATAGTAGAAGTTGTAGTACTAGTAGTAGTTGTAGTACTCATGGTAGTTGTAGTCGTAGTGGTCGTGGTAGTTGTAGTGGTTGTGCTTGTGCTAGTTGTTGTAGTACTAGTCGTGCTTGTAGTACAAAACTGGAAGACATTACCAGTTGGTAAATCAGGTTCTTGTGATAATTTTGTATTCTCACCAGGTTCTGCCCACATTGAGAAATTTTCAGTAGTCATTAATACACCCAAACATTGGTCAGATACATTAAGAAAATTGAATGTATATCCTATTGTATCATTATAGAAATAAGTAGTATATTCATGTAGCCCACTCATTGTACCATTTTCAAATACTATTGTACAATTAGGTCCAAACGCATTAAGTTGACCAACCGGATTAGAACTTGCATTCATACATTTGCTTCCATTTGATAAATAAAATTCTGCTTGTATATTACTTGGAATAGAACCACCACAGCAACCACCGGGACAAACATTTATAAGATATCCACCTGTTACTTCACAAGGAACTGTAGTTGTAGTAGTTGTAGTAGTAGTTGTTGTAGTAGTTGTGCTCGTAGTAGTTGTAGTTGTAGTTGTTGTTGTTACTTGCTCTTCGGTAATACCATAATCTAATAATAAATTAAGGTCATTAAACATGGTCCAATTAATATCTGCACTAGTCCAATACTCATTAAGTAGTTTATCTCTAGATTGAAGACCATGTGCAGGACTACAACTTGGGCATGCTGCTCCGATATATAAATTATTATTTGAAGGCATCGAACCTGTTGGTGTTGCATTTGCAACAAGTTTACCGTCAATATAACCTTGTTGAATACCTGAATAATATGTTTGCACTAGAAATGACCAATTACCAATAGGTATTGCAGCACCAACTGGCTGAGAATAACTATCAACATTTATATCAAATGTAGCTACACAATTATTATCTGTTTCTATCGCAAATACAGATGTTCCACCCCAGGCAGAAAATAAATGAGGATATGTACTACAATCACTAAGTTTAATCCACATTACTTGAGTAAAATTATTTGAACTATCACCCCATGCAGGCATAGTATATGAAGTATAATCAATATAAGATGTACTAGGAGTATCACCAGTAAAGTTTGCTGCAAAACCTATACCAGAAGGAGCTAATCCTGTCCTATATTCAATACTACCACCATTAGTACCATTACGGTTATTTGAAGGTTCATAAAAATCCCCACTTGCATCTCCAAGATTAGCTATCATCCATGCTGCTGAACCATAAGCATTAGTATCATTTCTTGTACTATTCATATCATTATTACCATAATAAACATAGCCTTTAATATCATTACCAGTAATAACTTGTCTAACATTAAAATTAATTATACTATCACCTTCTTGAGAAACATTGCAAAGTTCAATCTCATGAGGTGCTCTTTCAAAACTACCTGTCAAATTCAGATATACTGTAATATCATCACAATCTGTTTGTATAGCACTACAATTTACATTAGAACATTTAATATAATATGTTGCTGGGCGTGAATTATGAATACCATCTTCTATTTTTGTTCCATTAATAATAAAACTAGACCTGAATTGAAAATCTGTATCTGCCCATTCAACAGGTATTGTTATATTAGTTGTTTTTACTGTAGCATAAGGTGTATATGAATATGTAGTTTCTTTACTCCAAAACCATTGAGAAATAGTTATATTTTTACTTGCATAGAAAAATAACGTCATATAATTATCAACTAAATCACTTTGGTTTATTATTGGTGTTAAGTCCATTGCCTTATAAGTATTTCCAACTGTATTATTTATTATAAATTCTAATAAAATCCCATAACAAGTATCTATAATCTGATTTTGTGTATTCCAAGTAATCATGTATGAACCATTTTCTTCACTCCAATTATCATAATCACATCTTTGAACTTTATATGTAAAATTTTCTATGAATGGGCTAATTTGACTATAAAAAAGAATAAGAGAAGATAAAGATGTATCGTCCAATTTTGTAAAATTTAATCTTACAAAACTATATTCATAATCTGGTAAACTTGTTGAATTTTCTATTGAAATATGGTCTGCAATACCAAAATTTAAATCTGGCGCAGGACTTGCAGCTCTAGTATCAATAATATCTAAAGAATATGAAAGATTAGAAGTTAGATTAGTTTCGATATAATAACCAACAATTGTAGTACTGGTTGTAGTCGTAGTAGTTGTGGTAGTTGTAGTTGTAGTAGTTGTAGTAGTTGTAGTAGTACTTGTTGTGCTTGTAGTAGTTGTTAATATAAAATCATATGATACTGACACATTCCAAAGTTCGGGAGTGTACGAAAGGTTTGAGGTTTGGAATGTTGCGTTGTATTCAAAGTATTGGTTTACAGGTACTGCCAGAGAATATGTTTGGTTGCCGTTTGTGAACGTTTGGTCATATGTGCTTCTATCAGAACAATCACTGCTATTACAACTTCTAACACTAATATTAAGTCGCAATATTCCTTTTTTATAGTGTTCTAATATCTCTGTTGAATTTAATGTCCTATTGTATAATACAACTTCGTCTATTACTCCTCGCAATGTTGCTGTCGGTGTCCCAACAACATATCCTACTGCCACATTTGATGCAGTGTTGTTCATAACTATATATGACCCACCAGTAATTGCACTACTAACTACTCTTCCATTTATATATAATCTAATGCCACTAGGTGTTGTATTCCCATTATATGTTGCAGCAAAATTATACCATTTATTTTCTGTAAAGGAAGGCATTGTATAATATCTACCCATTGTAGTTCCCCCTCCAAGGCTATTAAGAAGCAATCTAAGTGTTGAAGTATCAACATAAAACCTATATTCTCTACCACTTCCACTAGTATTATATTTTGTGATAAGCATTAACACACCAGTTGTATTCTCAGGCTTAATCCATACTGAAAGAGACATAGGATAATCTATCACTCCATTGCCAAAACTTAAACTGTCAGAATCTTGAATTAAGACTCCATCAGTAGTATCATTTAGTCGTATTGCAGTGTTAAAAATACCCGTTTTAGAATATTCTAACGTACCTATTTCTGTTCCATTATTACCTAATGTACTTGAATCCACTAGAGGACTAGATATATCATTCAAATGAAGTAGTAATCGAGTATCACCATTTCCTTTTAATTCACTCCCATATTCCAAGCCTCCTACATAGCTTATGTTTGTCCAATTTGAGATATTTCCTGCATCAAAGATTTGAGTGTAGTATCCATTGTAGGCGTAGCTTGTGTTCAGCTGCAAGAATCCGCTTGCATTCAATAGTGTCCCATAGTATGTGCCATTGAAGTTTATCCCATCAGTATAAAAATATGGGTCTAATATATTTACTTCATTCGTTTCATAATCAGTAAAAGTAATATTAAATTTATAAAGTTTACCTATCATAAATTCAGGGATTGTAAATCTTAAATCAACAGTATATTCATCGGTTAAATTATTAATACAAATCTTATCATCAACAGCAATCTCTTCTAAAACCTTATAAGTATATTCTTGTAATGTACCATTCTCTTCGTCTGACATATTCCAATAGAAACCAATTTTTTCTATTTCTTTTTTATTATAAAGATTCCATTCTACTGCTTCAGGAAATTTGAAAGAAATTTGACTTTTATTAAAACAACCATCCCCTATAATATTTATATGCATTTGACAAAAACGATAAGAACAAAATATAACATCTGGTTGTACACCAACTGTTATTTGACCATTTGGGCTATTAAAAAAATCATCAAACTCAAAAGCAGATACGAAACCTATAGTACAGAAAGAAAATAAAATTATTATAATAGACATTAAGTATTTATGTTTTGAAATGAACATTTTTATTATACACCCTATTTATTGAATATCTTAATAATAAGACAAATGACAATAATGAAAACACAATTAAAAATATTACTCCTATAAAAGTAAACAAATAAACTTTTAAACCATTATCTATCAATGTTGGTTCTCCCATTAATATAGTTTTATTAGATAAAGTTGTTGATGTTATATTGATATTATTACTTGCATAATAAACTCTATCTCCATCCATAACTAATACTGGTGCACTACTTACCATGAATATCATTGATAGTAAAATAAAAATAGTTCTTAACTTCATCAAGGTTCCATTTCCCCATGTATTACTGCATGGAATTTCTTTGGTTGTGGAGGTACTTCTGGTTCTCTAAAAGTACTATCTGGTAATGGTTGTTGTTCTTGTTCAACAAACTTATTTTCACGACCTTCCCTTAAACTTTTTCTCCAAAGATAAGAACTCATGTGTTTTGACCTTACCATAGTTAACCACCTTTAATGGATTCTTTAAAAGATAAATTCGAATCAAAAGCTCCACCATGTTTTTTTGATTGCTTTTTCAAAAGTTCTGCTTTACCATAATTCATCTTTTTACCAAAACCCATTTTCTTTTTTGGTAGTTTCATCTTACTACCTAAACTTATCTTTGGCATCTTCATACCTTTTATATTCATTCTTATTTTATCCATTCAAATCACCTCATGTTTTATTTTATATTTTTAAAATAGATTTTACCACACCTTCCCTTCTTTTTCTGCCTGTTCATATACTGTATGCATGCGTCTGGCATGACGTATTCCACGTTCACGGTTTTCCTGCTCTACAATAATAGCAGACTTTTGTTCTGATGTTAATTTTGAAGGGTCTTTAATACCAGCTTCAATTAAATCTAACTCTTTCGCAACATTAAACTTTGGTAAATACTTATTAGACATTTTTACCACCTATAATTTTATTTTTAATTTCATTTATCTTTTCTTTTGCTTTCATATAAATCTTAAAATCATTCCATTTAACATCACTGTAAACAACATTACCATCAGGTCTTCTTACTGCAACAAATCCTTTATCATTAAAGTATTTTGAATTTGGCATTTTACTGTAAAAGTTTACCTGTTTTTTTATTTCCAAACAAGTCTTTGAATCCTTTTTTATCGCAGCATTTTATTTTAGGCAATTTTAATAAAGAAATTGCACTTGGTGTTTTTGTCCATTTAATAAGATTTTTCTTTGACATTTTAAATCACCCTCTTATCTTCTCTTTTTTTGATAACCATACATACCAGCACTGCCTGTTATTACAGATACAAGCATGGAAATGATTGCTAATAAAAACAACAAGAAAATAATCTTAATAAAATCAAATAGTTGCACCATAAACGCAACAAATTCATCTATCTTTAATGATAATGCTGTCAATGCATCTGAAAACTTAAAAGTCAAAGTATCAAATGACATATCCTCATAAAGATATAGACCTTGTGAAAGTGTGTTCAATTTATATGTAGCGCTTACAGTATAAATACCACTAGATATTTGTGAAGAAAAATAACCAACTTGTGTTGGAGAAGATTTAAACTGTGTAACAATATTCATGTTAGGGTCTCTTACTTGAACTGTACAATTAACTGGTGTTTCACCCAAATCAGAGTCTATCTTAACACATTTACCTCTTAACCATTTGGGTGTAGAAATTTTTGTAAGTTGTGCATTCCAAACTGTATTACTAAGAATTTCTTTTTCCTCTGAATAAGTATTATATCCATTCTTACTAACATATAAGTTTGTATTACCAGAAATAAAATTGTTAATAGAATACATACCATTAGAATCAGTAGTAGTTTTAGAAGAGTAAGTCCTATCCTTAGAACTCAACTCTACTGTAGCATCAGCTAGCCCATTAAAACCGTCGGTTACTCTACCAGTAATACGATATCTAGTAAGTGATGCTGCAGACTTTGTTAGATTAAAATTAAAAACCATATTAGTGAATACATCAAAATCTACTTGTTGATTACTATAACCATCACAAAGAGTTAACAATGTACATTTTGTACCATTCCTTAAACTATCGAAATGATAATAACCCTTACTATTTGTTAAAATAGAATTATGAATGGATATGAAAGGTATTGCTAAAACACCTTCTTGAGAAGCTCTTTGTGGATACACACAATCTAAATTGACTGTACACCCATAAATTGGAGACCAAGAAGCATTAGAAACATTACCTGATACATTAAAACTTACATTACTATATATAGGTACCATTTCTACCTCTATGACAATGTCTAATCTTGATAAATCTACTATTTCTTCAGTACTTGGTATCGGATAATAATCAGGGTCTTTTATTATCGTATAAGCATAATGACTACAAGATGCTCTACTAAAATTATACCAACCACTTTCATCTGTATAACCACTTCTTATTGTACCATCACCTGCAACGAACTTTACATAAGAATTATTAATTGGTAAACCAGTATCTTTATCAGTAACATGAAAGTGCCAAGTTTTAAGAACCCCTGTTAAATTACTTGTTATACCTGTTGGTTCTAAAGTTATATTATATTGCCTATTAATTAAATTAAATGTAATTGGGTTATCCATTAAACTATTTGCTAATAAATCATAAACATCTACTTCATCATAATATGGGAATAAAGAAGCACCAATAACTATCTCAGGTGTTATATCATAAAATCCTAATTGAAAAAGTGCATTACCATTACTGTCTGTTAAACCAGATTGTATTATACCACAAGAAGGATAATTAGCTCTATAAGCACTTAACTGATTACCATGAGAACAAATAAATCCACCTGTACAAAATGGTGATTGACCAAATGCAGTTAAATCTTCACAATAAACTAACTTCACAGTAGCATTTGGTAGATTAACTTTCTCAATATTCTTTACATTAACACTAATATTAAGCACATTTGGGTTAGTTATATTGACAGTAACATTATAATTGCACCCTAAACTTAAATGTGTTGTATCTAAAATATGTGTAGAATTAGGTGGGTTAAAAATACTATACCCATAACCACCGAATCCATAAGCAGCATTAATGCTTAAATTACTTATAGAAAAGTTTAAAAACATTGTTCTACCAATATTATCAACAGAAGGTCTCCTATTAATCATGAGTCTTATAGGAGTTGTTTGATTCTTATAAGCACTGTAATTAAGGAAAACACATTGTGCTAAAGTTACACTAAAGTTACCTGAAATATTATCTAATGTATAATATGAGTTCCCACCACTTGAATAAGCACACGAAAATATAACTTCAGATTCATTATACTGGTCAGTTATTATTAAATTCCAATTAGGTATATCACCATTAGGATTAGGACCTGAAAAGAACACATTCTGTATCTGCCCAGGAACACCACAACACTTTGTAGTACCACCAACATGTATAAGATAGTTATATGGAAAAACTGGGTTCATATATCCTGTTATGTTTGCATGCATAGAGCAAGTAGCATCATAAAAACCTGTCTGGTTTCCTAATTGAACATAGTCAGTATTTATCTCTGCTATATTACCTATTGGTTGGCTTTGATTAAAATAACCATCTGCACTAACAAACGATATAGAAAATAATATCAATAGCCCTAAAAAAATAAACTTTTTGTTATTCATCATCTTCTCCTCAAAAACATAAATATCAACACGAATGCTATTCCTATCACTGCTGCTACTGCTATTATAAATAAAGCAAAAGGTATTAACCCCAAAATATAAGTAGGTATATATGTACCTGAAAAACCAATATCATATTTATTAACAACTGTCTTTAAATAATAAGTATGATTAGTATCTGAAGTAAATTGTGCTTCTGAAAATATAATAGTATTATTATAGCACCCCTTATTATATCCATGTATATCATAAACACAAATCTCATGCACACCGGTTGGAGTCAAATCATTTAATTTTATATTCTGAGCTAAAGTCAATGAACTCAAAAATAAGATAAAGAAAACTATCAGTCTTTTCATTTTTTAAACAATACTCTCATAATTACCACAATTGGTACTGAAATTACTAATAATAAATATATTGAAACTGATAAAAATAAACCTATCGCTAAAACATATACCAACCAGTCCTTATTCATAATATCCCCTCGTTCTGGTATAAGATAAAGCATATAATCTTTGTCAATGACTTTTGCATCTGAACGATTATAGCAATCATTTAAATTATCATAACAGATATTATAAGCAAAAGAATCATTTACTAAGATTAAAGTTAAATTTCCATAAAGTAAAACAGTTGTAGTAGTATATAAAGTAGTGCTTGTACTTGTAGAACTTGTAGTAGTATAAACATTTATCCATCCATCAGTTAAATTAGTTTCCTGTCCAAAAGTATCATTCGCAAAACATATCAGTGAGACATTACCAAGTAAAGTAGCATTCCAAATCAATGTGCTTGTTCCATTAAAAGCAATAGTTATATATTTTTCAGTGCCATTTAATGTAATCCAATAAGAATCTAAAGGATAATCGGTTTCTAATATTGTAGAGAATATATTATTATCACTATATCTTAAAACATTGTCGCTATAAGGGAAACAGTCTGTTATATTAGGTTCAACCGCACCTGAAAGTAATGATAATGATAATAATATTAGCAATCCTGCTACAGTATTTTCTAATTTCATATCAAGGGGCCGGGAGACTGCAGCAACGTCTCCCGGTTGATATAGGTTCCAAGCGTGCGACGAAAACCATACCATAATAATCTTTACTTAAGTATACCAGAAATGATGATAGTATTTTGCACAGAAAAACCTGTGCATGGATGACTTTCGTCAACCAGAATTTTATCCGCCAGTATACTCAGAGTTTATCTGAGTATGTCGCGGACGTGCCCGAGTATGGCTGTATATAGACCAACTACAAAGGACACCAGAGCAAGTACAATCAAAATCGGTACAACTGCTATGATAACTACTAGGATTGCTCCTAGAATCACAGCAGAGCCGGTTATGATTGACGCCAGGTATGTCCAGTTGATGTCGGTAGAAGTTGTTTGTGCAGCAACTGCTCCAGCAAACAAACCAACCATCAACAGGGTCTGTATCAGCTTCCTAAGCCGTGCGTCCATTAATATGATATAGGGTAAGGTCCTTTAAGAACCTTCCAAAGAGTACAAAGTTTTGAAGAAGAGAAAGAAATAGAAATATCCTTAAAATTAATAAACAATAATCTAAGTAAATACTTATTAACCTAAACTTAATAATTATTATCTTAGAGTTAGCAATTGTTAACTTAGAGTTAGCAATTGTTAACTTAGGTAACATCTTATTTTAAAAGTGTGTCATACACTCTTCCTTAGGTGTCATCATTTTTTCGGGTGAAGTTAACAATTGTTAACTTAGTGTTCCGTTTGGAACCTTAGTGTTTTGTTTGAAGCACTTTTGTGTTGTTTGGAACACTAAGGGCACTTTTGGGTAGGGTTTTATAAAATTTTAACCGTCATCGCAACATTCTTTCCGGTAGGAAATTTTTTGGGGCACCCGTTTTAACAACGATAAGGACCAGAAGGACCTTTTTCATGTCCGGGGAGGA
>Ga0315294_10002629_pt1 | contig 19608 bp, 12 predicted proteins | sample YL17G13_40_MG_FD_203626 | JGI IMG/M metagenome (GOLD analysis project Ga0315294, IMG submission 203626) | Sediment microbial communities from Yellowstone Lake, YNP, Wyoming, USA - YL17G13_40 | ecosystem: Environmental > Aquatic > Freshwater > Lake > Sediment | place: USA: Wyoming | collected...
AGGCGGCGAGGGCGGTGGCCTCTACGTCCCCCCCCTCGCCGGTGGAGTGGGTGATGGTGGAGAGGCCGGCGGGCCAATGCACCTTCCCGTCCTCCTCTACCTTCATATCCACCAGCCTCCCCAAAGCCTTCTGGGCAGGGTCGGAGTTCTTATCCACGGCGACCAGGGCATTGCAGGCTATCGCCAGGGTATAGGCCTCCTTCGCCTCGTCCAAATGCTCGGCGAGGTAGCCTACGGCAGAATCCAGTTGGCCTCCCTTGAATCCCGACTCCGCCAGGGCCCAGGTGACGTAGGCGGTCGGAAGCATGTTCGTGTTTTGGATTCGCCCCCAACTTTCTTCGTGCAGGTAGGCCTTGTCCGGCGACCAGGAGCCGTCGGATTCTTGCTGAGCAAGGAGCCACTGCTGGGTGCGGGTGATGACGTCCTCATCTATCTCATAGACGCGGGCCATGTCGTGGAACTCCAATAGCCCGTAGGCGGTGAGAACCTTGTTCGCGGGCGCATCCCCAAACCAGGAGAAACCTCCGCCCTGCACCTCGTAGGAAAGCAGCCGCTGGTAGCCGAGGTTGATGTATCCCTCGGCCTTCATCTGCACCTCCGGGTTGGCCTGGCCGGAGGACTTCATGTAGTCGAGCACCAGGACGTTGGGATAGGTGGTCGAGGAGGTCTGCTCGAAGCAGCCGAAGGGCATCTGGAGGATCTTGTCCAGCCCCTCCACGACCTGGGAGAAGATCCCAGGATAGACCTTCACCAGGATGTTGCTGGCGCCGTCAATGGCTGCCTCCGGGATGGTGACGGTTTTCGTTACATCGCCCTCGAGGCGGTCGTTAATGCTTTCGAGTATCTCCTGGCCGTTGGGCTCGATGCGAACCTCCCGCTCGATGGCGTCGCTCATCTTCTCGCCGTAGCCATAGACGAGGAACTTGAAGTAGCCGTTCTTGACCGCCTTGATGGGGAAGTAAACGACGTCCACGTCGTTCGACGCGATGTCCAGTTCGGCGGTGGAGGCGCCGAGGGATTCGAACCAGTCGGCGGCTTCGGCCTTCAGGCGCACCTTCTGCCGCCCCGGTAGGTAGTTATAGACCGCGATGGGCACCGAGACCTCGTCGCCCTGGGTAAGGGCCACCGGCAGGTCTATGTCAATGAAGAAGTCCTGGAAGACCCGCAGCGGTGCGGTGGTGCTTCCCAACTGGCCGAGTTTGGAACTGGCCAGAGCAGTGAGCCTCCAGGTGGTGATGGAGTCGGCCATGTCCAGCGGCAGGACGGCGCGGCCCTTCTCGTCGGTGATGAGGGCCGGGTTCCAGTAGAGAGTCTCAGGGAAGAACTTGCGGATGCGCGGCGGTTCGGCTCCCGCCAGCGGAGCGGTAGAAACTGACTCAACCTGTCCCTCGGCTTTCTTCGCCCACGCAGGCATCGGGACCCCCAAATCGTACCTCACCCCCCCCGGAAACATCCTGATTCCCCCGTCTGCGAACTCCCCCTCCGCCCAGCGGAAGGCGCCGAACTCCCGCTGGATTTCGTCGTCCGTCTGGACCAATATCTCGATGAGGGCGATGTCGTCAACGGTATCGAAGCGACCGTCCGGGCCAGCGCTCTGGACTTCACGCCAGGGGAACTGGGTCCACTCATAGGCAAGGACGCGGAGTTCATTGCCCCAGGTGTCCACGATGTCGTCCTCTTTGAGGTAGCCTGCTGCCACGAAGGGCTGCAAGCCCTTGTCGGCCTCTGGGCCTGTTCGCTTCTCCTTCGACCACCGCTCCACCGCCTCCCCTATCTTCTTGATGTTCGGGGCCATCTGCTCGGCCCATTCCTTTTTCATCTCCTCGGCCCGGGCAGCGTAAGAGTCGGCCTTGAGGGTGAACTCCGTCATCGGCTCGGCAGCGGCGAAAAGAACCTTGGCTGCCTCTTTCTTCCTGGCGATCTCCTGCTCTGCGGAGGTTTCCTCTCGAAGCATAGGCTGGATGATGTAGCCCGGATCGTAGCCGTGAATCTCATATCTTGGCTCGAGGAGTTCCTTCTCCAGGGTGAAGAAGACCTTCTCCAGCCCCGGCTGCATCTCCTGGAGGGCGAACACGGCCTCGTCCACGACGGAGATGCCAAGCGCAGCCAGCACCGGATGGCCCTTCGGGTCGGTCACCTGGAAGGAAAGATTGGCCTTGCCGCCGGGGAGGTAGGTATCCTTGTCAGCCTTGACCTCGATGCTCAAATCATCGGCGGAAGAGACGTAAACGATCTTCGTGTCCCGGACGATGTTCCCGTCCGGCCGGATGCAGTAGGCGTGAACCTCTATCGTGCCGGTGAGGTCCGGAGCGAGCGAGACGGCAGTCTTCGCCCACCCGTCCTTCAGCTCTGCCGCCTGGGTCAGCATCGTCTGCCGATCTTTGATGACGTCGAAGTAAACGGTTCCCTTCTTCGTGGGCGAGAAAGCGGTCAGGCGCATCTCATCGCCGACTTTGTAGAGCGCCTCACTTGTCCGCAAGAGTATCCCGTCCGCTTCCGAGCTGACCGTTGGAGTATATTCTACCTCCGCGCGATGGCCCTGCGTGTCGGTGGCGGAGACCCGAAAAGTCAGCGGCTTCTGAACTGCGTCCGCAGTTAGTATGATCCCTCCCCTGCCGATTCCGAGTTCGCCGGTCTCTATGTAGCTCAAACTCGCGACCGCGCGTGGGGGCAGTCCGTCCACACGACAGTTGGCCGGCGTCCCATCCGGATAGGTAGTCACAACATACAGGAGGTTTTCGGTTCCGGAGACTATCTCCCCACTCTCCGGAATGATCGTTATCCGAATTGGCTGGGCGGCCACCGTCCGCTGCTCGGTTATCTGTTCCTTGTGGTCGGCCTGGTCAACCACGCTGACTTCGAATTGGACAAAGGCGTTCCCCTGCTCGAGCGGCAGGCCCACGAAACTCTCGGGGAGTTTGAAGGAGAACTCGAAAACGCCAACCGCGTTGCTCCGGCCCTGGACGTTCTCAATCTCGTTGAAGCCGACGTCGAAGGTGGAAACCTTGACGTTGACGCGGGCATCGGAGACCGGCTTGCCAAAGAAATAGTCGGCGCGCACCGTCCCCCTAACCGTCTCGAGGGGAAGATAGTAGGGCTTGTCCGTCTCCAGCGAGACCTTGAACTTCGGCAGCACGTAGCGCTTGACCTCGACCGTCTTTTCCTCCGTGGTCTTGCCCAGAGTGGCGCGGATCTTGTAGGAACCGAGGTTGATCTCGTCCGCCAGGTTGAAATCGGCGCCGAGGACGCCGAACTCGGAGGTCTTCGCGCTTTTCTTGAAGACCTTGTTCCCCTTCGAGTCCATGACCTCGATGGTGATGGGCGAATCGGCCTCCGCCTTCAAATTGGGCTGCCGCAATGCCAGGGCGCGGATGTGGATGGTCTGCCGGGGTTGATACATCGGCTTGTCCGTGACGAGAAGGAGCCGGATGCCCTTTTCGATCGTCACTGGCAGGGAGATCCGGTCAAACCCGTAACGGCCCCAGGTAACGGCAGCCAGTTGATAGTTCCCTTCGGGCAAGTCCGGGATGCTCATCGAAGGCGAGGCGGTCCCCCGCTCATCCGTCTTTCCGACCCAGAGGGTAGTGGCCTCATTCGTCTCCGGCTTCTCCAGCACCACCCCCACGTCGGCGCCCTCGAGGGGCTGGTCCTTGAAGTGATCCCGCACCACCATCCTCAGGGAAAAGGGGCTGTCGCTCAGCAGCGATCTTTGCCCAAAAACCTGGAGTTCCAGCGGGCTGAAATCCGCGCTGCCTCGAGACGAGGTCGCGCCTGAAAGAAAGCAGCATCCCAGAGCCAACACCGCCAGAGCGACCCAAGCGAATCTTCTTCTTTGCATTTTGTTATCCCTTCCTCTTCTAAATCTTAAGACGTCCGTCTAATGATGTTCCTTATCTCGCAGTGCCAGAAATCCTTTCCGCGTGCCCACCCAGTTTACCGGATTGAGCTGCCCTACACTTCTTAAGATTGCCTGAGTCCCACAAAAGTTCCAAATCTTTGAGCGGGTACTGATGAATCTCTAACAAAACCGTCTTGGTTGCTCACGAAGGCGGATGCGTCACCGGTACGCGGAATCCTGTCACTGTAGCGCAGGGCTTTAGCCCTGCCTGGGCAGGACAAATCGGCAGACCTAAAGGTCTGCGCTATACCGCGTGCACGGTCTTGTTGAAGCCTCTGAGCAGGGATGCTTCGTTGGGTTCGGAACGGCAGTTGCCTCTGCGCCCTCGCCCGAGCATTGCGGGTACCGAGGGCCGCCGCCGCTCCAACTTGTGCATATTTTAGGCTACTGGCTGCCATAACCTAGCAGAGCCGGTCAGATGAGGGCAGCCGGGGCCCTCACGTACCCGTCCGCAGGGCCAAATCCCCAGCGAGGGTCATAACTCGTCAGGCTGCTCCCACTCTCCGCTAAAGCCGGGGACGCCGAAGACGCGGAAGCGGTTCCCCGCCATATCGAACTCCGCTGCTACTCCGTTGGCGAATTCCACTCGCTGCTGCTTGCGATCCTGGGAGAGGAAGCGGTGCGAGACCATCTCAGAAGTGGCGATGGCCTGGTAGAAGGCGGCCCAGCGCTTGAGCCAGGACCAGCGCGCCTTCGCCTTGGGCGTCTCCCACTCCCGCACCGGCACGTATGGGTCGGGGAGCCAGTTGTAGGCGGGCGCGGAGGCAAAGAGCAGTTCATATAGCCGCGGCGTCCGGTCGGCCCACCAGTCGTAGCCATCCGCGTAGAGCGCGTAGCCTCCGCCGGAGAAGCCGGCGACGTAGCAGTCGTGAAAGACGAGTTGGAAGATCGGCACCGGCTCCCCGAATGGGGCCGGCGCATACCGAACCGGCGTGTTCGAGAGCCGGTCGCTCGACCAGTCGGTGAAAAAGAAGTAGTCGCAGTTCGCCATGCACCAGAAACGGGCCAACTCGCTGCCGGGCATGATGCCGCGCCGGCGGGTTTCGCCCAGGCAGTCATTCTGCGCCTCAAAGGTCTGGCGTCTCGTGACCCGATGAGAGGGAGAAAAATCCTGCGGCAGGGCCTGATGGGCCGCATAACCGTCGAAGTAGAGCACATCCAGTTTGAGGCCGTGCGCCTCCAGGCCGTCCAGGACCCGCTTGATCCGGTGGGATGCGTCATGAACGCTCAGGTCTTCGATTGCCTGACCGTCAGCGCTGCGCGGCCAGCGGTCTTCATCGTAATCCTTTCCGCCGGCAAACTGGTAGCGCGGGCCCACGAATCCTTGCACCAGGCAGCCGAGTTCGTGCGCCTTTCTCTCAAGGTTGACCAACGTCTCCCAGCCACCGGGCACCGGGGAATCGTTCAGAAAGGCCTGCCAATTCGAGTGCGCAGTGGTGGGCGTGTTCCTCTCCGGCGAGTATCCCTCCGCAGACCATTTAGGGAAGAAGAAGTTGATGCCGAAGCCCATCTCCTGCAACCTGCGGATGTCCTCGAGCGCGGCGGGGCCGTCTTCGGTATTATAGGCCGGCCAGCGGAAGAGGATATTCCGGATGTAGCGCCGAATAACGGGGGTGTGCTCCGTCTTCTCCCCGAGCGTCTGCAAGAGGCCCTGTTTGCGGGCGTGCTCGCGGTAGTATTTCGCCATCGCAACGTAATCCATGCCCCTGGCAAACTTGATTGTCATTCGGCGCGGGTAAGCGAGTTCGCCGAGGCTGGCGGCCCAACAGAAGTCGAGCGCCGAGAACTTGCCCTCCGCGTGCTGGGCGTGGACGTCGGCGTCCCACCAGGTTTCCACGATGAAGCAGACGCCGTCCTCGCCCCGGAACATCCCGAAAACCGGCAGCGACCAACGGGCGCCGACGATACCTCCCTGGTGGCCTTCGGCCGGCAGTTCCCCCCGCTGCTCCGCCGGTATCAGGTATCCCGAGCCGTGCGGGATGACCATGCAGCCGCCCTCGGCGACGCCCTTTTCCCATCGGTAGAGGTGCTCGACGCTCAACACCCTCGCGCTCCCGCTCACCTCCGCCACCTGAACCATGAGTTCGTCCGCGGCCGCGTCAATTGCGATGATAAGTTCCAGCGCCGTGTCCGCGCCTCCCACCCGGCCCAGACGGATGGCGCGCCCTCGGTAACTTCCCTCCGCGAAATCCGAGATCGCAACGTCACCAGCGCTTGCCAGGGGCACGCTCTTCCCCTCGCCGTCTCCATCCCGGAGCACAACGGTGGGCGGATGGGTTTTCGAACTCTGCCACAGCCTTGCCCCGTCGCCACCCGATACGGTCAAAGTGAGGTCGTCGTTCACCAGGACTTTGATGTTCTTACCGGACAGTTTCAGCGGCTTCATCATCTTCTCGTGTCCTTTCCCGCCGTCTTTATGTGGCAAACGCCGTCATTCTTCCAGCGCGCGTTTCGCCTTCTCCTGAGCCTCACTTACGGCCTTCAGTATTTGCAGGTCGAGTTCCAGTTCGGGACGAAAGTCACGCTCTCCGCGGATCTCATCCACGAATGCCTGGCATTCAACGAGCATCGTGTCCAGTTGCCGAGGCTGGGGAAGATCAACCGTCTTCTCGCCTTTTGTCAGCCTCATCGGCAGCCCCATTCCCCACTGCACCGCCCCCTCGAGACCGATAACCAGGCCGGCAGACACGCCCGTGATATCCTCGCCGGTGCCGAAGGTTATCTTGGCTTGGCCGCCCCGACGGAAGCCGACCCACAGCGTGGCGATGTCCAGTTTTCCCCGCCGGACGTGTTTCCCGTCCACCTCTTCGACCGGCCCGAAGGCTTCGAAGAAGTCGAGGGCGACGTAGGAGAGGAAGGAGAAGCCACCTCCGCTCAGGTCGAAGTCCCGATACCAGGGGCGCTCGGGTCCCCCCTCGAAATTGTTGGTCTTCTCGGTGTAGACGAGCGGGCCGGCGGCGCGAAGGTTCTCGATCTCCTGGGAATGGTCAGGGTGATAGCGGCCCTGGATGCTGTGATGGATCACCAGCCCCTGCGCTGCGGCGGACTCCGCCAATTCCTGCGCCTGGGAATAATGAAGGGAGAGCGGCGTCTCGACGATCACGTGCTTGCCGTTCGCCAGGGCTGCGCGCGCCTGTTCGAAGTGAAAGACGTGCGGCGTGGAGATGTTCACGGCGTCCACCTGTTCGCTCTGGCAGACCTCGCGCCAGTCGTCGGTTACGGGCGCGCCTATCTCCTCGCGGAACCTGTGGCGGGACTTCTCCGAGCGCGACCAACCGAGCGCCACCCGGCAGCCTTCGATCTCCTTGAAGTGGCGGGCGCGGTTTACGGCCCAATTGCCCGCCCCGATCATGCCGATGCGAATCTCACTCGTTCGAACCACCCTCCTTCACGAATCCTTCAAATGTTCCACGTGGAACATATTATGTGGCCGGGAAGGATACCGTGTCGAATGAGGAGGATTGCGCTATAATTAGGGGCGGAAAGCAGGCCGGAAAGGGGGATAAGGATATGCCTGAGATCATTTTTGAAGGGCCGAAGATGGAGCGAGAAAAGAAGGCACAACTGGTTCGGGAATTCACCGAGAGCGCGAGTCGCATCACGGGAATCCCGCAAGAGGCCTTCATCGTTTTGCTGAAAGAGAATGACCCGGAAAACGTCGGTGTTGGCGGGCAACTCCTGGCTGACCGGCTGCGCGAAGGATAAGGGCATCGCTTTCCGCAGGACGGAGGACAGACAAGAGGAATCATCCGCAGATTACGCAGATTGACGCAGATTCGAGAAAGACGGAGGCGGATCATGTTACCAAGTCGAATTGCTGAAGAATTAAAACTGGCGCACTTGCCGGTGGCGATCATTTTTACCAATGATAAGCCGGAGGGTGCGCTCGAACAGGAGCGGGGGAAGTGGGGATGCGTCATCGCCCTGCTCACCGAGGCGGCGAAGGGCAAGACTGCGGTGCTTTCCCGTGATACCTGCGGCTGCAGCGGCGGTAGAGTCGGATTGGGGTTTGGCAGCAGGTCATACGACGAAATGCGCGGGGGGATCGAGTATTTTCTCTCTACCGGCCGCGGCGAGGGCTATCCCGAAGGGGAGGGATACCGGAAGACCCCGGAACTGGCCAGGGCATTCATAGATGCACTGCCTGCCACGGACATTCCCTTCACCTATGTCGTATTCAAGCCGCTCAAAGAGGTTGACCCGGAGAAGGAAACCCCTCAAGTGGTGATCTTCTATGCCAACCCGGATCAACTCGCCGCGCTGGTTGTCCTCGCCAATTACGATCGGGGGGCCGGCGACAACGCAATCATTCCCCACGCCGCCGGCTGCCATTCCATCGGCATCATTCCTTATCAAGAGGCAAAGCGGGAGAAACCGCGGGCAGTGGTCGGAATGACGGACATCAGCGCCCGGCCGCATGTCAGTCCGGAGGTGATGTCGTTCACGGTTCCGTTCTCAAGGTTCCTGGAGATGGAGGCGAACGTGGAGGGCAGTTTCCTGCAAAAGAAGGCCTGGCAGAAGTTGCGGGAGCGGATTCCGGAGCCGCATATGGACACCTTTGAGGCGATTGCGGAGCGGAGGAGCATAAGGAAGTTTCAGAATAAGCCGGTGCCGCGGGAACTCATCGAGCGAATCCTTGAGGCCACGGTGCAGGCCCCCTCGGGCAATAACAGCCAGCCCTGGCGGTTTGTCGTAGTTGCTGGCAAGAAGCGGAGTGAGATGGTTCGCGTCATGCGGGAGGCCATCCGCAAGTGCAAGGAGAACGGGGTCCCGCTCGGCAGCAGCGAGGCCTCCGCCAATTGCATGGAGCAGGCGCCGGTGACCATCTTCGTCTTCAATGGAGAATACGTGGGCGACAGGCGGGAGAAAGATTGGTGTGTGGTGGACGTCCAGTCTATCGGCGGCGCGATCCAGACGATGCTGCTGGCCGCGCAGAGTCTGGGACTGGGGACGCTCTGGATTTGCGACGTCTTCTACGCCTATGATGAGCTGCGCGAATGGCTTGGCCGTAAGGACCAGATGATAGCGGCGGTGGCAATCGGCTATGCCGACGAAGCGCCGCCCGCGCGGCCACGCCGGCCGTGGCAAGAGGTCACCAGTTGGGTGGAGGAGTAGGGCGAAGAGAAGGTCGGGCATCCAGCCTCTGCATCCTGGGCCAGTTGGGTGGGGTGGTAGGGGCGAGGCGTTGCCTCGCCCAGGGCGACTCAGCGAGTCGCCCCTACAAGACCCGTCGAGGGCCACAACATTTTGTCCCTCCCCCTTTGATGGGGGAGGGCTAGGGTCGCAGACGCGCCATAGCCGCTTCGGCGACGGCGGGTGGGGGTGAAGAAGGGCGGACACGGAGGTCCGCCCCTACAAGACCGGTCGGGGTGACACGAGGGGCGTATGCAATACGCCGCTACCGGCGGGGGGAAGGTAAGGTCACCAGCGATAGACTCTGCCCGACTCCGCCGGGATCGTGACGTCCAGGATCTTCTTGCCGCAGGAGACTTCCTGGCGGCGGAAAAGATCGGTCACCTTCTGGACGGGCACTTCAAGTCCTGTCTTCCGCTCCACCAGATCGGGATTCACCGCCACCGCACCGCCCTGGAAAGTTCGGTAGTAGATTCCATCCTGGAAGCCATACTCATCCTCCAGCGGCCTTCCCATCTTGAACTTGCAGAACTCAGAGCCCGGCCCCGTTGGGCCTAACATCCAGATGAGATCGTGCAACTTGCCGATGGCATAGACGTAGAAGTAATCGTCACGGTAATCGTCTTGATCGCCCGGGGCAGCATAAGGCAGGCAAACCTGGCGCTTGCCGACGTCCCGGTATTTCTTGGGGACCTTGCTTATGCGGTGCCACAGTTCGAAACTACCCCATCTGATTGGCTTGCGGTCATTCGAAAGCGGGCTGATTCCCCTCTCGGAGACCACCACGGCGCTCTCCACCATCCCGGAGTGTCCTGCCTCCCATAAGATGCCCGGAACTATCTTGGGCGTCTTGGGGGCATACATGACGCACTTCCTCAACGGCGCCGAGGAGTAATAGAAGGGCCAGTAGGTGGTGTTGAGTATGAGGCAGTTCTCAGGGCCAAACTTGTCGAGAACGTGCTTCTGAACGTGCTGCAGGAGCCTTGCGTAGGCGAAAGTGCCCAGCGGGTCATCGTTCGGAGCGTCCGGGTCACCTGGAGCCCCGCGCAGGTAAGCTTCCGGGAAGAATGCTATGTCTTCCTCGTGGTAGATGTGCCGGTGAACGCCCAGATCCTCTCCATAGCATTTGGTGGGGCCAAAGGCGTGATCCAGGAAGAGCCCGTCGCAACCCGACTCCATGTAGGCGGTCACTTCCTTCTCCGCCCACTGCACCATCTCGTGGGTATTGGGACAAATCTCCGTCCTCCTCCCGTCCTTCTGATCGGCGAAGAGACACCGTTCCCGCACCGACTTCTCATTATAAATGGCCAGTTCGGGATTAGCGCCGAGCCGGAAGTTCCAGCCGAGATCCTCCTGGGCCTCGTCGAAATACCTGTTCGAGTAACTGATGTAGGGAAGGACTTTGGCGCCTATCTGGTGGTATCTATCGGTTATCTCTTTCTTGCCTGCCCCTCCAACGTGTGTCGCTATGTCGGGGGGCTCGACTCCGAGTTCCTTGATTCGGTCCTTGAAATTGACATCCTCAGGCAAGGTATAAATGAGTTCTGCTTCCGCCATCCATTTTGGCGCTACTTCGCTTGGCATCTATCCGTTCCTCCTTGTCCGCCCAAGCCTGGGCGGACTATTGGCGCGGCATTCTAGCAGGTGGCTCCCAGGAAGTCCAGCCCAGATGCGCATATACATCCGCCTCCAGGCTGGCTACTAGCCCCTTGCTCAATTTCAGGTGTGCCGCCGCCGCTATCATCGCCGCATTGTCCAGGCAAAGTTCCACCGGAGGGAAGAACAGCAACACGCCCTCCTCCTCGCAACGCTGCCGGAACATGGAACGCAGCCGGGAGTTGGCCGCCACCCCCCCTCCCGCGCAGACGGCGCTTACCCCGTTCTCCCTCGCGGCCGCAAGGGTATGCTCGACCAAGACCTCGACCACCGCCTCCTGAAAACTGGCGCAGATGTCCGCCTTTCGTTCCTCCAGTTCCGCCCGGCTCAGTTTGGCGATATACCTTGCCGCGGCGGTCTTGACCCCGCTGAAACTGAAGTCGTAGGAACCCGGAAAATTTGTCCGAGGAAAGGCAATTGCTTTCGGGTTCCCTTTCTTCGCGGCTTCGTCCACCTCCGGCCCCGCCGGATATTCAAAGCCCAGCACCCTTCCCACCTTATCGAATGCCTCACCGGCGGCATCGTCCCGAGTGCTCCCGAGCGGCTCGAACGAAGGCCCCTCCCTCACCAGCACAATCTCCGAATGGCCGCCGCTGGCGACCAGGGTAACGAACGGAAAGGGCGGCGGTTGCACAAGAAACGCGGCGCACACGTGCCCTTCAAGGTGACTGACCGAGACGAGGGGCTTATCCAGGGCGAGGCAGATGGCCTTCGCGGTGCTGACGCCAACCAGAAGCGCCCCCTCCAAGCCCGGCCCTACGGTTACTCCTATCGCGGCCATTTCCTCGAGGCGCGTGCCGGCCTGCTCCAGCGCCTCCGCAATAACGTAGTTGACCGTCTCCAAATGTTTGCGGGAGGCTATCTCCGGGACAACCCCACCCCATTTCCGATGAAACTCGGCCTGTTTCGCCACCACATTCGACAGCACCCGCTTCCCATTCTCCACCACGGCGGCTGCCGTCTCGTCACAGGAGGTCTCTATCCCCAGGATCAGTTCCCGCTTGCCAGACAACTCCGAGCTCATGCGTGTCAGCCTATACGGCCTGTTGGCAAGGGTCAAGCGCGGGGATGAGCCGCCTTGCAGAACTCCCTCCGCGCTTGCTCCAGAGGGCGAACTTTGCTACAATAAGAGGCACAACTTGGGCGCTCGCGCAGGGGGTCGGCCTCGGGTCGCCGCGAGTGCGCGGGAGCCCAATGGAGGTGGCACGATATGGTCAGTTCGCACAAGTGGTTCGTTAGTATCGCTGTCCTGGCAGGACTTCTCTCCCTTTCCCCACTGGTCATTTCTCCTGTCAGAGCCCAGGGGGTCGGCTCGACCGCAGAGGCGGCCGGCATCACTTTCGAGACGCTTTCCCCAGAGGATCTCGACGGCATCCAGCAGGAGAGCGGCTATCGGGTCGGCGTTTACGTAGCCTCGGTGGAACCAGACACCCCGGGTGCTGCTGCCGGCATCAAGCAATACGACATCATCCTCATCATCGGCGAGACGGGCGTGGACAACGCTGAAGCCGCCGCTGCGGCGGTCAAAGCCGCCTCCGGCACCGTCGAGGTGATGGCCTACACCTCAACCGACGAAGGCTATGCCTCCACAACGTACTCGCTGAACCTCTCCGGGGGAGCTTCCGGGCAGCCGGCGACGTCGGGGCCTCCGGTCATCGGCTGGCAGTTGCAGGCTCTCGACCGAGAAGCCCTTGACAAGATCGAGAAGGTCACCGGACACGGGGTCGGCGTCCTCATCGCCCAGGTCGCCCCAGGCTCCGCAGCAGCACAGGCGGGGCTCCAAGCGAACGACATCCTCCTGACCGTAGGCAAAACCGGCGTGGACTCCCCCCAGGCCGTTGACCAGGCCCTGGCGGGCCAGTCCGGCGCGGCTCACGTCCTCGTCATGAGGCCCGGGACGGACAAATTCGAGCCTTATGAATGCGATATCGCCCTTGGGGCTGCCGGTGGTGGGGGGCTGGGAGGCACTGCCCTGGGTGGAACCTCAGTGGACAGCTCGGTCACCGCCTACTTCGATATGCTGGACTTCGTCCGCACTCAGGCCTGGGGCCGGAATGTCACTACTCCCACCCGGGAAAGGCAACGCGTTTCCGCGCTGCTCGAGCAGAACTGGGGAGAGATGGACCCCAAAGTCCAGGAAGCGATCCAGAACATGCCCCAAACCTGGGCCGCTGTCCGGAACGCCTGGGCCGGCCTCTCCGACCCGAAAAAGGCCGAGCAGCGCGAATACTGGCGTAACCAGCTGCTGCAACCCAGCCAGATCCTGCCCCCGCTGGAAGACCCGGAGAAGTTCCGCGGCAAGAACGACACCGTCGCCTTCGAGTATCCCGCCGAGTGGGTCCAGGAGCAGACGGAGCAGGAAGGCTCCCAGTATCTGTTCGTCGCACCCCCGAAGACTCAGATCTCCTCCTTGGACCAGGTCGTCAACGCCTCATCCAGCCCAGCCGGCGCCCTCTTCGTCATCACCCCGATAACCGACGAGATGAAGCAACTCAACACCTATCTGGAGGGGGCACGCTGGGTTGCCCAACAATACGTCACGGGAGGAGCATCCGGCATGAAGGAGATAGGCACCCTCGACATGGGCGACAGCGGGGCCATCATCACCTTGCGAGGAAACCTCCCGGGTCAGAGGGAAGAGAAGTTCTTCTGGGTGGGCGCGGTGCGCTACGGGTCGGACTACGTCTTTATCGGCCGTATGGGCGGGCCCACCGCTCAGGCCGAGACCCTGGTTCCCGCCTTCTACAACATGATCACCACGATGCAGCTGAACCCTCCCGCGGGAACCTCAGGTGGGGGAACCTCAGCTGAGGGTGCCGCGGCAGTTGACCTGGCCGCCAGCGTCATCGGCAACGCGGTCGCCGCCACCAATTGGTAGAAACGGTTTTGGAACGCACGTCCTCGCAATGAGGCCTGGACAAGACAAGTTCTGAGCGGGGGTGGAGGCCCCTTTGGAGTGCGGCGGCCTGTCCTGAGCGTGGCCGAAGGGCTCGCCGCCGCTTTCCAACGCGGGAGCAAGCTCCCGCACTCCAAGAACACTCGCTCGCTCTTCCTCGAAACCGTCCTCTTAATCCGTGCAATCCCTCCGACCCTGACATTGCCGCGTCCGCCCTGAGCAGGTCGAAGAGCGGACTCGCAATGACGATAGCCCGCGCTTGTCACACGATGCCCAGTAGGAGCGTTTCAAGTCGCCGAAGGCAACGAAATGCAGGGAGAAGATCATCGCCACTGCCAACTGCGACCGGATAGCGGGAGGAGTAAGAAAACGCGGCCCTGGGATTGTCCAGGGCCGCTTGATTCAAACGGCGGGCTCGACGGTCGGAGGCTGCTCGCTTGGTAAGATCCAGGAAGGGGCCCAATCCAGGGCAAGGTCGTTCGTAATGCGATACGAATACTTTCCATCGGCGAACATGATGTATACATCCCAGTTGCCGTCACGGGTGGAGTCGAAGGCGATCATCTTTCCGTCCGGGGACCACCTTGGGAAGGTATTCAGCACCGGGGCATTGTTGCTTAGGTTCGCCACATCCGACCCATCAGCGTCCATGGTGTAAACCTGCCAGCTGCCACTGCGCTCGGAGGCAAAGGCTATTTTCGCCCCACCCGGCGACCAGGCGGGATGGGCATCGTCCGCCGGATTGTTCGTGATATTGACCCGATTGCTCCCGTCGGCGTTCATAACAAAGATATCATCATTGAGATAGACTTCCTCCTCGCCCTGCTTACGGGAATGGAAGGCGATCTTGCTTCCGTCCGGAGACCAGCAGGGGCTCTTGTCACTGGATGGACGGTCGGTGATGTTCACCTCGCCGGTTCCGTCGGCATTCATCACCAGGATTTCCCAGTTCCCGTTGCGCATACCATTGAAGGCAATCTTGCTCCCATCCGGAGACCAGGCTGGCATTCCGTCGTCCGCTGGGTTGAAGGTGAGCCGCTTCACGTTCTTGCCGTCGGAATCCATCACGTATATTTCCTCGTCGCCTTCGCGGTCAGAGCTAAAGGCAATCTTGCTCCCATCGGGAGACCAGGCAGGGCCGCCATCACCCGCTGGGTTGTTGGTGAGATTCACCGGGTCCGTTCCATCTGCGTTCATCACGTAGATCTCGTCGTTGCCGTCCCTGTCGGACTGAAAAGCAATCTTTCCCTTCGCCGCCTCGGTGGGCGGCCACCCCTCAGCGGCAGGTTGTGACTCAACCTGAACGAGGGCAAGCGGCTCGCTCGGCTGGCCAGCGCTCTTGTCCTGCACTGCGGAAACCGACCATACCAAGCCGAAAAGAACCAATACTAGACTCCAGCGTACCTTAGCCTTCAAATTCGTTCACCTCCTCGAAATTTGCCAGACATGTTGCGAACAACCCTCCTTGCGAGGTTGTTCACCGCCCATCCAGCGCTCTTGTGCTCCGAGCGCTACGGCAAGCTTTCGCATGAGAGTGTAGCATTACCTGCTGTCTTTTACACTTTCACCTCAACCTGTTGCGTCAACGACATCTATTTCAGATACTTCTATTATGAGGCAATTCGGTCGGTTGACTAGACGGGGTGGGGAGAATATGATGCGGACAGGATGAAAAGGAAGAACATCAGAGTGGCAATGGGGTTGCTTATGGCAGCGGGCGCAGTCGTCGGGGCGCTTGGTTGCCAAAAAGAGCGAGGCGAGGTTCAAGACAGAGAGGCGGGGAAAAGCCAGATGCACCTGGTGGATGCTTTGGGCAGGGAGATTGTGCTTGAGAAGACGCCGCAGCGGCTGATCTCGCTGGCTCCGAACATCACGGAGATACTCTTCGCCGTGGGGCTGGGAGACAAGGTGGTTGGGGTGACGAGTTGGGACAACTACCCACCGCAGGTCGCCAAGATCGAGAGGGTGGGGGACTATGGGAATCCGAACCTGGAAAAGATAATCTGGTTGAAGGCGGATTTGGTGCTCGTGGCCTACGGGGTGCCAAAATCCTCGATAGAGGCGATGGAGAAGCATGGGCTTAAGGTGATGGCGCTGCCGGACGATTCCCTGGAGGACGTGGCGAAAAGCATGAGGATGGTGGTGGCAGCCTGTGGGGATGCCGCTTCCTCCTTTGAAGCACGCGTCGCCGCGGTAACCGGGAGAACGGCATCGTTGCAGCCTTCTGAGCACCCGAAGGTTCTGTTCCTCATATCTCTTGAGCCGATCATGTGCGTCGGCTCGAAGACTTTCATCAGCGACATGATAGAAAAGGCAGGGGGGGTGAATCTGGGCGCAAGTTTTGGGGAGAACTACCCCAACGTCTCCGCCGAGGCGCTGGTCGAAAAGAGGCCGGACATGCTCTTTCTTGCGGAAGACCTGGGGAAGAAGGCGAAGACACAGGAAGGAAAGGAAATCCTCCGGAAACTTGGCCTCGTGGATGTTCCGGCCCATGCCCTGGCCGATGACCTGACCCAGCGGCCCGGACCCCGCGCGGTGGAGGGGCTGGAAGAAATGGCAAGGCTGCTCCATCCAGGGGTCTTCGCGCCGCTAAAGTGAAGCCCAGCCTGCGGCCCGAGCAGCGGACAACGGTGGCTGATCCTCTATCCTGGGGACAAAGGAGGGGAAGGGCGAGGTGGCTCTTCGCCGGGGGCTTGGCTGCGTGTCTCTTTGGCCTGTGGCTCGGATTGGTGATAGGCCCGGCAAAGGTCGGCGCTGGTCAGGTGGGTCTGGCGCTCCTGGAGGCTGTTGGGCCGCTGCAGCGGCTGTTCCATGCCAGCCCGCCCGCGGAAGGGGTTACAGCCATAGTGCTCAACCTGAGGCTGCCGCGCAGCCTGCTGGCGCTGCTGGTGGGTGCGGTGCTGGGGGTGGCGGGAGCGATAATGCAGGCGCTGTTCAGGAATCCAATGGCCGAGCCTTACCTGCTCGGGGTCTCCTCCGGGGCAGGACTGGGCGCCTCCATAGGCTTTCTCTTTGGGCTGGAGGTTCACATCTTTGGGCTTTCCACCATTCCCGTCCTGGCCTTCGCGGGGGCGGCGGGGGTGGCGGCCTTCATCTACGCCCTGGGAGGCGGCGGGAGAGGGATGGGAATGACCACCCTCCTGCTGGCCGGAATAGCGGTCGGCTCCTTCGTGTCTGCCGTCAATGCCCTCCTGATGATAATGATGAGGGAGGAGTTGCGCGGGCTTATCTTCTGGTTGATGGGGGGCTTTTCTCTGCGGGGATGGGAAGAGGTGACGGTAATGCTGCCCTATGTGGTGGTTGGCTTGTTCCTGGCGCTTTTCTTTGCGCGGGAACTCAATGCCCTACTGCTGGGGGATGAGGGAGCGATGCAGTTGGGGGTGAATGTAGAGAGGGTCAGGAAGATACTCCTGGCGACCGCGACCCTCTTGGCGGCGGCGGCGGTATCGGTGGGCGGGATCATTGGCTTTGTGGGTCTGATAGTGCCCCACATGGCCCGGCCATTCACCGGCGCAAACCATCGCGCCTTGCTTCCGGCCTGTGCGATCCTGGGGGGAGCAACCTTGTTGTTCTCGGACATCTTGGCCCGGTCGGTGAGCGCGCAGGAGATACCGGTCGGCATCGTCACCGCCATGCTGGGGACTCCCTTCTTCCTCTGGATTCTGCTTGCCGCCCGGCGCAGGCGCTTCATGACCTGGTGAGGAGCCTAACGATGACAATCAGGAGATTTCGGGAATCGGACCGCGAGATTCTGAAAGAGATAACGGCGGAATCCTTCGACGGGGTGTCAATTGACCAGAACATTGAAAGAAAGTTCGGCTTGATATGCGGGACGGACTGGCAATGGCGAAAGAAGAGGCATATTGACTGGGATGTAGAGGCCAATGCAGAGGGCATCCTGGTGGCTGAGGAGGGGGGAGAGGTGGTGGGGTACATAACTACCCGCCTGGACAAGTCCACCGGCATCGGGTGGATACCCAACTTGGCGGTGGCAGCGGGTTGGCGGGGAAAAGGAATAGGCGCCGCGATTGTGGAGGCCGGCCTGAGGTATCTGAAAGATGCGGGGATGAAGTATGCCAAGATAGAGACGCTCGACCAGAACGAGGCGGGCACGAAGTGGTATCCCCGGCTCGGCTTCAAAGAGGTGGCCCGGCAGATTCACTATCTAATGGAACTTGAGTAACCTTGGATCCTCGGATGAGGCCTCCTGGGGCGGTAGGGGCGTATAGCTATACGCCCCTACGACGGACGAACGGAGTGGGCGGCGTTTCTTGAGGGAGGGCCTGATTTTTCTGGAACTTTTCGAGGGGCCGGAGAATCTTAAGTGTAGCAGGGCTCTCTGGGCCGTGGAAAATAGGTCGAAAGGAGGTCAACCGAGGTAGCAGCCTGCTGCGGCTCTGCCAGGAGTGCCGAAGACAATCCGGAGGAAAGGAATCACAGGGAGGAGAGATCAAGCAATGAGAAACGCAGAAAGGGCTATCGTCTATTCGCTTCTCGCCGTCAGCATTTTCCTCGGTCTGACTCGCTCGGTTGGACGCGTCTCGGCTGAAGATGCGACCGCAGGCCAGGCGAAGTTCTCCAAAGTCACCATCCTCGCTCCGAACGGCCAGCCCGCGATCGTGCTGGATTCCGGGTGGGATGGCGGCAGGATCCAGATGTTCACGGGCGGTCGGAAGGAGCCCTTGCCCCCGCAGCACGTGAGGACAGTGCCGGACGTGAACCTGGGCATCTCGCTCGAGGCCGGCAAGCTGGAGAACACCATCACGACCTGTGGGCAGGATGAGAAACAAGGCGTTGTGCTCCGCACCCGAGCCAACGGTGGGAGTTCGGTCTCGGCATTGGGGCCGGGGGGGGCGCGGGGCGTTGAGATGTCAAGCACGATGCGCAGCAAGGACCAAGTCAGGCCTACCAAGCAGCTCTTGTGGAACGGCATTACAACCTCGGAGGCCAACGGAGAGACAGGTATCATGCTGCGCACCCTTGAGGACGGAAGAGGCACACTCTACATTCGTGGTGTTGACGGGTCGAGCAGTTTGAACCTCCTCACCGAGTCCGACGGCCGAGCCATGGCGTGCACCTCGAAGGGACACGGCAACCGGGGGTTCCTTCTCGAGACCACGAAGGACGGGTCGAGCAGCGTGAAGGTCTATGCGGCCGACGGGAATCTTGCCGCCCAGATGCCCTAAGACGAGCGCCTAGGGTAATATACGGGCGTTCGCCCCTGACGTGGTCTCTGCCAGTTTGCGAACCAGGGCTACGTCGAGGGCAATCTGTTCTTTCAAGGCTTCGTCGCTCTTGAAGGCGACCTCATCGCGCAGGCGGCGGATGAAGAAAGCTTCCCACTCTTTCCCTGGCTCAAAACTGGGCGGCTGGCCAAGGAAGTGGAGTTCCAGGGCCAGGGAAGAGCCTCCGAAGGTCGGCTTGATCCCCAGGGAGGCAGCAGCCCAAGGTTTTGTCTCCTCCTGATGCGCCTCTCTTGCCGCGGAGGGGGCAGGGGAGGGTGATTCTTTCGGAACCACTCGCGCCTGGCAGGCGTAGATGCCGGTCGGAGGCAATAACTGAAGCGGCTCCCATTGCAGGTTGACCGTTGGAAAGCCGAGTTTGGCGCCCCTTCCCTCTCCCCGCACCTGCGTTCCGATGACGGAATATGGCCTGCCGAGGCAATGCGCCGCGTCCTCCAACAAACCGTCTTCGATTAACTCTCGAATGTGGGTGCTGGAGATGGCCTCGCCTCCGTAATTGATATGAGGAACGATCTCCGCCGCTAGAGAAAGGCCCGCCGAGACCAGCAGCAGGCAGTCGCCTGCCCCTCCCGCCCCGAAGCGGTGGCCTGGCCCGCAGACGATGATCGAGGCCCCCAGCCCATCTTTCAGGACTTGACTGGCGAAGTCGAGAGGGGAGAGCGCCGCCAGCGAGCCATCGAAGGTCAAGACTACCATCTCGTCGAGCCCCATAGGTCCCATTAGACGTTGTTTCTGACTCAGCGTAGTCAGCAGGCTCTGCTTTCCCGAGTGGTTGAAGAATA
>Ga0315294_10002631_pt1 | contig 19604 bp, 17 predicted proteins | sample YL17G13_40_MG_FD_203626 | JGI IMG/M metagenome (GOLD analysis project Ga0315294, IMG submission 203626) | Sediment microbial communities from Yellowstone Lake, YNP, Wyoming, USA - YL17G13_40 | ecosystem: Environmental > Aquatic > Freshwater > Lake > Sediment | place: USA: Wyoming | collected...
CATAAAGAGGGCACATGCCTTGTAGTGCCCACCAACTTTATGGTGCGATTTTTTCTCTCGCCCATTCCCTCAGTCACCTCGGTGGACCGAAGCGACGGCATGCGATTAACTCTTGCTCTTAAAAACTACGATCTGCAGCCCATGTCTAAACAACAAAATACGTTCGGCCACACCTGTAATGTCTACTCGCGCCGATTTGCCATCACCAAAAGTGGTGGCAAAGGCGCGTCAGCATCAACCACGGTCACCGAGGAATTCTGCCAAGATGATGCACTGAACTGGCGGCAGGGGATTTGGACCGAAGTGGCCAAAGCAGTCATTCGACAACCACATGGCAGTGAGATTCTAAAGGCGCTGAAAAGCGACGTTCAGGGCGTCCAAGGCTTAGCACTAAGCTCGGACAGTCAACAAACGACGGTAGACCTCTCCGGCAAACATCACACTCACCACGTTGTGGTCAAAACCACCGCAATCCAAGAAGCGACGTTGTCCCCTAGCCTATTCGCCCTACCTGATGGATATAAAATTTTCAGCGACGACAGCGCTCTGCTGGCCGCAACTGCAAAAGACAGCAAGAGTAGTGCAACACCTGCCGCCGATAGTCAGAGCATCATCGACCTGATGAGCTCGGTCATTTTCTGTGCACTTTCTGGCCCCCTTGCCTGTCTAGCCGCCCCTTAAAAAGCGGCAACACGTCAAGTACATTGACTTTATCGCAATCTCGGCAACGGTTCCCAGGCCCTTATCGGTGTCTGGGCGCGATTAGGTCGTTGTCAAAACTCCAGTATTTGTTTAACAAACTGGCTGATCACCAGGGAGATCCGATCATGTCCAAGCCAACAGCACCAACTTCAGAGCCCACAACCTCAGCTATCCCCGCTACGACCGAACTAAAAAAAGTAGACCACCTCGAGGGTACAGGCCACGTCCATGGCCCAGGCTGCAGCCATAACCACCATATGGAACCATTTGTCAGGACTGCACCGAAAATTGGCCGCAATGATCCCTGTTCGTGCGGCTCTGGTAAAAAAGCAAAGAAATGCTGCCTCAGTGCGAGCTAGAGTCTTAGTGTCTTAGTGTCTGGGTCTATCGCATCAGACAGTAACTACGCGGTGTCCGGCACCACTAGGTGCCGCCCCCTCTGGTACTTCGGTAAGTACACAAAAATAAATTAAAGTTTTTATAATAATCTACCGAGACCTGTCTAAGAGCGGCACGATAGGCCGTTCTGTCCGTCATTGAGTTAGTTTTTCTCTCCATCCCTGGATTCTCTCTTCTCCTAGTTCCCGCCATATTTTGCTTTATTTGATCGAGGACCATTTATGACCATGCCGTCGCCACGAGAGCTGTGGAAGCTCGCCGCCCATTGCTGGATAAGCACCAGCTTATTGCTCCTCGGCTGCGGCAAAACCAGCTTCAATTCCAGTGAACAAAATGGCAACGGCAGCAACCGGGCCGGCACCGATGCAAATGCCACCAAGGGGACAATCCCTTATGGGACTCCCCCATCAAACGACATCAAGCAAGCAGGTTGGAGCACCGATATCGTAAAGTCGTTAGTCGATGGTTTAGTAAAAAATTCATCACTACCCGGCCCGGGGGGTCGAGCGGTGAGCGGCGGAGCTGATGCTAGTGCCAGTAGCGAGCAATCAGACGGCTTACTATGGCTACCTTGTCGAGAAAATACAGCCGATGGTGGAACATTTCCGTCCGATTTTTATGCCAATAAAGGGTCAAAAGTTCGCGTTGCGGGTGAATTTTGTCCCACCGCCCGCATGGCTGGCGACATCACGGTCCTATTTGTTATCGATCACTCGGGATCAATGGAAGGTGCACCCAACGAAGGGCCGAATGACCAAACGACCAATGGAAGCTGTGGTCGCCTGCGAGCGGCAGAGACGTTAGTAAAAACATATTCGCAATTAGGAGAAGCCAACGTCCAAGCCGGCGTAGTCGGTTTTTCCACTCTCGCCCGAGTGCAAGTACCCATTGGCAGACTCGACAGCATGCAGAACAGCCTGAAGGCCGATGTCTTCTGCGGCTCGGATTCAATATTTGCCTTCACCAATTATCAAGCAGCGTTCACGGTCGCAGAATCACAAATCGCCGCTATCCCAGGACCCAAGGTGGTCTATTTCATCTCGGACGGTTCTCCTACTGTCGGAGGTGCTGAGCCGAGGCAGGCTGGTCTTAATGCTGCAAATGCCTTACGCGCGATCCCCGATGTCACTCTTTATGCGCTTTTCGTTGGTTACAGCGCGGGCAAAGCCGGTAACCCGCAAAACTACTTAGAGCAACTAACTGGGAACGCAAATCTGGTGCGCGTCACCAGCAGCGCCGTTGATTTAGCCCAGGCGGCTTCAACTCTGGGAACGATCCCTATCGGCATCGACATGAAGGACACCCAAGCATTGCTCGAAAATGCGCAGGGGTCTCAGGCAGTTCAAATCGAGTCATTGGTTGCACGCAAAGACGCTGCTAACAGGTACATTTGGACCACAGCTCCATTTGAACTGCATGGCACTGTAAACGGAGCAGACCTAAATAAATTAACCGTCACAACGGTGACGTCTAAAGGTGATAAACTGAAAACAGTCGCCGATATCAGATTTCATGAGAAGTAAGAAGATTTGGGTGGTAGCGCCTAATGGATTTAGACATACCCAACTTAGCTTTTAATTTTTTGTTCTCGATCATTGGCTTCGCCTTATTTCGCTATGCACAAAAGCAGCTTAATATTCGCGGAGTGGCGATTGGCGTGGCACTAATGGGATACGGATACTTTATGCCAAGCCTCCCATGGACGATAGGCGTTGGCATCTTACTGTGCACAGTGGCTTACTTTTGGGCCAGATAGGTCCAGATACACTAGATTTTATCGCCAGCATCCTTGATGTAGAGCATCTTTAGGAAGCGGTGCACAGGGTACCCGCGACGCATTAGCACCAAGTAGAAACCTACCGCGCTAATTCCCAAACCCAAAAGATAACCCGTAAGCATCCCTCCGGTCATGGCCACTGCGACACGGACAATCCATGCTGCCACGATAGCGAGTCCAAGAGTGACGCCAAACATGCCGACGTAAGTGGCCAGATTAATTTTCAGATAATTAGAAATACTGATCCCGTGTATTTCTGGGTCGGAACGAAGATCCTGAAAATTCCTCTCGACAACGCCAAGATGCAAAGCCGGGGCAAAAAGCACCCCCATAACAAAAAGTGATGTGAACACGGGGCCAGTAAAGAAGGCCCAACCATCGTGCGCCCCAGGAGTCCAGGGGACCATATCATGCATCCGCATGTCGTAAAGAAATCTTTGATAACCAGTCGTATCCCAACCAGCCACCAGGACGAACCAAAAAAAGGTCCACGCAATGAACCAGTTCAAATGTGCTCCATAAAAACGCCCTCGCCTACAGAGCCAATAGCCAACCCAGTAACCAATGATCCCTTGAGTAACATTCGTGATACCGAACAGCGTCACCAGCCATGGTGGCAAGTCTTCAAGAGAGCGAGCGACTTGCATAGTCTCCCATTGGGGAAATGCCCACAGCAAAAACAGGCCCGATGGCGCGAAAAATACGCTTAAATACACCAGTAGCCGCGAGTACTGCGAGTTGTTAAAGGGACGCTCTTCCTTGGACAGCTGCCGAGTAGCAGCCGCTGCAAAGGAGGCACCGAAGGCATACGACCATATGACATCGACCTGTACCATGATTAATCTCCATTAAATCAGTCTGGCTGCGATCCTATGGAAAATCCCACCCTTGCGCACGGCAACGATGTATCCAAGCGCTATACTTAGCGGCAGACCAACCAGATAACCAACCCATAAGCTGCCCGTCAGTTCAAAGAGTACTTTCACAATAAGCGAGGCAGCGATCGCGAGTAACAAAGTTAAGCCGAACATTGACCCGTAATATAGCTCCACGATCCTCATCAGCGCCCTTAGCCCAGGCTGATAACCAGGCTTAAGCTTGAGATCGTTGTAGTTCGCATTGATGATTCCAAGACGCAGCATAGGGGCAAACAAAACACCCATCACGACTAGCGACTGAAACACGGGGCCGGTGAAAAAAACCCACCCATTGTGCCGCCCAGGCGACCACAGCTCGCCACCATTAAGCGCTGGATCGTAGAGGAAACGCTGATAGCCTGTGGTGTCCCAACCGGAAACCAAAATAAACCAAAAAAGGACCCAAGCGATCATCCAGTTGAGATGTGACTGGTAGAACTTTTGCTGCCGCACCAAACGCCACCCCACCCAGTAGCCGATGATTCCTTGGGTCACGTTCGTAATAGCAAACAAGGTTACCAACCATGCCGGTAAGTCGGCATAAGATTTGGCAACCTGCATCGTCTCCCAGCTGGGATTCGCCCAGAGCAAATACAGTCCCGACGGACCAAAAAAAATACCGAGAAATAAAAGAAGGCGCGTAAAAACTGGATTGTTAAACGGATCCCTTTCGCGCGCCAAAGACTTGCCCGCGGCAGCCGCAAAAGTAGCACCGAATGCATACGACCACGCTACATCGACTTGCACCATGACGAATCTCCTTTCCACGAGTTACTCACGGGCTCTAAAAAGCTAGCCGCGACATTTGCCGGGAGACATGCCGCAGTATCTTACCTAGAGGACCATAGGGCGGATACTTGACTGGTAGATCAAGGGAGTGCGGAGCAGTAATTAGGCTCTTGTAATGGGTAAATGTATCAAACCCATACTTGCCATGACTATTGCCCATACCACTTGGACCGATGCCACCAAAAGGAAGATGATGATTTATGAAATGTAACAACGTCGTGTTGATGCAGCCTCCGCCAAACTGAACACCGGCCATCACTTTTTGGCAAAATTTCTGTCTGCGAGAAAAAACATACAAACTTAAAGGCTTAGGCCTTTGAGCCACAATAGCTAAGGCTTCATCTAAAGTTTTGTAACTAAGCACTGGCAGGATAGGTCCAAAGATCTCTGTGGCCATGACCGGATGATCCATGCCGACACCGTCCATCAAGGTTGGCGCCACATATCTGGTAGCACGATCCGATTGACCACCATAAACAACTTTACTTTGATCCATCATAGACAGCAGTCTATCGAACTGGCGCTCATTAACGATCCGGCCATAATCAGGACTTTTTTCAGGATTTAGGCCGTAAAATTCTTTGATATTTTGAATCATGGCCTTCACCAGGTCGTCTTTAACCGAGTCAGCGACGAGCAGATAGTCTGGTGCGATACAAGTTTGTCCATTATTGAAAAATTTACCCCAAACGATACGCCGAGCCGTAGATTCGACATCGATATCATCATCGACTATCACTGGATTCTTACCACCCAGCTCTAGCGTCACCGGGGACAAGGTCAGCGCAGCCGCCTGCATGACGATTCGCCCCACCTGTGTACTACCAGTAAAAAATATTTGACCCCAGTCGTGCTGCAGCAGCGCTGTTACTTCAGGGACACTACCTTGGACCAGCGCGCAGTAGTGAGGTGGGAATGTATCAGCAATAATCTTTGCCATGATCTTGGCGGTCTCTGTGGCACATTCTGAGGGTTTGATAATCACGCAGTTTCCAGCCGCCAATGCCGACACAGCCGGTCCGATACTAAGTTGAAATGGATAATTCCACGGGGCAATAACCAGTGCTCGTCCCTTAGGCTCAGGAACCAAGCGACTCCGTGAGGGCCAGCAAAGAGGTGGCGTCGATTTGCGGCGCGGCTTCGCCCACCTTTTCACATTCCTGATGGCAGAAGTCAGCTCGGAATACACCACTGCAAGCTCAGAAGTGACAGCCTCAAATTCGGGCTTACCAAGATCGGCCTGCAAGGCCTGAACAATCACCGGTTCACTCTGCCGGACATTCTGTAGAAGAAGTCGCAGCTGCTTACGCCGGAAATTCAAATCGCGAGTCTGACCCGTCAAAAAAAAGGCGTCTTGTGCCTTAACTAGGTGGCCTACATCCTGCATACATAACTCCGAAATGAATAATCATAGGATCCTAGCACATCGGTTCAATTTTACGATTTATTCACCGCATCTCCACACCTTTTGACCAACGGTTTCCTCTAAACAGAATACTCAAATCATTATGGCGACAACCTTCACTCAACAATTTACTCCGAACAGATTTTGCAGCAATATGTCGCACGTAAAATGGCTGCTGCACAATATAATGATGGAATATGTGGGTAGCACCAAAGTTGAAGCAGAATAATTGGATCGGCAGCAGTGCCCAGTGATCTATAATTTGATTTTCAAAGTGCACATTGTTACGGGGAATGTCGTCACTGTAGTGCACCATCGTCGTCATTAGTGTCAGACAAAAATGACGCAAAATCGAAGGAAGCACCCAAAGTACGGTTAATGCTGACACTGTGGACCAAACAACATGTGGGACAACGTCGTGCAGATATGCAGGCAATAGCCAATTTAAAATCTCGGCGACTACCAAAGCGTGAAACCCGATAAAAGAAGGCAAATTCGCAATCAAGGCGCTCCTCGGGTTGAATTCTGGATCCGCTTTTTCTACTGTTTCAAAAAATACCCCAGACCCAAAAGGACTTACTAAGGCGACGATGCGACGCCAACCAAAGGCATGCCCAAGGCCGAGGAGGCGCTCTTCCCAATCTTCCATTTGGCCACTAAAGCCATGATGACGAAGATGCGCCGTACGGCGCCAATTTGGATTCGCATGTAATTTGACCAGCCAAATAATGAACATAGTCAAGTTCTGCAGTCTCTTCCTCCGGGCAAAGTATAGGTCATGGATCAAGTCGTGCTCTAATTCATGGGCGATAGACATGAAAAATGCTATCAGCATCACTACTAGTGTAGCAGGGACCATCTCGCTAAGATAAGCAGTCGCTGAGGCAGCTATACCTAGCAGTACAGCCGCCAAAATCGAGCCGCCAATTAAATCTTGGCGGCTGAGCCAAGGATGTCCCAATTTCAATCGCCGACTTACGGCCAATAGCTCACTGCGAATGAGCCGGTCCGATACCTTTATTTTTTCGGCTGCATCAGCCGGAATATGTAAATGAGCGTCCGTAATAATTGCCATCTCTCAGCCCCCCCATTCCCGTCGTGTCGTGTCGTGGCACTCCTATCGGCATAAACAGCTAGAAACCTTTGCATATTTAAATTACTTTGTAGTCTACCAAACCACTGCCGCAGCACCGCTGGCTAAGCCACTAGCCACAATCAACCTATTCAGTGAGACCAGTCATTGACCGTCGTAGGCATCAGATCGTTAGCCTCAAAACTATTATTGATAACCGGTGCAATACGGTTAAGTACTCGTAGTTTAACTGCAATCCGCTGACTTGAGGCCCCGGGCAACTTGGCTAAAACATTTGCCGTGAAGTCCAAAGTCGGACGAGCCTCCACTAGTGCCTGCCAATTCGATCGCTTCAGAGCCTCTTCAGCATTGTTCTTCACGCCAGCCAACGCCTTAAAACCCTCGACAGTGGTGGATACATATCCAAGTAAACTGAATTTAGTTTGCTCTGAGCTCGCTGTTTTTTCCGGTGGCGTGTGTTGCTTAAGTTGCGCATCACTGCGCAAATACTTAACTAAAATATTGATGGAGGTACGAATTTTATCCGGTGAAATCTTTATCGGGCTAAACCCAATAGCTTTCCAATAAGCACCGGTAATTGGATGCATTTGCTGTAATCGCCGCATCTGGACTTCGTTGACCTGGACTACCTCTTGCGCCAATACCAGCTTTTCGCCGTCAACTTTTACACTCTTGCCGATGTCAATTGTTGAGCCCGACAGCAACGGTAGTTGGCCCAACTGTTGTGACAGGTTTTGTAAGTCAACCTCCGATAGAGAGGACCACTCGTTCGCAGCTTGCTCCAATTCCGCCAAGGAAAGCTCTTCAACGGATTCATCGTTAGCAAGACCACTGCGATTTGGTGCTACTTGTCGACAGTGAACTAAACCGCATACGGATAACCACACTATGCCGAGCGCAGGTACAGCTAAACCGTTCCGTACCGTTGTGTAGTTCCATATGTATCTCATTACAATGAGTCCCCTGCAGAACAAGGTCGAGTCGGAGCCGAAGTGTCAATAATCACTCAACGTTGGAGGGCTCTTCGGCATAGTTTGACAAAAACTTGAGGGAAATTCGAAACCACTCTGAGAATAGCTGTCACTGACGCGGTCACTCACCAGTATCGGATGCAAAGTGCCCGCTGAAAGAGTGAGAGTTTGCAGGTGTCAAAACATTAGTCAGCCCCGGAATACCATCTTCGGACGCTATAACTACAGATTTTGGAGGGTTAGGACGACGCAAGGCAGTGGCAGGTCACTTGCTAATTGGAACTTGACCCGCCGTGCGGGCCGTGGCCAAATTAACGATAACGACCAGCTAACAGACGAGTTGCCCATGCTACGCTACCTTACTCGAAGCTACCCCCGGACCATCACCCCCATTGTGACAGCTGTCCTAGCCGTGGCGTTTACCGCTTGCGTGCACAATGCTCCCGTTCAGGAGTCCGAGGACAACGTCGAAATCAGCGATAAAGCTGTCCAACGCGAGAAAAACTCTGCAGGCAAAAAACCAAAAACAAGCGCGGACATTATTACCGAAACGACTGGCGATACCCGTATCGACCCACTGCCGGCTCTAGGTAGTGGTACCGACGACTTTGGCGATTTGGATAAGCGCGCCGAAGAGTATCGCAAGGCTGCTCTTGTGGAGAGCGAAGACGCCCGAATCGAGCGCGAGCTCAGAGAGATCCACGAGACCGAAGCAAAGGCTAAGCAAATAGCGGAGAAAATCGAGTCTGAGCAGCGTGCTGATGCGAACAAAAAGGCTCGTGAAGAGGCCGCCGCCAATTCCAAAACTAACCGCAAAATTCAGCGGGCTGCCGAAGAAAAAGCCAAGTCACTTCAGGGTATCGACAGTGACGAACTTGAGTGGAATGGCCTAAACTAAGTCCGTCTGGACAGTAGGTCGTTCCGCAGTAATTTGACCTTGGCTTTGACCTTGGTGCCTATTCGATTTAACTGCTGATTGCTCTTCTATACTAGCGCCGGTGAGCTTTACCTTTTTTATAGGGGCCAGAATTGCCGCAGCTAGCGGGCGGATTGTCTGCAATTCGTCTTCATCTAAATCAACTAAATTTCCTGCCACGACGTCTTTGCTGACTGCATCAATAACGAAATGTTGCCACTGCGTGCGGCCCGCGCGCTCTACGGCGAGGTCTAAGTTAGAGACTAAAGATGGATTTTTTAGCTCAGGTAACAGGCTTGGCTCTGTGGTTGCCCCACACCGCCTAAGTATGGCTGTCAGTAGCTCGGCGGTCATCGCCGGCTCGAGACTGGACTCCAGATTGGAACCGACCTTGGCTTCTGACCTTGCCTGAGCCTCGAGAAAAGCAGCGACATGATAGGACGAGACAGGCATCGCTTGTTTAATTGCAGCGGCAATGCGCTGCCTGCGCGCGTCAACTTCATCCGCAGGCCTCATGATCACTGGCTCACCGCATCTAATATGCACGCTGCCCAGTTTACTGCTCCGCTGCGTCAAGTGCTCCAACCATTGAGCGATTTGGTAGGCACGCATTGGCTCGCCGTCACCGTCTTCCTGCTTCAGTTCCATAACAGACTCAGGAATTTGGTCATAAGCTATGGCAACCGGCAGTACCGCAAAAGTTTCTCCTCGATCTTTGAGAAGGCTCGATAGATCCTCGCCCTGAACCGACATAGCCTTAAATAGCGGCCCGATGACTGGTAACTTTGCGAACGTGCTTGCATTGGCGTCGCCAGTCAAACCTATGTCCAGATCGGGCCTAGCGTACCGTAGGTAGCAGACTAGAATACAGTCGAAGTAGCTATGCTCACTGGATGCAATCACCAGTCGCATACCAGCAGGGCAATTTGACAAGGCTCGCATAAATGAAGCCTGATCAAAAACCACTTCGGAAAAAATACGCTCAATATACTGACGCACGCCAGCGCCCGCTGCATCAAGGCCAGAAACTTTGCGCCGCCTAGTAAATAGCTTAGTGTTTTGCTCCGAATTCGCACCCACGAGTAGCTGCCGATCTGGGGACCCCTTCAGCAGATATTTATGGACTCCCTCGCAGATGAGAAAGAGATAGGACTTGAAGTTGAGTTCAAGCGAGGTCGGTTTATGTTGCACGAAATCAAAAGATCGGTGGGTAAAGTATGGGAATATCGCAAAAATACTGTTGAGAACCTGATTCAGTTTGCCGATTCTTTCGGCAAGCTTAGCTTGGCCCGTTAAGCGCGCATAAAACTTTGCCAGATTAGTTGGCACGCGGTGGAACATCACGTGTTCCACCTTTCGCCTAAAGTTCAGGGGGCCCATGTTCCAAAGGTATGCCGGCCGCTTGCTCGGAAACTTATCAAAGTAGGGTCCGCCAGATTGTGGCAATTGACCAATAAGCATCGCATTTTTGAGACCAGCAACAGCATGCACGATTTGCGGATTCTGGACGTTAGCGGGAACCCTGAAGCATTGAGTCACAATCGTGTCGGCCACCACATCGACAGGTACGACATCTAGACGAGCGTCGGGATCGGCGGCGACAATCCGCAGATAGCCAGCACCAAACACACCGACAAATGCAGCAAGTGCCGCGTAGCTGTCGATCCAACCAGGGAACGGATATTTCAAAGCTGCCGAAATAATACTAGGCCGGACTATGGAAAGCGGTAAAGTCCCGCGACTGCGTAAAATCAAATGCTCTGCGATACACTTTGTCAGCGTGTATGTGTTGGGGTGACCCGTAGTAGCAAGCAGATCTGCTTGGGCGCAGCGACCGTGTTTAATGTCTTCATACATTTGGGCCGGATCAAAAGGTAAGTCGACGAGCTCTTCGGCAAGGGGGCCTGGCCGGTGCGGGCGGACATACGCGGTCGACACCGACACAATACTGGCAAGGTTCGGACACGTCTTGGCAAAGTCAATGACCGACAAGGCGCTGGTGATGTTTGCTTCCGCTGCATCTTTAATCGGCAAGTTAAAGTCGACCGAGGCGGCGGAATGGATGATGTGAGTCACACGCTCGGCTAATGCCTGCTGCTCTGCCGGTGTGAGACCCCAAGCTGGTAGCGACAAGTCACCGCTGATCACTTCGACATTGCGCGTCCAGTTGAGCGGGAGGCGGTAAAAGCACGGGGCGGTAGCCACCTGGTCGGTAAATCGCTCTGCGGCTGATCTTTTGCGATTGGGCCGAATGACCAGGATCACTTTACTGATGCCAAGATCTTTCTTCTGGCGCAGCAAGTGTTCTAGAACGACCTTACCTAAGAAACCAGCGCCCCCTGTTAGCAGAACTACAGCGCCGGTATTAATACTCGTTTCAGTCATAAACTACTTCACTCTAATAACCGTAATAGCCGCCACCGTTGTGAGCGCCTAAGTCGGGGTAGATCAGACCACCGTTGGTATAGCCGCCGGGGAAAGAGGGAAAATAGCCGCCGCCACCATTATGCGCGCCCAAATCCGGATAGATCAACCCACCGTTGGTATACGGACCAGGGTATGGGTAATAACCACCGCGGCCGTTGTGGGCCCCTAGATCTGGGTAAATTAGACCACCGTTAGTATGTGGCCCTGACGGATAATAGGAGCCGCCACCCTGCACACTAGGACAGGCATAATCGCAGGTCGGGTGCATCCACGACTCGCCGCACTTGCCCCAGCTCGCCTGTTGTTCACAAGTATGGCCGCCAATGGTATTCGGGCTCAAGTTACAGGCGTGGTCACAGGTTGGATGCATCCATGGCTCACCGCACTTGCCCCAGCTTGCTTGTTGTTCGCAGCTATAGCCACCAACGTCCGCGCCTTGAAAAGAGTTAATTTTAGAGCTCATTTTGGGGCTAGTGCTAATTACGGAATCCCCTAAACTACCGCAAGCACTCAGCAGTAAAAACATGAGCGATGTGAAGCCAGGTAATAATTTAGACAACATTCTTGTAGCCCCTTGCAATTAGCCGCCTGCGCGCCATATACCGGGACCATACTCAATACTGGCCGACTAACCAAGTAGTTATTTAGCGCCCCAAATATGCCTCAGAAGCATCCCTGAATCACTGCGTGAATCACCACGACGGCAGCTGGCAAATCTCAATATTTACCGTTTCAAACAACGCTACCGAATCGGTATTGCGGTACAGATGACCGAAATAAACCTTCTTAACATTGCCCAAATTGATCAACCGCTTAGCGCAAGCCGTACAAGGAATGTGGGTGACAAAGGCGATCTTCTCGGTCGCGCGCGGACTGTCGCAGTTGATGACTGCATTCTCTTCCGAGTGTAGACAACCGCAGTTGCCTGGTTCCTCGCGGTCACAGCAGTTGGGCAAACCCGTGGCGTTGCCGTTATAGCCAACGGCTAGTACCTTACGAAAATCTAAACTGGTGATGACTGTTCCAACTTTGAGGCGCTTACAGGTCGAGCGCTCCGCCAAGCCAAACGCCAGACGCATGTATATTTGCTCAAATGTAGGCCGCGGCGACTGCTGCATGAGCGGTCATCTCCCGTCAGAAAAAAAGTTGCCTACCGGATATCACCCTCAGCCAAGTTTGCAAACGGCAAATCAGCCAGTTAGCGCCCCCTGGGAGTTCTCATATTGCTTACAGAAAGTGATGACAGCATGAAGAATGATGATGTAGGGTGGGGAGCCTTGATGGTCTCATAGCTCAGCTGGATAGAGCACCGGATTTCTAATCCGGCGGTCGTAGGTTCGAATCCTACTGGGGCCGCCATCTTTCGACAGCTACCCCAGTCACAACCCTCAGTAACTCTTAGCGAAGATGACCCGCTGCGGACTTGGCCGACCTGAGAACAGGCATTTGCCCGACTCTTTCTCGCCGTCCAGGGGAATGCAACGCGCTGTGACCTTCAGATCTTTCAGCTTCTCTAGTGCCTCTGGACCTGGCGACCAGTGGGACAGGGCGAAGCCGCCGTGAATTTCAGGCTTATCAGCGTTGCGCGGCGTGAAGTAGGCGACAAAGTCGTCCCAGGAATCGATCTTCTGGGTGTTTTCTTCGCGGTGTTTTAGGGCTTTATTGAGTAGGCCGGACTGCATCTCGTCAAGAATCTTGGTGACCGTTCCGACAAACTCAGCGCGGGGGATAAAGGCCTTAGCTTTCGGCTCTTGGTCGCGCCGACCGACCGCAACGGAACCAGACGCGACGTCACGTGGACCCACTTCTACCCGAAGCGGCACACCTTTTTTGATGTGCTGCCACGACTTCTCGCCGCCGCGCAGGTCGCGCTGATCGATGTGCACTTGCAGCGGTTGGCCAGAGTACTGTTGCGCTTGCAGCTCTGCCTTCAGCGAGTGACAGAACTCCATCACTTGCGCCTTTTCTTCATCGTTGCGATGAATCGGCATGATCACAACGTGATGTGGAGCTAGGCGAGGTGGCAAGATCAAACCATCATCGTCCGAGTGGGTCATCAACAGACCGCCGACTAGACGCGTCGACACACCCCAAGACGTAGTCCAAGCAATCTCTTCGCGGCTCTCTTGATTGAGAAACTTAATCCCCGAGGCTTTAGCGAAGTTCTGGCCGAGAAAGTGCGAAGTCCCTGACTGCAGCGCCTTGCGGTCCTGCATCATGGCCTCAATAGTGTAGGTATTTACCGCACCGGGGAAGCGTTCTTCCGGTGTCTTCTCGCCCTTGATCACTGGCATTGCCATGTAGTTTTCAGCGAAGTCAGCGTAGACATCGAGCATGCGCATGGTCTCTTCCATCGCCTCTTGGGCGGTGGCGTGCACGGTGTGCCCCTCTTGCCAGAGGAATTCCGACGTCCGCAGAAACATCCGCGTCCGCATTTCCCAGCGCATCACGTTAGCCCACTGGTTAATCAAGATCGGAAGATCGCGGTACGACTGCACCCACTTGGCATAGGAGGCGCCGATGATGGTTTCACTGGTAGGGCGGATAATCAGTGGCTCGTCGAGTTCGCCTGCTGGGACGAGTCCCCCGCCTGGCTTGGCTTCCAGACGGTGGTGAGTCACTACGGCACACTCCTTAGCGAAGCCCTCGACGTGCTCGGCCTCCTTCTCGAGAAAGCTAAGCGGAATCAGTAAGGGGAAGTAGGCGTTCACGTGGTCGGTATCTTTGAACATCTTGTCCAACACGCGTTGCATATTCTCCCAGATTGCATAGCCCCACGGCTTAATCACCATGCAGCCACGGACCGGGCTATTTTCTGCGAGATCAGCGGCCTTCACCACCTGCTGATACCATTCCGGGTAATCATCGGCGCGGGTCGGGGTAATTGCGGTCTTAGCTGCCATGGTATGCGCTCACTTCTAGTCAACAAAATCAGTTGGAATGGGAGTCCCCCGCTGGGGCTGCCTACTTTGATACTATTCTTACTAAAGGTGCGGAATAGCAAAAGCCGTTTTTACTGGCTTCGGGCACGAAAATCCCTTAAGAGAAGCCAATTCTTTTTGCTATGATAGCGGGACTTTCGCCCCAATCGCAGAAGCAGACTCAAGCAAAATCGGGAAAATGCCGAGCTTGATTGTATAATCATTAGTTGTGTAGTCCTTAAATGAGGTTCTTGTGCAGTTACTAGTCCAACAACTCCGCACCATCGTAAGCGCCGGCCAGGTCGACGCCCGAACTATCGCCGCGATTGAGACGTTGGTGTCCGACGCCTATCCCCGCTTGCAGGAAGAGCTGTTATTTAAGCCAAATCCGCGTCCAGGGCGCTACATGTGCTACCAAGACCCTGACTTCGATTTTGTCATTATGGCTCTCGTGTGGGGCCCGGGAGATACCACACCCATCCACGATCACGGCACCTGGGGTGTCGAATTAGTCCTGCAAAATCAGCTGCGTGTCACCAACTATACGCAGTGCGAACAAAACCCGGAAGCAACGGAAACCCTGCTGCTCCAGCCCGGCGCAGTGATGCACAATCTACCGCCAACACGAGATGTCCATAAAATCGAGCATGCCACCGGCGACTGTGCAATCTCGCTCCACATCTACGGCAAGGCGCTGACGGAAAATCGTTCCTTTATTCCGGGGTCAGGCTTTCAGAAAAGTCAGCTACAGTGTCGTCCCTGGCCGACGGCGAAAGCAGCTGGGCGCTAGACATCACCAGCGAGCCGCTCCGGCAAGCCACCTGATTAACTGGATTTAATATAAAAGTTATCAAGTTTCGCCAAGGTCGTCCGATGACCTAAGGGGACCTCGAGATAGCGAGGCGACCCATAATCGGATCGGGGCAGAGTATGGCCAACCGCACCACGGAAAACTTAGAACAGGCACCCAGCACGGAACCGCCAGTCACCACTGCGGTTACCGTGTTGCCACGGCAGTCTCCACCTACTATCGAGCTAAACTACCCCGACCCCACCCTCCTGAGCATGGTGTTGCGCGATGTCTCACGCTGGTCCGGCTACAACTTTGTCATGGAACCGAGCCTCAATACAAAAATCCAAATTTTTGCTCCTCGCCGGCTCAAGTTCAATGAAGCCTACGACGTCTTTCTCGCCTCGCTGGCCGTGATAAATTTGCGCGCTGTTCAGATCGGCAACGTCGTCAAAATAGTTCCAGTCACACTGATCATCGCGGTGTGATAGGGTCGCCGGTACCTCCGCTCAGAGCGGCGACTGACGACACTCATTGTACAGTTAGGACGATCCGTTTGAGCGAGCATAATAGCACCACGCCCATGGCCCCGATGTCGCCTCGCCTAACTTGGTTTATGGCCATCAGCGTCGGACTGATCGTAGCAAATGGCTACTACGCACAACCAATCCTGGCGGAACTCGGCCGCGAGTTTGCTCTCGATGCGAAGGACGCCGGCCGGATTGTCATGACCACGCAAATGGGCACAGCGCTCGGGATGCTAACGGTTGTGCCACTGGGCGACACGAGAGAGCTGCGGCGTCTTATCACGACACTGCTGATGGTCGCGACCACGGCACTGCTAGGGATGGCAACGGCGCAGACTTCCCTGGCACTTTTTGTCGCCAGCTTTGGTGTCGGCATGACGACATCTATCGTCCATCTCATCGTGCCTTACTCAGCACACTTAGCAGCCCCGGAGCAACGAGGGCGCGTCGTTGGCACGGTGCTTAGCGGCCTTTTAGTAGGCATTTTACTGGCGCGCACAGTGAGTGGTCTGACAGCAGGCCTGATTGGTTGGCGCGGGGTGTACTGGTCGTCGGCGGGCATCATGCTGACCTTGGCCATCTTGACTCGGCGCTTACTGCCGCCCCGGCCTGCTACAGTCCACATGAAATACAAAGACCTACTGCGCTCAGTCGTCGATCTTATGCGCAAACACCAAGCATTGCGCGAAGCCGCCTTTATCAGTGCTATGCTGTTTGCTGCATTCAGTGCTTTATGGACGACGCTGATTTTTCTGCTCGAGGCACCACCGTTTAACTACGGCGCGAAAGCAGCCGGGCTCTTCGGACTAGTCGGAGCCATTGGCGCTGCAGGGGCTCCTTTATTCGGCCGACTATCAGACCGCATTGGTCCTCGCGCTACCGTTGGCTACGCTCTCGCGATCACTTTGGTTGGCTTTATTGTGTTAGCCGCTTGGGGCAAAACGATCACCGGCCTGATCATTGGCATCTTGCTGATGGACCTCGGTGTCCAGTCAGGTCACGTGGCAAATCAGACGCGGATTTACGGCATCGATCCCACAGCGCGTGGCCGTCTGAACACCGGCTACATGGTGACCTATTTTATTGGCGGCGCCTTCGGTTCGGCAGCCGGCGCTTTCTTCTGGCAACAGTTTGAATGGCTCGGTGTCTGCATGTTCGCCATTGGCGCTATCGCAGTGGCTATTGGCCTGCTGCTTAAGACCACCCGCGCTGGGATCTCTAGTGGGTCGTTGGCCACTAAATGAGTTTATCAAAGAAGCCTTAAGCAACCGTGGGAGACGCAGCATGTTTACCGAATTTCAAGGCATCAGTAATTATCAGGCCTACAAGAAAGTGTTTTCTGACCGAATGATGCTGCCTCATCCGACAGATCCCCGCCGCTTTCTCGGTAACACTCAACGTGAGGATTTCTTGCCCTTCTTGCATCCTCTAGTCAAGCGACTCCCAACGAATGCCAATATCTTTGACGTTGGTGCTGGCGCAGGGGAGATAGTTGATCTCGCTCTCTGTGGAGCAACATCTGCAACGATCAGTATAGAAGAGCCTAATCCCTTGCTGATACATGGCTACAAGGAGAAGGTGAAAAAATATCCAAATTTACGCCTAGGTCTGGTCCATGAAGGCAGCGTGCAGGATCTCTACCGGCATGCAACATTAAACCCAAGTCCCAGTGCCTTTGAGGCGCCAGCCAAGAATTCTCAAGACCTGGTTCTTGCATTACAAATGATTTACCACGTCACTCCGTTCGAAGAAAACGACATCGATCCAGACACAGAGATCATCGATGCGTTGACCTTTTTATATGAAACAATGAGACCTGGGGCATCACTGTTTCTGGTTTATAGCGACGATGACACAGCAACGACTGCTTTGGCGTCTGAATGGTATTTTGAAAAGACGAATCAGTTATCTAAGCTCGCCAATTTTCAAAAAATAAAACGAGCGAGACACAGAATCTTGAAGTCAGGTTTGATAGCAGAATTACTTGCAGCAAAATTCCCCCACAATAAACCGCGACTCACCTCCGAGAGGACGTCTAGTTGGATTTTCGGCAGTACGCTGGAAGACATGGCAATACTATGCCTTCTTGGCGATGACGAATTGAGCAACGACCAGGAATTTGATGTGGGAAAACTATCGATCTATTTAGATTTTGTTAAGACTCATGCTGAAAAAATTCAACTAGGAATAGAACGAAGGTCCATCGCACAGAATGGAATGTATCGATTCTTTCAAGGTCAGATAGTCCTAACCATAGAAAAACCTTGTCAGTGAATAGCAAATTCGCCACACGTTCAAATGCCTAGCGCATAGCCTGGAGGATCTCTAGTCGGTAGTTGGAAGTGGACCTATGGCGCGATATTAAGAGCACGCAGGCCGTCGTCGAGGTCGATGACTTCTACGTTGCAGGTAAATCGGTGGGCGAGTTTTGACCTTTTGAATTTGTCTTCGGTCGCCTTTGCAATTTGTGGGCGATCTTCCGGCAATAACGATTTAAATTTGACCTCTGATACCGTTAGCTTGGTGCCTTCGGCGTCAGAGTAGCGCACGGCATCGATTTCTAGTCCTGACTCCCAATACCTTGCCGCATGAGGAAAAAGAGCCCGATAGTCTTGCTCGAACATTTTAGACGCATGATCAACAATAATCTTTCGTTTCGTTTCTTTAGGATAAAGGTTCCAGCGCGACCTATGAGGCGAAAGGCAGGCGTACCAAAAGGCGAGGCAGTGATCGTAAATTTTATACAGTGAGCGTTTAGTGCTGCGAGTGCTTTCTCCAAATGGAATTTCACGTTGGATCAGTGAAGTATCTCGCAACAGTTGCAGAGGTCCTGACAAAGACGTTTGTTTTACCGACATTCTTGCGGCAATTTCTGATGGTCGGTTTACTCCACGTCCAACTAGTTCGAGGATGGACTTAGCCTGGTCACCGACGATATTTTCGTCTTTGAGTAACCGTTCCGGCTCATTCTCCAGCCGCGATCCCACTTCGAAATATAAGCTGTCGGCAAGCTGAAGCACAGATGACTTCTTATCGATGTAATCCCAATACTTCGGAACTCCCCCCACCATGGAATAGCGCAAGTAACTGTCTAAAGCCGTCGGATCAAGATCGAGGTTGATACAGAAGTATTTGTAGCTCATCGGCTTGACATGAATAATCTGACCGGCGCGCTCAAACAGCGGCGCACTGCTATTCAGGAAAATGTCATGCATCATCGTCTGTGAGGATCCGAGGAGGATCAAATGCATGCCGGCAGGGCAGTCATGATCTACCCATTTCTGCAGACGCGAAGGCAGCGCTGGCGTGGTTCGCACCAAATAAGGAAACTCATCGATAATCACAACACACTTGCGCCTTACGGTACTGAGTAATGCAAGGAACTCAACCCAGTTCGTAGTACTCACGCTTGGAAGCAGTTCGCCAAAGTCATCGCGCAGCTGCGAGACCTGTAGCGACTCAGCTCCCTCTAAGGCCTGGCTGTAGAAGACTGAGTCGGCTGAAATCTGCCGGCGCGCAAACTCCATAACAAGAGCTGTTTTGCCGATGCGCCGACGACCAAACAGAACTGTGAGCTTGCTTCGGGCTGCCGAGAGCTTTCCTAACTCACTGTTTCTATTTAAAAATCCCAAAACAGACCCCGCACTAATAATCACTGTCAGTAATTATTACTATAAGACATAATTATAGCTAACACAATGATTGTAGCTACTAGATAGGCGAAATTTTGGCGATAATACTGATAGCGAGGATGGGGCGAGCCGTTGTTTCCGTTCTAGATTACGACTCACCTACCCACTTACTCGCCGCAATTGCTTAGCCGCTTAATTGCCAAGGCATGAAATCACCGAAACTTCCAATCACATTTGGAATCATTGGAGCTGCACTCGCAGCTCCAAGCCTTAGATGCACACGACGCAGACCCGACACTAGAGTTGTCGTTATCACGGTTACATTCCTGACTAGGCTT